>Ga0315272_10000788_pt1 | contig 16166 bp, 11 predicted proteins | sample C3_middle_MG_FD_203918 | JGI IMG/M metagenome (GOLD analysis project Ga0315272, IMG submission 203918) | Sediment microbial communities from Yellowstone Lake, YNP, Wyoming, USA - C3_middle | ecosystem: Environmental > Aquatic > Freshwater > Lake > Sediment | place: USA: Wyoming | collected...
GCGCGCGCCGCCTCGATGCCGGCGAGCACTTCGGCCACCGGAAAATCCACATCGTTCATGCGGCGAAACACCGCGTCGTCGAGCCCGTCCAGGCTCACGGTCACGCGTCGCAGACCGGCTGACTTGAGAGCCTGCGCCTTGCGTGCCAGCAGCGCGCCATTGGTGGTGAGTGTGATATCCAGGGCGCGACCCGCCGGGGTCTGCAGTGCCGCCAATTGTTCGATCAGCCGCTCGATGTTTTTGCGCAGCAGCGGCTCGCCGCCAGTGAGCCGGATTTTTTCGACCCCGTGGGCCACGAATACCTTGGCAATCCGGGTGATTTCCTCAAACGACAGCAGCGCATTGTGCGGCAAATAACGGTAGTCCTGGTCGAAGATTTCTTTCGGCATGCAGTAGTTGCAGCGGAAGTTGCAGCGGTCGGTGACGCTGATGCGCAAATCGCGCAAGGGTCTGTGCAGCGCGTCCACCAGCCGACCGCTGGCCGCCAAACGGGTGGCCGTTGCATACGCCGCAGCAGGAACGGGCAGCGCTGTGGCGCGTTGATCCAGCAGCGGCACCACGCGTGGCGTGTGCCGTTCAGTCATCGCAGTAAGCTTGCTTTGGGTTCATGATCGGTTTTGATTTTGGCATGGTTTCAAGAACATTGCGGTTTGACTGGTACTCAACCCCACTGCCTTATGAGTCCAATCGCGCCGCCGTGATCTCCCAATCCCACCCGGCATGCCGGGAGGATCAGGCCGCTGGGACGCTCAGCTCCGCGGCTGTCCCCGGCCTGTGGCCTCCTCTTTTATGCCGCTACGCCGAAAGGATCAAACTGCCTGGGTGCTCAGCTTCGCGGCTGTCCCCCGGCCTGTGGCCTCCTCCTTTATGCCGCTGCGCTGAACACCCAGACAGCCTGATCCTCCAAGCAGTGTTGGTGTGCAATCTGCGCAAACCACCGACGCAGCCGGCCGTTGGCTGTGCAGTGGGTGGCGTAGCGAAATGTGAAGGCTTGTGGGACAGACCTTTAGCTCTGTCCCCAAATCGAAACGGGATGTTGGAAGTCCAAAGGAGGCCGCAGGCCGGGGGACATTCGCGGAGCCATCCACTGCGGCGCCCTCGGCCCCCACACGCCTGGGACTCGGACTTGCGAAAGCAATCTGCATCAGGCAGTCATGGCAAGAACGCTGTCATGAATTCCGGAACTCTCCATAAGCCGCGCGCTGGGAACAAAACGGCGCACGATATCATCTGCCGGGTAAAAAAAGCCCGCGCATGCGGGCTTTCAGATTGCGCCGGGGCGGATCAGCCGCCGTGCAGCTTCATCATCACGGGCACGATCAGGAGTGCCACGATGTTGATGATTTTGATCAGCGGGTTGATGGCCGGGCCGGCGGTGTCCTTGTACGGATCGCCCACGGTATCGCCGGTGACAGCCGCTTTGTGGGTGTCGGAGCCCTTGCCGCCGAAGTTGCCGTCTTCAATGTACTTCTTGGCGTTGTCCCAGGCACCGCCGCCGGTGCACATGGAGATCGCCACAAACAGGCCGGTGACGATGGTACCCATCAGCAAGCCACCCAAGGCAGCCGGCCCGAGGATCAAACCGACCAGAATCGGCACCACCACCGGCAGCAAGCTTGGGATCATCATTTCCTTGATGGCTGCGGTGGTCAGCATATCGACGGCAGTGTCGTACTCCGGTTTGGCCGTTCCTTCCATGATGCCTTTGATTTCCTTGAACTGGCGGCGCACTTCGACCACCACCGCACCGGCGGCGCGACCCACCGCTTCCATCGCCATGGCACCGAACAGGTAGGGAATCAAACCACCGATGAACAGACCGATGATGACCATCGGATTGCTCAAGTCGAACGTGATGTGCCTGCCGTAGGCTTCCAGTTTGTGCGTGTAGTCGGCAAACAGCACCAGTGCGGCAAGACCGGCTGAGCCAATGGCGTAGCCTTTGGTGACGGCCTTGGTGGTATTGCCCACGGCGTCAAGCGGATCGGTGATGTCGCGCACGCTCTTGGGCATTTCGGCCATTTCGGCAATGCCGCCGGCGTTGTCGGTGATGGGACCGTAAGCATCCAGCGCCACCACAATGCCAGCCATGCTGAGCATGGAGGTGGCGGCAATGGCAATGCCGTAAAGTCCCGCCAGGGCATAAGCGGTGTAGATCGCGATGCAGACAAAAATCACCGGCCAGGCGGTGGAGCGCATCGAGACGCCCAGACCGGCAATGATGTTGGTGCCATGACCCGTGGTGGAGGCTTGCGCAATGTGGCGCACCGGGGCGTATTGCGTGCCGGTGTAGTACTCGGTCACCCACACCAAGGCAGCGGTCAGGATCAAGCCAACGGCGCAGGCGCCAAACAGCTTGAGCTGGCTGCCCGAGGCACTGATGGCGTTGTCAGGCATCAGCCATTGCGTCACAAAGAAAAAGGCGATCAGCGATAGGATGCCGGCCACAGCCAGCCCTTTGTACAAGGCGGGCATCACGTTCTTCATGCCCGGCGTGGCCTTGACGAAGAAACAGCCGATGATGGAAGCGATGATGGAGACCGCACCGAGTGCCAGCGGATAAACCACCGCGCTCATGCCCGCACCGGCGATCAGCAAGGCGCCCAGCACCATGGTCGCAATCAGCGTGACGGCGTAGGTTTCAAACAAATCAGCGGCCATGCCGGCGCAGTCGCCGACGTTGTCGCCCACATTGTCGGCAATCACGGCCGGGTTGCGCGGGTCGTCTTCGGGGATGCCCGCCTCCACCTTGCCAACCAGATCGGCACCCACGTCAGCGCCTTTGGTGAAAATGCCACCGCCCAAACGCGCAAAGATGGAAATCAGTGACGAGCCAAAGGCAAAGCCGATCAGCGGGTTGAGCAACTGCGCCAGATTTTTATCGGGTGTCAGGTTGCCATTGCCGACCAGAAACCAGAAAAAACCGGTCACGCCCAGCAAGCCCAAACCTACCACCAGCATGCCGGTGATGGCACCGCCACGAAAGGCGACGTCGAGTGCCGGGCCAATGCCGCGGGTGGCCGCCTGCGCGGTGCGCACATTGGCACGCACCGAGACGTTCATGCCAATGAAGCCGCATGAGCCTGAGAGCACGGCACCAATGATGAAGCCGACGGCGCTCAAACCATCAAGAAAGACACCAATCAAAATGGCCAGCACCACGCCAACGATGGCAATGGTCTTGTATTGCCGCGCCAGGTAGGCGGCCGCGCCGGTTTGAATGGCGGCTGAAATTTCCTGCATGCGCGCATTGCCCGCATCCTGGGAAAGAATCCAGCTGCGTGCCCAAAAGCCGTAAGCCACGGCGATAACGCCACAAATAAGCGCCAGAATCAGCGCTGGGTTGCCTGTCATATAAATCTCCTGTCAATGTTGTTTCGCGAGGTGGTGGTGCGACGCAATCGGCACCACCGCTGCGTTGCTTCCTCGCCGTAAAACATCAGTGCTTGATGCAGGCGATTGGCCAACCTGCGGACTTTACCGTGAAAAATCCTGGTTTCCCAATTTGGTCCACAATGGCGCGAAAAAAACTAGGGTTAGTCCCTATTATATTTGCCGACTTCACTCAATTTACGTTTGTGATCGCAGCGCGATGAGATTTTGGTGGTGCCCGTGTATCATGCGCCGACGCAAGCTACCCACCGCAAAGGAATCAAGGCCATGGAAACGACGCAGAACAACCCTTCCAACTCATTTCAACGCGGCCAGACGACAACCTCAGCCGTGGCCGGTGGAGGTCAATACCTCACACTGCGGTTGGGCGGCGAAGAGTACGCCATTGATATCTTGCGGGTACAGGAGATTCGCTCTTACGAAGAGCCTACCCGCATGGTCAACGCGCCAGGTTTCGTCAAGGGCGTGGTCAATTTGCGCGGTGTCATTGTGCCGATTGTGGATTTGCGCCTCAAGCTCAATCTTGACAAAGTGGAGTACAACGAATTTACCGTGGTCATCATTCTGAATGTGCACGGCACCGTCATCGGGGTCGTGGTGGATGCGGTGTCGGATGTCGTTACCCTGGCGGCACAGGCGATCAAGCCTGCGCCCCAGTTTGAGGCCGCCATTGACGCGCGCTTCATCACCGGCCTGGCCGATGTGGGAGACCGTATGCTGATCGTGATGAACATTGAAACCTTGTTGGGCAATGCTGAAATGGGCCTGGCGTCTGCGGCGCTGGGTGGCTGACATTGCGAGACCGGTCCGGTAACGCTGTCATGACGCTAAACATCTGCGTTGCCCAGCTCAACTTCGTGGTTGGCGATATGCTGGGCAATGGGCAAAAAATCATCGCCGCTGCGCGTTCGGCCTATGCCGATGGCGTGCGTCTGCTGATCACACCCGAGCTTTCGATTTGCGGCTATGCCGCCGAAGACCTGTTCCTGCGCCCGTCTTTTATCACCGCTTGTGACGATGCCGTCGCCAAAGTTGCCGCCGCGCTGGCCGACTTGAAAGACCTGACGGTGGTGGTCGGGCATCCGATCGGCGGTGACCTCCGCACGCGCTCGGTAGCGGTGCCCAATCGGTTCAACGCGGCCAGTGTTTTAAGCCAGGGCGCGGTAGTGGCTACTTATGCCAAGCGTGAGCTGCCCAATTACCAGGTATTTGATGAGCGGCGCTATTTCACGCCTGGGCACGAGGTGTGCGTGTTTGACGCAGGCGAAAGCGCTCACCGAGTCAAGGTGGGCCTGCTGATTTGCGAAGATGCCTGGTTTGAAGAACCGGCCCGTCAGACCAAAGCCGCCGGCGCCGAACTGCTGGTGGTCATCAACGCATCGCCTTTTCACGTCGGCAAGGGCAGCGAGCGCGAGCAAATGATGCGCAGCCGAGTCCAGTCTTGTGGCTTGCCCATGGTCTATGCCCATCTGATCGGCGGACAGGATGAAGTGGTGTTTGAAGGCGGCTCGTTTGCCTTGAACGCTGATGCGTCGCTGGCCGCTCGCGCCCCGAGTTTTATAGAGGATAGGCTGCTAGTGCAGGCCCGCCGGGCGCAGGCGACGCTGTATTTGAGCGGGCCGGTGGCTGCGCAACACGCCGCCGATGCCGATCTGTGGGACGCGCTGGTGCTGGGCTTGCGCGACTACATTGGCAAGAACGGTTTTCCGAGTGTGCTGCTGGGCCTGTCGGGTGGCATTGACTCGGCGCTGGTGCTGGCCCTCGCCGTGGATGCGCTCGGTAAAGACCGGGTGCGCACGGTCATGATGCCATCGCCCTACACGGCCGACATCAGTTGGATTGATGCACGCGACATGGCGGCTCGTCTGGGTGTGCGTTACGACGAGATTTCCATCGTGCCCGAGTTTGACGCCTTCAAAGCCTCATTGGCTGGCGAGTTCAAGGGTCTGGCCGAAGACACGACCGAGGAAAACATACAGGCCCGTATTCGCGGCACGCTGCTGATGGCGCTTTCCAACAAGTTTGGCAGCATCGTGCTGACCACGGGCAACAAGTCCGAACTGGCAACCGGCTACTGCACGCTTTATGGCGACATGGCCGGCGGCTTTGCAGTGATCAAGGATTTGGCCAAGACCGTCGTGATCCGGCTGGCGCGCTGGCGCAACGCCAACGATCCCTACGGCAGCGGCCAGGCGCCGATACCGCAGCGCATCATCGACCGACCGCCGAGTGCCGAGTTGCGCGCCGATCAAAAAGACCAGGACAGTTTGCCGCCGTACGAAGTGCTGGACGCGATTTTGGAGCGCTACATGGAAAACGACCAGCGTATCGAAGACATCATCGCTGCCGGCTTTGCCCGTGCGGATGTGGAAAAAGTGACGCACCTGATCAAAGTCAATGAATACAAGCGCCGTCAGGCGCCAGTGGGTATTCGTGTGACACACCGCAGCTTTGGCAAGGATTGGCGTTATCCTATAAGCAATAAGTTCCGCGCTTGAAGCGCCAATTCTGATCAACACCACCAGCCGCACCAGCAACGGCACAGGAGAAAAAATGAAGCAGATCACCGCCATCGTTAAACCGTTCAAACTCGAAGAGGTACGTGAAGCGCTGGCTGAATGCGGCGTGACAGGGCTTACGGTCACCGAAGTCAAGGGTTTTGGCCGCCAGAAGGGACACACCGAACTCTACCGGGGTGCCGAGTATGTGGTGGACTTCCTGCCCAAGGTCAAAGTGGAAGTGGTCGTCAAGACGGCTGACGTGGAGCGCTGCGTTGACGCCATCGTCAAGGCGGCGCGCACTGGCAAGATCGGGGACGGCAAGATCTTTGTGACGGCGGTGGAACGGGTGGTGCGCATCCGCACCGGCGAGCTGGATGAGTCGGCCATTTGAGTTCGCACCGCGGCGAGGTTTATTTGCGGCAGGTTAAAATCAAGCCTGGAGCGATTTCAATAGGGTAGTCGGGTAGATTGCCCTTTTTTGTTGGATTTGCGCGGGTGGCGAAATTGGTAGACGCACCTGGTTTAGGTCCAGACGCCGCAGGGCGTGCAGGTTCGATTCCTGTCCCGCGCACCATTCTTTCATAACCAAACTAGCGCGCGTAGCGTTCACGCAGGCAGCGCGAATTCAGCAGCAAGCCCGCTACCAACGTGAACAGGGCGACTGCCCCCAGGATAATCGCCGCAGTTGTCCACGGTTGCCCCATCTGGCGGCGCAATTCGATGAGCGCAAGCGCCACCATGATCCAGCTCGCTGTTGCACTGTAGGCCAGGCACTGCAACAGAATGAGACTCCATCGCTTTTTATACAAGAACAACAGCGGTGTCGCTAAACACAGGCCCACCAGCACGAAGTTGCTGACCCTGAAAAAATGCGCCGCTGATAGCAGCGCGGCGATGACGAAAAGACTGATGCGCAGTGCCAATTGAAAGTACTCCCTGAATGTTCGGATGGTGCCAGGCTTTGTGAGTGACAGAGCAGAATTGCTGTCCACCAAGCTATTTAAAAAGGCATCTTCGGCATGCCTTTGAGGCCGCCCATGCGTTTCATCATCTTCATCATGCCTGCGCCCTTCATTTTTTTCATCATGTCCTGCATCTGCTCAAATTCCTTGAGCATGCGGTTGACTTCCTGCACCTGAACGCCGGCGCCGGCGGCGATGCGGCGTTTGCGGGTGGCTTTGATGAGCTCGGGTTTGCTGCGTTCCAGCGGCGTCATGCTGTGGATGATGCCTTGCTTGCGCTGTATGTCTTTTTCTGCCCGGCCCATGTCCATCTGACCGGCCTTGGCTGCCATGGCCGAAGGCAACTTGTCCATCAGGCTCGACAAGCCGCCCATTTGTTTCATTTGTTGAATCTGGGCCAGAAAATCGTTCAGATCAAAGCTGGCGCCACTCTTGACCTTGGCTGCCAGCTTCTGCGCCGCCGCCACGTCCACACCGGCGGTGACCTGCTCTACCAGCGCCAGAATATCGCCCATGCCCAAAATGCGGCCAGCATGGCGCGTCGCGTCAAATACTTCGAGGCCGTCGAGTTTTTCACTGGTACCGGCGAACTTGATGGGTGCACCGGTGACCTGGCGCACCGACAAAGCCGCACCGCCGCGCGAATCGCCGTCGAGCTTGGTCAAGATGATGCCGGTCAGGGGCAGCGCTTCTTTGAATGCCTTGGCCGTGTTGACCGCGTCCTGGCCTTGCATGGCATCCACCACAAACAGGGTTTCCACTGGATTCAAAGCAGCGTGCAAGTCCTTGATTTCGCGCATCAAGGCCTCGTCAATGGCCAGTCGGCCGGCCGTATCGACCAGCAGCACGTCAAAGAAATGTTTGCGGGCATAGTCCAATGCCGCCAGTGCTATCGCCACTGGTTTTTGATCCGGCGTGCTGGGAAACCACTCGGCACCAGCCTGGGCCGTGACGGTTTTCAACTGTTCAATGGCGGCGGGCCGATAGACGTCGCCCGAAACCGTCAGCACCTTCTTATGACGTTTCTCGATCAAGAGTTTGGCAAGCTTGGCGGTGCTGGTGGTTTTGCCCGCGCCCTGCAAACCCGCCATCAGGATGACGGCGGGAGGTTGCGCCGCCAGGTTGATGTCGCTCACCCCCTCGCCCATCGTGGCCGCCAGCTCTTTATTCACAATGCCGACCAGTGCCTGGCCGGGCGAGAGTGAGCCCAGCACGTCCTGGCCCAAGGCTTTTTCCTTGACGCGAGCAATGAAGTCGCGCACCACCGGCAACGCCACATCCGCCTCTAACATGGCCATGCGTACCTCGCGCAGCATATCGACCACGTTGTTTTCAGTGATGCGCGCCTGGCCTCGAATTTCTTTAACCAGGCGGGAGAGCTTGTCGGAGAGGGCGGAGGCCATAGGGGGTATTCCGTTGAACGGAACCAATGTTGGGGCCAACAGACATTGGCCAGTTACAAAACGCTAAACTCCAGTACTCAGACACAGAGGTATCGGAACGAAATGAAAGTGATGGATTCGCGCTCAGGCCTAGGCGTAAACCGCAGACATAGCGGTGGCTATGGCGAGGATTTGCAACGACGGCATGGGGGCGAAGACGCGCTTTCGTGTTTCGATATTTCTGGGTCTGAGTACCAACCATGATTTTAGCCAGTGCTTCCTCCTTGAGTCTGACTTTGGCGCTCAGTGCCGCCGCGGCCTATGCAGTGTCCGCCCTGGGCGCTGTTCGCCTGGGCAACCGTGCACCGCGGGTGGCCGTGCGGCTGGCGTGGCTGGCGCATGGCGCGATGTTGCTATGGAGCCTGTTCGGGAGCGAACCGCGTTTTGGTTTTGCGCCGGCACTGTCGGTGACGGCCTGGCTGGTGGCAGCAGTCTATGCGGTGGAAAGCCGTGTCTATCCGCTGCTGCAGACCCGCTGGGCGCTGTCTGCACTGGGTGCCGTGGCGGTGCTGCTGGCGGTCATGTTTCCCGGAAATCTGTTGCGTGCCAACGCCTCGGTGTGGTTGCCGCTGCATTGGGCATTGGGCATCGCGTCTTATGGCTTGTTTGGTGTTGCCGTGGTGCATGCATGGTTCATGACCCGGGCCGAAGAACAGATCCGACTGGCCACCAATCCAGACAGCGGTTTGCCGCTGTTGACCATGGAACGCTTGACCTTTCGGTTTGTCGGTGCCGGCTTCCTGCTCTTGTCTGCCACCTTGCTGGCGGGGCTCCTGTTTGACAATCAACTTTATGGCTCAGCGACACCCTTGAAGTGGGATCACAAAACCGCGTTTTCGTTTCTGTCATGGCTGACCTTCGCGGTGCTGCTGGTCGGACGGGCCCGTTTTGGCTGGCGTGGCCGACGGGCCGTGCGAGTTTTGTACGGCGGGGCGGGCTTGCTGTTGCTGGCCTACGTCGGTTCACGCTTTGTCCTGGAGGTCATTCTCGGACGTTCATTATGAAACTGCTTCTGATCCTCCTGTTGGTGCTGGTTGGCATCTTTCTCTGGCGCTCCAACCGACAGGCCGATAGCCAACGTCGTGCGCAACAGACCGGCACAACAGCACCACCGCTGGACATGGTTCGCTGCGCATTGTGTTCGGTCCATGTTCCTTCAGCAGACGCTGTGCCAGGAACCAAAGGGCTGTACTGTAGCGTTGATCATCTGCACCGAGCGGAGCCTTGAATGAAGCCGGCGCCAGACCTGCAGCCCTGGCCCAATTCCGCCTTGCTTGAGGCTGACGCCGAGCCAGTTGCCAAACCCCAGGAGTTCGAGCGGCTGTGGCGCGGCTTCATGACCGCGCGCGTCACATTGGGTCTGGTGCTGGTGCTGCTTCAAGCCACCATTTATTTTCTCGGCACCGGCAAAGACACCATGCAGATACTGATTTGCATGGGTTATTTTGGCACGGCACTGGCCGTGCGGTTGCTGGCCAGCCCGCACGCACTGGGCCAGCCCTTTGATGTGCAGTGGATCAGTACCATCGGTGTCGATATTCTGGCGTTCGCCGTTCTGCAGGTGGCACCCGGCAACAGCATCAATTACGCGCCCTTGTTCGTATTGCCGGTATTGATGGCGGCCGTGCTGGGGTCACTCTTGTTGGCCTTGGGTGCAGCGGCGGGCGTGACTTTGCTGCTGTTTGGTTACGCTGCCTGGATGGCGACTCAAGTGCCAGGCGACACGTCGGCTTATTTCTTGCAGGCGGCACTGACGGGTGCCGGCTGCTTTGTCATTTCACTGCTGGCCCATCAGGTCGCAACCCGACTGGCCAATGTAGAACTGCTGGCACAGCGCAGTCAGCTGGCGGCACGCGTGCAGCGACAGGTCAACGCGCTTGTGATCGAGTCCTTGACGGATGGAATTCTGGTGGTTGACTTGCGCGGCTCTGTGCGTGCCGCAAATCCGGCGGCGCGTTTGCTTTTGGGAAACCAGCGTGCCCTTGACAGCGCCAACTTTGACCTGACCGGTCAGATCGCCTGGCAAGGATTGGTCAACTTGATGCGGCTCAGTTTTTCCAGCCATCGCGCGGGGCAAGCCGATGTCACTATCCATCATGTCGGGCAAGGTCCTCGGCGCGTGCGGGTGCGCACTCAGCTCACCACCAAAACCGATGGCAGCGGTGGCAGTCTGTGCGTCATGTTCTTGCAAGACCAGCGCGAGATGGAGGCCCACATGCGAACCGAAAAGATGGCCAGCATGGGGCGCATGTCGGCCGCCGTTGCCCACGAAATTCGCAACCCACTGGCGGCCATCACGCAGGCCAATGACTTGCTCGATGAAGAGCTCCTGGACCCGAAGCACAAGCAATTCACGCAGTTGGTGCGCCAAAATGCCAAGCGTCTGGAAAAAATAGTCGAAGACGTGCTCAATATCTCCAACGTGCAGCAGCGCGAAAGCAGCATGACGGCCGCCGTGCTGGACTTGAACGCAGCGGTGAGCAAAATTTGCACTGACTGGCAGGCGCAGACAGCCAACATGCACCCGCTGCGCGTCAACCGGTGGTCGAATCCAATCCAAGTCAGGTTTGAAGCAGATCACTTGCGCCGCGTGTTGGTCAACCTGCTTGATAATGCACGTCGTTATGCCAGTCATCGAGCGGACGCAATCCAGGTATCTGTCAGCATGTCAAGCACGGGGCAAGGCGTTTTAAGTGTATGGAGCGACGGCCTGCCGATGGATCAAACGGTTGAACGTCATTTGTTTGAGCCATTTTTTTCTTCCGAGAGTCGCTCCAGCGGCTTGGGACTCTACATCTGCCGGGAACTTTGCGAGGGCTACGGTGCTTCAATTGTTTATTGCCGAACCCGGCAAACCATGGGAGACCAGCGTATTGAAGGCAACGATTTTCTTGTGAGCTTCCAGACCGGTACGGCACGGAACGACTCGCGACCCGCAGCCTGACAACACAGCGGCAACACCATGGTTTCAAACACCGCCCCGAGCACAGCACAGATACTGGTCGTTGACGACGAGCCTGATTTAAGGACGCTCTACGAGTTGACCCTGTTGCGCGCCGGCTACCGGGTGGACACGGCCGAGAACCTGACGCAGGCACTCGCGTATTTGAGCAAGTGTCATTTTGATGTGGTGATCACCGACATGCGGCTACCCGACGGGCTGGGCCTGGCACTGATTCAACACATCAGAGCACAACAACGTCCCGAGCGTTGCGTCGTCATCACCGCCTTCGGTTCGGCAGAGAACGCCGTGGAGTCCCTCAAAGCGGGTGCTTTTGATTACTTGACCAAGCCGGTGGATCTGAAGCAGTTTCGAGCCGTTATCGCCTCCGCCGTGCTGGCTCCGGTACCCCAGCCGATCAACGCAACCGGCATGGCCGGTGCGGTTGCGTCGCAAAGTGGGGCCGGCGTTGCCGCATTGCAGCGGCTCACCGGTGCGTCAAGCAGTATGCGGGAAGTCAAGGAGCGAATCGCCAAAGTGGCTCGCAGCATGGCGCCGGTGTTGATCCGAGGCGAATCTGGCACCGGCAAGGAACTGGTGGCGCGCGCCATCCACGCCAACAGCCACCGCTGGGAGGGGGCGCTGGTTGCAGTCAACTGCAGTGCCATTCCGGAGAACCTCCTGGAAGTCGAATTCTTCGGTGCCAAAAAAGGCGCTTACACCGGATCAACCCACGACCGCGATGGTTTCTTCCAAGCCGCCCATGGCGGGACGCTGTTGCTGGATGAGATTGGGGATTTGCCTCTTGCGATGCAAGCCAAACTGCTGCGCGCCATCCAGGAACGTCGCATCCGACCGGTTGGCTCCCCCCAGGAGGAGCCGGTTGACGTGCGCATCATCAGCGCGACGCACAAAGATCTTGCTGCCGAAGTGCACGAAGGTCGTTTTCGGCAAGACCTGTATTACCGCTTGAATGTGATTGAAATCGTGATCCCACCCCTGCGCGAGCGCCGCGACGACCTGCCTGCGCTGTGCCGCGTCTTGCTGGATCGGATCGCGGCAGAATCGGGTCTCCCGACGCCCACGTTGTCGCTGGCAGTGCTCGATCAACTCGCGCATCACCGGCTGTCTGGCAATGTGCGCGAACTGGAGAATTTATTACAGCGTGCAGTTGCCTTGAGCGACCAGGACAACCTCCAGCTTGAACCCGCCATGTGGCAACCCCTCAACCTGGAGCCCTGCGACGGCGGCGTTCAAGCACCACCCGTGGGCGATGATCAAACCAACATTCCCAGTGATTTGCAAGGACACCTTGACAATCAAGAGCGTGAGATCTTGATCCAGGCGTTACGTGAAACTGGTTTTAACCGCACCGTTGCGGCGGCGCGGCTGGGTATCAGTCTGCGTCAAATGCGCTATCGCATTGCGAGACTCCATATTGAAACACCGCGTTCCGGCGATCCATCCAATGAAACTGCGTGAACCATCGGGTGATCTGTCGCTCTGGAATGATGGTTGGTACCGCTTTGCGGCGCCTCTACCTTCTCCCAATTTCGGCGCGCGCCCAAGCGGCGCCGAGATTGATTTGATCGTGTTGCATTGCATCAGTCTGCCACCGGGCCAGTACGGCGGTGACGATGTACAGCGCCTGTTCACCAACCAGTTGGATTGGAATGCGCATCCCTATTTCAAAACCATCCAGGGCGTGCAAGTGTCTTCTCACTTCTACATTCGTCGCAACGGTGAACTCCAGCAGTTTGTCAGCGCCAACCAGCGCGCCTGGCATGCCGGTGTCTCGAGTTACCGGGGGCGCAGCGACTGCAATGACGACTCCATCGGCATAGAACTTGAAGGGGTTGAAACCAGCCGTTTTGAAGCGGCCCAATACGAAACGCTGGCGGGCTTGTGTGCTGCCCTCGTGCAGCGTTATCCGATTGCCCACATTGCGGGTCACCAGCATGTGGCGCCGGGGCGAAAAAACGACCCGGGCAGCGGCTTCGATTGGCAACTTCTGCAACAGATGCTGGGCCTGACGGATAAGTACTTTCCCGCAGGCGTTTTGTCAACCTGAACTGGCTCAGGTTGCTTGCGGCAGCCACACCCTCCTGGTGCCTGGCTCGCGGCCCTTTTCCAGAATTCCCCTGTTTGAATAAATACACTACCGGTAGTGGCTTGCAAGCAATCGAAGCACCATATATAGTGTGCCCTGTGGAGATGGTTGGTTCACCCCGAAACCAAAAATAGTGAACCTCTACAAACAAGGAAAAAAATGCAAACTGCTTTGAATACACCACCTGCGCCGGGTACCGATGTTTTTGCGCCGCGCAGTGCCAGTAGCTCAAACAGTACGGCGGTCGAAGCGATCGGCCAGTACCAAATTATTCGTCGCAATGGTGCCGTGGTTCCCTTTGAGCCCAACAAGATTGCCGTCGCCATGACCAAGGCTTTTCTGGCGGTGCACGGGACCCAAGGCATCACATCAGCCGGTATCCGCGATGCAGTGAGCGACTTGACCCAGGCCGTGATGCATGCCCTGATGCGCTCGCGCCCGACTGGCGGAACTTTTCATATTGAAGACGTGCAGGACCAGGTTGAATTGGGCTTGATGCGCGGCGGTCAGCATGAAGTTGCCCGTGCCTATGTGCTGTACCGGGAACAACGCAACCAGGAACGCGCCAAGAATGTCAGCCAGGAGTCCCCTGCGGCAAACGTCTTGCATACACTGAACAACGGCCAGCGTGACGTCCTCGATCTGGCTTGGCTGAAGAATCTGATCCAATCGGCCTGTGACGGGCTGGGCGACGACATCAAGCCAGAACCTATCATGACCGAGACCCTGCGCAATCTGTATGACGGCGTCCCGATGGATGAGGTGTACAAGGCCTCGGTGCTGGCAGCGCGCACACTGATTGAAAAAAATCCGGATTACACCTATGCCACGGCGCGCTTGCTGTTTCACACCGTTGTCAGGGAAGTATTGGGCAAGGATGTGGCGGCGCCCGACATGGCGCAAGCTTATATTGATTACTTTCCTCAATTCATTCGAACCGGGGTGGCACACGATCTGCTCGACCAACGCTTGCAGCAGTTCGATCTGCAGCGGCTGGGCGCTGCGCTTAAGGCGGAACGTGATCTGAAGTTTGATTACCTGGGTCTGCAAACTTTGTATGACCGCTACTTCTTGCACATTGACAAGACCCGCATTGAATTACCGCAAGCTTTTTTCATGCGCGTGGCGATGGGCCTGTCATTGAATGAAATTGACCGTGAGGCACGGGCGATCGAGTTCTACGAGGTGCTCTCCTCTTTCGATTTCATGTCCAGCACGCCAACGCTGTTCAATAGCGGCACCTTGCGTTCACAACTCTCGAGCTGCTACCTCACCACCGTGCCCGACGATCTGGACGGCATTTACGAGTCGATCAAGGAAAACGCCCTGCTGTCCAAATTTGCCGGCGGCCTGGGCAACGACTGGACGCGAGTGCGGGCACTGGGCGCCCACATCAAAGGTACCAATGGCGAGTCGCAAGGCGTCGTTCCGTTTTTGAAAGTAGTCAATGACACGGCGGTGGCGGTGAATCAGGGCGGCAAGCGCAAGGGTGCGGTTTGCACTTATCTGGAAACCTGGCATCTTGACATCGAAGAATTCCTGGAGTTGCGCAAGAACACAGGGGATGACAGGCGCCGTACCCACGACATGAACACGGCCAACTGGATACCCGATTTGTTCATGCGTCGCGTCATGGAAAAAGGCCAATGGACGCTGTTCTCGCCCAACCATGTGCCCGATCTTCACGACAAATTCGGTGCCCGGTTTGAACAGGCCTACGTTGCCTACGAAGAAAAGGCGGCACGCGGTGAAATCAAGCCGACCCGCACTGTGCCAGCCGCTGACCTGTGGCGAAAAATGTTGACCATGCTGTTCGAGACGGGCCATCCCTGGATCACGTTCAAGGACGCCTGCAACCTGCGCTCACCGCAGCAGCACGTCGGCGTGGTTCATTCCAGCAATCTTTGCACCGAGATCACACTCAACACCAGCGACACCGAAACGGCAGTGTGCAATCTGGGCTCGGTCAACTTGCGCCAACATCTGAAAGACAGCCCGGCTGAAGCCGGCGACGGCATCAAGCTGCTCGATCATGCCAAGCTGCAAAAAACCATCACGACCGCGATGCGAATGCTCGACAACGTGATCGACATCAACTACTACGCCGTCAAGAAAGCGCGTACCGCCAACCTGCAACATCGTCCGGTGGGTTTGGGCGTGATGGGTTTTCAGGACTGTCTCTATGAAATGCGCCTGCCTTACGGCAGCGACGCGGCCGTGGCGTTTGCCGATACATCGATGGAAGCGGTCTGTTACTACGCCTACTGGGCTTCCACCGAGCTTTCCCGCGAACGGGGCCACTACGCCAGCTACCGAGGCTCGCTCTGGGACCAGGGCATTTTGCCGATCGATACGCTTGATTTGCTGGCGCGCGAACGCGGCGGTTTTGTGGATGTGGATCGCTCATCCACGCTGGATTGGGAGTCCTTGCGCAAGAAGATTGCCAGCGACGGTATGCGCAACTCCAACTGCACGGCGATCGCGCCGACCGCCACCATTTCCAATATCGTCGGTGTCGCGGCATCGATTGAACCCTGCTTTGGCAATCTGTCGGTCAAATCCAACCTGTCGGGTGAGTTCACCATTATCAACAGGTACCTCGTGCAAGACCTCAAGCGCCTGGGCATTTGGGACGATGTCATGGTGATGGACCTGAAACATTTTGACGGTTCCTTGAATCTGATCGACCGGGTGCCCGCAGATATCAAGACCTTGTACGCGACCGCTTTTGAACTCGAAGCGCGCTGGCTGGTGGAAGCAGCGGCACGCCGCCAGAAGTGGATTGACCAGGGCCAGTCGCTCAACATTTACATGGCC
>Ga0315272_10000789_pt1 | contig 16165 bp, 12 predicted proteins | sample C3_middle_MG_FD_203918 | JGI IMG/M metagenome (GOLD analysis project Ga0315272, IMG submission 203918) | Sediment microbial communities from Yellowstone Lake, YNP, Wyoming, USA - C3_middle | ecosystem: Environmental > Aquatic > Freshwater > Lake > Sediment | place: USA: Wyoming | collected...
TCCTTAATCAGCGCCATTATTTGTTCGTGTCCATCAGCGCCAGGCTGGCCTTCGCCTTGGCATCGCCCGGATCAAGCTCCAATATTGCCATGTATGATTTCCTGGCCTCATCCGCCTTGCCCTGCTGGTAATACTTCATCGCTTCTTCATGCAGGGTTTCGATGCGCCGTCCCGAATCCTTTTTAGCGGAACGGGACTTCCCCTGCGCCTTCCTTAAAAGGCGTTTGGCCTCCTCATCGCGCGGATCCAATGAAACAACCAATTCCCATTCCCTGACTGACTCTGCCCATTTCCCCTGCCCATATAATTCCACACCCCGGTTGAAATGCTCCCGCGCCTGGGCCCGGCGCTCCGCCGGAAGCGGTCCGCCCCCCAAAGACTCCTGAAGCGCCTTCGCCTCCATATTCGCCGGATCCAGTGCCAGCACCCGGGCCAGGCCTTCCCGCGCCTCATCCACTTTCCCCGCCGATAATAATTCCCTTACCCCCGCCAGTCCCCGGACCGCCCGACCGGAATCCGCGCGCTTACGGGCCCGGTCGTGGAATGACCTGACCTGCTCATGCGAGACTTCGATGGCCAACGCCCTCTGGAATATTTCCGCGGACGCTTCCCACTGCTCTTTCCGCCACAGCCCCATTCCCTGCTCGAATAAATCCTTTAAAACATCATTAGCCCCAAGCGGTGACGGCTGATACTCCTCGCTGGCCAGGTCGGCAAGAATTCCCGTCGCCACGACATTCCCGGGATCCGCAACCAGCACCTCGGTGGAAAAACGGCGGGCATCAACTACCCGGCTTTCCCGGTATGCCTGTTGGGCCTCACTGGAAAGATCGGCTGGTGCCGCAATAACCTTGGGCGTTTCTACAGCCGGGACTGGCGAGGCAACCTGCATACCCTTCGAGCCAACCAGGGAAAGCGCCCCGGCATGGGTGGGGTCCAGCAGGAGGACCACTTTGGCCTCCTCCATGGCATGAGCTTTCCACCCCTTAGCCAGATAACTTTGCGCATACTTCCAATGCCTTTCCACTGCCTCCCGGTTTTCTGCGTGGACGATTGCCGGGAATAATATCAGGGCGGTTAGCATCGCCGACAGTGCCACCGCATTTTTCATCCCATCACCCCCAGCAATTGAAGGAATACCGGGCCCAGCAGGACGATAAAGATTGATGGAAAGATGAAAAATGCCAGCGGAAATAAAAGCTTGACCGGGGCCTTATGGGCCGCCTCTTCGGCCCTTTGCCGCGAACGGATCCGCATCTGGCCGGCGATGCCCCGCAGAGCCTCGGCCAATCCCGTCCCCATCATGTCCGCCTGTACCAGCGCCTCGGCAACCTCGGACCATTCGGGGTTTCCCAGTCTCCGGGCCATTTCCCGCCAGGCCTGATGGCGCTTCATCCCAAAACGGACTTCACCCAGCATTCTCGCCAGGGCATCCGGAAGCAAGCCACCGCGCAATTTTTCGGCGACCTGGGCAAACGAGGCGTCAAGCGACAGCCCCGCCTCAAGTGACAGCGTCATCAAGTCCAGAGTGTCAGGAAGTTCCCGCCTTATCCGGGCCTGGGCAGAGTCCCATTTCCCCTTCGCTAAAAGATCCGGGGCAAAGAATGCGGCTACTCCGAACGCCGACCCCAACACGACATCCCCGGCCAGCCAACCGAAAAATATTCCCGCAATAATGGCGGCAAACTCCTTCCCCGCCAGCCACAGGGCGCTTCCCGGGGCATCAGCTCCCATCCACTTTACCGGGGAGGAATACAGCCACTCGGAAGCCCGGCGCATCCGGGGAAATCCCTCCTGAAACTTTCCCGCCATTCCCAGCAGGCGCAATCCAACTGCGGAGAATCCCCCACCACCCATTGAACGGATCGCCTCAATCCGCTCACCGGATACCCAGTCGGCCAGGGCCATTCCGCGCATCATCGTCATGGCCGTGCGGGCAATTCCAAAAAACGCCCCGCCAACCAACACAGCGAAAACCATTGTTGCGCCCGGCATCTATAAATCCACCCGCATCATGGCCCTGATGGTCAGGGCTCCCAGCCCCTCCAAAAAGATGGCAGAACCCAGCAGCATCCATCCAGCCGGGGTCGCAAATAGGGGCCGGACAAAACCGGGATCAATGAGGCTCATTACGCCAAGCAGGGCGACCGGGACCATTCCCACCACCCAACCGGAAAGACGGCCCTGGGCGGTCATCGCCCGCAATTGCCCGCGCAGGCGCTCCCGCTCCCGCAGAGTTTCAGCCAGCCGGTCGAGCAGTGGCGCCAGACTGGCACCAGTAGTCCGCGCGAGCTCCAAACCGGCAACCAGCATCCGCATTTCTGGCAGTGGTATCCGCTTCTCCATACCACGCAGGGCTGCCTCCATTGTTCCGCCCAAAGCCAGCTCCCCGGACACCCGGGTGAGCTCTTCCCCCAAAGGTGCCGGCGTTCTCTCTCCAGCCGCACCGAGCGCCTGGGAAAGCGACAAACCGGCCCGGACCGATGTGGACATCGCCAGCAGGGCGCCGGTCATCTGGGCTCGCACCGCCTCAATCCGTCTTTTCGCCATGAACCGGGATACCAGACCCCTCCCCCCCGCAAAGCCGGAACGGGCCCGCACTGCGACAATAATTAAATTGGAAACCAGTCTTTTAATTGATGGAATTGCGCAGGCCGTCAAGGCTGCGCAGGCAAATCCGGAAAGAATAGCCAGAAGGATGGGCAAGCGAGGCTGATATTAGACCTATTTTGGCTGAACAGCAATCACCAACCGGATTTATTTACTATATTCTCCGGATTGAAAGCGAGCGTTGCAGGGTGCGGTTGGCAAAAAGAAAGACAACCATGGGAGGAAGAACTAACAATACCAGCGCCGCCGAAATCAGGGCGGGAGCGGGATACCAGTACCGCAAGGTGAACACCAAAACGGGAAGAGTCCACATTTCTCGCGCCTGCCCAACGATTAGGGCCCAAAGGAAGTTGGAGTAGGCGGCGAGAAAGGCATACAGGCTCACCACCGCCAGCATGGGCCGGATCATCGGCAGACCTATTTTCCTGAACATGACCCACTCGGATGCGCCCCAAATCTGCGCCTCCTCAAAAAAGGAGCGCGGGATGGCATCAAAAGAGGTCTTCAACAGATAAACGAAATAACCGTTCACCGCCGTGGGAAGCACCAGCGCCCAGATGGTGTTCAGGAGCCCCAGATTCCTCAGGACCAGGAAATTCGGGACCGCCATAGCCTCGATCGGGAAAGCCGTAAGCGCAAGGAAATACGCCAGGAACATCTGGAGCGGAGGAAAACGGAAACGGGAAAGGCAGTAGGCAATGCCCGTATTGGTGGCGAGGGAAAAAACGATGAAAAGAAGAGTATAAATGGCGGTATTTGCCGCCGCCGGCGTGGCTACAACCATCAGATTCCATGCGCGAATATAGGACTGGAAAAAACCTTGCAAAAAAAGCTTTACCTTGTTGCCTTCCCAATACTGCAAGTCGAGGGCGGGCTGGGGCCACTTCGCCTCAGCGATATCCTTCATTGGCACTCCATGGGCCTGCCCAACGGCGTCGGCAGTCCCATATTTCTCCAGCAAGAACCGGTGCCATATCACCTCCGATGAATTAGCCCGGAGCTGCGAGGCCGGAAGGGATCTGGCAAAATCGACCCAATCATAATAAAAAGACTGGTTATCCTCGGCTCCATGGAGGGTTGCCGGGGGTGCCGGCATTAATACGGCGACGCCGAAAACCTGCATCGCCACTTCCGCCGACCCATGCCGCTCTATTAAAAACTTGTTCCAGGCCCCGGCCTGGGCACCCGGGTCGGCCAGCATAAGCATATAGGGATGCGCCCGGGTCTTGAGGAATGCCTCCCAATACTTCGCCTGCCGGGGATCCGCCGGAACAGACTCGGAAAGAACCACCTCATCCCAGTTGGAACAGGAAGTGCCCATCAGGGCGTTCATTTTTGCCAGGTCACTGCCTACCTCTGGCTGCTTCTGCAGGAAATCGGAATAATCCAGGTCACCGCTTTGAACCGATATCAGGTTGGGGCTGACCGTCTCCCGAAGAAATGAGCGGAACTCCCTGCTAATCACCGAACCCAACAGGTAGCCACCGCCATTCCCCATGGCTGGGGCTTCCGGCACATTAATAACCTCGAAATTAATGAATCCGGTTCCCATCTCCTTATTAAAGTTGTCGATGTTGCCATAGCGGGACTTAAGGTGTTTGCGCCAGGATTTTGCCAGCTCGCCGGAATATGCCAAGGCAATCTCGCTGTTGGCGCTCCACGCCCAGCTCCCATGCAGCAGGAAATAATGGCTCCACGGCACGGCCTTCTTCATGCACTCCTGCGCGTCCTCTGCCTGTTTTCTCCAGTTCCCAGCGGGCTTGGCTACACTCTCAACCACTTCAGATATAAAACCGGCTGTCCGCCAGTGCTCCGGATAATAATGGCTCATCAGGCCGCCTGAAAAGGCGTCATAACGAACATGAAGATACCGGACATACGCCCCATCCTTCCCCAGATACCGCTTCAGGGATTCCGGATAGTTCCTGCCCGCATAATAATCCGTTACATCACCGAAGGAATTTAAAAGCAGCAGCAGGAACGGAACCATGACCAGAAATGCCCCCAACAAAACCAGGGGAATCATGAATATTTGCACCGCTTTCTCGGATGCATCCGCTTTGCGGAACGGCAGGAAAAGGGGCATTATCCGGCCACCTTTAGCTGGCCCTCACGGATGGCCCGCATCTGGTATATGGCAAAAACCATGATGACCGCCATCAACAGCCATACCTCGGCCATGGCGTAGCCAAACTGGATATTGATATAGGCCCGCTTGAAAATATCCAGGCCGAATACATAGGTCGACTGCCCGGGACCGCCGGCGGTCATCAGAAGGACATGCTCGGCAGTGCGGGCAGCCGACAAAAGCCACCCAACAAATGAAACGCCGATAAGCGGACGCAAATATGGAAGGGTAACCACCTTCAATCTGTCCCATAAACCGGCGCCGACCAGGACGGTCTCCTCATAAAGTTCTTCAGGAATCGTTGAGAGACCGGCGAGATATATCAACCCGCTCACGCCCAAAGTGGACCAGGCCTGGGCAAACACGGTCGCAAACATCGCCATATTGGGGTTGCCCAGCCAGTCCTGCGGGGGAAATCCCAGGAATTTGGCCACCAGATTCATGAATCCGGTCGGGGCATAGAGTTGTTCCCACATCAGGGCGATAACCACGGCATTAGCGACAGCTGGAAGGAAAAATGCCGTCCGGGACAGCAATTGAAGCCGGCGAAATCCCGACAAGGCAATGGCCAGGGCCAGCGGGCAAAGAAAACCAAAGACAAACGACCAGGCCATGAAACGGATTGTATTAATAAGGGCAACCCGGGTCGTGGTATTCGTAATGACATCAATGTAATTTTCCAGCGCCACATAAATCCCCCCATCCCGGAGGATATTGGAATAAAGGCTCATCTTAAACCCGTAGAAAAGCGGGAAGGCGGCAAAAATCGCCGACAGGACAACCCCCGGCAGGAAGAGCACCAATAAAAGGGGGATCTCCCGGCGCGCCAGCCCCGAGGAGGGATTCCGCTTCAGCATCTGAATCTCCGACCACAAGAGGACAGCCAAATATACCAGGCTGGCGACAAGAGCCACAGCGAAAAGAATGAGGATGATAAAAGCGGCCCTATGCCCCCCCACGCCGGACATCTTCCCCTGGCCGAGCACCTCCGCGTCATACTTGTCCTGAACCTCCTTCAACACCACCCGGACATCCCCGCCCTCCTTAACCAGCTTTTCGAGGACCGGATTCATCAATTCACACAGCGAAGTAAAATCCATCCACGGATAGATCATCCGGAGTTCGACGCTGGCGGAGCGCAGGGCGGGAACCCACTGCGGGGGTATCCCTATCGGGACAGTGCCGGCAGGATCCCGAACCAGTTTCCCGATATTGAGCACTCCCTTTCCCCCCGCATAAATGCCCTCTGCTGCCTGATCGAAAAGAGGGTTGTAGGTGGAAACGGCAGTAATATATTCCCAAACCAATTTTCTTTTTACCGGGTCTTTAATATAACTAGGCACAGCAATCATCCGCTCTTCCATGGCACGCCAGGAAAGCGGAGTCGGCGCAAAAGCGCCCGGAACTGCCGTAACTAAAGGCTGCTTCTGCCAGTATCTGTTATTTCCGACTATAAAATTAAGGTCATTAGAGCGCCACATTCCTCCGGCAATCCGGCCCTCCACCTGGGCGCCCGCCAACTGGTCGCGAAAATCAAAAAAGGCGATTCGCCCCCCCCCATCACGGATCTTCTTCCCCCAATCCCGGAGGAATTCGGCTGCCAAAATGGAACCATTGGAAAGAACATCCGCGGACAACCGGCCCTTGCTATTCATCTTGGCCGGTTCCGAACCAGCCTGTTGGGACATCACGGCCCATATTTCACCCAGATCTTTCCGCCTCATTCCAAAACCGGCCCGTGTTGGAGTAGTAAGCTTGGCCGCGACCGCCGCCATCTGGTCCCAATTCGCGGGAACCTTGGCCTCTTTTATCCCGGCATAGGCCAGCGCATCACGGTCATAGACGCAAAGGGGGACGGTTAGGTTGTCGGCCACCCCCCAGGACTTGCCCTCAATAACCATGCTCACCCGCAGGGCGGAGGGCAATGAACTTTTCCCCGTCCATTTTTCCGGCAGGTCATCAACCGGCTGGATTAATCCCGAACGGATGTAATCCCCATACCACTGAACCGGGACCAGAACGACCTCGGGCCCGGCGGCCGCTGCCAGACCCATGACCCGGGTAGCAGTGAACAGGCTGGGAGGAAGCGAAAGAGAGGTGAACTGCCGGACACTTACGCCGGGATGATCCTTGCGGAATTGGTCAATAAGGACCCGGTCCACCATCGCCCACTCACCCAATCCCGCCCAGGCCAGATACTCCACCGTTATGGTCTCTTCCGCCTTTATAGTCGCGGGGAATATTCCGGAAAGGAGAACGGCCAACAATGAAAGCCCCATTAGCGCAGATGAAAAACGGGTGCGCCGGCACAAAGCGCGTCCAAGAGTCATAAAAACATTGTATTAGGAAATGGGTTGGCAGGTCGAAAAAACCGTTAGCGCCCCGCTTTTTGCCCTGCCCGCACCACCCCCAGGCTGACTGCCAGGGCACGCTCACCCGCCGATTCCCGCATTAAGCCGACTTTTTCGAGTGCTCCAGCCAGGCGCCAATGGGCGACCCCAAACTCGGGAAACATGGCAATGGCCTCCTGATATGCCCGAATTGCCTCTTTCCACCGCCCTTTCCCCTCGGCTGCCGTCGCACGGCCCAGAAAGCCGTCAGGGTTTACCAGCAGAATCGCGGTCTCCCCGGGAGCCTCCCGCTGGGGAACACGGAAAACGAAAATCATGGGCTGGTTCCATATAGGTTCCCGGATAACCGTCTCGTATATCCCCGATGGTGATGCGCCGGGCCGGAATACCATCCGGCCACTTCGGGTTTCCCGGTAAGCAAAGAATTCCAGAACAGAGGAGGAACTGGCTGGATTCAGGATAATAAGCCGCGATGATTGTGCCCGGCTCACCAGATATTGGGCCAACTCTAAATCGACAATGTTCGACCAGGTAGCCACCCGGGGATCGCGCCGATATCCGGAAAAATATCCCCTCCACCCCCATACACACATTCCCAACAGAAGGCATGACACCAGCGCCGGCGCCATTCGGGGAAGCTTCCTGCCAATCTGCGCCATTCCGACGGAAACCAATAAAGCCAGCGGAGCCAACAAACCGATCGCCCGGCTATAGCGCAATCCCTCCGGATCAAGAGCTGCCGGCATTATGCCAAGAAATATCCAAAGCATAACTAGCGACCAGCGCCAGTGCGGACCGGTACGGAAAAACAGGGCAATGGTCCCGCCAATCACCAGCAGGGATTCAATCGGTGAAAGAAAAGGCGTACCCGGAGGATATACTCCCCAGAATTCCGGATTTATGTTGGCCGGCCAGGGATTGATGAACAGTGCAATAAAATATTCCCCGACTCCCCGCGCAAAACCCGTCAACGAATACTGGACCAGAGGGACGCCTATCCTGACTGCTCCGGGAAATACCGCCAGGATAACCGCACACACCATCAATCCACATCCCGCTCCCATGGAAAATCTCCGCGCGACTGCACGGAAATCCATGTCCTGCATCCGGCGCAATAATATTCCTGCAACCAACACCAGCGGAAGAGTCCATCCGGCGAAGTAGGAAAGTAAGCCACATCCTGCCACCAGTCCGGCAAATAAACCCGCCACCAACGGTCTCCGGGGAACCGAACCAAACAGAATTATGGCCAAACAAAGCCCCTCGACCGGAACCAGCACAGGAGACGCTCCAATCCGGCTATACATAATGTGCCAGAGCGAAAATGCCAGAAAACCCGCCCCACCCAGCGCCCCATATATTCCCCCGATTGATCGCCCGGCAAAATATGCCAGCACCACTGTCACCATCCCCAGAATAGCCGCGGGAAGACGGACCGCCCCGGGAGTCATCCCGAAAAAGGCGACTGATGGAACTTCCAATGCAGTCCACAACGGAAACATCATTTTCGGCGCAAACGGGGCGGCCCGGTCTGTCCCGGCAATAAGGTCGAATGCCTGTATTCCGGATATCGCCTCATCCTGATAGAAACCCTGGCTGATGTCGGAAAGACCTTGAAGGCGGAACAACGCTGCAGCCAAAAGAATCGCCACCACGACAGCTGCGGGAAAAAGGCGAAACCCCACTAGTAGGGCGTTACGATAGCCCGGGCGCCCTGCGCTTTTACCGTGGCAACTTCCTGCTCCGCCGCCTCCCGGGTTTCAAAAGGTCCAAGCAAAACAGCGTAAAGACTTAAGGAGCCCATCTTTCTGGAAAGAATTGCCGCCCGCTTCCCCTTCCTGGCCCAGTCCGCCTTCATCACCACCGCATTGGACTTACGGCTGAATGCGCCAATTTGAACACCAAAACGGCCCTTGCCCTTCTTTTTTCCGCCCAGCATCGCCGCCGCTTCAGCGCTTTCGTCGGCATCAGGATAATCCTTCAATAAATCCTTGAGCAGTTTAGCCCTCTCCCCGGCAGTAGGTGCTGTCCGGGCGCTTCCCAATAAAGCCTGAGGACGCGACTCCCTCGCCCACTCAGCCCCGGACATTTCCACATAAATAGAGCGGGCCCCGCTGATATCTCCCGCTCCGAATTTTATGCCCGCCAAAACCAGGCCGGATTCTGCACGCCATGCGGGTTGCTTCCCTTCCCTGAACAGGCCATCCAGCAAACCGGCCGCTTCCCCCTCCCTTCCCAGTTCTTTCAGGCACCATCCCCGGAAAAAACGTGCCGACTCCGCCCGCTCATCCTGGTCACGCCCGACCAGCCAGTCGGCATACGCCTTTTCGGCGTCGTCGTATTTATCCTGGATCAGGTCAAGATGGGCCAGCTCAATCTCACACTCGGCCTTGATGTCGGGCGGAGACTTTTCCATAACCGCCACAAACCGTTTTTCCGCTTCGCCCGGGTCACGGGCACAGCGCGCCCACATTAATCCGGAAAACCAGTAAAGCTGATGCTTCGGAAAATCCCTGCGCAATTCGGAAAATCCGTTTTCCGCCGCCTCCATTTCCCCCGCTTCAAATGAAAGTGAAGCCTGCCGGAATATCTCCTCTGGCGGAGTCCCCGCAACGGCGGCCCCGCAAAGAAACCAGGCTACGACTGCGCCAATCATCATGCCTTTATCTTCTCCTTGGTTCCTGCCAATTCCCCGTTCAGTGTCCAGGTTCCCGCCCCGGTAATACTGACACTGCGGAGCTGGCCTGTTTCTGCATCACCCCGCCCAAAAAATACGAGGCGATTGGATGCCAGCCGGCCTTGCCACGAAACCCCGTTAGCGTCGGGGCCCTCAACTAACACCTCTCCAGTCATTCCGACCAATGATTCATTATAACGGCGTCCGAGTGAATCAAGGAGGGAATTCAATTCGGCCAAACGCTCCTCCTTAACCGTTTCCTCAATCTGGCCCGGAAATTCCGCGGCGGGAGTACCGGGACGGGGGGAATACTTGAATGTGTAAGCCCCCTCAAATCCGCATGACCGCACCAAGGCAAGCGAAGCCGCAAAATCATCCGCCGTTTCACCGGGGAACCCGACAATAAAATCGGTAGTAACCACCAGACCCGGAACCGTTTTACGGGCCAACTCGATGGCGCCCCGGTATTTTTCCGAGGTATGCCCCCGCGCCATCCTTCTTAGCATGACATCTGAACCCGACTGGACGGGAAGATGCAGATGGGCACAGATATTCGGTCCATCCCGCATGGCATCAAAAAGTGCCTCCCCGGCAAACAACGGATGCGATGACATAAACCGGATTCTTCTGGGCATTCCTGGCGCGGACAATGCCCGTAAAAGTGCGGCAAAATCCCGTCCTGAACCAGCATCTTTGCCGTAAGAATTTACGGCCTGTCCCAGAAGCATGACTTCGGGCACTCCGGCATCGGCAAATCGGCGGGTCTCGTTCACTATCTCCATAAAATCACGGGACCGCTCTTTCCCCCGAACGGATGGAACAACGCAAAAAGTGCAGCCACGGTCACATCCCTCGGTAATTTTTATCCCCGCCCTGACTCCCTCAGCCCGGGTGGGGGCCTCCGGAACACCTTCCACTCCCTTAGTGCCCAGGGCCGTTACCGGCGGGGCCCCCTCAAGGGCGGCTGCCACCAGGGAGGGAAGCTCCGGCAAATGAGCAGGCCCGATAATAAGATCAGCATGGGGAAAACGGGCAAGCAGGGAGCGCCCTTCCGCCTCAGCGACACATCCGGCAAACACCAGAACCCGGCCAGCCCCAGATTTACGCCAAGCCTTCAGCCGGCCCAGCATGGACAAGGCCTTCTGGCTGGCATGGTCGCGGATATGGCAGGTATTAACAACGAAAATTCCGGCTTTTTCCGGGGATTCAACCGGGATATAACCGGCCTGGGCCAGCAGGTGCGCCATAATCTCTGAATCGCGCACATTCATCTGGCACCCAAAGGTCTCTATATAGAAGGAGGGCGTCTTCATCCGGGGATTCCCGGCTTCCTAGCTATAACGCATATCTCCGCTGAAAAGGTTGGAAATACCCGGCACACCGCCGTCTCGAGGCGGGAATAGTGTTTGGAAGCGTCGGTTACAGCGAATCCCGCCCGGCGGTAATGCCGGATAATATCAAGGGGCGTAGACAGGTAGACTGAATCCGCATCCGCCACTCCCGGACGCGTGATATCAGGCTGGCGCATCATGAAACCGGTATTCCAGCCCATTATTTTCAACAGTGAGAACAGCAGGTTGCTCTTGGTATTCCATGCCGCCGAAAACAGGGTTTCCCCCCACACATCCAATCCTTTCCCGCCGCGCAGCAGGCTTTTAAGGGCCGACCCCGGAATAAAGGGGGAAAGCAGGTTGGGTGACATCAGGAGAACCAGTCCCCCCGGTTTGGCGATCCGGCCCATTTCAGTAAGCGCCTGGCCGACCGGAATCACATGTTCAATCATCTGATGCGACAGCACGGCGTCAAATGAATTATCCGGAAAAGGAAGGGCGGTAACATCGGCGGAGAGCAATTTTAGCCTGTCCGATTCCAGCGACCGGTCCAAAAACCGTTCAGACAGGTCAGTTCCGGTCACCTTATAACCGGCCTCTGCCAACAGGGCGCACGATGCCCCCGTCCCGCATCCGGCTTCGAGCACCGTAGAACCGGCCGGCACCAGTTCCCGAACCCTCGAATGATAAAGGGAAAAGAATTCCCGCCCATGTCCCCGCAACGCGTTATCCAGATAGGCCTGCGAACCCGAGTAAAATTCCTTCATCTCCCCGGCCAGCTTATCCATTCGTTTTTCCACGGCTTAGGCCCTGCCCCGGATATTGCCTGCGCTGGCGGGACGGCGCAGGTCGCGGGTCAGCCACAACAATTGAATCAGCCCGATAGCCTGCACTGCCGTGGTCATGGCGGAGGACCCCAAAAATGAGTACTTCGGAATTACTAAATAGTTTCCGGCTACATTTACCACCACCAGAGTCGCAGCCGAAACCAGAAAAGCCTTCTGCCGACCGGCGGCAATGAGCAGGGTGGACAGGATTCCATTAACAACCCCCAGCGGAAAACATGGGGCCATTATCAGGAGGGCATTTACGGAAGGGACAAATGCGGCGCCAAACAGGAGCCGGATGGCCGGGTATGCCAGAACCGCTGTAGCGGCCAAGCCCGCCAAACCGGCCAGCCAGCCAAACCGCATGGCCCGGTTTAACACCGCCTGGAGCCGGGCTGGGGACTTCCCCCGCATGGCTGACATCATGGGAAAAGAGACGGTCACCAGAGCGCCCAGAACGAAATTTCCGCCATCGGAAAGCGAACGGGCGGCCTGATACCACCCGATTGCCCGGTCGCCATCCGCCACCGGAAGCAGCCAGCGCATCATCAATATGTCAGCACGGGTAAACAAAACTATCAGCATCTCGGAAAGCCAGAGCGGCCATGATTCCTCCAGCAATTCCCTGCCCCGGTGCATGGCAAATGAAAGCGGCCTTAGCAGGCTGGCCCGGGCAATCATGATCTGCCCGAAGGCGGCCGCCAACCGGGCGGAACCAAATGCGGCCAGTGCCAAAAAAGCTGAGGGGGGGGAAAATATTGCCAATGGGGATATGACGAGGATGGCCAGCCCATTTGGCATCAGGTTTGCCAGGGCCAGGGGAACCTTGAGGAGTTTGGCGCGGAGAATACAGACACCCGCCTGGCCAATGGTACCGACCAGAAGAAGCGCTGCCCACGGCCCCGCTACTGCAGCGACTATTCCTCCCGCCATGACAACAAATGCCGCCTTTATTCCGAGGGCCGTTCCCAACAGCGACCCGTCGGATTTCGGCCGGGCCGCCGCCTCGCGGGTGATGATGTTCGTCAATCCGCCCTGCGCGGCCATATCGGCGATGGCTACAACCGCCATGGCAAACCCGATTTCTCCCAGCCGGGCAGGCCCCAGCCAGCGCCCCAATACGGCATATAGCGCAAAACCCAAAACCAGCTGGAGCGCATTGGCCAATCCAAGCCAGACGGCTAAGTGCCCCATCAAGGTGCCGTCGCCGCCTCAATCGGCGGTTCGGATGTTTCCAAAGACGACTCCACTGTTTTCATGATCTCCTCATAATACGGTGTATCCTGTGTGGGCCACCACATCCGGGCTATAACATGCCCCGTCAGGTGGGGAATTATTACATCCTGCCCGCTGATTGAAACACCGCCTCCGGCAACGGTGCCGGAGACCGCCCGGGAAAACGAGATACGAACCGCCTTGGCGCCGTTCATCTGGATATTTTCCACCTTATGAACATCCGTCTCCAATCCCATTCTCCTGTAATATTCCGTCAACGCCTCTTCCCTGGCCACGGTGGGAACCAATATCCAGTCAACCCGTTCAGCCGCCTGAAAGACACTGATATGCCCGTTCAAGGCATTATCCATCTCATATCCCGGCTGACCCAGGCTGTTGGTTGACTGATACCAGTACCATTGTTCGGGGCGCTTGAACGAAACCCGTAATCCCGCGTCAGTTACCCCCTTATAAACTATTGATGACGGATCCCAGCGCGGCGCCAGGTCAGTGAATGACCAGATACTCCAGCAGGCTGCCCCCAATCCCCACCAAAGCCCGCCCCATTTTTCCCTGTTATCGTCACGGAACGGTAAAACGGCGCCGAAGGCAAACCCGGAAAGAAATCCACCTATGTGGGCAAAATTATCTATCACAGGACTGGTCAGGCCGTTATAAACAGCCAACGCCATGACAATTACAAACCAGAAAAAGAAGGTCGCCCGGGAACGGAGTGTCAGGCGGTGTTTCCTGAAAAGAAAAACGGCGGTAAAAACTCCGCAAAGGCCTAGTGCCCCTCCGGATGCCCCGATCGACATGCTGGTATGGGAAAACAGGCCCGACAAAATGCTTCCGCCCAGCCCCGTATAAACAAACAAGGCAATAAGCCATCCCCCCCCGAACAGCGGCTCCAATCCCCGGCCAAAATGATAAATGACCACCAGATTCCCCAGAAGATGTTCCCAACCCGCATGCAGAAAAATCGAGGTAATGAAGCGCCAATTCTCCCCATCTGCGATTGCCCCATGATGGGCGCCCCCAAAGCGGTAAAGACGGAGCAAAAATGAGTCGGTCAATGGGGCCAGAACCACCGCAACATGAATAGCGCAGAGAACAAACAAGAGTCCCAGCGTGGCATACGCCGGAGGAGCGGACCGGCTTCTCTGCCCGACCAGGTTCGGCGCCGGGCGCTGGGGCGGGGGCTCCCCCTTTTTTCCCAGCGCTTCGCTCAAATAACTGAACATTGGCGCGATAGAGCGGGGCGGACTGGCTGTCCACAGGGCTGCGGCATCCAGTTCCACAATAATGATCTGGGCGTAGCCCCTTCTCAACCAGGAACGCTCACGCATTTCAATCAACTTATCCCGCTTGAAGGCATCAAGAGGCTTCTCGAAAACCAGGGCCAGGATTCCGACATACTCTACCGCCCCAACAGAACCGGGCCGGGGAATGATATTGAGCATGGCGGTCAGGTAGGAATTTATCTCGGCCAGGCCCATTCCATCCGCCGACTTGAAGGCAAAGAGGACAGCCATTCCGGAATGCATCGCGGCATATGTCCCATCAAATCTCCGGACGGCCGGAAGAAGCTCGGGGAAAGAATCCTTGATGGAATAAAACTGGGAGCCCTGATTGAGCAGGTAACCGGCCCAATTTATGTATTCACTGGATGATAATGAAAGGCGGGATTCCGACTGTTCCTGGCTCACTTCTCCATTCTAACCCCGGAAAAGGGGTCAGGAGCCTTTAATTGGGCCGAAAAATCATCAGGGATTATTCCTTGGCCTGCCACGCGGATGGATAGACGCCAAAAGCCCATACCTCTTGGCGGTTTCTATCTGCCAAGCCTTTTCGCCACAAGGCCTGCCCTTTAATATGCTTTCACGCATCTCCTTTAAATCCTTTGTGGTATGAAGTGAATTTACAACCTTGGCCCAATCCCGTGGACGATGGACCGGCCAATCCTCATAAACACCCTGCATGGGCTCCTCATTTATCCGGCGCCACAGGCTTCCCCACCGCCACTTTTCAGCCTGTTTAACTAAATCAGCCCGGCGAGCATTCCCTTCTACATACCGCGCAACCGCCAAAAAATGCCTGTCCGCCTGAATAATTGATGATTTATACCTACCTTGATATAAATGGCCGGTACCAACATCCCCTCTGGACTTATGCCACCGCGCGGCATGAGTCATAGAGATCCATGCCATAAACTTGGATAAGTCACCGTTCTTCCTGGGCAACAACACCAGATGCCAGTGATTTGGCATCAGGCAATACGCCAAAATCCTCATCCCAACTCGCTTGGAACCCTGTCGAAGCACCTTCTCGAAAGCAGCATAATCCTGATCGACTCTGAATATTTTTGTACGCGAATTTGCACGATTTAATACATGATATGCAAGCCCGCCAATATCAGCCCGGTGTGATCGTGGCATTTGCAACGAGGTTACAGTGGACAGCACCTAGTGTCAAAGAAATAAAGGCTCCTGACCCCTTTTTCAGACGGATAAAGAAGACAATCAGGAACTAACTAACGTTATGCGAAATGAGGTCCAGAAACTCCTTTCTGGTGCGGGAATCCTTGCGGAAAACACCGCGCATAGCTGAGGTCTTGGTTGGCGAACCGATTGACCGGGCGCCCCGCATTTCCATACAAAGGTGCCGGGCTTCCATAATCACTCCCACGCCCTGGGGATTAAGCAATTCCTCAATCGTGTCGGCTATCTGGCTGGTTAAACGCTCCTGCACCTGAAGCCGGCGGGTAAACGCCTCGACCAGCCGGGGAATTTTAGAAAGCCCGATTATCTTCCCGTTGGGGATGTATGCCACCGAACACTTCCCATGAAACGGGAGAAGATGATGCTCGCAGAGGGAATAAAACTGGATTCCGGTAACTACCACCATGTCCGATTCCGGCGCCTCGAAAACAGCCCCATTAAGCAGTTTGTGGATGTCCACTCCGTACCCGGATGTGAGTTCCAGCCAGGATTTGGCCACCCGCTGGGGGGTCTTGAGCAGGCCTT
>Ga0315272_10000791_pt1 | contig 16145 bp, 12 predicted proteins | sample C3_middle_MG_FD_203918 | JGI IMG/M metagenome (GOLD analysis project Ga0315272, IMG submission 203918) | Sediment microbial communities from Yellowstone Lake, YNP, Wyoming, USA - C3_middle | ecosystem: Environmental > Aquatic > Freshwater > Lake > Sediment | place: USA: Wyoming | collected...
TTTGCCGAGAACGGAAACCGCCATTCCCGCCAGCAGAGCCACTGACAACTGCCCGAAAAGCATCCATTTCATGGGGACCCGGAAACTTCCCAGTATGGGGATGCCTGAGACCAGCTGACCAATGGGGGTCTGGTTTCCGAGGGACAGGATGAAAGCCACAAAAAAAACGGCGAGCCACGATGACATCTGCCGCCATTTCCAGGCCGCTCCTACCAGGGCCAGGGCCAGGACAATGAGTCCCAGGTATTTAATGCGCTCCGGATCGGAAGCGCCGTTGAATCCGGGAATCAGGAGAAGGGGAATGTCGGAGAAATACAGGGGAGCCACCCCGCCAAAGTCCATGGAGTTACCGGATCGCAGTGAGTGAAAATAATACCGGGTGTTGGGAAGCAGGGTTACGGCGGACAACGCTGCGGCGCCTATAGCCATACCGGCCATTGTCCCCAGCGACCGGATCCGGTCCGGCTGGAAAAGAGAAAATACAGCCAGGGCAATCAGCGTATAGGCCAGCATCTGATATCCGCCGGTTAAAATCATCAGCCCGAACAATCCGGATATCCCGGCTATCGGCCGGATGGTGCGGCCCGCCTGCCAGCGGCCGTAAAGGATGAACACCCATGGAATTAAGGCGGCACAGCGGATGGTGACGGGGATTCCGACGCGGACCTGGACCATCAGAATTCCCCCCATCATGTAGGCCAGCCCGGCAACGGATGCTCCTGCCGGTGTCATGCCAAGGGTGCGCGCTAGAACTGCTGCACCCCCGCCCGCCAGCAGGAGGTGCAGGACGGTGTCCCAAAGATAGAAAACCGGGGGAGAAAAATGTCCCACCCACGAGAGTATTTCGGTCGGATAATAGATGGCGGGGCCAAGGGATTCTCCCAGCGGGATGCCGCAGAAAATCTGGGGAATCCAGAATGGTAGTGTCCCTTCCTGGTGAAACCAATCCCCGGCGTGGGCCAGAAAGGGGTACCAGTAGCCGGTGAAGTCGAATCCCGATAGAAAGTGAGTTCCGGCCAGGCAGGAAAAAAACACTGCCAGCAGGGACAGTGGAATCAAGGCATAGGCCAGGATGTTCATTGCGGGCGGCGCCTTGCCAGGAAATAACCGGCGGCCATAGTCCATCCCAGAAAGGAGAGAAGCAGTCCCACCTTGAATGGTATCGACTGGTAAGTCATGGTTATTACATGGCGGCCCTTTTCTGTGGCTACGGCGCGGAACATGACATTAACCCGGTGAATCTGGGTCCGTTGTCCGTCCACATAGGCCGACCAGGCCGGATAAAAAGCTTCAGAGAAAAAAACCAGTCCCTTGCCGGTTGAATCCGCTTCCACCTCGATGCGGTTGGGTGAATGCTTTTCCGAAATAATTCTTCCGCCGGAGAGGCGGCCGGAGGGAAAGGTCCCCGGCCGGGAATGGACATAAAGCCGGCGGTTGTCCGGCGAATCAGAACAGATTCTCTCCATAACCGGGATACCTTCGGCTGTTTGCGCGTTTCGCCCGAAAAAGACCCGGGGAAGCGCCGAGGGGTTTTCGCAAATCCAGACTTGCCCGGCGGTCATGGAGTTGAAGCGGTTTAACGGGATGAGCCCGCGCATCTGCTGGTTCGTCCCGGTGATGAAGTATTTTGTATTAAGCCAGGCCAGCAGCCGGGGCAATTCCGGGCAGCCGCCCATGCTGGCATCGTAGAATTCCCGGAATACCGCGAGCGGGGCACCATGATATCCGCTGATCCATTCCAGGCCAGAGGGTATCCGCATATTGGGAATGACATGGGACTCACTGGTGTGGGTACGGAAAACCCCCGGTTTTTGGGAGAGGAACCAGACGAGCGGATCGCGGGAATAATTAACCGCGTCATAATCGGTCCGGTTTCTGGCATTAGCCAGTGGATTGGCCTGGCGGAGCAGGTCCGCTGAGTTAGCGGCGCCAAGCAGGAGCAGGGCGACAACAGCCTTTTTTCTGGCACTTCCGAACAGTCCCTCAAATCCAACTGCGGACATGATGGCGATGCACAAGGAAACCAGGGCAACCCAATGGGATGCCCCGCGAAATGAGCCAAGGAGCGGCAAATGGGCTAGCGCCCGGCCAGCCGGAGTCTGGATTCCCAAAGAGAAGATCAGGGCTATAAAGGCCAGGCCAACCCAGGGAAGGACCTTTCGTGTATTGCGGACCAGGCCAATGAGCGCAATTGACGCTGTGATAATTCCCAGGTATTTGACTTCCCATCCTGGTGAAAACGAGGGAATAAATATTGAGAAAAATGTTAGTGGATACGGGTCAAGCGCCTGCCATTCGGCATTGGCGGTGGAACGGATGGAAAGTAGGAAGTAACGGAAAGCGGGGAGAAGAGTTGCCCCAGCGAGGATTCCGGAGAACGCTCCAGCAAGGGAAAGCCCGCCCAGGGACTGGAGGCGCTGTCCCCGCTTAGCGAGGAGCAGGACCATCAGGGGTAGAAATACCGCCAAATAGGCGAGGGGCTGGAACGAAGCGGAGAGGGGGAGCAGGGCGAGCAATACGGACAGGGTTAGCCAGCGGCCGGTGGTGGGTTTTTGGAGGGCGCGGAACAATGCCAGGAGAATCCACGGATAAAGTCCGGCGGCCCGGATAAAAACCAGCGTTCCCGATTTCACCACAGCAACCAGGTATCCGCTTAGCATGTATGCCGCCCCGCCAAATAATCCCGCCTCTGTTCCCGCACCGGCCGCCCTGGCGAGCAGGGCGGCACCCATGCCGGCCAGTGCCAGATGGAGGGAAATGTCCATGGCAAAGAAGAGGGCGGGTTTTATGCCGATGAGCCAGGCCAGAATATCGGTTGGATAGTAGATGCTGGGAACCAGGGATTCCTCGAAGGGAATTCCGCCGAAAATGGATGGCAGCCACAGGGGAACCACTCCATCATGGACAAAAGAGTTTCTGGTGAATTCCATGAAGGGATACCAGATGCTGGCGAGGTCAGCGCCGCCTAAAACCTTCCACCCGGCCAGACAGGGGAACATGACCGATACGGCAATAATAAAGGGAGCCGCGAGTATTAGGGCTGGACGCATTGCTTCATTTAATCACAGGGGAGATTGGCACGGAACGACAAATTTGGAAATTGTGAGTGTCCGCCTCGCCCATGGTGCAGGGTTCATGCGCCATGGTGGGTGGGTTATCATATTCATCATGTATAAAGCGCTTGCTGTGCTGTTTTCAGCCGGAGTCATGCTCAACGGATGCGGCGGGCCCGAGCCGGTGGCGGAAGCCCGCTTGGCTCAGGCGCTCGAGGCTCTCCAGCAGGGCCGGGTTGATGAGGCCAGCCGGGTGCTGGCAGCTATTAAGCCGGGTGGTGGATGGCTGCGGTCGGCAACCTGGACCGGCCCCCTGGCACTTCGCCTCCGGGCGCAGATAGCGCTTCGCAACGGGGTTCGGGAGGAGGCGGTCCGCCTGCTAAAGGAATACTCGAACAGATATGGAAGCCTCGCCCCCGCCCAATATACGAATTCACGCCTGGAATTCATCGAGCGATTTTCTGAATGGCAGGGCCAGCCGGCTCTTTTGTATTTGCGGGGACTGGAGGCGCAGAGCGACACGCCCGCCCTCGCCATCCGGGAATGGCGCACCCTTCTGCGTGATTTTCCGGCCTGCAGCCTGGCACCCAATGCCCAGCTGCAGTTGGGTCTTTTACAGAAACGGCTGGGCAACGCCGCCTGGGCACTTTCGGAGCTTTCCAATGTTGCCAAAATGCCCAACGAAGTTGTGGACCCATCCGGCAATCCCCTTGCTCCGCAGGCATTATTGGCAATAGGGGAAACCCAGTTTGAATTAATGGCAGACCGGTTTTCTGCGCGCCAGACCCTGGAAGGGGTGGCGTCATCGTATTCCGGGATTGCCCTGAAAGGGCCGGAGGGATTTGTAGACTGGTCTCCATCCGCATCGGCCAAATTCATTCTTGCCCGGATTAACATTGAGGCGGGGGAATCTGCATCAGGGGTTTCCGCGCTTGAATCATTGGCGGTTCTCAAGGGTCCCACCGGATATTATTCCGAGGCGCTTGCCGGGGATATCCGGGCTGAGGCGCGCCTGATGCTGGCCGATAACTGTATGAAGAATCGCCAGTATGCCCGCATGCGTGAGCATCTTCTTGAGGTAGCCAGAAAAGTTCCGGAGGTTCTTCGTGGGCCTCTTGATGGCGCCCGCAGGAAATACGCTTTTGAGGCGGCCGACCGTTTGGAGGGGCTTTTGGGAGTGCGTTCCCCGGAGGAAGCCCTCAAGGGGCTTGCAGAATTGGCGGCGGAATCCAAGAGCCGGGAGGCGTGGGTTTATTATCAGTTGAAGAGGGTAAAAATACTCGCCCGGCTTGGCCAGCGCAATGCCGCCCGCGAGACGCTGTCGGAAATGGAGAAACGCTTTCCCAGCCTTGAGGTTGACCCCCTCGGGGACGGGTTATTGCTCATTCCGGCGCGGGAAGCCAGAAGGGTCCTGGGAGGATGAAGAAATAATGAGTGTTACCGCGGCGAAAGGGTATTTAGCGTCCGGCCTCCATGCCGGAATTAAGAAGAGTGGCAAGCCGGATTTGGCGCTGATAGTTTCAGCGCGCCTCGCTTCGGCGGCCGGCGTATTTACCGTGAACCGGTTTCGGGCCGCTCCCGTAGGTATATGCCAGGAAAGGCTGAGGGCATCGGGTGGCCGGGCCCGCGCGATATTGGCGACCAGCGGAAGCGCCAATGCGATGACGGGAGAAGCGGGCCGGCGTGATGCCATAGAGCTGTCCCGTGTGGCGGCGCAGGAACTGCGGGTGGAAGAGCACCATGTCCTGGTGGCGTCGACCGGGGCGATTGGTACGCGTATCCGGCTGTCCTTGGAATCAGCAAAGAAGGCTATCCATATAGCCTCCGGCAACATGGGATGCACGGCCAATTCAGGGCTGGCGGCTGCCCGCGCCATTATGACTACTGACACCAGGGCCAAACAGGCGGTTGCCCGGTTTTGTGATGGGGCGACTAAATTCGCCGTGGGGGGGATGGCCAAGGGCGTGGGAATGGTGGCACCGAAAATGGCCACGGTACTGGTTTTCGTGACCACAGATGCGGAGGTTTCCCCGCAGAAACTGCAGGCGGCCCTGATTGGGGCGGTTGGTCCCACCCTCAATTCCATAAGTGTGGACGGCCAGATGAGCACCAATGACACCTGCATAATCCTCGCCAACGGGGCGGCTTCCACCCGCCCGCTTTCTTCTTCCGGTTATGGGAAATTTGCCGTGGCGCTTAAGGAAGTCCTCGGCTCTCTTTCCCGCCAGTTGGTTTCGGACGGAGAAGGTGCGACGCGGCTTATTGAGGTTGCGGTCCGGGGCGCCCGGACTCCCGCTGAGGCCCGGATGGCGGTCCGCGCGGTAGGCGATTCCATGCTGGTCAAGACCGCCATATATGGAAGGCAGGCCAATTGGGGCCGGATAGCCCAGGCTCTGGGTGCCTGTGAGGAGCTGCACTTCATTCCGGAAAGGGTAAGCGTCAAGGTTGGGGGATATGCGGCCATCCGGGGTGGCCTGCTGGTTCCTGTTTCATCCGCCATCCAAAGGGCATTGAATGCCGGCCTAGTCAGGATAGAAATCGACCTTAAGGCGGGCCGCCATATTGCAGAGGTGCTGACCTGCGACCTGACCGAGGGATATATAAAGGAAAACGCCGGGTATCTTTCCTGAAGTCATAGGCACATTTAATGACCAGGCATAGACCCGCCCGCCGACCCGGTGATTCCGGAACCACCACCTTGATGGGTTCCCACCGCGTCTCCAAGCATTCCCCCGTCGTTGAAACGCTGGGCGACCTGGACGAGTTGAACTGCCTGATGGGAATGCTGCGGCTCCACCTCAAGGGTGAGTCAAAGGCCATGGCGGAACGAATCCAGTTCGACCTGTTTGCTGCCGGCGCTGATTTGGCAGCCTGCGGGAATGGGGCATGGCTCGAGCCGGAGCGTACCGCCCTTATCGAGAAATTCATGGTCCGTCTTTCTGTCCGTTCAGGGAAACCACAGGGATTTGTTTTGCCGGGGGGAAACGCCGGGGCGGCCTGGTGCCATCTGGCGCGCGCGGTGTGCCGGAGAACCGAGAGGCGGGTTACCGCGATACCTGAAAATGAACGCCCAAATCCGGAGGTCTTGCGCTACTTGAACCGCCTTTCGGGAATGCTTTTCGAGCTTGCCCATACACTGGCTGGCCGGGGAAAGGAAACACCGTGGCGTCCCGCCAAAAACCGGAAAAAATAAAACCGCTGGCGGTGGCAGGTTCATACCGGACCTTGCCGGCATTGGCCAAATGGATTGACCGGACCGGCTTTGCCCTCCTTATGCCTCATAAGGCCATTCCAATGCCGTCCCTGTTTGAAGCCATCCGGGGGAAACCGGGAGGCCATCCGTTCCGCCCCTGGACGAAGGACTCAGACATTATGTGGGACATGAAGGACGAACTTCCCAAAAACCATCTGGCATATTACGGAACCATCTGGGGAGGGAAGCCCGGATTTTGTTCCGTGGATATGCTCCCATGCCTGATGAAGCTGTGGGGATGCCCGCCCGGACCCGACGGATTTCGTATCGCCTACCGTGAAGGCGGCCTGTCTTTTGACGCGAACCGCATCGCCGAACAGCTCATCCGCATCGGCCCCATCAATACGAATGCGCTAAGGAAGAGGTCGGGAATTGCCGCCAACACCTTTCAGCGGGCGCTGAAGGAACTTCAAGCCAAGCTCATCATTGTTAAGTGCGGTAAGGAGGCCATAGCCAAAATATGGGAGGCCGGGGTCGTGGACATGTCCGCCAAGATATTTCCGTCGGCCCATGCCGAGGCCAGGACCATTTCGTTTATGGCGGCACGGGAGTCCGCGATTGAGACCATGCGGGAGTGTGCTCCGGGAATTCCGGCAAAACAGATGGCCCGCCTTCTTCGGGTGGGGGTGGAATAAAGTGGCAGGAATTATAAATGTCCGGGTCATTACCCCGGCCGATATTCCCGGTGTGGCCGGGATTAATTTGCGGTGCTATCGGGAGGCCAATCGGGGAATAATTCCGGCCGATTACCTGGCAAAAATGAAGGCGAGCAGTATGCAGCGGGAGTGGGAAAGGAAATTTACCCAGGGGGTTTCGGGAGAGCCGGCGCAGGAGCGGCATTTCGTCGCCGAAGACTCCCGCGCGGGAATAGTCGGGTTTGCCAGTGCCGGACCCAGCCGGGATGCCCAGCTAAAATATGAGGGCGAAATATATGGCGTCTATGTCCTTTCCGATTACTCCGGCCGTGGGACGGGACGGAGCCTGATTGCGGCGTCCGCAGATTTTCTAAAGCGCCGGAGGATGAATTCAATGCTGCTATGGGTCTTTGAGGGTAACACTAAGGCGAGGAAATTCTTTGAGCATCTGGGCGGAGTGTCGGTAAAGCTTAAGAAGGATGTTTCTATTGATGGCGAACGGCTCGTTGAAATACCCTATGCCTGGGAGGACCTTGAAGCCCTCCAGACAAATATTTCGCGCAGCGGTTAACCCGTAGCCGCCTAAGGTAGTATGAAAGTCATGCGAACGAGGGATATAGCCATTTTTTTCCGCCGGATGCCCCGTTGGAGCGTGGTGGTCTCCGCACTTCTTCTGACTGCGGTTCTTTCCCTGGTGGACTGGTTTACCGGCCGGGATGTTTCCTTCCTGATTTTTTACCTTGTGCCAATCGGCCTGGCTTCCTGGTTTGCCGGTTCCCGTTGGGGAATAACGATTGCGCTTTTATGCGGTGTGGTCTGGTATATGGAGGATATTCTCGGCCGCGATACCGCCCTATCTGCCTACCTTATCGCCTGGAATGTAGGCACCAAGGGGGTGTTTCTGGTCGTGATATCGAAGCTGTTTTCGCGCCTGAAGTCGGCTCTGGATAGTGAGGCCCGGATGGCCCGGACCGATCCTCTGACGGGCGTGGCTAACCGGCGCGTGCTGTTTGATGTGCTGGATTTTGAAATAAAGTCCATGCCCCGCACCGGGACCCCCCTCTCGCTGGCCTTTATCGACCTCGACAACTTCAAGGAAGTTAACGACACGATCGGGCACGATGCCGGGGATGAGGTTCTGCGTTCTGTTGTCCGGGGCATCAATACGGGTGTTCGGGGAATGGACCTGGTGGCCCGGGTTGGCGGGGACGAATTTGTGGTCATGCTACCTGACGCAGATGCGGAGGCCGCTGCCGAGGTTGCCGGGCGCATACGGGCGACCGTAATGGATGAACTGGTCAGGGGGCAATGGCCTTGCGATCTTTCCATCGGGCTGGTGACCTGCACCGCTCCGCCCTGCGATCCTGATGAACTGCTGACCCGCGCGGACCGGCTAATGTATCAGGCTAAGAAAGGCGGGAAAGGAAGGACGGTTCAGGAATCCCGCGTTTCAGGGGAGAAGGGGTAATGAAGGCGCGCCTTATGCGGGTTATTGGTTCCATTGTGGCCATCACCCTGCTTATGGTGGCCGCCACCGTCCTGTTCAACATCCTCAGGGAATACCGGGTGCAGGACATCGTGCAGGAAATCCGGGGCATCCCCTCGCTGAAGGTCGCCTCCGCCCTTTTACTGGTTTTCTGCGGTTATCTGGCCCTGACCGGCTACGATTACCTGGCCCTCAAGAACATCCGAAAAAACCTTTCATATCCCCGGGTGGCTATGGCCTCTTTCATCGGGTATTCCTTCAGCAACAATGTCGGGTTCCCGATGCTGGCGGGTGGATCCATCCGTTACCGGCTGTATTCGGGCTGGGGACTGTCCGCATTGGAGGTATCGCAGGTTGTCGCTTTCTGCTCCAGCACTTTCTGGTTTGGCGTACTGACTTTGGGTGGAGCCAGCCTCCTGTTCGAGCCCCCTAACTTCGCCGGTGCGCCGGGCCTGGTAATGCATTTTTCGAGGGGCGCGGGAGTGGCAATGCTGGGGGCGGTCGGCGTGTACCTTCTTTTCTGCATCCGGGGGGGAACATTACGGTTCCGGGGCTGGTCTTATACCCTGCCCGGAATTCGGCTGGCGGTTTCCCAGGTTTGCATCGCTACGCTTGACTGGATGGCGGCCGCCGCCGTCCTGTATGTCCTGCTTCCGGGGGGGGGAATGTCATTTCCACGGTTTGCCCAGGTTTTCCTGCTGGCCCAGGTGGGGGGGATAGTCAGCCAGGTGCCGGGCGGGCTGGGGGTTTTTGAGTCGGTAATCCTGGTGGCGTCCGGCGGGGTTCACCCGGCCCATTCGGTTATGGGAATCCTGCTGGCCTACAGGGCAATCTACTACTGGCTGCCGCTGCTGCTGGCGACCGTCCTGCTGGCGCTGAATGAATTGGCCGGCAAGCTGATATTCGTCGGGAATATGGCGGTGGTTATGCGCCGCTGGGCGGAGAGGCTGGCCCCGTCCCTGCTCGCTGTGGTGGTTTTTGCCGCGGGGACAGTCTTACTTGTTTCCGGCGCCCTGCCGCCTGGTGAGGGCCGGCTGGCCAGTCTTCGTGAACTCCTTCCGCTTCCATTTATTGAGACCTCGCATTTCATGGGGAGCGTGGTCGGGGCGGGATTGCTGATACTCGCCCGGGGATTACAGCTGAGGCTGGACGGGGCCTGGATGATGACGGTCGCCCTGCTTGGAGCGGGTTCGATATTTTCTCTCGCTAAGGGGCTGGATTTCGAGGAGGCATTGCTTACCGCCTCGGTGCTGGCCCTGATGCTGCCCTTTAGGCGCACTTTCCGTCGCCAAGCTTCCATGCTGGGAGAGGGGTTTTCCTCAGGTTGGGGAGCCTCTCTTGTCCTGGTTGTGGCGGGTTCCGTTGCGCTGGGGCTTTTTTCGCACAAGCATGTGGCATATTCACATGAACTCTGGTGGCAATTTAGTTTCGACGGAGCGGCTCCCCGGTTCCTGCGCGCGACCGTGGGGGCCGCCACTGTCGGAATACTGTTTGCGTTGGCCAGGCTGATGCGGCCGGGCCGGCCACCGCCCCACCTGCCCGGACTGGCAGAACTCGAGCGTGCCCGGGAAATAGTTTCCGCGTCCCGGGACACGACGGCCAATCTCGCTCTTTTGGGGGACAAAAACCTCTTGTTCAGCGACAGCGGTAAGGCCTTCCTTATGTATTCGGTTGCGGGCCGGTCTTGGGTGTCCATGGGTGACCCCGTAGGGCATGCCGGGGAGAAGCGTGAACTGGCATGGAAATTCCGCGAGATGTGCGACAAATATGCCGGCTGGACGGTTTATTATGAGGTGAGGCAGGAGAATGTTCCCCTCTACCTTGATATGGGCCTCGTCCTCACGAAAATCGGCGAGGAGGCGCGGGTGGATCTTTCCTTGTTTTCCCTCGACGGGAACCGGATGAAGGATTTGCGCCACGCCTCCAACCGGTATGCGCGGGAGGGTGGGGTGTTTGAGATGGTTCCACCGGAGGGGGTGGCGGAAATTCTTCCGGAACTGCGCGAAGTGTCCGATTCCTGGCTGCGCATGAAGAAGGCGCGTGAAAAGCGTTTTTCAGTCGGGTTCTTTTCCGGGCAATATCTGGTCAATATGCCTTTGGGTATCGTGCGCAAGGGTGGACGGATACTGGCGTTCGCCAATGTCTGGACCGGGGCGGACCATGAGGAGGCATCCGTGGACCTGATGCGGCACCGGCCTGACGCCCCGCATGGGGCCATGGACTTTATCTTTTCCCGGCTGATTTTGTGGGCGAAGGGTGAGGGTTACCGCTGGTTTAACCTCGGGATGGCGCCGTTTTCGGGCCTTCCGGCCGGTGAGCTGGCCCCGCTCCGGTTCCGGGCCGGTTCCCTTCTGTTCAGGACGGGGGAGCGCTTCTACAACTTCCAGGGTGTGCGGGATTTCAAGGAAAAGTTTGGCCCGGTCTGGACGCCCCGGTATCTGGCCTCGCCTAGCGGCTTTATCCTCCCGGTGATTTTTAAGGATTTGGCCGGGATAGTTGGCGGCAGCTTAAAGGGGCTGGTTACAAAATGATAAGGCCGATTGTCCTGGTGGCGCTGCTATTTTCCGGGATGGCACTGGCTAATTCTGACCCGGCTGAGTTTCCTTCAGTCGGAAGACTCCATATTTATCATCCATCGGGCAGGGTAGCGCCCACTTCGGTTGTGATATTTCCATCTGGTGATGGCGGGTGGGAGGAAGGAGTTGAGAATAAGGCCCGGCTTTTGTCGCACATGGGGGCGCTGGTAATAGGCTTTGATACCATTGAGTACCTGAAACGGTTGTCGAAGGATAAATCGGTTTGCGCGTATCCAGCGGGGGATTTTGAGGCGCTGTCGCAATTTGTTCAGCACTCCCTGGGGTTTCCTGAATACCTGCATCCAGTCATTGTGGGATTTTCCTCCGGTGCAACTCTGGCGTATGCGGCGCTGGCCGCTTCCCCGCCCGGGACATTCAAGGGTGCCATCAGCTTCGGATTCTGCCCCGACCTGGAGATTTCGCTTAAGTTTTGCCGCGGGCATGGGCTGGAACAGGTAAAGGGGGCGCCGAACAAGGGCATTATTTTCCTCCCGGTAAAAGGCGTCAACGCCCCCTGGGTTTTATTGCACGGATTGAAGGACGAAGACTGCCTTCCGGAGGGGACCAAAAGCTTTGTTGCGGGAATGAAGGGCGCCGAGCTCGTACTTTTACCCAAAGTTGGACACGGCTTCGGGGTGTATTCCAACTGGGGCCTCCAATTCAAGAAGGCATTTTTATCGATGGCGGGAAAGGAGGAGCGGTCGGAGGCAGTCGGTGATGTTAAGGGGCTTCCGCTGGTTGAGGTGCCCGCGCCGGGCGGGGCGAAGACCGGGGATATGGCAGTCCTTATTTCGGGTGACGGGGGCTGGGCGGGCATTGACCGCGAACTATCCGGGGCGCTTGCGGAGGAGGGCATCCCGGTAGTCGGGCTGGATTCACTAAAGTATTTCTGGACGGCGCGCACCCCGGAAGAAACGGCCCGCGACTCTGCCCGCATCATCCGGGAATACCGGAAAAAGTGGGGGGCGGCGCGGGTCCTGCTGGTGGGGTATTCGCGGGGCGCGGATGTCCTGCCCTTTGTCTACAACCGCCTGCCCGAGGATCTGAAGGCGGTAACCGCCATGACGGTGCTGGTGGCGCCTTCCAAGTCAGCCGGATTCGAGTTCCATGTGTCCGACTGGCTTGGTGGCGTCAGTACGGGGGGTGTCCCGATACTGCCTGAGATTGAAAAGATGGGCGGAGAAAAGGTCCTCTGCTTTCATGGCACCGAGGAAAAGGACAGTCTATGTCCGGACTTGCAGGGGCCGGCTATTGGATGTTTTGCCATGCCCGGTTCCCATCATCTGGGCGGACGCTATAGCGAAATTGCCCGGATTATCCTTGAACACCTGCGGGCGCTGGCTGACAAGAGAAAGTGATTCCGGAAGAGGCAATATAAAACGGGCAATTCGTTGATTTCATTGGAATGGCTTAAACTGATTGCATGATATGGCAAAGAATTAAAATCGGTTTTTGTTTCGCGTTGCTGTTGATTCCGGCTTACCTGGGGGGTTGCGCGAAAAGGCCCGCGCACAAACCTGAAGGGGCATTGGAAGACAACCCGATATTTAAAAATGCGTTTAAACTCGTTAATGACCAGACCCTGTCCATTGAAAAAAATCCCCTGCTGGCCAGATCGTTGCAGGATTTTTACATGTTGAAAGGATGCGTCGGTGTCGGGTATGGCGAGAGCGCGGAGATAGCCTCAAACAAGTCGTCCGCCGCATACAAGGAAAGTAAGTGTCAGGCGGGGGAGCCGGCCAAGACCATCCGGTTCAAGGCTTATAACGGGACATTCTATTGCATTATGACCACCAATCCGCTTTCCAATAGCATCATGCCGGAACAGAATAATCCCTAAACTCAACCGTATTGCCGGGTTCGGCGGAGAGGGCTTGGAAAACCGAGATACTATTCGTACCTCAATGCGTCTACCGGGGCCAGACTGGCAGCCCGTCTTGCCGGCCACCAGCCGAATACGACGCCAACGGCGGTGGAGAAGCCGGCTGAAAGGATGATTGAGGTGGGCGTAATTATTACGGTCCATTTCAGGATGAGCGTAAGCAGGAGGGCAGCGCCTGAGCCCAGAATAATCCCCAAGCCTCCGCCGATAGCGCTGATAATTACTGACTCAACGAGGAACTGCTGCATGATGTCGCGCGGGCGGGCACCGACTGCTTTACGCAGGCCGATTTCCCGGGTGCGCTCGGTTACCGACACCAGCATGATGTTCATAATGCCTATCCCTCCCACCAAAAGACTGATGGCGGCGATGCACCCCAGCAACAGGGAAAAGACCTTGGTGGTGGCAGACATAGTCTCGCGGAAGGCGGCTTCATTACGGATGTCGAAGGCGTCTTCGCGCGTCCCGGCCATCCGGTATCGCCGGACCAGGAAGTCGCGTATGGCGGATTCGACAGCGGTCATGTCGGCGGTATTCCCCGCCACCTCGATGTCGATGGCGCCGACATAGCGCTGGCCCAAAACGCGGTACATCCCGGTGGAAAGGGGGATGAGCACCATGTCATCGTTGTCGCGGAATGGATTGGTTCCCTTTTCGGGGAGGATGCCGATTATTGTGAAGGGGATGCGGTTTAACTTGACGGTTTTTCCGACGGGGTTGGAACCTGCCCCGAATATTTCGCGCGCCACGGTCTGGCCGAGCAGGCAGACCCGGGCGCGGGTTGCCTCCTCCTGCGCAGTATAGAAACGGCCGATGGTGGGGCGGTAACTGCGCATGTCGGCATACTGCGGCGGTGCTCCGATGATGGAAGAAGCCCAATCCTTGCCGGCGCCGCCGGTCACCTGGATACGGCCTGAGACTGTCGCGGCTGTGCGGGTTATGGAGGAACTGGCCTTGGGGATGGCATCGGCATCCGCCAGGGTCAGGCGGGTAACACTGTTGTTGCCGCCTCCGCGGGGACCCCACCAATTGGGGCGGACGGAGATGATGTTCGAGCCGAGCCGGGACATGGCGGTCATGATACTGGCCTGGGCGCCTGCCCCCAGCGCCAGCATGGCGATGACCGCGCCGACGCCGATTGTGATTCCCAATGTGGACAGGGCGGCGCGGACCTTGTTGGCGGCGAGCGACCGGACGGCCTCGCGGGAATGGATGGCCATCTGCGCCAGCACCGCCCGCCATCCATTAGCGGACCTTGATGAGGGGGGCACCGGATGGCCCAGACGGCGAACTTTCGGTCCGCCCGGAGCGCGCGAAGTCCGGCGTTCATCGGACACGATTTTTCCGTCGCGCATTTTGATTACCCGGCGGGCCCAGGTTGCCACATCCGGCTCATGGGTAACCATGATGACGGTGAGGCCGGAGCGGTTGAATCGGGTTAATAATTCTAGGATTTCCCGCTGGGTGGCCGAGTCCAGGTTTCCAGTGGGCTCATCGGCCAGAATCATGCCGGGCCGGTTGATCAGGGAACGGGCGATGGCGACCCGTTGCTGCTGTCCACCGGACATTTCCGAAGGTTTGTGTCCCGAGCGCGATTCGAGGCCGACCTGCTTTATCACTTGCAGGGGGTCGGCTCCGGTGCCGGGGGGGGCATAAATCAGGGGAAGCTGGACATTTTCAAGGGCGGTCAGTCGGGGGAGCAGGTTGAACTGTTGGAAGATAAATCCGATGGTTTTCCCGCGCAGAACTGCCAGTTCTTCCTCGGACAGCCGGGAAACTTTCCTGCCGTTTATGTCGAATGAGCCCGAATCGGGAACATCGAGAAGTCCGAGAATGTGCATGAGGGTGGATTTGCCGGAGCCGGATGGTCCCATGATGGCAACGAACTCTCCCGGATTGATGGTGAGGTTTACTCCCCGTAGTGCCCGGACCGCAGTCGAACCCATCCAATAGGTTTTACGGATCCCCTTGAGGGTCAGCAGGTGCACAGGATTCCCCCGGGAATCAGGAGCAGGTGGCGAACATCAATGTGCGTGGCCGCCTCCGCCCCCGCCCGGCCTTCTTTGTCCGCCTGCTGGCATGAACGGATTGCCGGTGGGTGCTGCTGCCGGACCGTTAACTCCTTTTGTGGAGATAAGGATGGTCTCACCTTCTTCGACGCCGTTGGTGATTTCCACCTGGGCCCCGTCGTTGGTGCCAACAGTTACCGGTACAGTGGTCGGCGGTCCTTTTTTCCGCCTGACCATCACGCCGACACCGCCCTCAAAGTCGGTCAGGGCTTCGGCGGGAAGTATGAGGACATTGCGGCGGTGCGTAACGGTGATGGAAGCGGTTGCGGTCATTCCCGAGCGGAAAATGGCCATATCCTTCAGCAGTTCCACCTCGATGTCGTAAACAGTGACATTGTTGACCTGTTTGGCCTCATAGGCCAGGTGGTCCACCCGGCCGGGAATTTTCACTCCCGGATAGGCGTCCAGCGTGACCTCGGCTTTCTGTCCGACCTTGATGCGGCCCATGTCGGTTTCATCAACCTGGGCGCGGACGATGAGGCGGTCAGCCATCACCAGGGGTGCCTCCCCGGCCCCGATGGTCTGGCCAGGTTCGGCCCGGCGCAGGATGATGAATCCAGCCAATGGGGCAACCAGCGGGGCGGCCTTGTAGGCGTCTTCCCATCGGGCGGCCTCTTCTCCGCTCTTCAGTCGCGCGGCATCCAGCAGGGCGGCCCGCTCGGGAGGTGAAATCAGGGCGAGGACCTGGGCTTTTTTTACCCAGTCGCCTTCACGGACGAGAATCTGTTCAATCCGTCCGGCGAGGGGAGGCTTAAGTTCGATGCGGTTTTGGGGTGAAACTTCTCCCGGAGTTGATACGGAAACTGTTATATCTCCGCGGGCTACCTGGACGGCCCGGTACGAAGGCTTATTCGACGGCTTGTGCAGCGCAAACGATGCCCCAATAGCCACAATGAGGATTACAGCCAGGCCGGCAATCCAGCGCCCGGGGTGCCGCCGTGCGGCGCGGGCAATCCCCCGGGGGACACGCGAGACCAGGGCAGTTACAGGCAGGGGAAGACGGGTTCCATTTTTCATTTTCCAAGCTCCAGTCCGATCGAGCGGTTCCAGGCGGCCTCGGCATAGAGGGCGTCCCGCCGAGCGGCGAGATACCCGCGCTCGGAATCCACAAGTTCGGTTTCGATTAGATCCCATTGGGTAAAGGAAAGAAGACCATTGGCATATTGGGCCCGCCCAATTTCTGCACGGACA
>Ga0315272_10000792_pt1 | contig 16138 bp, 12 predicted proteins | sample C3_middle_MG_FD_203918 | JGI IMG/M metagenome (GOLD analysis project Ga0315272, IMG submission 203918) | Sediment microbial communities from Yellowstone Lake, YNP, Wyoming, USA - C3_middle | ecosystem: Environmental > Aquatic > Freshwater > Lake > Sediment | place: USA: Wyoming | collected...
ATGTTTTGGACCGTCCGCGGCGCCAACGCCATCCTGGCTCTGCGCTGCTGTCACCTCAACAATCGCTTCGAAGACTACTGGGACAACCGCAAGGCGGCGTGACTTTCACTTCTATGTCGCACACCCCACTGCAAGCTCCAGGTTTTCGTACGGGCAACTCAGACCCGCCGAAGCGGATCTCCGCGTGATCACCCAATCCACCGGATAAAGGCGCGCGAGCCGGCCGAATTCATTCGGGCCAAACCGCGTCCAGCCCGATTGCACGCCAGATTCCGCCTTCCACTCGCTGGCAAGCTCTGGAAAGAGCGACACGGCGCCGCCGTCCTTGACCTTGTCGGCGAGCATGCTTCGTTCGGCAATTGCCCGGAATCCATGCTCATCTTCTCCACGCGAGTTCATGTAATCCGGTCCAAGCGCGAAGACCGCGTCTTTAGGCGTGTTGGCGCGAATCCAATAGAACGCGGAAAGCCAGGGATTGGACTGCGCGACGCCCGGCCACTCGATGTGCGGACTGGCTTCATAGGCGTCGCGGCTCACAAACCACATGCCACAGGCCAGCGGCACGAACAGCGCCAGCCAGCGCCAGGCAACACCCTTCAGCGCGTACTCTCCGATCAGCCCGCCCAGAAGGAGGAAGAAGATTACGTAAACGAGGTGAAAAGCTCGCATGGGCTGGAGGCGTGCGAAGTTCTCTAAATGGACCGACGAAGAAAGCAGCACGCCTAACACTGTAAAGACGAGTCCGAACGGAACCAGGGTACGCAGCACCAGGAAAAACTGTTCGGTCGCTGCACGCAGGCGCAACCTGGAGGCCCACCCGGCGAGCGCCAGCGGTGCGATCACGCCCAGCCACTCGTACCAGGTCCAGTTGTAAAGGAAAAAGAATGTGCGCGAATACAGCGCTTCTTTCGCGGCGCCCTTCGCCGCGTGGAAGTCGAACAGCAGCGGGAGCCCCATTGCGGCCAGGGGCAGTTCCAGGCGTCTCTGCGCCTCCAAATTCCTCATCACGGTCAGACCGCCGAGAAACGCCCCGCAGTACGCCCCCATCTGGGGATGGAGGAGCACCGTGGCCGCCAGCCAGGCCAGCGCGGCCCGGCTCCGGTGCGAGAGAAAAGCGGCGATGCAGAACATCGTGAACGGCGTTGAAAGCGTCCGGGAAGTGACGTATGGGTCGGCGAGCACCAGCGCCGTGCCGGCCACCGGAACGCTCAGCGTCGCCGCCAGCAGCGTCACTCCACCCCAGCGAGCCGCGGCACTCTCGAAACAGACGCTCAGTAACCGCCACGCTCCAAACAAAAGCAGGAAGAGCCCCATCCAATGCCACGCCAGGATGGCTGTGTCGATTGGCAGATGCGCCACACGGGCGGAGCCGCCCACCAGCGTGGACAGCAACGACCAGTGTGCGTGCATCATGAAGAACTGCGAGCCGAAGCGGTAGAGTTCCGGATCGAAAGCCCGCTTGATGCCCGGTACGTAGATCGCGGCGTCGTCGGCGCCGAGATGATAACCGTTGATGATCAGGGAGACTGACGCGAGAACGGACAGACGGAAGAACGGCGTGCCACCCGCTTTTGTGTTCAACGGGCCGTCCTCCCCGCGGATACGACGATACGACCCAGGATCGCAATGTGAATCAAATGGCCCGCCTGGAATGCACCACAGGCTAAAAGTTTACATCAAAGTCGGCCGTAAAGCGCCGGTGCCTGTCGCCGAAGAAGAGTCCGTAGGCGGGATCCGCGCTATTCCAGTGGACTGCTTCCGGATTGGCGTGGTTGGTCAGGTTGAAAGCGCTGATCGAGAGACGGACAGAGTATTTGGAGCTCACCTGGAAATCCCTCCATATGCGCGCGTCCGCCGAAAGGAAACTCGGGAAGCGCGTCGCGTTGGGGATTCCGATGTAACGTTGCAGCGCGTCTGTCAGCACATACGGGAAGCCGCTGCGGTACTCGAGCACCGGAGCGATGCCGAAGCCGCGCGGCAGGTGCACGGTGCCCCACGCGAGGAAGCGGTTTGGGATGTCCGTCGGAGAGGTTGCCACCTGGTTGGCATGAATGATGGGCGCCGGAAAGCTGCCAATGTAATTTGCAAAATCGTTCAGATCCCCCGTGCTGCGGCTCTTCACGTAGGAGAACATCAATTCCCGGTTCGCGCCCGCTCGAATCCGTGCGCTGACCTCCAATTGCCGGTAGCGCGCCGTGCCGTTGCCCGCGAGCAGAGTCTGGGCTGTATTTGTCAGCGGATTGGGGAGCGTGGAATCGAGCATCACCAGGCCGCCGGACACGGTCTGCATATAGCCGGCGCGCAGCCGGACGAAACGAGTGAGCGGCTGCTCCAATTGAATACTGCCAGTCTTGCTGTTCGGCGAGAAGTTACCGGCCTGGAGCCGCCTGATGATCAGCCTTTGACGGGAGATGACTTCTCCCAACCCGTTCTGATAGAAGATAGGCCCCTCGACAATTTGCCCGTTGCCGTCGTATTGCGTGACCACGCGGTTCGGATACTGATCGAAAGAGTACACGCCCAATGGAACGCGGTCGTAGAAGATGCCGGTTCCTGCCCGCACCACCGTGCCGAGCCGGTTGAACGGGCTCCAGGAAATGCCGAAGCGTGGTGCGAACCGGATGGCCTCGGAGATCTCCTGAGATTCGATACGCATCCCCATATCGATGGCGATGTGTGGCGTGACGGACCAGTGGTCCTGCGCGTAGACCGCGTACTCGGTATCGCCATTGTCGAACGCGGAGCCTCCGGTGAAAGCAATGCGTTCAAGCAGTGCGCCGTTGGTGTCCCTCACGTCGATGGGATGTTCTACCACCCGGCCGTCTTCGTAGCTGCCGGCGACGTAGGAGCCCACTTTGTAGCTGTGCGAGCCCCACCGTTCCCACGGAGCGAAGGAGAACGACGACGTCCAGCCATAACGCTCGGCGTCGCGGTTCTGGCCCGCGAAGTAATTGCCTGAATTGCCTTGCGGCTGAATCACGAAATCGGCTGGCCCCTTGGCCCACACGGTGGCATCGAATTTCGTCGCCGAGAAGGTGTTTTCGAGCAAGCCTCCGAAGACGGTGTACTTATCCGAAATCGTCCCTGTGTAGTTATGGGTGCTGGCATCGGGCGTAGTTGCCTGTGGATTGTAGTAGTTCATATTCACGAAGCCGAGCCGCTCGGGGGCGACGTGAACAGTGGCGGTAACCAGGTTCCTATCGGATGCAATCCAGTCCAATTGCGAGAACGTATTGATCCCTTCCTGCTTCTTCTGGTTGAAAGGGAATGGCAGCTCGTAGATCAGGGTCTTGCGGACCACGTACTCAAAACCTTCGGAAAAGTAGAGCTTATTCTTGATCAGCGGACCTTCAAAATTGAGGCGCGGGGTCGCTGTCCGCAGGCCTCTCAGGTGCCAGCTCCGGATGTTGAATTCGGGGAACGGGTCGTTGATCTCCCACTTCCATTTGTCGCCGCCCCGCCGGGTCTCCACCGAAACCAGTCCCGCCGTGAAACGCCCATACTCGGCCAGGAACGACGTCTGATAGAAGTTCAGGGTTTCCACGCTGTCGATCGGTACCGTCAATCCGAACTGCCCGGTGGCGGGATCGGTGACGTCGGCTGAGTTCACGATCAGGGCGCTGCGGTGCTCCCCACTGCCCGATAGTTGCAGGCCGCCACCCGGCTGGCGGGCTATACCTGGAAGCAATGGCAGGGCGTCCGTCACGGTTGCCGGCCGGGTCGGCGAGTCCTTTGCTTCCAGCTTCGAAACACTGCTCGGTGGAGCTGCGCCTTCCTCCACTGGAGAAACCGTATCGCTGACCTCAACGCTCACCTTTTTGGCTGCGCTCGGAACAATTGTGAATTCGATCTTGCCGGGGGCGGAAGCCGAGAGCTCGAAGTCGTTCTTTGCGACGGGATCGAATCCATCCTTCAGGGCCTCGACCGAATATCGCCCGGGCTTGAGCGCTGGAAAGACGGCATGGCCGCCATCATCCGTCGAGACGGTGGCAAGAACCGCATCTCCCTGTTTGAGCTGGACTTGCGCCGCCGGCACAGGCAGCTGGGATTGATCGGTAACAGTAACTTCGAGCTTCAACTCCGCGGGCGGCTGGGCTTGCGCGATTCCTGTGGTCAAGGCGGCGTGCAGGCAAGCAAAGAGCGCGACGGCAGCGAGTCTAGTCCGTATCATTCAAAAGCCATCAACCAATTGTCCGGGTGGAACAGGCGGCTGACCGTAAAAGATGCCAAGCGGCAAAAGAGAGTTTCAAACACGTGCCTGCGGGCCAATTCGGCCCAGACTTTAAAGCCGGAATCCGGCTGAATGAGGAATCTTAATTTTAGCACTGTGCGCAATTACCTTTGCCAGGAACGACCATTCCGGTGGAACCGCGACTGCCCTCCCGAAACGTCAAAGCGGCTCCCACCCAGGGAGCCGCTTTGCGCCAGTCGGCGAACACTTCGGAATAGCGGAGTCTAGTGACGGTCGTGCCCGCCGCCAGGACCGCGGCGCGGACCACGGTCACGGTCGCCGCCGCGGTGCGGACGGTCGCCGCGATCGCTGCGTGGCGGACGATCGCTGGGCGCGCCTTCGGGACGCGGACCGCGATTCTCGCTGCGCACTTCAATCTGAGGCTCGGCGCCTTCTTCGACCGGAGCGCCGCCCTGTGCCTTGTTGAGCTTCTCGCGCTGTTCGCGCAGAATCGCCTTGCGGCTGAGCTTGATCTTGTTGCCTTCGAGCGCCAGCACCTTCACCAGGATCTGGTCGCCTTCGTTCAACTCATCGCGCACGCTCGCCACGCGGTTCTCGCTGATCTCGCTGATGTGCAGCAAGCCGTCGGTGCCGGGGAAGATCTCCACAAACGCGCCGAAGTCGGCGATGCGGACCACTTTGCCCAGATACGTCTTACCCACTTCAGCCACGGCGGCAATGTCGGAGATGATCTGCAACGCCTTCTTGGCGGAGTCGCCGTCGATGGCGAAGATGTTCACCGTGCCGTCGTCGTGAATGTCGATCTTCGTGCCGGTCTGTTCCGTGATGCTGCGGATCATCTTGCCGCCGGGGCCAATGATCTCGCGGATCTTGTCGGTCGGGACCATGATGGTGTAAATGCGAGGAGCGTAGGGCGAAAGCTCCGCGCGCGGCTCGGAGATCGCCTCGTTCATCTTGCCCAGAATGTGGAGCCGGCCGGCCTTGGCCTGCGCCAGCGCCTCGCGCATGATGGCGACCGAGATGTTCGGCACCTTGATGTCCATCTGAAGACCCGTGATGCCGTCTTTCGTGCCGGCGACCTTGAAGTCCATGTCGCCGTAATGATCTTCGGCGCCCGCGATATCGGTGAGGATGGCGTACTTGTCGTCTTCCTTCACCAGTCCCATCGCGATGCCCGCGACCGGAGCTTTGATCTTCACGCCGGCATCCATCATCGACAGGATGGCGCCGCACACGGTGGCCATGGAGGACGAACCGTTGGACTCGAGGATGTCGCTGACGATGCGGAGTGTGTAGGGGAAATCGGCTTCCGCCGGGATAGCCGCAAGGATGCTTCGTTCGGCCAGGGCGCCATGGCCGACTTCGCGGCGGCCCGGGCCGCGCATGAAACCGACTTCGCCGACGCTGAACGGCGGGAAGTTGTAGTGCAGCATCAACCGCTTCGAGGTTTCGGCGAGATTGATAGTCTCCAGCCGCTGCTCGTCTTCCTTCGTGCCCAGCGTGGTGGTGACCAGCGCCTGCGTTTCGCCACGCGTGAACAGCGCCGAGCCGTGCGTACGGGGTAGCGCGCCCACTTCGATGGTGATCTCACGGATCTCATCGAATGCCCGGCGATCCGGCCTTTGCCGCAGGTCGAGCATCTCGTGGCGGAAGATTCGCTCGCGCAGCAGTTCGAAGCAGATGTGAGCCTCGACCCTCTCCGCGGGCTCTTCAAACAACGCCAGGGCTTCGTCTTCCAGGGCGTCGACCTTCGCGTAGCTCTCCGTCTTGCCGTGTTTCTTCGTGTCCAGGGCATCGGCCAGGCGCTCGCGCACCAGGCCTTCGACCTTGGCATAGATTTCCTGGTTGCGGACCGGCGGCGTGAACTCGCGCTTCGGCTTGCCCGCCTTAGCCACCAGTTCTTTGATACCGGCGACGATCTTCTTGCAGCATTCGTGGCCGAACTCGATGGCCGCCAGAACTTCCTCTTCCGAGGCTTCGTTCGCGCCCGCTTCCACCATCACGATGCCGTCCGCCGTTCCGGCGACGACGATGTTGAGCTTGGATGCCTTTTGCTCTTCATACGTGGGGTCGACAACGAACTGATCACCCACCATCGCGACGCGGACGCCGGCGAGCACGTGGTGGAACGGAATGTCGGAAATAGCAAGCGCCGCGGAAGCGCCGTTGATCGCCATGGTGCTGGGATCGTGCGAGGGGTCCGCGGACAGCACCAGGCCGACCACCTGCGTCTCGCAGGAATAGCCTTCGGGGAACAGCGGGCGGATCGGACGGTCAATGAGCCGCGCGGTGAGAATCTCGCGGTCGCTCATGCGTCCTTCACGCTTCAGGAATCCGCCGGGGATGCGTCCCGCGGCGTACGTATATTCCCGGTAATCGATTGTTAAGGGGAAGAACGAAGCGCCCGGCTTCGGCTCCCGGTTGGAACAGGCGGTGCTCAACACCACCGACTCGCGGAATCGCACAACCACGGCGCCATGCGCCTGCTTGGCGAGTTTCCCTGTCTCCAGGGTTAAGACCCGGCCGCCCAGGTCAATTTCAACAGAATGTATCATCTTCATTTCTCCATGGCCTCCGGCCTGATTGCCGGCTAGCCTCGACTGCAATATTTCGTGGAAGGAACTTGATTGCGGGACAGGATGCGCAGTGACGCACGAAAGCCTTCCGGACACACGACCGGCTTGCGGCGTGCGAAATCCAGAAGGCTCGTCCCATTTGGAATGGTTTACGGTCAGCGAAAACCGCTGTCCGGCAGTTTGGCAGAGACCTAACGGCGGATGCCGAGGCTCTGAATAATCTTCACGTAGCGCTCGGGGCTGCGGGACTTCAAATAATCCAGCAACCGGCGGCGGCGCGCCACGAGGATGAGCAACCCGCGGCGGCTGTGGTGATCCTTCTTGTGGGTCTTGAAGTGATCGGTCAGCATCTGGATCCGCTGGCTCAACAGGGCAATCTGCACTTCCGGCGAACCGGTGTCCGTTTTGTGGACACGGAACGTCGTGATTACCTGGGATTTCGTTTCAGCCACCAGTGACATTACTGGGTACACACTCCTCGTCTCTTGTTCGCTTTACCCACTTAGAGTAACACAGGCTAAAGCTGGAATGCGCGCTCCGGCGCCGCGCCGGCGCCGGAGCGCCGGAATCCTCTTCCACGCGGCCCGGCACGAAAGCCGTCGGCACGATAGAGTATTGCTTGATTCGTGCCGATACGTAGCTTGGGTCTGCCCGATCTTCATGAAGAGTTTTCTATCCCGTTTGACGCGTCTTGCCGGTGGTCTGGTCGTGGCCGCCGTTGGCTTCCAGGCACCTGCCCAGACCGCCGATCAGCCGGCTGCCTGGGATCTGCCGCAACAGGCGGAGGACGCGCTGGTTTCTTCCACCGGCGGCCGCTTGATGATCGGGGTTGAGAGCCGTTATCGTTTCGAGGACCGCACCGGCGTATCGTTCGGCAAGGACACGGATCAGGAGGAGATGCTGGTGCGCAACCGGCTCAGCCTGACCTGGAACGCTGCCGATTGGCTGACGCTCAGCGCGATGATGCAGGATGCGCGGGCCCCCTTGTACGGCTCGGTCGCGCCTTCCTCCATGCGGGATACCGCCGACTTGCAGGAGGCTTGGATACGGATCGGAGGCGAGTCCTGGGCCGGCATCTCGTTCTCTGGCGGACGAAAGATGTTGAACTACGGCGACGGGCGGCTCATTGGAACTCCGCAATGGACCAACACAAGCAGGACCTACGACTTCGCGACTCTAGGCTGGGCCAAAAACGGCGCCAGCCTGGAGATTCTTGCCACATCCGTAGTGAAAATACAGCCGGACGCGTTCAATAACCCGGTTCCGGGCGACCGGGTGTGGGGCTACTACGGCGTCCACCCTTGGCGGACGCGCAAGATGACATTCGAGTCGTATTACCTGCGGCACGACCAGAACAGGATTGGCGGCTTCATCGGAGGCTCCCAAGCCGCCGGTACCGATCGTCTTGGGGTGAACACCTTCGGCGGGCGCATGCTCGGTCCTTTGCCGCGCGGATTCAAGCTCTCGCTGGAGGGTGCGTTGCAGACCGGCCACATCGGTCCGGCAACGCAGCGTGCGGGAGCCTGGTACTCGGGGATTTCACGCAAATGGAACCCAGGCCGGTTTACGCTTGAGGCGTTGACGGAATATAAGTTCGCCAGCGGTTCGGACGATCCGTCCAACAAGACCAGTTCGGGGACGTTCGACCAGTTGTACGCCGCCAATCACGACAAGTTCGGGCACGAAGATCTGCTGGGGTGGCGTAACCTGCACAACTGGAAGAGCTTGTTGAGCGTTGGCCTTACGCGGGGATTGACGGTGAGTTACATGTACAACAACTCCTGGCTCGCCTCTGCGCGGGATGCGCTGTACAACATTTCCGGCAAAGCCGTATTTGAATCAGCCAACGGTACGGCGGGGCGTCATATCGGCCAGGAAAACGACGTGTTTTTCACCTGGAAAAATGGCCCGGTGATGTTCGGTTCCGGCCTTGGCTACATGTGTGCGGGAGCGTTTCTGACCCGAATGGCTCCTAACGCCTCACCACTCTACGTGTACACTTTCACGGCGTACGCCTTCTGAACGAGTGGGGTCGTGGAATCGCGTTTAGTGTAGATCGGATCCTTTGAGCCATTCGCAATCTTCAACCCCGGCGGAATCGCGCCAAAGTGAAGCGGCTCAGTTACGGGAAGCCGCAGAGACTCTAAACGCCCTGGCGAGATGCATTTACCTGGGGAGTAGGGGTCGCGGGACTCTCGTAGCCGCGGGCGAGGTGGAACACCAGCAGGTCGAAGAACCTGCCCAATTGGTTCTCCAGTTCCTCCTCCGCGTAAAGCTCTACCGAGTTTTCGAGCGGCCCTTCATCCTGGATGAAGCTGATGGTGGCGTCTTTCATCAGTTGCACCACGCGAATCGCCTCGCTGAGGGGAATACCGCTGCGATGGCGTTCAGCCCCAATGCGCTCAAACTGCCACGCAATGTCGGATTCCGAACTGGATACGAGCCAGTTGCCGAGATTCTGCAAAACGCGGCGGCATGCCTCCGCCATCGTGGAATCGGGCATCCGCGTGATGTGGGGCAAGTCCTGGCTGTTTCGCATCAGCCGGGTAAACCTGGCGCTTACCTGTTCCCAATGGTCCTCGATCCGGTGAACCAGCGTTGCCGATACCATGGCTTCCGACCTCCCGCTGGTATTCAGATACGCCTCAATTGGGAGGAAGTCAATGGGGCGGATTGAGTCACATGGACGGTCACCGAAGCAGAACTCGTTGGGTCAGGAAGAACGTTGCCCAAGGCGAGGTGGGGCGCGCGGTTCCGGATGAGCGCGCTGACCCGTGCCTATTGCTCCGCCGATTGGCTTAACGAGCGCTCCGCGTCCCGCGCTTCCCGACCGGCATCCTTCCGCGCACGCTCGATTTGCTGCCGTGCTTCCTGGCGGGCGCGCTCGGCTTCGGCGCGGGCCTGGCGCTTGGCTTCGCGGGCTTCACCGACGGCGCGACGGGCATCCGACGCGTTCTGTCTGGCCTGTGCCCGCACCTCCTCAGCGGCGCGACGGGTCTCGTCGCGGACCTCCTGGGCGGCGCGGCGCACTTCATCGGCGGCCTGGCGAGCCTGCGCTCGTGCCTCTTCAGCGGCGCGGCGAACTTCTTCCCGCGCCTGAAGATCGTTGTTATTCCACACGCAGCCGGTGGAGGCGATTGCGGCGGACAGAGTCAGCGCGAGAACGGTGTGCTGCTTCATGGCGAGAGATCTTTCCGGTCCTTCTCTCCCTAATACGAGCCATACCCGGGTTTTGTTTGCTCAATGTTGCGATTTTCGATATCCGGCCGGCGCCGCCCCCCGGGATGTAAACTAAAAGCAGGAGGCCAAACCACTAATGGCCCGAGGTTGGGAGAGTAAAGACGTAGAATCGCAGATTACAGTCGCCCACAGCAGCGCAAACCCCCGCAACCCACACGTTCTCTCCATCGCGGAACGGGAACGAAGCAACAAGCGAGTTTCGCTGATGATGGATCGCTCACGCGTTACTAATGAGCTGAACACGGCCCGCAACGAACGATTCCGGGTGCAGCTCCGAGCTGAATTGGAGTTCATCGACCGTCAACTTGCGGCGCTCGAGCCGCAAGCCTGAGCCGTCTACCGGTCGGACTGATCAGGCTCCCGCGCCATCGACGCGGCGGAGCCAGGCGAACTTGTCGGGCAAGCGGCCGTACTGTATGTTTTGCAGGCGCTCGAACAGGGTGCATGTGAGCGGTCCGGGCGAGTGTGCGCCGCCAACCTGCAGGCGAGTCCCATTTTCGAAGCAGAGCGTCCGGATGCCCGTTACGACAGCAGCCGTGCCGCACGCGATCGCTTCCGTGATCTTCCCGCTCTTCACTCCACCGATGAGCTCGTCAAGCGCATAGGCATACTCGCGCACGCTCAGTCCCAACTCCCGGGCGAGCGTGATCACGCTGTCGCGTGTGATGCCCGGCAGGATCGTGCCGCTCAGCGGCGGCGTCACCAGCCCGCCGTCCTCCACGAACATCACGTTCATCCCGCCCAACTCTTCCACTCTCCGCTGGGGTGAAGAATCGAGAAACAGAACCTGGTTCAGACCCGCTGCCGTGGCTTTGGCGATGATCTGGAGCGTAATTGCATAGTTCGCTCCGGTCTTCACGTTGCCTGTGCCGCCGGGCCAGGCGCGCACCATCGACTCGGCGACCAGCACCTCCACCGAGCCCGGGCCTGCATCCAGGTTTGAGAAGTACTTGCCGGCCGGCAGCGTGATCACAAAGAACTTGTACTCCGTGGAACTGCTCACCCCGATGTGGGGCTGAGTGGCGATCATCGCCGGCCGGATGTAGAGGCTGCCCGGATGTTCGGGGACCCACGTCCGGTCGGCGCCGGCCAGTCCCAGCACCGCGTCCAGGAACAGCGACTCGTCCACCTTCGGCATCGCCATTCTTTCGGCGGAGGCCTGAAAGCGGCGCGCGTTCATCTCGGGACGAAACACGGCTACCCCTCCGTCCGGCTGGACGAACGCCTTCAAGCCTTCGAAGATCTCCTGCGCATAATGCAGCACCAGTGCGCCCGAATGCAGCGAAAAAGTTTCCAGCGGCGCGATGCGAGCCTCGGCCCAGACGCCGTCGCGGTATTCGGCGACGAAGCAATGCGGACTGAACGTCTTGCCGAACTTGATTTGGGCGGGATCCAGCGGACTGGATGGCACTGCGCTCTTGGTCACACGTTTAACGATATTCATGGCGATGGGTTCTCTAATGAAGCCGGTCTTTCCGTTGTAACACGCAACCGGGCCGCTGTTTGCCGACGCTCATCCGGCAACGCTGCCGGATTCCGCCCGGCTGTGCGGCGGGGCAGGCTCATAATGGGTCGCAGGAGAAAGGATCCTCTCGATGAAACTCATTGAATACTCCGATGCCGGGCCCGAGGTCCGCGCCGTCTACGATGACCTGCGGGCCATTCGCAAGACGAATTGGATCAATAACTTCTGGAAGGCGATCGCCAACCACCCTGCCACCCTGAAGCGCACATGGGAAAGCATCAGGCAGGTGATGGCCCCCGGCGCGCTCGATCCCGTCACCAAGCAGATGATCTACATCGCCGTCAGCGCCACGAACTCCTGCGCATACTGCATTGCTTCTCACATCGCCGCCGCACGGGCTCTGGGCATGACGGATGAGATGCTTGGCGAACTGATGGCGGTCGTTGGCATGGCCAATGAAACGAACCGTCTGGCCAGCGGCTACGAAGTCGAAATCGATCCGGAGTTCAAGAACGTCTGACGGCTGCGGCCTCCGCTGACCGCGTGTGATGTCACGCCCCAGGAACCGGGCCGGCCGCCTGATCCCGAAAAGGCATTCACCCGCACGTCCAGAGCCTGACTCTAGTCATTTAGCAGCACGCGACTGGATCCAGGCGCTCATCATGCGCACGCGGAACGAGGGCCAACCGGATCGCGCAATAGCCTCAATCCAGAGGCGCCGGGGGAAAATACCGCGATCTCGCTGCAGGGCTATCCAACCTTTAACGTTGCTCGCGATTGACGCCGTTTGGAGATGCGCGATGGAAACAACCGCTGCAGGCTCCTGCCTGATCTGTGGTACATATCCGCCGATTCTTGTTTTAACCCTCACCACAGCGCCATAGAGGTTATTAAATTTACATTAACACCTTTTAATGTCATAATTCAGCATGCAATATTCGCGAAACATATCTTAATATATTGCTACTAATGTTGATCATGTGATATAGAATAACTAAGATCGGCGGCTGGGCTAGTCAAGCAATCGGTGATTAACGTGTTTGTAGTGATGCGGCAAGTTGGATCATCCAGGGAGGATCCAGGCAACTGGACGCGGCGCACGCGTTCTATAAGGGTTCTGCCATGCGATCGGCGGTATTCTGGTGTCCAGAATCGCGGGGCCGCCGCATTAGTCGGATGTGGGACCCTCGCCCGCACCGGACCTCTATCCCGCTCTCGACGGAGCCGGCTTAATGCTCGCAACAAGGCCGACGAAGGCGCCAGCCGCACTGCCCCACAATGCGAAGTTCTTCAATGACTTCTACCTCCGGACACTAGCGTGCGCACTCATTTGTGACGCGCGGAATGCGGGAACCGTAAGAATTTCATGATGAGAATTGCATATGGAACACAAAAGCACTACAGAGTTATTGTGGTATGCATTACGTGTGCGCACGAAATGCGAAAAAGTAGTTATAGGCGGTCTTGACCAACGTGATATTGTCAATTATCTGCCTCTCTACAAGAAAACGGTTCAGTGGTCCGACCGGGTTAAGACAAGTTTTGTTCCACTGTTTCCAGGCTATATTTTTGCGAAGCTTGATGAACGGCAACTGCATCGGGTGATCACGGTGCCCGACATCATGTACGTCGTCGGCCGAGGGAGCATCCCCGAGCCCGTGGATGAGTCGGACATCATTGCGGTGAGGCGCCTTGTGACCGACGGCGTCGGCGTGGGACCCTGGCTCTTTTGTGCCACCGGCCAAATCGTTGAAGTTGTCCGCGGCCCCTTAGCCGGGTTGCGCGGAGTCTACCTCCGGATGAAGAGCGAGAGCCGCTTAGTGGTCTCTCTGCCGCTTCTTCAGCGCTCCGTTTCCACGGAGATCGAGAGCCACAATGTTCGGCCTGTTTCTGCGAACGTTAGCCTGGTCGGTACGCCTGGCCACCCACGGCGCCACTCGATGTTCGCATGACCGCGAGAATCGGAATCTGCGAACCGCTCGCGACTGAGAGGCCATTGACTTCCACGCGCGGAGGGCGGGTCGGATAACTGAGGGGGCGGCCTCCAAGAGCCGAGCGATGCAGCTAGACAAGAAAACGCTACGTCGATCGATCCACGGCGCCCACTCCGGGGTGCGTACGCGTTGTGGGCGGCGGGTACGACCGGCGCCCTCGTTCACTGCTTTCGGGACACGGCGCGCAAATAGAACTATCAACGCGTCCGTGAGGAGTCGCCTGACACGCCAGAACAAGCGGCTCCCATCAGCGCTGGGCAATGACGTCGAGAGGACTCTGGATCTGGGTGTCGATACGTCCAGCGCGGAACGGACATTCCCCTCGCATCGCTTATGCTGGAGGAGTCTACACTCCCAGCAAAGTCTCCCATTACCGGCCTGGCACGAAACTGTTGTGGATCGCTGTTGCGCCGATGACACCCGATTCAATGAAGTTGAATCGCGCAAACATCTTCGCCAATTGTGGATGGTGCTTTAGAAGGACCGCCTGCATGGTAATGGAGCCGGCGGTCACTGCGCACTTGATGGCCAGCATCTGCGCACCGAACGCTCCGCCAGTGGGGGACAGCAGGGGGTTCAGTTCTCTCTTGTTCCAACTGGTGGCGGCGTCGGCCGAATGAGCGGCGGCCAAAGCCAGCAGCGAGAACTTCCATTCCATGATCTTCGGTTTGGCTTGCCGGGTGTCGGACTGCACCAACGCTCGCACGGCGGCTGGTGAAGGCGTCACAGGCGCAACATTGGGAAATACCGGGTTGCCGCCCCCATCCGCATCGAACGGCGTTAGTTTCAGATCTGTGGAAGCGGCCATAGTGGCGGCATATAAAAGCGGCGTCTTATCCGTGATCGACGGTGGGCTCATCGTAGTCTGGCAGAATGTTGGCAGACTCATCATCCCAAGAATGAGTACAAGCAGGCTTGCGGTTCTCACGTATCCTCCAAATGGAATGTCGTTGCGGAGCGGGCTTCAATATCCGGTCCACATTCCTCTCTTCGACAGGACACGAGAGTTTTCTTCTGTTTTTGAGCACAACCGCGACGGGCGTCGGCAACGCCTCGTGCCGGTGCTTGGCTGCCGCGACGACATCGGCAGCTCAGAGCGTGCCGATCCGCCGCCACATCGCGTTTTGAGTTATAACTACGTTTAATTAATATCGAAAATGCCGCCGGAAGCGGCCGATCAGGAAGTGCACCTGGTGATGGACAACTATGGCACCCACAAGGTGGTGCAAGTCCGTCGCTGGCTGGCGCGCCGTCCGCGTTACCACGTCCACTCCACACCCACCATCTGTAGCGGGTTGAACCTCGTCGAGCGCGTGTTTGCCGAAGTCACCGAACGCTGCGTGAAGCGCGGCAGTCACACTGCGGTGAAGGACCTGGAGCAGGCCATGCTCGATTGACTTGGCCCACCGTCACAAGAACCCGAAGCCGCGCACTTGGACCGCAGATGCGGACGTGATCTGGGCAAGGTCGAGAGACTTTGTACGCGGATTTCTAACTGAGCATAGTAGGGCCGTTTTCGGGTAAGCGCAGTCCGCACGAACGCTCTCACCGCGCGATCTGAGGCACGCCGCGACGCCGTCAGCGCCGAGCTGTGAACGACAGAGAGCGGCCCTTGGGCCTCCCCTCAGCCACGCCGTCCTCGCTCGGCATCCGACCACATTCGGTCGAGAGCATGGCGGAGCCACGCCGGCAGAGGACCGCTCTTTTCATTCGCGGCGCGTTACTGGCTGCAACTACGGGAAACGATCACGGTTCGCAGAAAATGCAAATCGCTCTAAGCCTCGCGCCGGCTACGGCCGCTCAGCAGGTAAACCGCGGCACGCAACTCGAGCAATGGGTCGTCCGAAGGTTCGATGCCGTCCACGCGTGGAATTGGATCGAAGATGATGCGCTTCTGCTGAGCAGCGTCATCCGGCGCCTCCGCGGTAAGCGCCACGGTGCCGAAGTGGATCAAGGGCCGATTCTCCGGCCAGTGGTTCGTTGCATCATCGACCACGTCCCCCTCACCGGCAAGCTGGACGTGGATGTCGAACCGGATCGGAGCGGCCGCTACGCGCTGCTTCAGTTCGTCGAAGAGGTAATTGGCATCCTTGCCCTGGACGGTTGCTTCGTCCACATGTTCGATGCCCGCTTGCGGCGTGATGCGGAAGCGTCCGTAACTTGCCACCCCCTCTTTGTTCAGGAAGCGGAGCGCGGTCACTCCGAAATAGGCTTCCCTGGCAAAGCTCGAGGGGCTGGGCTTGGGCATCTGGACAAAGGCGAGAGCGGCCGGATGCGAAGCGAGGAAGACCTCGATTGGAGTCGGTGACGGGACGGAAGGACCGCTCGCCGCGGCCGCGCGGAGATAGGCGAGGAATTCCTCGCCGGTTCTGGTCGGGAAGCCATCCGCCGAATGGCTGATGATGTCGGTGTGAACGCGCTCGGCAAGGTGGAAACGGATGGCCATGCCGCGAGGATTTGCATTGCCGGCATTATCGGGGATGGCGGGAAGCCCGGTGGAGTTCGAGAACCGGACCGAAACCGGGGTGGACGCACGCGAGATATGCGGTGCTCGCGTGAGGCCGGCGGCTCCCGGGGCGGGAATGAACGTACCTGTCAGCAGAATGCCCTTGGCGTGCGCCGGACGAGAGCCGGGGTGCAGGCCGAAAATGGCGTGAAATTGCCCGATCAA
>Ga0315272_10000793_pt1 | contig 16137 bp, 11 predicted proteins | sample C3_middle_MG_FD_203918 | JGI IMG/M metagenome (GOLD analysis project Ga0315272, IMG submission 203918) | Sediment microbial communities from Yellowstone Lake, YNP, Wyoming, USA - C3_middle | ecosystem: Environmental > Aquatic > Freshwater > Lake > Sediment | place: USA: Wyoming | collected...
AACCCTGGGCATCACCATGGTGCCGGTGAAAATCGGCTACCAGATTTCCGCGGAAATCACTGTGGAAATCGTTCCCTTGGCAGCGGAATAATTCCAAGCCCGCACGCAGAAGGCTGGCCTGGACCACGGCGCGCAAACCGCCGAGTCCGCCATTGCTGTGGCCTTGGAATAACGCAGGATAACCGAAGGGGGGCAGATTTCTGCCCTCCTCCATTACAGCCAACGATACTCCATGGAATCCGGACCTACCCCTGCCAGCACCCACCGTCTGCCCCCGCAGAATCTTGAGGCCGAACAATGCGTTCTCGGCTCAATCATGCTGCAACAGGGCGCCATGCCCAAGGCGGCAGAGCTTCTCACCGAAGAAGATTTTTACCGCGATGCCCATAAACACATATTTTCCGCCATGATCACCCTGTTTGACCGCGGCGAACCCCTTGACCTCATCACCGTTTCCAACCTGCTGAAAGACAACAACCGGTTTGAGGCGATTGGCGGTCCCACCTACCTCGCCACCCTCACCGACATCGTGCCGGTCGCCGCGAACATTGCCTATTACGCCAGAATAGTGCGGGAAAAGGCCATCCTCCGCAAGCTGATCCAAACCGGCACCGAGATCGCCGGTCGTTGCTACGAAGAGCAGGATGACATCGACACCCTTCTTGACGACGTGGAAACCACCGTCTTTGAGATCTCCCGGGCCAAAAGCGGCCAGTCCTACCATCCGCTCAAGACCGTCATCTCCAGCACCTTCAAGTACATCGAACAGCTCTACGAACGCAAGGAACACATCACCGGCGTTCCCACCGACTATCACGATTTCGATAAGATGACCGCAGGGTTGCAGCGCTCGGACCTCATCATCCTGGCCGGTCGTCCCAGCATGGGCAAAACCGCTTTGGCCGTCAACATAGTCCAAAACGCCGCCCTGCTCCACAAGGTGCCGGTGGCGATCTTCAGCCTGGAGATGTCCAAAGAGCAACTGGGCATGCGGATGCTCTGCTCCATCAGCCGGGTTGACGCGCAACGCTTGCGGACCGGCTTTCTCAAAGAACACGACTGGCCCAAGCTTACCCGGTCGGTGGGCATGCTTTCGGAAGCCCCCATCTACATCGACGATACCCCGGCCATCACTGTGCTGGAGATGCGGGCCAAGGCCCGACGGCTGAAAACAGAACACAACATCGGCATGGTGGTGGTGGATTACCTGCAATTGATGCGGGGCAGATCAAACGCCCAGTCCCGCGAACAGGAAATCAGCGAAATCTCCCGCTCCCTCAAGGCCATGGCCAAGGAGCTCAGCATCCCGGTCCTCGCGCTTTCCCAGCTGAACCGCAGCCTGGAAAGCCGCCCCAACAAGAGGCCCCAACTTTCCGACCTGCGCGAATCGGGCGCCATCGAACAGGATGCCGACTTGATCGTCTTCATCTACCGCGATGAGGTGTATAACAAGGCGGAAGACAACCCCAAAAAAGGGATTGCCGAGGTCATCATCGGCAAGCAGCGTAACGGGCCAACCGGCACCGTGGAGTTGGCCTTCCTTGACCGCTTCACCACCTTTGAAAATCTTGCCCACCATAGTTTCCCGTCAACTGAATAAAAAAAGGTGGTCAGCCTGTAGTGTTTGGCTATTAGCAACTGTGTCTTTTGCAACAGCCGCAAAAGTTCCCTCCCCCTGCCCCCGCCCGTCGAGGGAGGGGGATTTAATGCGAAAAAACCCGGATAAACGAACATGAAATACGACTTCAAGGCCATTGAAGAAAAATGGCGCAGCCACTGGCTCGAGAACAACACTTACAGGGCCAGCGAAGATCAAACCCGGCCCAAATACTATCTACTGGAGATGTTCCCCTACCCTTCGGGCCGCATCCACATGGGCCATGTCCGCAACTACACCATCGGCGACGTGGTGGCCCGCTACAAGCGGATGAAGGGCTTCAACGTTCTTCATCCCATGGGCTGGGACGCCTTCGGCCTGCCCGCTGAAAATGCGGCGATCAAGCACGACACCCATCCGGCCAAGTGGACCTACGAAAACATCGACTACATGAAAAAACAGTTGCAGCGCATGGGATTCAGCTACGACTGGGACCGCGAACTCGCCACCTGCAACGACAAATACTATCGCTGGGAGCAGCTGCTTTTCATCAAGATGTACGAAAAGGGGTTGGTCTACCAGAAGGTGACCACGGTCAACTGGTGCGAGACCTGCCAGACGGTTCTTGCCAACGAGCAGGTCATCGACGGCGCTTGCTGGCGTTGCGACAATGCCGTGCTACCCCGAGAGATGAACAGCTGGTTCTTCAAGATCACCAACTACGCCGAGGAGCTGCTTGCCGGTTGCGACAAGCTCACGGGCTGGCCGGAAAAAGTGCTCACCATGCAGCGCAACTGGATCGGCAAAAGCGTGGGCGCCGAGGTGAACTTTCCCATCGAGAACTCCGCCAAGGCCCTCACCATCTTCACCACCCGTCCGGACACGATCTTCGGCGCGACCTTTATGTCCATTGCCCCGGAACATCCCTTGGCCCTTGAATTGAGCGCTGGCACCCCCCAGGAAGGCGCAGTCAAAGAGTTCGTTGCCCGGATCAAGATCGAAAAACAGCGGCAAAAACCGGAAGACGAGACGGAAAAAGAGGGGGTCTTTACCGGAGGATACTGCCTCAACCCCTTCACCGGCGAGCGTTTGCCAGTGTATGTGGCCAATTTCGTCCTCATGGAATACGGGACCGGCGCGGTGATGGCAGTCCCTGCCCATGACCAGCGCGATTTTGAGTTTGCCAGAAAATACGGGATTGAGATCAAGGTCGTGATCCAGCCCGAAGGCGAATCCCTTGCACCAGCCATCATGACCGAGGCCCACGAAGGTCCCGGCGCCCTTGTTGCCTCCGGTGATTTCACCACTCTGCCTTCCGACCAAGCCAAAGCTGCAATCACCGCAGCGGCGACAGAAAAGGGCTTCGGCTGCCAGCGCACCACCTTCCGCTTGCGCGACTGGGGTATCTCCCGCCAGCGTTACTGGGGCGCCCCCATTCCCATGCTCCACTGTGCGCACTGCGGGGTAGTGCCGGTGCCGGAGAAGGATCTGCCCATCAGCCTGCCCACCGATGTCCAGTTTGACAAGTCCGGCAAATCGCCCCTGCACACTCTGGAAAGCTTTTACCAGACCACCTGCCCTGTCTGCCACGGCCCTGCCCGACGCGAAACCGATACCATGGACACCTTTGTCGAATCCTCCTGGTACTTTGCCCGCTACGTCTCCCCCCGGTTCACCGAAGGGGTTCTGGACAAGGCCAAGGGCGACTACTGGCTGCCGGTGGATCAGTACATCGGCGGGGTGGAACACGCCATCCTCCACCTGCTCTACTCCCGTTTTTTCACCAAGGTCCTGCGCGATCTCGGCTATCTCAGCATCGACGAGCCGTTCACCAATCTGCTCACCCAGGGCATGGTCATCAAGGACGGCACCAAGATGTCCAAATCCAAGGGCAACGTGGTGGACCCCAATGAACTGGTGGAAAAATACGGGGCCGACACGGTCCGATTGTTCAGCCTGTTCGCCGCCCCGCCGGAGCGCGATCTGGAATGGAGCGATCAGGGAGTGGAAGGGGCTTACCGCTTTTTGAACCGAGTACATCGCCTGGTGGACGAAAACCTCAGCGTCTTTGCCAAGCCTGCCTCGGGTCTGCCGAAGGAGATGAATGCACCAAGTGTTGCCCTGCACAGGAAAACCCATCAGACCATCCGTAAATTCGGGGCTGACATCGAGGCAAAGTTCCATTTCAACACCGCCATCAGCGCGGTGATGGAGCTGACCAATACCCTGTACAGCCTGGCCGCCGACGAGTCCGGCGAGGCGGCTGACCCCGCCGTGATCCGTGAGGCCATCGAGGCGATGCTTGCCCTGCTCTCCCCCATGGTCCCGCATCTATGCGCCGAACTCTGGGAACTGACAAAACACCCCACCCCCCTTGCCGAAGTGCTTTGGCCGGAGTACGATGACGAAGCGGTCCGGGAGGAGGCGATCACCATCGTTGTCCAGGTGAAAGGCAAGGTTCGCAGCCAGCTCCAGGTTGCGCCGGGCACCAGCGATGGTGACCTTGAAAAAATGGCCCTGGCCGATGAAAAGGTGCTGAAATTCCTGGAAGGCAAACCGGTGCGCAAGGTGATTGTCGTGCCAAACAAACTGATCAATATTGTTATTTAGTGTGACAAGACCGACGTCAGTCCCCACGGAGACAGAGCATGAAGATTTTTAGTCCGAAAACCCTGAGCCTGCTCCTTGTCCTGCTTATTGCAGCGGGGTGCGGCTACCACAACCCCAATATGCTGCCGCCGGAACAACAGGGGAGGGTTCTCAAGCTCCATATTCCCATCTGGCCCAACCCGACCAATGAAATCAGGCTCGCCTCGGATATCCGCAATGCTCTGCAAGACTGGCTCGGCCAGAGCAGACAGTTCATCCTGGTGGATAGCTCCAGGGAAGCCGATTATGTCCTCGACGGCAAGATCAACTCGGTAAGTTATACCGGTCGAGCCTATGACGCCAACAACAAAGCCCAGGCGCTCATTGCCACCCTGAGCGTTAGCTACAACGTCACCGAAACCAGTACCGGCAAGACAGCCTGGCAGTCCAACTTCGCCCTCTCGGAATCGTATTCCCTCCAGACCGATGCCCACAAAAAACAGGCCGTGGAAACCCTTGTTGACAATCTGGGGGAGGATATATACATCCGCCTTTACAGCGCCATCTCCCGGTATGAAAAAAACAAGGGCCGGAAGAATTGAGGACGGTCTGCTTATCGCAAATTATGATTCGCAATATCCCGCAGAGAAAGGTATATAGCAACGTTTCGTAACCATTATTGTCAAGCAATCCCATCACCACAGAACCAAAACCTGGAGGTCCCCATGCCATCTCGCAGAGAACTAGCCAATGCCATCCGCGCCCTGAGCATGGATGCCATCCAGAAAGCCAAATCAGGCCATCCCGGCGCACCCATGGGCATGGCCGATATCGCCGAGGTTCTGTGGAACGACTTCCTTACCCATAATCCCGCCAATCCCAAATGGGCCAACCGCGACCGTTTTGTCCTCAGTAACGGCCACGGCTCCATGCTGCTCTATTCCCTGCTCCACCTCACTGGCTACGACCTGCCGATTGAAGAGATCAAGAACTTCCGCCAGCTCCACGCCAAAACCCCGGGTCACCCGGAATACGGCTACGCCCCCGGCATAGAAACCACCACCGGCCCCCTGGGCCAGGGCATTGCCAACGCGGTGGGCATGGCCATTGCGGAAAGAACCTTAGCAGGCCAGTTCAACCGGCCGGGCCACACGGTTATCGACCATCACACCTATGTGTTCATGGGCGACGGCTGCATGATGGAGGGGATTTCCCACGAAGCGTGCTCCCTGGCAGGCACCCTGAAGCTGGGCAAACTCACCGCCTTATACGACGACAACGGCATCTCCATCGACGGTGAGGTGCAGGGCTGGTTCACCGACAACACCCCCATGCGTTTCCGCGCCTACGGCTGGCATGTTATCGAAGGTGTGGACGGCCATGATGGCGAAGCAGTGAAAAAAGCCATTGCCGAAGCAAAGAGTGTAACGGACAAGCCCACGCTCATCTGCTGCAAGACCGTGATCGGCTGGGGCTCCCCCAACAAACAGGGCAAGGAGGATTGCCATGGCGCCCCCTTGGGTGACGCGGAAATCGCTCTGGTTCGCCAGACCATCGGCTGGCCCCATCCCGCCTTTGAGATTCCGGCCGAGATTTATGCCGGTTGGAACGCCAAGGACAAGGGCGCGGCACGGGAAGCCGAATGGAACACCCGGTTTACCGCTTACAAGACAGCACACCCGGAACTTGGTGCCGAACTTGAGCGCAGACTTTCCGGCCAACTCCCTGCCGATTGGCAATTAAAAGCCGGAGCTTACGTCAACGCAGTCAATGCCAAGGCGGAAAAGGTCGCCACCCGCAAGGCCTCCCAGAACTGCCTCAACGGCTACGGCCCACTGCTGCCGGAATTCCTCGGCGGCTCGGCGGATCTGGCCGGCTCCAACCTGACCATCTGGTCCGGCAGCAAGGGCATCAACACGGATGCAGGCGGCAACTATATCTATTACGGAGTCCGCGAGTTCGGCATGGCAGCCATTGCCAACGGCATCGCCCTGCACGCCGGTTTCATCCCCTACACCGCCACCTTTCTGATCTTTTCCGAATACGCCCGCAACGCCCTGCGCATGGCAGCGCTCATGAAACAGCGCTCCATATACGTCTTCACCCACGACTCCATCGGTCTGGGCGAGGACGGCCCCACCCACCAGCCGGTGGAACAGGCGGCCACCCTGCGGATGATCCCGAACATGGGAGTCTGGCGCCCCTGCGATGCGGTGGAAACGGCAATGGCTTGGAAGATTGCGATCGAGCGTAGCACCGGCCCCACCTGCCTGCTGCTTTCCCGGCAGAATCTGCCCCACCAGCCCCGCACTGCGGAGCAGCTCGCCAACATCGCCAAGGGCGGCTATGTCCTGCTCGATTGCGGCTGCTCCACACCGGACGCCATCCTCATCGCCACCGGCTCGGAGGTCGAACTTGCGGTGGCGGCGGCTGCTGAGCTTAAAGCCAAAGGCAAGAAAATCCGCGTGGTGTCCATGCCCAGCACCGATTGCTTTGAGAGCCAGAGCAAGGAATACCAACAATCCGTGCTCCCGGACGCAGTCCAGGCCAGGGTCGCCATCGAGGCCGGTGTCACCGGCGGTTGGTACCGCTATGTCGGCACCAAGGGTAAGGTCATCGGCATCGACCGCTTCGGCGAATCCGCCCCTGCTGAGCAGTTGTTCCCCTACTTCGGCTTTACCACAGAAAATGTGATCAAAGCCGTCGAAGAAGTTTTATAAGCCGTCTACGCCAGGAGCAAGATTACAGACACCAGGAGAATATCCTGCACCTGTAATCTTGCTCCTTTCACCTTTTGAGCCTCCCCACCATGTTTTTCATCGGCACCCTCCAACTCGACAACCCCTTTATCCTCGCGCCATTAGCCGGTTACAGCGACCTCGCTTTCCGTCTCCAATGCCGGGAACATGGCGCTGGCCTCTGCTTTTCGGAGATGATCAGTTGCCACGGCCTCCATTACCGGCAGCAGAACACCCTGGACTTGCTCAGAACCGTACCGGCTGAGCGTCCCGTGGCCATGCAGCTTTTTGGCAGTGAGCCGGAGATCATGGGTGAGGCGGCGGCCATCCTTTCTGAATACCCCATTGACTGCATCGACATCAACATGGGCTGCCCGGCCAGAAAGGTCATCAAAAAAGGTGCGGGCTGTTACCTCATGAAACTCCCCGCCCTGGCTGCGAAAATCATTCGGGCTGTAGTGCAAGGCTCTACAGTGCCGGTGACGGTCAAATTCCGCTCCGGCTGGGACCACAAGGCCATTACCGCCTGCGACTTCGCCAAAATGGCCGAGGATAACGGAGCAGCAGCGATCACGGTCCACGCCCGGACCTGGAGCGACGGCTTCAGCGGCACTGCGGACTGGCGGATCATCGGCCAGGTGAAAGAGGCAGTTTCCATCCCGGTAATCGGCAACGGCGATGTCCAGTCCCACGCCGACGGGTTGCGGATGCTGGCGGAAACCGGCTGCGACGGGGTAATGATCGGCCGGGCCGCCTTGGGCGCACCCTGGATCTTCTCCGCCGATGCACCGGAAAACCCCTCCCTGGCCTTCAGAATTGCGGCCTTAAACCGCCACCTGTCCCTCATCGCAGAGCATCAACCCAACACCCCGCCTTCTCAGATCAAAAACCACGCAGGTCGCTATTTCAAAGGGGTGGTGGGCGGTGCGGAAATCAGGCGGCAGATATTCAGCCAGACCTCCTATGCTGGCCTGCGGCAACTCATTGACTCGTTTGCCAACCCCGTCCCCATCACATAACATTCCGCGTTTCTTGCCCCAGCCTTACGTTGACGTAGCCAAGTCGTTTAGGTACACTGGCGTCAATCAAGCATCACCAGGCCACGGATGCGCCATGGACTGCCAGAAGATGCCGGAACCGCATACATGAACACACAGTACCCCCGCATCAATCCTGAACCCTGCTCTCCTCGCCAGGCATCAAAAAAGTTGCTTGGTGTATTGTTGCTATTCGCCTTTACTCTGCTATACGCACAACCAGTTCTTTCCGCCGTTGCCTTTCGCTCCGCCGCCTCAGCCAGCGCAGTCTCCAACATCACCCATGTGGGCACGGGCACCGCAGCAAGCATAAGCGGCAGCAATGTCACCCCTACCTTGCCGGCAGGCATTCAAGCCAACGATCTGCTCCTCTGCCTGGTAGAATCTCACGATACGGTGGCGCACAGCATCACCGCAGGATGGACGACGCTCTATTCCCTCACCGGCACCGCTCAGCGCGCTTCGCTGTTTTACAAAATAGCCACTGCCTCAGAATCAAACCCGACCATCACTCACAGCGGCGGCAACAGCATCATTGCAAGATGTGTGGCTTTTCGCGGGCAGGACCCGATCACTCCCTTCGATGTCGCCTACGCCGCGCAATACTCTACTTCGGACCTCACGGTGGAAACCGGAAGCCTGACCACCGTTTCCTCCGGCGACTTGATCCTGTTTCCCGCCCACATAGCCAATAACCCCGGCAGCTTGGCCGTTACCACAGCAGGGGGGCTCACCTGGACACAATCCTTTTATTCAGCAACAAATGCTGGCCTGGATTCCGCCATCGGCCTTTTCTATGCCAACCAGCCTGCCCCCGCCGCCCTTGGTCCTTTACAGGCCACCGCCAACAACCAGGCGGGGGAAAGCCACGGAGCCTTGCTCACCCTCAGGTCAACCAGCAGCCTGACGATCAATAAACCGACCGGCACCATCACCGATGATGTGATGATCGCCGCAATCACGACTACCCCCAGCACCGTTATCATCTCCGCGCCTGCGGGATGGATCCTGATCCGCCAAGTCACCCAGTCTTCCGCGACTTCCAGCGTACTCTCCACCTATTACAAAGTGGTCAGCGCCAGCGAACCGGCCAACTATACCTGGACATTTTCCAGCGGCGCACAAGCTGGGCCAATTGGCGGCATCGCCAGTTTCAGCGGCGTGGACACCACGGCGCCAATCGATGCCGAGTTCGGTAATGCCACGGCCAGTTCCCTCACCCATGTTGCGCCAAGCATCACCACCACCCTGGCCAACGACATGCTCGTCACTGTTCACGAATTTTCTAGCGCCTCACCCTGGACCCCGCCGGCAGGCATGACCGAAGCAATTGATCTTGCCTCGCAAGCAACGCCCGACGCCAATGGCGTATCCATGGAGCTAAATTATGAAGCCCGGCCAATCTCTGGAGCAACCGGTACGCGCAGCGCCAGCGCCACCGCCAATGCCGATACCGGCACAACCCAATCCGTAGCGCTAAAGACCTCACTCCTTACCTGCTTTACCGATGATTTTAACCGCACTGATGGCGCACCTGCCGGAAGCTGGTCAGTGACCAACGAAAACGGCACCTTTGGCAACCCCAGAATCGTTAGTCAACGCCTGCGGCTCACCGACGCTTCCACCAACGCCTCCACCATGGCCGCCTTACAACAGCTCTTCCCGGCCGCCGGCAATAAAATCGTGGTGGAATTCGACCACTATGCCTACAGCGGCACCGGTGCAGACGGCATGTGTGTCGTCTTGTCCGATGCCTCAATCGCTCCCGTACCCGGCGCCTTTGGCGGCTCATTGGGCTACGCGCCCAAACAAACCAGCGCAGGCGGAGATACGACCCATGCGGGTTTTGCAGGAGGCTGGTTGGGGGTTGCTCTGGACGAATACGGAAATTTCTCAAATCCCACCGAAGGCCGCATCGGCGGGCCAGGATTTCGGATTGACTCGGCAGCCATCAGAGGTTCAGGCTCCCTTTACACCGGCTATACTTACCTCACTGGCACCGCCACCCTTGCCCCGGGTATCGACAACGCCGGCTCAGCCACCCCTGCCCCGGGATACCGCTACCGTATCACCATCGATCACACCGACAACACCCATGCCTACACCTCAGTGGAACGCGACACTGGCGCCGGCTATACGACCATTATTCCCTCCTTTGACGCCAAAGCAGCGGCAGGGCAGGCCGCAGTTCCGGCCAACTGGTTTCTTTCCTTCACCGGCTCTACCGGAGCCGCATACAACATCCATGATCTCGACAATCTGCGAGTATGCTCTACCCAGCAGCAGCCTCTGCCCACGCTGAACCATGTCCGTATCCTGCATGACGGTCAGGCGCTTACCTGCGCCGCAGAAAACATCAGCCTGAAAGCCTGCGCCGACGCCAGCTGTTCGACCTTGTTTCTCGGCCCAGTGACTGTAACGTTATCACCTGCTTCGGGCGTAACCTGGTCCTCAAACCCGATCACCTTCAGCGGCGGCCAAACCACAGTCACCCTCAGGAAAACCACCGCAGGCACAGTAACGCTCGGCGGCATAGTCACCTCCCCCACCGCCACCAATGCAACAGCGGTCTGCTACAACGGCGCGATCCAGAGCTGCTCGCTCACCTACACCGCCACCTCCGCCTGCTTCGACGCGGTGGAAACAGGCCGGGACGCTTCCAGCCCCATCTACACCAAACTGGCTGGCACCGCTTTTTCCCTGGATGTCCTTGCCCTGGCCGCCGGTTTTACCGGACCGGTATCCGTTGCCCTGGTTGATCCCACCGCGACAAGCGGCAATTGCACCGACCTCAATACAGGACTGACGACTGACTCTTCGCCATACTCCTTTGCTGCCGGGGACAACGGACGGCACTCCTTCAATTTCAACTATCCCAATGCGGCAAAAAACGTCAAGGTTCGCATCCGTAACACGGCCTCCAATCCCAATCAGGTCATTTGTTCCTCGGATAATTTCGCCATACGGCCAAAGCAGTTGACGCTCGCAAACACAACTCCCCTCAGCCCTGCATCAAATAAACTGAAAGCAGGAGCGAACTTCGGCCTAACCGCCACTTCCGAAGTCACCGGCTACACCGGCACCCCGACCATCGATTCCACCAAAATCGTGGATCACAACAGCACCCCCATCGGGGCTGGCACCCTCCTCGGCTTTTTTGGCGCAGCTACCGGTCAAATCGCCACAGGAACAACCTTTCAGTATCTCGATGTGGGGACCATCACTCTGAATACCGACTCCGTGTTCGATGCAACCTTTACCGCAGTCGATGAGGTGACCGGGCTGATCGGCGGCGTTAATCATGGCACCGGCGGCGACTGCATCACCAATAGCACCTCCGACACCGCTTTGGTAAACTTTTATGGCTGCAATATCGGCGGCACTGCCCTGGGGCCTCTGGGACGCTTCTACCCGGACCACTACGAGGTCACGGCCACTCTTGCCGCCGCCTGCAATGGCTTCACCTACATGAATCAATCGGCCCTTGGCGTGAACCTTGCCATCCAGGCCATGGCCAGCGCCGGGGCAACTCCGCTGTCCCGCTTTACCAGCGGCTATGCATTATTCCTGAGATCCTTCAGCGTTACCGGAGACAACAACGGCACGACCTTTGACCCGCTCAATAACCGCCTGTCTCCAGCGCTGCCAGCTTTCACATGGAACGCTGGCGCCTACTCCGGTTCAGGCACCTACAGCTTCAACCGAGCCGCCAATCCAGATGGACCTTACGACAATTTCAAACTCAATGTTACGGTCACTGACCCCGATGGCGCACAAATTACCAAATTAAACGGTGCCGCAATTACAGGAGCAAGCTCTGTAATTTCCCCACTTTCCCCTGCCACCGGCACCAAAATTCGCTATGGTCGGCTACGACTCCCCAATGCCTACGGCCCGGAAACCGCGCCGCTCATCATGGCGCTCCGGGCCGAATACTACAACGGCACCGGATTCGTCACCAATTCCCTTGATAACTGCACCAACCTGCCCCTGGCCACCCGGATATTCCTCAACAACCAGGCCACCGCGGGGGGAACTGAACAGCCAGGCACCACCGCGATGACCATTGGCACTGGCGCCACCTCGGCAGCCATGGCCCATTCGCCTTTCGTAAGCGGCGATGCTGGCCTCTCATTTAGCTCTCCAGGCTCGAGCAATGTCGGTTTTGTGGATATACGGGTCGATGTGTCTGCCTATCCCTGGCTGCAAATCGACTGGGACAACAACGGCAGCCTCGACACCGACCTCCATTCCCGGGCCAATTTCGGCATCTATCGCGGCAATGACCGAATCATCAACTGGCGGGAAATCATCCGCTGAGCTATGGTTATGAGCCCTTTCCCTTACAGAACAAACCGACAGCGCGGCTTCACCCTGATCGAACTGGTGATGATCATTGTCATTCTCGGTATTCTTTCCGCCGTGGTCTATGAGCGATGGCCCGTTGGCATGGAAGAAGCTGCGGCTGCAAAGGAGTTCAAACGGGCGGTGCGCTATGCCCAGCACAAGGCCATGACCAGAAGATTCACCGCCAATGCCGTAGCATGGGGACTCACAGTCAATGCCAATTCCAGCTATACTGTCCACCGTCACGGCGGAGGCGAACAGGCTGAGCCCGAATATGTAAACCGATGCCTCAATTCCGAAAATCCCCCTCCCTGCGCTATTCCCCTCACTGTTGGTTCGATCTATTTTAACGGCCTTGGGGAACCACTTGATGCGGCGGGGAATCCAATAGCCGCAGCAACGATTTTCACTGTCGGCGCGGCACCAAACGCCCATACCGTCACGGTAAGCCCTGCAACCGGATATGTGAACTAAAGATGTCAGCCACTATTTTCACAAGACAACCAACGAGGCACAGCCAGGGCTTCACCCTGATCGAGATTATCGTCACCATCGTCATCCTCGGCGCGGTTGCCGGAATCATGGTGCCGTTCTTCAACGCCATCGTCCACAGCCCCGACCCGGTGATTCGGGAACAGGCCATCTCTTTGGGACAGGCCATGATGGATGAGATCATGGCCAAGCGTTGGGATGAAAATACCCCCATGGGCGGCGGACCGCTTGCCACCACCGAGTCGGCCCGCGGCGCGACTCCGGCCACGCCAATCGCAAGTCTCGGCGTTGATGCGGGCGAAAACAGAACAACCTATGATGATGTGGACGACTACAACGGCATCAATGAAGTCAGCAACTTCACGGACCAAAACGGCGCAGCCTTTGTCTTGACCGGCTATCGCCGTCAAGTGTCGGTGTGCTACATTGCCAGCAACACCAGCCCAATTGACCATAACCCCGCATCCTGTTCAGCCACCACCACCGATACCAAGCGGGTGGTGGTGGCCATCACCTCGCCCCTCGGGGAGGTTTTTAATTTTGTGGCCGTGGCCTGCAATATCTAGGATGAAAATAACGACCATGACCCAACGCGAAAAAAGAAAAAACGGCTTCACCCTGATCGAATTGATCATTGTCATCGTGCTGCTCGGCATCGTCGGCGCCATGGGTGCCGGTTTCATCAGCCAGGCGTTCAAGGGCTTCTTTGACACTGATATCCGCATGGAAATATATGAGGAAGGCAAGGCTGCCATGGTGCGGATGGAGCGAGAGATCCACATCGCCCTGCCCAATGCGGTACAAATCAACGGCAACGGGATTGAGTTCGGGGTGATCGATGAAAATGCCATGGCCGGGGTCTTTGGCCGGTACACGGAAGCGCACCCCAGCGGCAGCACCACCATCACCGACCAGACTGCCGGGCTGCCCCTTGGCACCCTGGTTTCCATCTACAATACGGAATGGGCGATCTTCAGCAACGGGAGTAGAACATACCGGATAATCAGCAACGGAACCAACCCCATGACCCTGGACCGCAATATCGGGGCATCCTCGCCGTATCAACGCTTCTATGCCGTGCGCCCCGCGGCCGTCAGGTTCTCTGTTACCGGCACAACCCTGTCCCGTTCAACCGCCGCAGTAACTGCTGGCGCAGCTTTGGGCGTTTTTGGCGGCGCGCAACCACTGGCCCAAAATATAGTGCCAGACGGCGCCGTGCCCTATTTCACATACGATCCAGGCACCTCAACCCGCAACAGCGTAGTGAGCATCCACTTCGCCATCCAGCGCAACGGGGAAACCGTCAATTTCCACAAGGAGGTCCAGGTCCGCAATGTGCCCTGAATATCTTGCCCCCCTTGCCAATCGGCGCGGCATCGCCCTGATCGCTGCGGTGTTCGCCATTGTCATCCTTGCCCTGTTCGGTCTGCTGATCGCCCGGTACACCGTGACCACCCAGATGTCCTCGGCTGAGGACTATATTTGGGCCCAAACTTTATACAGCGCCGAGTCCGTCATGCGGTTGAATATTCTAAGAAACGATGGCGGCGGTGCCCTTCCAGCCAAACCGGCGCTAGTGAATCCAACCATAAGCCAGATTCCCACAACAATCATCACCGATGACTTTACCGCTGCGGCAACCCCGTCAACAATCCGGGTCCGCGCCACCCACGGCACCGGCGTCAGCCGAGAGGTTGAGGCAAAGTATATCCTGTAGCCAAACCTCTCGCCCTCCTCCAAACCCTTCATTCTGCCCCTCTTCTTCTCTTTCCTGTAAAAAAATACCGAGTCCTCCGTATTGCCAGCAATTTTCCACCATGGTAATCACTCCCAAACCACCCCTAACCATTTAAAAATATTGTTTTTTTATTAAAGCAAAATCCATAATCCCCCCCATTCGCCTCAAAAAAAAGGTTTTGTGTTATTTTTTCCTAATAAAACAATATGTTATTTCTTTGATGTCAGAAAAATATATGCTACAAAGAAATGATTTCTTTGTAAAAAGTCGACGGGAAGCGATGTTGTACCTGAACAGACACCATGGAACAGGAGGTTTTCCATTGCTTAGGCTTAATGACAAAGGCTTTACCCTCATCGAGCTCATCATCGTCATCATTCTCCTCGGGCTCATTTCCGCCACGGCAATCCCCTACTATCTCAACATCCAAAAAGAAGCGAAGATCGCCGTGGTCAAGGGCGAACTCGCCGCCATCCGGGGTGGGTTGGAACTGGCCCACGCCAAGATCCTTGCCTCCTCGATTAACACCGGACCCGACGGCACTAATCCGGACTGGCCCACAGTGGAAGAGCTGCAATTCAACGAGCTGCGTCTCAGCACCCGCCCTGCCGCCTTAAAGGGGTTGCGCATCGTCCGCAGCGATTTTTACTCCACCGAGCAGAACAAGGCCCTGCCGCTCTGCAACCTGCCGGACCAAACTGCGGGCATGTCCGCCAGCCCCTCCGGCGTTTCCGCCAAGGCCATGGCCGATGTGCTGATAAACCCCAGGCGGGCGGATGAGTCCACCGGCTGGGCCTACTATCCGGGCAATGAACGTGATACCAATGGTCGGGGGGTTGACGCCATCTTCTATGTGAACGATGACCGGCCACTCACCGACAATGTGGATTCCGCCGACAGACGACCTTCTGAGTGGTAAGTGGACGCGTGAGCAGACTCTACAACACCCTCGAAAAGATCCGCATCGGTGAACCGGGCGGCTTTTCCAAAAAAAAACCAGCTCCTGCCAAGGGCTTTGGCCCAAACGTGGACCCGAGCCGGAAGCGCCGGATTGTTCTGCTGGGAGGCTCTGCCCTGCTGGCTTTGGCCCTGGTCGTCTTTTTTAGCGGACCAAGGCACAAGGCTGCCAAGCCGCCGATCACCGCCAAAGCTGTTGCCACTGACGCGGCTGCTCCGGCACGGATACAGGATCAACCCGCAGAGCCAGCCCCCCAATCCATTAACTCCCAGACGCTGCCTCCGGCGCCTCCGGCTTCGCCCATAGCATCACCGACGGGAACAGGTGCCGAACTGTACCAGCAACTCAACGACACGGGCATTGCCCTGATTCAGGAGAATCAGCACTGGCGGGGAATCTACTACCTTGAACAGGCCCACAAGCAGCAGCCGGAAAGACCGGAGGCCCTGACCAACATGGCGGTGGCCCTGGCGGAGCTGGGGCTGCGCGCCCCGGCCAAAAGGCTTTTCAGCGAGGCTCATGCCCTGGCGCCGAACCACCCCCTGCTCCGCCAGAACCTCGACATCCTTGTACAGGCAGATTTTTTTGACCCCCAATGGCTCTCTTCCCTGACTGCAGGCCAGATCCAGCCTGGGCAGGCA
>Ga0315272_10000794_pt1 | contig 16123 bp, 13 predicted proteins | sample C3_middle_MG_FD_203918 | JGI IMG/M metagenome (GOLD analysis project Ga0315272, IMG submission 203918) | Sediment microbial communities from Yellowstone Lake, YNP, Wyoming, USA - C3_middle | ecosystem: Environmental > Aquatic > Freshwater > Lake > Sediment | place: USA: Wyoming | collected...
TTGAATAAACTTACCAAAGAACAAATGAATATTGTTCTTCATGGGACGGGCAGCAAAAATTATAACGTCGAATACGAAAGTGACCGCTTTTCGGGTGAACTTGCAACCGAATTTGAAGGGGTGATTCCCAATCTTGAAAGACGTTACCAACAAACTGAATCAGACTATGTCCGCAAAGAAATTGAACAATATATGCGCGTTTTAGTTTGCCCAAGTTGCGAAGGTAAACGTTTGAAAAAAGAAATTCTTGGTGTCAAAGTAGCCGGACTTTCTATTCATGATGTTTCGACCAAAACTATTAGTGACGCCAAAATTTATTTTGAAGAATTAGAAAACTCTAAAGAACTTAGCGCTCGCGACAAAAAAATTGGCGCCCAAATTATCAAAGAAATTAAATCGCGCGTCGAATTTTTACTTAATGTCGGTTTAAACTATTTAACTTTTGATCGATCCGCGACCACTCTCTCTGGTGGCGAAGCACAACGCATTCGCTTGGCCAATCAAATCGGCACTTCTCTGATTGGCGTGATTTATATTCTTGACGAACCTTCAATCGGTTTACACCAACGCGATAATGCTCGCTTGATTGAAACTTTGAAACAATTGAAAGATTTAGGAAATACTGTCATTGTGGTTGAACACGATGACGCCACGATGATGGCTTCGGATTGGATTATTGATGTTGGGCCCGGTGCCGGCGAACATGGAGGAAAAATTATTGCCGAAGGCACCCCCAAACAAATTTTAGCAAACAAAAAATCTTTAACCGGTCAATATTTATCCGGCAAAAAAGAAATTTCTATTCCCAAAGAATACCGCCAAGGCAATGGCACATCGATCAGAATTATTGGCGCCCGCGAACATAACTTGAAAAATATTACCGTTGATTTCCCGCTTGGAAAATTAATCGCCGTCACTGGCGTTTCTGGTTCTGGCAAATCAACTTTGATGTCAGACATTTTGGCCAATGCCTTAAACAAAAAATTCTATCACGCCAAAGCTGAACCGGGATTGCATGACAGCATCGAAGGTCTCGGACATGTTAATAAAGTTATCAGTATCGACCAATCACCAATCGGTCGCACCCCGCGCTCAAATCCAGCCACCTACACCGGCGCCTTCACTCCCATTCGCGAATTATATGCCTCGCTTCCAGAAGCAAAAATCAAAGGCTACAAAGCGGGAAGATTTTCTTTCAATGTCACTGGTGGACGTTGCGAAGCTTGTTCTGGTGATGGTATGGTAAAAATCGAAATGCAATTCCTTCCTGACGTTTACGTTGAATGCGAAGTTTGTCATGGTGCACGTTACAACAAAGAAGCTTTAGAAATTCATTACAAAGGCAAAAATATTTCCGATGTTTTAAATATGACCGTTGAGGATGCCAGTTTCTTTTTCAAAAACATTCCCGCCATCGCGCAAAAACTTGATACCCTAAACGAAGTCGGACTTGGCTATATCAAACTTGGTCAATCCGCTACCACTTTATCTGGTGGTGAAGCCCAAAGAATAAAACTAGCGACCGAATTATCACGCCGTGCCACTGGTCAAACTCTTTACATTCTTGACGAACCAACCACTGGTTTACATTTTGATGATATCAAAAGATTACTCGGCGTTTTGAATCAACTTGTCGACAAAGGCAACACCGTTCTAATTATCGAACACAACCTCGACGTCATCAAATCCGTCGACTGGATCATCGACATGGGGCCAGAAGGTGGAGACAAGGGCGGCCAAGTCGTAGCCGAAGGCACTCCACGTGATGTTATCAAAGTTGCAGAAAGTTATACGGGTAAATATTTGAAGGAAATACTTAAATAAAATTAAAAAACTCGATTCAAAATGAATCGAGTTTTTTATTTTTTGTATGACTCCTATGATGATAATTAATTCGTTGACGAATAGTCTGCGGCACTAATTTAAAACCCCGTCCTTTGTCATCCCGGAATTTGCAGGGGCAAATATCCGGGATGACAAGGTGAATGGCGAAGCCAGAGAGGGTGCCCTGGGGTACAGAGGTTTGTGTTTTTTAGCATTTGCCATAGGCTATTAATTATTAATTTAAATAAACAAAAAAATTTCCTTCAATATAGACTAATAAAAAAAAATTCTAATTTTTAATATTACAAATCCACAACCTACAACTTACCATCCTACCACTCTAAAATAATAATCCCGGCAAACAAAAGTCTACCGGGTTAAAAAGTTAAGAAAAATTGACGACTAACATTTACCGAAGATAGCTCCGGAAGTCTACGCCATCACGTCTTATCGCCTTCGTTGAAGGCTCGACATATTTTTTTTCCGCTGGCGCCTTTGCCGGAGTCGTCTTGCCTCGCTCAAAAACCGAAGCATAAGAAATAGACGAAAAAACAAAAAGAACAATAAAATAAATAGCAGTTTTCATAAGAACCTCCTTGCTGGGTTGATGTTATGCTAATCTTATTTTATTTTTCTGTTTTTGTAAAGAAAAAAGGCCCCAGTTGCATTAACAACGGGGGCATGGGCTTAAGTCTCAGTTTTTTAGAGGCTAGGCGGGGGCGGCACGGATTTGTGCCTGATTCTTTCTCTCCATGAGAAATTTCCTTTCGCCCATTCCTGGGCATTGTTTCCCGTCTCACAGGATTGAGCACGGGAATTGTTTTTTAGACTCAAGCGTCCACAGTTGGCCGGTCAGCTCGGTGCATTTGCGTTGGCTGTGGGCATGTTGTGGTCGCTTGAGGATGGCGGATCTTTTTTAGTCTCCATCACGGATGCGATTAGAGACCACTAAACTCTTAACCATTTCCAGTCCTCCTTTCTTCTCTGATTTTTGTTTTCAAATGTGCAACAAAATAATATAGCACACATTCAAATACTTGTTAAGTCCTCTTTCTGACGCTTATAATAGCCGAAGACAACTGCTAATACTATCATTGTACTGACAATATCATACAAAATTACTATGTCAGGAAGTTGCAGTATGCCTCCATTTATAATGGTCAAGATTTTTTTACAGATAAAGCCAATAATTGCTAAGCAGTTTGCAAGATACAGAAAGAAGAAAAAGGCGAGCGATAATATTAACTGCCATTTGCCAATTGTTGTCTCTCCCGACTCCAGTGACTTACCACAACACATCTCGATTATTTTTGAAAAGATAAATATCATAACAAAAGAGAATGAGAACATAACAATATACGTTATGACTTGTTTAGCACTTACCTCGTAATGTGCGAACGGAATCAAGAAAAGATTTAGCAAGGCAAAAGGAAAGATAAGTAATAATAATCTGTAAAAACCATTTTGAATTTTGTTTTCCATATCATCTCCTAATTTAGTATTATCAATCTTCTTTCTCTTCGGCTAATTTTGGCACGATAGAATTAACTCGTACCCAAGTAAATTTTCCAGACTTGTCTTTTTGAAAGCTATCGCAAAAAATTTGCGAATCTTTGTTCAAATGATCGTCTGTAACTTGAAGACACACACGAAGCACACCTTTGGACATACATCCAATTACGGTGTACTCGTATCCATCTTCTTCGTCCTGACACATCACCTTAATCAAGTTCTCCCCGGACTCTTCCGAGATAGTCAGATGCCGCCAGTTTTTTTCAAGACAAACGGCATAAATTCTTTGTATGACCCAGGCCTGATTGCCAGGGGTCATCATTTCATTACCAGGGACTAAGTCTCCACTATTAGCGATAGGGACGGAAGAGGGATTTACTGCCGCACTTCTATGTAACGGGGTAGCAGCATTTGCCGAAGAGAAAAAACAAAAAACTGACAGAAAAGTAATTAAATTCAATATTTTATTTTTCATCTTTATTTTTCTCCTCATCTTTTTTGTTTGCTTTACTAGAAGGCCATTGGGTAGTTTTAGCAAAATCCAACTTTTCCCATTTTTTGTTAGATTTTGATAGTCTATATATGTTTGTTTTTTTGACGACAAAGTCGCTTCTGCGGTTATTACTGCCAAACAAACAAAAAACACTACCATGATTATTTTCTTCATTTCTTTTCCTTCCGTAATGAGGTTAATATAAATTTTCAAGGTTCAAATAACCTATTATTATTGCACATTTTGGTTATTTTGTCAATATAAAACACTAGCCATTCAGACTAGTGCTAATATTAAACTAATTTTACTTTATTTTTGCATTTTTTTCAAAACTTCAATAATCTCTTGGTGCACCAACCCATTACTGGCCGCCATATCCCTATTTTCTAATTTCCATTTTTTATTATCAAAATCAGTCACTTTACCACCAGCTTCACGAACTAGCATAACACCCGCCGCCGCGTCCCAAACATTTACTCCAGGAATAACGATCGACTCTACTCGTCCGCAGGCAACGTACGCCAATTCGATGGCCGCACTTCCCATTTGCCGACAGTCAAAACCATTTAATTTTTGTTGCGTCATATAATCCAAGGCGGTTTGAATATCAGCGTTATTTCTGCCGTGACAAAATGTATTCAAGGCTCTACCTTTTTTACCAATACTTGAAACTCTGATTTTTTTGCCATTCAAGGTCGATCCCTTTCCCGCCTCCGCCACAAACATTTCATTCAAATACGGCGCAAAAATTACACCCAAGATCAATTCACCTTTGTAGGCGACTCCAATCGAAATCGAAAACAAAGGATTATGCATTGAAAAATTTGTTGTCCCATCGAGCGGATCAATAATCCAAAGATAATCAGAGACAAAATTATTATCACCACTCTCCTCGGATAATATTTGATGATCGGGAAATCTATTTTTAATAATTTTCAAAATTATTTTCTCAGACGCTTTATCCGCGCTGGTCACTATCTCATGATGAGCTTTGAATTCACTTGTAGTACGATCAAATTTTTTAAATTCTTTCAACAATTTTTCACCAGCCTCAAACGCTGCCTGAACCGCAACTTTTTTTATTTTTCTTTCCATAAATTTAAAATATAAAAAAGATTATCTGCCACGCCCTGCCGTAGTCTCCCAAAGGGGACTGCGGCATAGAATAGTTATAGCAAGAAAATTAATTTTTAATCAATAGAATTAAAATATACAATAAATATGACCAGTGTTTATGGACTAAAGCCGCGGTCCCCCATATCGGGAGACTACGGCGGGGCGGATGATCGATTTACGATTTATGTCACAGCTCATTCGTAGCTTTCAATTCCAAATTCCCCGTCTCACAATCAAACACCGCAAACGTAGATTTCTGAAACACACCACCAAGAGTTCCGGGATTAGCCCAAGTTACACCATTTCTATCTTCAATCCAAGGCTTATGCGTGTGACCATAAAAAATAATATCACATTTTCCTTTTTCCAAAACTTTTTCAATCAGAAATGGTTCATGACACATACCAAATTTTCGTCCACAAATTTCTGCAATTCCAATTCGACCATAACATTTTACATTATTTAAACCAGATATTTCTCGCTCTTTAAACATATCAATATTACCAAAAACAAAATGAATCTCGCCTGAAAAATTTTTTCTTAAAATTTTAAATGTCTCTAATGTGGTGACATCGCCACAACAAATCATGGTTTCAATTTTATTTTCCCGACACCAATTGAGACATGTTTCTAAATAAACCAGGTTATCATGGATATCAGAAATTATAACTATTTTCATTTTTTTAAAACTTACCAAATAATTTATAATACAATTCAAAAACCATTCCTGTAATAAATGTAAAGATTAGAAATGAAGTAATTTTCTTGCTTGGCTTTAGCTTGTTAAAAATTGGTAATTTATTTTTCATTTTTTCCATTTTTAAGAAAATCAAAACCAAAATAATTCCACCGAGTCCTCCACCAATTGCTCCAACAAAACTTATAATCACCACCAAATTATTAATTCCCATAGCATACAAAATATAAGGAACAAAGACGGTTATTGCCCAAGCTAATTTGCGGTTAATTTTAAAATCCCAAGATAATATTTTTTCCATTGACTCTGCTAATCCTAAAAATGAAGTTATAATTGCCAAGATACCAAAAATCAAAGCAAAAAACACGACGCTATTATCTAGAATAAATTTAACCCCGGTTAGCGCATCGTCTGTTGTCGTTGAGCCGGAAATTCCTACAATCACCATCACAAAAGAAAAAAGGATAAGCGCTGAAATTCCTAGACCATAACGAATCACGCTCTTCATTGCCGCCTTATCTTTGTTTAATAATTTTGCCAAAACTGGTAAACAACCACTTCCGTCCAATGAAAAAAACATCGCACCGTATGGCAAGAGCAAATAACGCCAATCAATAACTAAATAATTTTCCGCTTTAATAATTGGCAATCCATGCCAAGTAATCATCCCAATCGCAACAAACAAGGCAGTCATCATGACAATCTCAGTTTTAGCTACCATTTTCATTCCGTAATATACGACAAACGCCTCAAGCGCAAAAATTAAAGTTGCATAAAAAAATTCACTCCCGCCGTAATATGGCGCTAGGAGCTGGCTCAAAAATTTACCATTTACGATGATATATGCAATTAAAGCACCAATATTGCTAAATAGATTGGCCACAAATACAACATACTTGCCGGTTCGCCCCAAATATATTCCAGCGTAACCCGGCAATTGGTGATAAGTATCAGTCGCTATAATCACATTCGCATAAATCAGATGAATTACATATTGAATCAACAATATGCCAATTAACAACAAAACAAAAGGTAATACACCAGACTTTGACATTATAAACGGCAAACCAAACATCCCCACGCCAACAATATAGCCAATAAAAGTGGCTAAAGCCAAAAAATAATTCTTCGGAATTTTATTAAACATATCTAAATTATCATAAATATTATCATAAATATTATCTAAAACTAATTATATCACGGACTTTGTTTTGAACAAAATTTCGTTGACAATTTGTTGCAAAAACACTTTAATTTGTCATCCTTGTAGATGTTAACTAATTCGATGACGAATAGTCCTCGACACAAATTGAACACCGCTCCCTCTGTCATCCCGGAATTTGCAGGGGCAAATATCCGGGATGACAGAGATTTGTGTTTTTGGCGTCTGCCGTGGACAATTCGTCATCGAATTAGTTAACATCTACAATTTCCTGGGTAATTAGGTAAGGTCATCAGAAGCAAAAAAAAGTCGTACCTCCAATCGGAATTACGACCTCTATAAAAGTAATAATCAATCAATAATTTTCAATAATTAATAAATCACCAATTTTCCGTCTTTAATCCAATTCGTTAAAACTAGATCCGGCGACCATTTAAGCATTTGCTCAAAAAAATCCGTTTTCTCTTTTTCATTCATCAAAACAACCTGACTGTTTTTTGATTTCAATGGATAAAGATTTATTTCTAGTTTTTCTGATGAATAGTTCATTCCCAAACTCAAGCCTTCCTGAGTATCGGATGAAAAATATTGGTCAAAAATAAAATTTCCCAAAGAATAAAATATTGGATGATTTTTGTAAATCTCTACACCTTGCACAACATGCGGATGATGACCAACGATAATATCCGCGCCCGCATCAATCAATTCATGCGCCGTTTTTTGCTGAACTTTATTATAATTATGCGCATACTCAGCTCCCCAATGAATATTGACTACTATAAAATCGGTCTTGGATTTCAAATCCTGAATCTGTTTCTTTAATTTCTCCGTATCAAAAACTCCATATACCATACTCGCGCCCACCATCCCGATTTTCTTTTCGGAAATATTTAAAATCTTTACGCTACAATCACCAACCATCCGATCTGGGCAACCAGAATAATCAAACTTTAAACTATCCAAATTTTGCTTAGTTTCCTGATAACCTTTTTCGCCCTGATCATACAAATGATTATTGGCAATATTAAAAAAATTGAAATTGTATTTTTTGAGAGAACTAACATTTTCTGGCAAAAAAGCAAAATCATTTCCGTTAACCGGTGAATAATGTTCGCCGTTATTTGTAACTGCACCTTCAAGGTTAGCGCTAACCAAATCGTATCCCGAAAAAAAATTCTTGTCACTTTGAATAATTTTATCAAAAAAATAGCCAATCCCTTTCCGTCTATCCAAGTCCGCCACATAACGATCTAGCATTAGATCACCAACGAAAAGTATCTTAACTGGTTTCAGAATCGGATCACTCTTGGCTGGTTTCAAATACAAAAACAGACCCGCCAAAGTTGCGAGAATTATTCCTAATATAATTGCACTAATAATTAGTATTTTCTTATTCATAAACCTAAAACTAATATAGCACTATTTTAAAATTTTTCAAACTTCATTAAAACAAAAAAAGCTAAGTTTCTATTAGGTGACTTAGCTTCTTGCGATCTATGATCTATGTTTTATGATTCACGATCACTCCGTGCCGACATTTTCACCTCATAATTCACCTGCTCAATCTTCCGCAAATTCCCTCGTGCCTGATCATACTTGGTTCGTAAATATCCAGTCATATCAAACTCAACCAATTCCGCCATAATGTCATTGATAATGCCATTAATTTTTTCAACTTCGGATAAATTTCCCTTAGCCGCTTCATTGACTGCCCGACGGACTAGTTCACCAGTCGTATCACAAATTCCGCCCAAATAACTTTCATAAGTTAATTTCAAACCTTTAATTGCGTCGATATTTTTGCCTTTCAAAACAAAATAAAACATTTTTGCTTCAACATATTCTTCAACGCCTGCCTTAAAAGAGCCTTCTTCATACATTCTTTTCCAACCAAATTTTTCTTCTAGTTTTTTAAAAATTTTTTCAATTTCCGCAAAGCTTTCTTCCGCTTTTTTCAAATCGCCCCGATGTAGAGAAAATATAATTCTTTTTGAATCATGCAAAATCACATTAGCTAAACTAATAATCTGCCGTCGTTCGCCATTGCTATCTAGATAATCTTTCTGTAATTTTTGAATAAATTTTTTATTAATCATGAAATTGGTTAAAAGTTTGTAAAGTTCGAATGTTAAAAGTAATTAAATACGATATAACTTAAACTTTAAAAACTTAATATTCTTTAATACTTTATAAACTTTCTACTTTATAACTAAACTATTCCGCCACTCGGAAAACTTCATCAACACTAGTAATTCCATCAATCGCTTTCAACAAGCCATCTTGAACCATCGAAATCATTCCGTATTTCTTGGCAACGGCACGCATATCATATTCACTAACGCTACCAGTCAAAACTAATTTTTCAATTTCTTCATTCATAACCATAATTTCATATATTCCAATTCTTCCTTTATACCCAATCTTTTGGCAAGCCTCACAGCCTTGTCCTTTATAAAAATTCATCCCGGTTAATTCCGGCGTGAATTTAATTCGTTCTTTTTCATCATCTGGCAAGCCGTTCAAGACTTCAACCACTCGAATTTTTTCGTCTGGTGTCAGTTCAGTAACCGCTTTACAATGACTGCAAACTCGACGCACCAAACGTTGACCAATCATTGCGTTCAAGGCCGGTGCTAGCAGATATGGCTTGGCGCCCATCGACATAAAACGCGGCACTGTACCAGCGGCATCGTTGGTATGGATAGTTGATAGCACCAAGTGACCAGTCAAAGCCGCTTGAATTGCAATCTCGGCCGTTTCCAAATCACGGATTTCTCCAATCATTACAACATCTGGATCTTGTCGAACAATCGAACGCAAACCTTGCGCAAAGGTATATTTATCGCTGGTTTGCGATTGATTAATCCCCTCAAGTTGATATTCAATCGGATCTTCAACGGTAATAATTTTTGTTTCCGAGTCATTTAGCTTTTTCAAAATTGCATAAAGAGTCGTTGTCTTACCGGAACCAGTTGGACCAGTCGTAATAATCATGCCGTTAGGTCGTTCAACTTCTCGCTTTAATTGTTGGAAAGATTTATCACGAATACCTAAATCTTCAAAATTCAAACCGACCGTACTTGAACGCAACAAACGCATAACCACACTCTCACCAAAATTAGTTGGCAAAAATGAAGCACGAATATCTATGCGCTCATCACGGGTAATGATAGAAAGTCTTCCATCTTGCGGTTTGTCAGTGACGTTAATTTTTACCTTGGCCAAAACTTTCATACGCGAAATAATCTTTTTCCAAAGATCACTGCTAACATCTGCCGCATCATGCAAAACGCCGTCAACTCTAAATCTGACCTTAATAACTTTTTCTTCCGCCTCAATGTGAATATCACTCGCGCCGGATTTAATCGCTGAAGCCATAATCATGGCGACAATATCAGAAATTTGGGCTTTATCAATTTCAGTTTGCAAATCTTTAAAACTAGTAAAATTTTCACTAAATTTATCCAAATCTTCTTGTGTTACCTCTACGCCACGACTAACAATTCTTATTTTAGGAATTGATTTATACAAATTAAATACATGTTCGATACTATGCTTAGAAATTAAATATACTTGTACCTCGGCATGATATTTTTGGGTTAATTTATTTATCACCTCTTCGGCCGCATTATTTTCTGGGTCAATAATTCCAATTCTAATTCCGGCGCCGTCATAATAAAAACAAATCATTTCCAAAACCCTCGCCCGTTCTTCTGGGATTAAAGATAGCGCCTCTGGACTAATCGGAAACCCAGCCAGGTCAATATAGGAAAAACCTAAACTAACGGCACGCGCCTTGGTTTGACGTTCCATATCTTTAATTTGAATATCATATTGTTTTTTCTGGAATTTCCCTTCAACGCTATCTTCGCTAACCTCGCCACCACGAGAAGAGCTAATCAAATCTTCAATTGATTGAACATCTTGTGTCATAACTTTTCAATACTTAACAAATAATTAATAACAAGATAGCTAGATAATCAGAAGCTGAACCTCCAAAATCTAGCCATCAAAATCTTTATATTTTTCTAATATAATTTCTTATGCTTTCTTTTCAAACATTCTTGCCAATTTGCTTTTTCCGCCCTTACCAATCAACTGAATATAGACCGATGTCCAGCCAGCCGTTTGAAAAGTCGTCAACGATGCGCCTATAAAAACAATCAACGAGAAAAAACAAATTAAAGCGATAAAAATAATTGCCCAGAACATAAATATAAATGACAGTCTGGCAAACACAAATGCTAAGAATAGAATTGGGATTGAAAGCAATAAGAAAATCAAGACCAAGGCTACGCTTACCAAAAAATTAATCAACAAAAGCGCTAAGGCCATTTCAATACTAATCAACCAATTAGCAATAAATAATTTCCAACCATTCTTAACAGCTTCTTTAATCTTTTGATCTTTAATCACCACGTAGCAGATTGCGTATCGCAAAATAAAGGAAACGCAAATTACAACTGGAACAAATATTACAAATAAAATTATAAAAAGCGAATTAGTAAAAGTCAGACTTAAGCGCCCCATACTTAACATTACCGGAAAACTTACCAAAAAAACTATCAACGCTACAAATATTTTTATCACAATATTCAAGCCCAATGTCGGCCAAAATTTTTCAATTCCAATCTGCAAACCATGTTTAAAATCATGCTCTTTGCCAGTTGCTGAGCGGGCTGAATTGTTTACCAAAGCTGCTTGTGAAACAACTGACAACCAAAGTAAAAATACGCCCAACACAATAAAAATTAAAAACACCGTAATTAGAATAATAAATGATAACGGATCTGTCGTCATAAAATGCCAAAAACCTTGCGCTCCGGTTGCACTAAATATTCCAGTCGCAATATAAGCCTTTAGTCCTGCATAAAAGCCAGTGTCGTTTTGCTGACTAAGCAATTGAATAATAGTTTCCATGCCACCACTGTTTCCCAACAATACCGCAAAAAGACCAAAATACCATAGATATTTATTTTTCCAAGTAGTTTTCCAAGCTTGATATAATATACTTCGATAAGACATATATAATTGATTTATTAATAATTATTTTATGATATTATTATAGCACAAATCGCAGAAAATATAAAAGCCGTAATTCTGTAATTACGGCTTATACAAAAAATACTATGGATTATTATTAACTACCAAATATGTCACCATTTTTTCATGCACAATGCGGAAGCAAAAGCTGTAACATTATGTTTAACTGGTGTATCACATGATACAAGCCATCCGTTACCTTGTTTGAGAGTAGAATTAATAAAATTAAATCCTTGACCATCCGTATCTGTACAACTTCCACCACCTCCAACAACAATTTCATTTGATAAACAATTCGCTGTCGCTGTTGGCCATCTCCAGACAACTGCACTAGCAGTTCTTTCGGTGACAACACTACTATTACTAGCAATAGCAGCATTTAAATTATCAGTTTCAGTTTTTAAATTTTCCAAATCCTGCTTCATTAAATTCCAATTAGCTGAGGTTAAAGGGCTATTTAGAGCTGCAGTTGGTGTACTAATCGGAGGCATTGCTGCGTTAACCGCAATTACAATCGCCGAAAAAGATAAACCTGCGATAAAATAAACCATCCGAGAACTGATTGCTTTTAACATTTTATTAAATACTTTTTTCATATTTTAAATCATTGATATACTGTATTTACAGTATATCATATTTTAATTTAAACTAAAAGCTGTAAAATTTAAATACACAGCTTTTTATATTCTATAAGAAATTATAAATCTACTCTTATTTCTTAGCAACTTTCGCGCCAACAATTTTCTCAAAGGCTTCCTTCTCAATTGTTTCTTTTTCTAACAATTCTTTAACCACTTTTTCAATCTCTTCTTTCCTCTCTTTAATAATCTTTGTAGCTTGCTCAGAGGCTTGTTCAATAAAGGCGGCAATCTCTATATCAATTTTTTCTGCCATCTTTTCACTGTAATCTCGTTGCTCAATCATTTCACGGCCCAAGAATGAAGTATCTTCTTTTTCGCCAAAAGTTCTTGGCCCCAAATGTTCGGACATCCCAAAGTCAGTCACCAAACGACGAGAAATGTTTGTGGCACGGCGCAAATCGCTAGTAGCGCCAGTTGTTACTTCACCGTAAATTTCTTTCTCAGTCAAATAACCACCCATCAACACGGCAATCTCTTCGATATATTCACGTTTCGTGTGCATAAAAGTTTCTTGAGTTGGTAATTTGATTGTATAGCCACCCGCTCGTCCGCGCGCAATAATCGAAACTTTATGAACTGAATCAGTATCCGGTGAAAAATGAGAAACAATCGCATGACCAGCTTCATGATAGGCGGTAATTTTCTTTTCCTTGTCAGTAATTACCCGAGATTTTCGTTCAGGACCAAGCATTACCTTTTCAATGGATTCCAAAAGTTCATCCATATCGATAATTTTTTTATTTTGTCTGGCTGCCAAAATTGCCGCTTCATTCAATAAATTCGCCAAATCAGCCCCGCTAAATCCTGGGGTTCGCTCAGCAATTCGACGAAGCGTAACATCTTTGGCTAAAGGTTTTTTGCGTGCATGAATTTTTAAAATCGCTTCCCGATCGGCAATATCTGGATTGTCTAAAATTACTTGTCGATCAAAACGCCCCGGACGAAGTAAAGCTGGATCCAAAACATCCGGTCGATTTGTCGCCGCCAAAACAATCGTATTGGCATTCGGATCAAAGCCGTCCATTTCAACCAAAATTTGATTTAAGGTCTGTTCACGTTCATCATGTGAACCACCCATACCACTGCCACGTTTTCTTCCGACCGCATCAATTTCGTCAATAAAAATAATACAAGGTGAATTCTTTTTTGCTTTTTTAAATAAATCGCGTACTCGACTTGCCCCCACACCCACAAACATTTCTACAAATTCCGAGCCGGAAATATGAAAGAATGGCACACCCGCTTCACCGGCAACCGCTCGAGCCAATAAAGTTTTACCAGTTCCTGGACTACCAAGCAGCAAAACACCGCGCGGAATCCGCGCCCCTAAATCCAAAAACTTTTTCGGATGTTGTAAAAATTCCACCACTTCTTTCAGTTCCTCTTTGGCTTCTTTTACGCCCGCCACATCCTTAAAACTAATTTTATCTTTTTTATCATTACCAAATTCCTTAGCCTGTGATTGACCAAACATCATCGCTCGACTATTCGCTCCCTGCACACTCTTCATCATGAAATAAATAAACACACCAATAATCAAAAATGGCAAAACAAACGGAACTACTGTCACCAACCAAAAATTCATCCCCTCATTGTCCTTTACATTTATCTTAATTTTTGCAACCTTATCACGATTAATATTGTAATTATTAATTAATTGCGACAGAGACTCTCCTTCTTCCTTTTTTGCCACTTCCTTTTCGCCAGTTTTAAGCGCAATATTAAGACTTGTACCAACAATATCGATTGAATCGACTTGTTCATTATTAATTTGGTTAATCAAATCTTCTATTCCAATCTTTTTGGGTTCGGTCAAACTCCCACCAGTCATACTAAAAATTGCCGCAATTATCAAAAAAACGACAAAAAATATCGCAAAATTCTTAATTAAACTCTTCATATTTATCTTTATAATCCCACCAATAAAACGTAATATCTTCAAAAAAACCTTTATTTTATGGGAAATTTATTATTATTTATATGCTTAGTATATAGCATTTATAAAAGTTTGGCAATAAAAATAACTTTTTATCGCAAAGAAACAAGACAAAAGCTACAATAACCAAAAAATAATCAAATCTCAAAAATCAAATATCATAATATTTGGTTAATGCAATTTGGAATTTTTTTGATTATTGTTTCTTGGTTATTGTTACTTAAAAAAATGGGCACCGCACGGTACCCATTTTTTTATATAGAACTTTTATTTTGATTGTTCAACTTCTTCTTTAACTTCCTCTTTCTTTTCAATTTTCTTCTCTTTTGGTGCGTTCTTATCATGATAAGCCATACCCAATCGGTGATCTTTTGGTTCAATGGAAACGATTTCGAATTCTTCGATTTCATTTGCCACAAACTTTTCGTTCACTCGTTGTTTTGGGGCCAAACCTAATTGACTAATGTGAGCCAAACCATGAATCGCTTCGTCCAATTCTACAAATAAACCAAATGGATTTACTTTAAGAATCTTACCTTTTACGATTTGTCCAACCTTATATTTCTCAGCTACATTTTCCCATGGATCTTTCAAAAGTTTTTTCGCACTCAAGAAAATCTTAGAGTTTTCAAGGCTAATTACTTGAGCTTCGATTTTGTCTCCAACTTTATATAAATCAGTTGGGTTATCAATTCTCTGCCAAGCTAATTCAGAAATATGAATCAAACCTTCAAGATTTTCACCAAAGCTGATGAATACACCGAAATCAGTAATCGCGGTAATTGTGCCTTCAACTTTTGTGCCGATTTTGTATTTTGAAATAACATCACTTTGTTTTTCGTTCCATGCATCTTTTTCTGAGAAAATAATTTTGTCTTCTTTCTCGTCCAAAGCCATTACTTTAACTTCAAATTCTGTACCAACAAAAGATTTTAATTTTTCTAAAATTTTGCCTTTATCGCCACCGTTAATTCGAGGATAATTTTCTGGAGCCAATTGTGAAACTGGCAAGAAACCAGAAATTTGTTTGTACTTCACCAACAAACCGCCTTTGTTTGCATCCGCAATTTTAACGCGTAAAATTGATTTGTCTTTGTAAGCTTCCAAAAGTCCAGACCAAGCTTTTTCTTGTCCAGCGTATTTGAATGACAATTCTAATTCGCCATTTTCATTTTCCGTGTCAATAACTGTGGCCTCAACTTCGTTTCCTGGTTTAAGGTTAGCGTAATCATCGTCCTCTTCATAAAGTTCAGGACCACGAACTACACCGGTTAAAATTCCACCGATATCAATTCGAACTTCCGCTCTTGAAGCAGAAATTACGGTTCCAGTGATTGTTTCACCAACACTTGGGATTGAAAAATCGTTTTTTTCGATCATTTCTGCGAATTCATCGCGAGAAATTTGTTTTTCTTCTGACATTTGTTTAAAAAATCTTTTTTCGAACAAAAAAAGACCTTTTAACCTCTTTTTTCAAAGAAGTCCCCTGCCCACCTATTGCTAATACTAGCTAAAAACAGAGATTTTGTAAAAGGTGTAATATTTATTTGTATTTATATTATACACGAATTGAGGAAAAAATCAAGAGAGACGACAATTGATACCGTCAGCTGGCGAATAACAATTAACATTTGACAAAAATAAAATAATCTGTTAATTTATATATTAATTAAATTATTGTTCATTACTAACACACCAT
>Ga0315272_10000795_pt1 | contig 16121 bp, 15 predicted proteins | sample C3_middle_MG_FD_203918 | JGI IMG/M metagenome (GOLD analysis project Ga0315272, IMG submission 203918) | Sediment microbial communities from Yellowstone Lake, YNP, Wyoming, USA - C3_middle | ecosystem: Environmental > Aquatic > Freshwater > Lake > Sediment | place: USA: Wyoming | collected...
CCGTCATCCGCATGGAGCAGCGGCGACATGGCCTTTATTTTTCCATTGTAGAACTGGTTCAGCAGCAGCGTCTCGATAAAATCCTCGCGGTGGTGCCCGAGGGCGATCCTGGTGCAGCCGAGCTCCCGGGCCTGGGTGTAGAGCACGCCGCGCTTGATGCGGGCACAAAGCGAACAGGGGGTATCGTCAGGCCCCAGTTTTTCAAGCACCAGTTCATGGACCGGCGCCTTCACGATCCGGTAGTCGTACCCCTGTTCCTGGAGATAGGCTTCGATGAGGCCGGTCTGGAATCCCGGGAACCCGGGATGGACCGTGACCGCAACCAGCGAAAAACTGATCGGCGCCCGCTCCTGGAGCCGCGTAAGGACACGGAGCAGGGTCCAGCTGTCCTTGCCGCCTGACAGGGCAACGAGTATCCGGTCGTGGTTCCGGATCAGCCCGAAATCGCCGATGGCCCTGCCGACAAGCTTCCGAATACGGCGTTCGCGGTAATCAGTAGTGCCCATGGACAAATCCTACGAAGTGAAGGCACAGAAGTCAACACATTTATAAATAGCAAAAAAAGGCCCCGGAGTCCTCTCCAGGGCCTTTCAGGAAGATCGTGATCAGGTATTATCTTTTTTTCTTCGACTTTTTCTTTGCCTTTTTCACGGCTTTCTTCGCGGTCTTTTTCTTCACCGCTTTTTTCGCTGCTTTTTTTCCCGCTTTCTTCTTGGCCGCTTTTTTCGCTGCTTTTTTCTTGGCCGGCTTCTTTGCAGCCTTCTTTACAGCCTTTTTTACCGCTTTTTTCGCTGGCTTCTTCTTGGCAGGCTTCTTTGGCACCTCCGCCGCAAAACCAAACGACTCAGGCGCCTTCACGCCTGCGGCCTCCATGCCGCAGCAGTAGACCGGCTCCTCGTACACGTCGCCGGTCCTCGATACATCGATCCTTCTGCCGCAAACCCTGCACTCATACTGCACAATCTTCTCGATACCCATATGCATTCTCCTCCTTAGGTAAGCTGATAGCCCCGCGCGTCGCGCGGGGTGTGGTCACTGGTCAATGACGATCGCTTTGTGAGAATACTCGGAGAACCGCGCGTTCATGCAGTGTGCGCTTGATGGTACTGTAGAATCATATTCGTAAAATGTCAAGAAATTTGTCGTTTTTAGCGGCCGCTTTGCGTTTATGACCACAGCCTCGGCTGTTTTTTGTTCGCCGTGACCATGGCGCTCTTCATTCTGTCCGCCTGGTGCACTTCCCATATCTGTTCCATCCCCTCGATGGCGGAGAAGATCGCCTCATCAGTGACTGCGCCGTCCCATTCCCTGGTTTCGGCCAGCCGGTACAGTTCCAGGATCACGTCATCGAGTTTCATCAAATATCTCCTTTACCTTCTATCCGCACTTGGAGAAGCCGCAGCCGCGGCAAAAGGCGCAGCCCTCGCCGAACTCCAGCAGTCCGCCGCAGTCCGGACACTCCGGACAGATGCCAAGGTGGTTCTTGCCGCCACCCGCGCCGCAGTCCGAAGACGCATAAGCCACGGTCTGCTGGGGTGCAGTCTTGGACTTTGGCATATGCTTATGGCCGGCGTCCTTGGTATAGCGCTCCAAAGCCCGGCCGATGGCATCGGGGCAGGACAGGATGGATCCGCCCTCGACCCAGGCAGGAGACGGGCAGCGAATGCCCTTCACCTACTTGATGATCGAATCGATGGACACGCCGGACCGAAGGGCCAGCGATACCAGACGCGAGACCGCCTCGGACTGGCTGGCAGCGCACCCGCCGGACTTGCCCATGGTTGAGAAGACTTCGCAAATGCCCTCTTCGTCCTCGTTGATCGTGATATAGAGGTTGCCGCAGCCCGTGGGAAGCTTCTGCGTGACACCCTGGGTAAGGGCCGGCCGGTGGCGCGGCTTCTTTTCCTCGGCCAGTTCGGGAGAGGCTGAGGCGACCGTGACCGAATGGGCCGCTGCGGCGGCGGCTGCCTTGCGGGCCTTGTCCGTGGCGCCGGTAGAGAGCACCTGCTCGTCGCGCGATCCGTCGCGGTAGATGGTAACACCCTTGCAGCCCAGCTTGTAGGCCATCATGTACACATTCTTCACATCGTCCTGGGTCGCGCTGTGCGGGAAGTTCACGGTCTTGGACACGGCATTGTCCGTGTATTTCTGGAACGCACCCTGCATGCGGATATGCCACTCGGGGGTAATATCGTGGGAGGTTACGAACACGCGCTGCACATCCTCGGGTACGGTCTTGATGCCCGTGCAGCCGCCATGCTCGGCGATCTCTTTCATCAGGGCGTCTGAATGAAAGCCCCGCGCCTTGGCAACGCGCTCGAAGATGGGGTTCACTTCGACCAGTTCGGCCCCGTCCATGACCCTGCGGATGTAGGAAAGAGCGAAGATCGGTTCGATGCCGCTGGAGCAGCCGGCAATGATGGACAGCGTGCCTGTGGGAGCGATGGTCGTTACCGTGGCGTTCCGCACCGGAGCGAGCCCTGGTTTATCGTAGATGCTTCCCTTGAAATTCGGGAAGGGGCCGCGGTCCCGGGCAAGCTCTTCGCTCATTTTCCGGCCTTCGTCGGTAACGAACTGCATGACCTGCTCGCCGAGTTTCACCGCTTCTTCGGAGTTGTAGGGAATGCCCATCTCGAGCAGCATATCGGCGAAGCCCATGATGCCCAGGCCGATCTTGCGATTGGAGCGGGTCATTTTGTCGATCTTGTCGATGGGATAGCGGTTCACGTCGATAACATTATCGAGGAAATGGACGCCCTGCTGCACCGTGTGGCGCAGTTTGTCGAAATCCACGGCCTTGCCATGAGGCGCCAGCATCTTCGCCAGATTGACGGAAGCCAGGTTGCAGGACTCGTACGGGAGCAGCGGCTGCTCGCCGCAGGGGTTGGTGGACTCCATTTTGCCGATATGCGGCGTGGGGTTGTACTGGTTGATGCGGTCCATGAAGATGATGCCGGGGTCGCCGTTCTTCCAGGCCATGTTCACCACGGTCTCGAAGACGCGGCGGGCGCTCAGGGTGCGCACCACGTCCCGGTTCCGGGGGGACACAAGGTCGTAGTCCGTATCCTTTTCCACGGCATCCATGAAGGTGTCGGTCATGGCAACGGAGATATTGAAGTTATTGAGCCGGTCGTTCTGCTGCTTGCAGGTCACGAAATCGAGCACATCCGGGTGGTCCACCGACAGGATGCCCATATTGGCGCCGCGGCGCGTACCGCCCTGCTTCACCGTTTCCGTGGCCGCGTCAAACACGGTCATGAACGAGATCGGGCCGGACGAGACGCCCTTGGTGGACTTGACCACGTCGTTCTTGGGGCGGATGCGAGAGAAGGAGAAGCCGGTGCCGCCGCCGGACTTGTGGATCAGGGCCGCCTGCTTCACGGAGTCGAAAATCTCCTCCATGGAGTCGCCCACGGGCAGCACAAAACAGGCCGAGAGCTGGCCCAGTTCGCGGCCCGCGTTCATGAGCGTCGGGCTGTTCGGCAGGAACTCAAGCGAGGTCATGAGCCGGTAGAACTCGGCCGCGGTCTGCTCGACCTCGGCATCGGACTTGCCGTAGGCCCGGTCGGCATCGGCAATGGTCTTGGCCACGCGCGTGAACATGTCCACGGCTGTTTCGACCACGGTCCCGTCCTCGTTCCGCTTAAGATACCGTTTTTCAAGGACCTTAAGGCAATTCTCGGACAGATTCAGACCCGTGCCGGATGCTGAAGCAGATGCAGCGCTCTTCATAGAAGCTCCCCCTCGTGAATAGATGGTTGAAATAGAAAATACAGGAGCAGTCACTCGGCCGCCCTGTGATATTACAGATTATTGCATTCGGTTAGAGATTTCGGGTAATTTGAAATTCTACTCTATTTTGTAGAACGGGGTAATTATAGCCACAACATCTTGTGTTTGTCAAACTAAATTTAAAATTATATACGCGGCCCGCAATGTGTAAATAGTTCTTATTTGATGCGGTTATAATCAGGGCAATCCTGTTTCGGAAGCACCACGCAAGGCCAAAATAGAACAGGGCTTTAATACGGCAAGCCAGTGGCTCCTTTTGCCTGCATCATGAAAAGACAAATGGGGCTATTCAGAGTCCTTCGGTCTGGTTTTTATAAAAATTGAGTACCTATTCAGGTCGGTTGCGGAGCTTTACCGCAACAAGAGCGCGAGTGCGGAGCAGTCCCGCATCTCCAAAGTGTCCAAGCGGCGCGTCCGAAGGGGAAGCGCCGCGAACGCTTGAAATGAAAGGAATACGAACGGCATGGGCGCTCCTTGCGGTAAAGCTCCGTAACTGAGCTGAATAGTTACAAAATTGAGAGGGTTTTGGCAAGGAGTGCAGGTTTTAAGCTTCTGTCTTCTATCGTCCCCTGGGCTTCGAACCGCCTACTGCATAAAACTGAACCAGCTCTCAGGCACAAAACCTCCCATACTCACAAGGTCAGTGATATAGTGCGCAATCATGGCAGGAATAGGCATTTGGCACAGTCGAATTATCTTTACAAGTCTTTTTCTTGCATTATAATAGTTTATAGCATGAGCCCAACGATATTAAGGGAAAAGGGTTATCGCTTCTTTTATGATGAGCTCAAAAACGCTTGGGAAAAACATCGCCTCAGTTGAGGTCACCCATATTTCCGGCAATGGCGTATGGCTGCGGACCGGGGACAGGGAACTGTTCATGTCCTACGATAATTTCCCCTGGTTTAAAGACGCCCCTGTCGGCAAGATCCTGAACGTCAAGGAACCGCGCTCAGGCCACTTCTACTGGCCCGATCTGGATGTGGATCTCACTGATGAGATCATCGAGCACCCGGAGCAGTTTCCGGTAAAGATGAAATAGGCTTTCTTTCGACAGCTTCTGATAGTTTGCCTCGTCGATCAACGGCGATGCTGCCAAACCGCCGTCTCCGCCATCGCACAGAGAAGCCAATAAACACCTGCTTTGTCCTCCAATTGCAAAACGCCTCAACCAGTACCCCGCAAATTATTCTGCCTGGTCTTCTAATCGCCTACTGCATAAAACTAAACCAGCTCTCCGGCACGAATCCCCCGAGGCTCACCAGGTCGGTGACATAGTGCGCGATCATGGCGGGAAAGATGGACCCGGTTCTGGCCATGGCCACCATCGGCAGGATGCCCCAGAGCGCGGTCGAGACTATGGCATGGAGCCCCTGAGACCAGTGGATCAGACCGAACAGGATCGCTGATACAGCCACGATCACCCAGCGGGGCCAGAGGCCCTGCAATGCGGAGAAACAGTAGCCGCGGAACACGAGCTCCTCAGACACGGCAACGAGCGCCACACCGAACGTGAGATCGAAAAAGTTCATGAAAGGATTTTTGATCTTCGGCATGAAGGTCAGCTGGGTGTTCGGCAGGACCTGTTCCAGAAAGCGCCAGCCCACCTGATCGATGAGCAGGCCGGACACGGTCAACAGCAGCATCCAGAAAAGGCCGGAACGGAAAGAAATGCTCGTGAGCCCAAATTCGGATGGCCGGGATATTTTCCGATGGACCAGATAGAACACGATCCCGATCGCTAAAAGCCGCGACCCGTAGTCGATCATGAGCCATGCGCCAGCGGTCCTGGCCATCATGAACAGATAATCGTTCAGCAGAAAAATGGAGGAAAGGACAGCCAGGATAACGAGTCGCCGGTCTTTGTTATTCTGGAGCATTTGGAAACCTCAGGTAAAAAAAAGACCAAGGACTTTTGACACTGATCAGGGCTGATTTTTTATGATCTAGCAAGATCAGTCCTTGCTGTATCCGTGAAGATCATATCTTTTATCCGCCTTGATCCGTGTCAAAAATATTATTTCTTGTTTTTGGTAGACCCAATGACGAGGTTCATCACTTCGCCATCCCCCGGAGCGTCTCCTCCAACTCCTTCAGATACTTCCCGTACCCGGCCCAGTCCTCCTTCCGGAGCGCCTCGCGCGCCTTGCGCAGCTGCTCCAGCGCACGCGAACCCAGTTCCTTGGGCGTGATAATGACCGCGGTCTGGCCGTTCTCCGTCATCCGCATACTCGGCAGCGTGCCGCTGAACAGACGCTGGATCGAGGCTTCCAGCGTTTCCTCCATGACCACATCGTTCCCGTAGGCAACAATGACCCTGCGGAGCTCCGGCAGACCGCCCTTGTCCGTGGCGACGAGGTAGAGCGGCTGCACGTAGATGAGCGAGTCCTCCAGGGGGATGATCAGCAGGCTGCCGCGGATCACGTCGGAGCCGTGCTGTCCCCAAAGTGTCAACTGCTGCGAGATGTAGGCGTCCTGATCGATGCGCGCATCGATCTGGCGCGGCCCGAAGACCAGCCGGTCCCGCGGAAAGGTAAAGACCGTGACCTTGCCGTAGTTCTCACCGTCGCAGCGCGCCGCCATCCAGGCAGCCAGGTTGTCCCGCTTTGACGGCGTAAAGGGCAGAAGCAGGATGAACTCTTCTGCTTTGTCGCCAGGCAGTTTGGTGATAAGGTAATAGGGCTCCATGGTCTTTTCGCGGTACGACGGGATCTCCCAGAGGTCTTCCTTATTGTAGAACACCGCCGGATCGGTCATGTGGAAGGTCGCGAACATCCGCGCCTGGATCTGAAGCAGCCCCCGCGGATACCGGATGTGCCTCCGAATGTCAGCGGGCATCTCCGTCAGCGGCTTAAAGACGTTCGGAAAGATCTTTGCATAGGCCTGGGCAAGAACGTCCTTCTGATCGACAACATAGAATACGATACTGCCGTCATAGGCATCGACTACCACCTTGACAGAGTTGCGGATGTAGTTGGCCCCGCCGGCAAGCGGTTTTGAATAGGGAAGGCTGCTGCTCTGCGTGTAGGCGTCGATGATCCATGACAGTCTGCCGTCGTCGCCAACGACCATATAGGGGTCGGAATCTAACGAGAGGAACGGCGCTATCCTGGACACGCGGTCCAGAACGGTGCGGTTATAGATGATGCGGCTGTCGTTGGTCACGTCGCTGGAGAGGAAGATTTTGAAGTTCCCGAAGTAAGAAGCATAAAGCAGCCGCTTCAGGAATGACGTGAGCCGCACTCCCCCGCTTCCGGAGTAAACGGTATAGACGTTCTCCTTCGTCGTGGGATAGCTGAACTCCCTGGTCTTGGTGTTCACGATCACGTAGTCGTTGGGGCTTTCGCCGTAGTAGATCTCGGGACGGGTCACTTTCGGCCCCACGCTCGAAATCGGCGGGATGTCCTTGATATAGAACTCCGGCAGGCCTTCCTTGGTAATACCGCTCACGGGCCCCATTGCCAGGCCGAAACCGTGGGTAAACACGAGCCGCTCGTTGATCCACGATTTGTTCGGCAAGTCCGCGTAGGACAGCTCGCGCGGCGACACCATGACCTGCAGATACTTGTTGTTCACGGTATAGCGGTCGTTGTCCACATCGCTGAAGTGGTAGTAGGTCCTGATCTGCTGCAACTGACTGTAGGTCTTGAGCAGCGGGTCTTCGTCCCAGAGCCTGATGTTCTGGATAGTAGAGAGGTTTTTCTTGATGTCCGTGAACGTCAGCTGCTTGTTCGCTGCAAAGGGCTGCAGCTCCATGTTCTCCAGACCATAGCCGTACCGGGTGAACTTGATATGGTCCGCGATGTAGGGCTGTTCGAGCACGCTCTCGTTCGGCGAGACCTGGAAGCTCTGGACCGTCTGGGGATAGACCTTGAGCCCCAGAAAATAGACACCGCTGAGCACGGCCAGCGCGATGAGCGGTACCACAAAGGACCGTCTCGCTGCAATGAAGGGCAGCAGGATCGCACTAGCGAGGGAAAGCACGGCCATGACGGACAGCATCAAAAGCCGGACATGCACATCGGTATAGGAAGCGCCGTAGAGCACGCCGTGTTCCGTGGTCAAGAGACCGTAGCGGTCGAGCGCGAAACTGAACGACAGGCTGAACAGGAACAGCGATACCAGTATGCCCATATGCCGTTTCACCGCCGGGTCAACCGACAGATAGCGGCCCAGCCACACGATGCCGCCGCGCGAAATATAGATCACGGTGACAAGAAGAGCGGCAAACACGAACATGCTGCGTACCATCGTGTTCAGCATGTCCACAAAAGGGTAGGTGAAAAGATAAAACGAAATGTCCTTGTTAAAGAGCGGGTCGGCAAGGCCGGCAGGCACGCTGTTCAGAAAAAGCAGCGCCTGTTCCCAGTACTGCATACCCACCGTGAACGTGAGCAGGAAGATAACACCGGACACGCCAAAAACGAGCCACCCCATCATCCGGCCCAGGTCCAGGTGCTGCAATTGCGGCGCACTCTGCCAGAGAGGATTCACACCGCGGAGCGGAAAGGATTGCCGCCGCGCGACCGTGAGGTTGATGATAAAGATGAGGAAAGCGACCGCGCCGAACAAAAACCCGGTCAGCATCTTTGCTTCAAAGGTCTTGCTGAAGACCGCGTCGTAGCCGACCTCATGGAAGAACAGCCAGTCGGCGATAAAAGTGATGATCTGGCGCGATGTGACCAGGAGGATGAGCCCCACAACAGCGGCAATGATAAGCCCCCGGTTCCCCTGTCTTTTTTTATTGATCATATGGTCTCCTTCGTGAGATGGTTAAGGTAATGTGATGGGCAAAATAGGACAACTGTATTTAAATGATCATAGAGCTACTGTAGCGGAATTTTACGCGGGTGGCAAGGAAAAGCGGGACTGATAAATACAAGCAAATCCTTTGTACACGGAAGAAGCGGATGAACTGCGGATAACGGCGGATAAATCGTCAATGCCATCCTCTCCCCTTGCGGGAGAGGACTGAGGTGAGGGGGGACTTGTGTAAACAAAAAACAATAAGCCTCAGCCAAAGGAAGATTCTGTTCCCCGTATTAAATCCGACCTTATCCGGCTTTTATCCGCCCTGATCCGTGTACAAAAGAAAGCCTTTTCACGCCAGTTTTTTCCGAATAAACTGCCCGATTAGTTCGATAGCCTGTTTCCCCTCCGTCAAACGGTATGCAAACGCGTGGAACACATGCCACAGCCCTTCCCAGATCTCCAGCGTAACCTCTACCCCTGCAGCCTTCGCCCGCTCCGCCACACGCTTCGAATCGTCCAGCATGATCTCGTCGCTGCCCACGTGGATAAGGAGCGGCGGCAGGGCGTGCATGTCGGCATAGAGCGGCGAGATAAGCGGATGGCGCAGGTCTTTTCCGTTTGCATAGAGCGCCGCATGATATTGGTTCATCTCATCGGTGAGCCATGGATCGGCCTCGGCGCGGGTCAACACGGACTCCCCGGTGCCTGCAAGGTCGGTCCAGGGCGATATCAGCACGCCGCATGCCGGGAGCGCACCATGAGCATTGCGCAGCGATACCAGCGTGGACAGGGCAAGACCGCCACCTGCGGAAAACCCGACGAGGATGATACGGCTATGCGAAATGCCCTGTTCAAGCAGCCAGCGGTATGCAGCGATCGTGTCCTCAAGCGCGGCAGGGAAAGGATGCTCCGGCGCCAGGCGGTAGTCGATGCAGAGAACCCGGCAGCCCGAAGCAGCCGAAAGAAATGCTGCGATAACATGGGTAGCTTTACTCGATCCCATGGTATACCCGCCGCCATGGAGGCAGAGGATGACACGATCCGCAGCTGCACCAGGAGCGCTGACCCATTCGCCTGGTACGCCACCTGCGATGACCGCCTCAACGTTGGTATCAGGCTGCAGCGGCACCCAGCTTGAAAGCCCTTCAAGATTGGCCCGTGCTTCCTTGATATCGTTTGGCAAGGGGGCGCTCTTCAAGTTATGCTTCAACCAGCGCCTGATGCGATCCTTTTCCCGATTTGCCACGGCTTAAAGCATCTCCTTTGGATTAAGCATGATGCTGCGTTTGGCTGGTATAAAAATCATCATCTCTGACAGGGTAATGATAGGATGTCAACCTGATTCTCCCTGGTGTCTCTCGATCGAAATACCTGTTGCGTCCGTCACTCGCATGGAATGCGGCTTGGACAAGACCTTATGCGAAAACATTGTTTCCTGAATTGCATAACGCTCATCCTTCCACCCGCTCTTTCAAGCACGACGATGAGGACTATAACCCGCAGTCAAGTCGCACGACAAATAGGAAACCAGCAATGGACCACGTAGCAGGTTTCGGGTGCCGGGAAGGCTACCGTAGCTGTCATCGCCGTATCATCATATCATTATAAAGATATTCTTAAAATACGCTGCTTTTTATTTGCCTTTTTCTAATAACCGTGCTTATATATTATATATAAATTTCGACCGTAGCCTATCCAAAGGCAAGGTTAGCAAGCCGTACGACTAATTGCGTATCTCAGCACGTCACAGGAGCAAGCAGTTCAACCGGCATCAAACAGGGGTTCTCGATGACCTTTTATTCCACTCAGGAACGAGGAGGTTTGTCATGACCATGTATCTGAAAATTCACGAACTACTGCCACAAACAGATTGCCGGAAGTGCGGGCGCAATACATGCCTGGCATTTGCATCAGAAGTGGCACAGCGACAAACATGCGTCGAAGCCTGTCCAGACATTTCCGATGAGGCGGAAAGGACCCTCCGCTCGATCATCGCCGCGGAGCATGAAATGATCTCATGGCTCGGTGGGCTGATCTCTGGAATCAGCAGGAATCATGTGAAGAGCGCTCTCCTTCTGTTCAGGGAAATGTTTATTATGTTCCCGATCCGGGTCGTGGGCGCGCTGCTCTTCACCCTGCCCATTACCTATCCATTCCTGATGGTGGTTCTCTGGCTGTACAATAGATGACATGCCGGTCTTGTTCCGGCATTCTATAATTGCTATCGTCTGGAAGGAGATAAGAGGTATTTATCTCCTTTCTTATTTCCCGGGTATGCTCTAATCGTCACACCAGCAGCAATAGCAGATCGCTCTAGAGTTGCAAAATATTGCGGGGAACGTGCTCTCTGAATGATCCAGAAGACCACTATAGTGTCAGTCGTAAAAACTTGAGTTATTTTCCCATCACCGCCGCAACAAACTCCTCCGGCTTTTCCACCTGCGGCATATGGCCTGCACCGTCGATCGTGATAAGCCTGGCCTCGGGTATCCACTTTTGGATCGCATCTGCCTGCTTCAAGGTCGCCAAGCCGTCCTCTGCGCCCCAGACCAGCAGCGTCGGAGCCGTCGGCTTCAATAGCGGTGAATTATGGTTCATGATCGTATCAAAGGAGATCCTGGAATAGGCCATGGTGTTTTGCTCTATCTTTTCAAGGAAACCAGTAGGCAGCCTGGCAGGGTTTGCAAAGGACCGCTTCAGTGTCTTTTTTGAAAAAGTAAGGTTGCGAATAAGCGTACGAAACCCCTGGTTCACACCGGGCAACGAAATAAACTTTCTCAGAAAACCGGGAATGAGCGGCATGTAGCCTCCGTCCACGAGCACAAGCTGTGAGACCATCTGCGGATGGTCGTTCTCGAACTTGATGGCCAGGCCTGCGCCGAATGAGTTTCCAACAACCATGACACGATCCAGATGCAGAGCATCAAGAAGTTCCTTGAGCATCGTTGCCATGCCTGACAGCGTAGGGGTGGATAGTTTGTCCGACTGGCCGAACCCCGGCAGATCAGGCGCAATGATTGTATATGATCGCGCGAGCTGGTCCCACACCCTGCTCCAGGACATTTCAGCATCTCCCCATGCTGCATGGAGCAAGAGCAGTGCCGGGCCTGAACCGCCTTTCCAGAAGAGCACCTTCTTTCCCATAAACGTGAGAACCTGATTTTGCATTATTGATCGTTCGCTCATAAACTCTTTTCCTTCCTGCTGTCATTGCGAGGAGCAAAGCGACGCGGCAATCTCGTATTATCAAACAGAGTAGAACTGCGAGGCCTCGGCGTTCATCCCAGCCCACAAAACGAGATTGCTTCGCCTTCGGCTCGCAAAGACGGCTTAATTACTTATTGCAAAGACATCGGCGATAAAGCCTTGCCGTATCCGCCCTTATCATAGCCGTCATCCGCTTCTTCCGTGTCAAAGGTTTATGCCTTAGCCCTATGTGCCGCCATGAACAACGCACGCATTCTCAGATAGCGCCACATGAACAGGAGCGCAAAGGATATGGGCCAGAGCAAAAGGAACGGCCAGTGGACAGTAGCGCCATGCTGTGCCGAAATAATGAGCACCACAGCGCTCGCCGCATAATAGAGAACGACACCGGGCATGAAGACCCACATATTTCTCCACCACGCGGTCAGGAAAAGAATGACCAGGGGAACGCCGAACAAGGGCGGGTCCATGCTCCCCTGCAGCACATAGATCATGGAGATGCACAGCAGCGGCCAGACGACCGCCAGTATCGTGCTGCGCCAGTCCCGGTGCTGCCTATGGTCCCACACGATCATGACGATCTGAAAAACTGGAAACCAGGGACCTGAAAAAAACACTTTTGCACCGAACAACCACCAATAGGTACCAACCATCACATTCCCCCAATTCCAATTCGTATTGCTTTAACAACAAAAAGGGCTGAAAAAATCTCTCAACCCTTTAAAGATCAGCTCCCCGGCCTTTCTACATTTTCATTTTCAAATACATGCCAAGCGCCCGGTCAGAGTACTTGATATGGTTGACCAGCCAGTCGACGCACAGGTCCTTGACCTCCTGGGCAAGGGGGGCATTAATACCTTCCATCATGAGCCGTTCTTTGAGTTTCATGAATGTCCTCACGAACTGTTCGTGCTGGGCCTTGTGCGCCGTGGCGCTCGAGTAATTGTATTTCGCCATATACTTCTCTTCGTTCCCGAAATGAAATACCACGTATTCGGTCAGATACTGGACGATCTTTGACACCTCTTCCCGGGCCGTGGTTCCCTTGTCAACGGCAAGAAGCAGGCTGTTCACGCGTAAGAACAGTTCCTTATGCTGGGTGTCGATTTCCGACGAGCCCGATGCAAGACTTTCACTCCACTCCAAGGCCATAGCAGTTCTCCTTTACCTCACTCTATTTTAAAGGCGTCCATACTATACCATATTTATCGATCGAGGTTCAAATCCGTTTTTTTTACGTTCACGAAGAATAATTTACAGCGATTCGTCTTGTATTGCCTGCGTCTGTATGAATACGTCTACGAGCTCAGGATCGAACTGAATTCCCGAATATCTGGTAAGCTGTTCCAACGATCTGCTCGGAGGAAGGGCTTTGTGGTAAGGGCGATCGGAAGTCATGGCATCCCAGGCGTCCGCAATTTTCACTATCCTGGCTTTCAAGGGGATGGCAGCGCCTTTCAAGCCGGACGGATACCCGGACCCGTCATAGTTCTCATGGTGGTGCCTGATCGCGGCAATGATTGGTTTCAGAAAATGAACCGGTTCGAGAATTCGCGCGCCGATAAGAGAATGCGCCATCATGTCTTCCTGTTCCGCTGCAATAAGCCTGTCCTTTTTATTCAGGATTTCTATATTCGTGCCGATCTTTCCGATATCGTGGAGGATCGCCGCGAAGCTCAGATGCTCTTTCTCCTGCTTGGTGAGATCAAGAGCCATGGCTATCTGGATGCTGTGAAATGCCACCCGCTCGCTGTGGCCCCGCGTGTAAGGGTCCTTGGCCTCAACGGCATTCGCCAAAGCCATGACGATCTGCAGATAGGACGTTTCAAGGTACTCGAACAGGCTCGTGCCGAAGAGGCCTGTGGAGGTCACCTCGGAGAACAGGCGTATATATTCGAGGGTGTCATCGGTGCAGACGATCTCCGAGTTTGCCGTCAGCTGCAGCAGTCCCGACAACCGGTCATGTATCCGGAGAGGGAAGATCAGGGAGTCGGAGCCCGTAGCAACCGGCTGACGGTCCGCACGCGGCAGGCCTTGCAGCAGAAGCTGCCCGTCTTTCATTGCAGAAAGGACGGTCGCTTCGCGCTCGTGCAGTTTTCCTGCGTCGCAGCACGGGACCGCCGCATGGGTGGCCGTGACGGAAAAGGGTTCGCCCTGGGCCGCGACGATGCGGGCAAAATACTCGCAGCGGGTACAGGTGTTCATTTTTTCATCATAGATCCTCGCCGAACGTTGAGCGGAGTTGGCGTGCGAACAGCGGACCCCCTTCGCGTCGTCTTTGCTGCCCGCTGAAGGGGCATCCTCCTTCGGGCAGAGGGTCACCAGGAGCTGCCAGCATGCCGATTCAGTGTGATATGCGGGACATTTGCAGTTGTTGCACGGGTAGTATTCGTAGCACCGCAGTTTTTGCCGTTCATCGTCGGGAATGAGGACCTGGGCGACGAGGCCGGATTGGTTCAGAATGGCGCGGAACGAAGCGGAAAAAACCTGCTCGAGTTCCGACAGTTCCGTGTACGGCCGCGAAGCGAGGACGAGCGACGAAAGCTTCTCATTCGTGCGTTTGAGCTCGTTGTTGCTCTGATTGAGCCGCTTATTCAGGTACAGGACGAAGTAAGCGGTAAGCACGAGAGTGCCGCAGAAGGCGGAGGCGTGGACAAGGAACGCCGGAATATCCACGACGCGCGCTGCGCTCTGGCTGAAAATATCATAGTGCGGCAGGATGTTCTCGTGGGACAGGAGGATCACGATGCCGGGGACGGCGGCCGCAGATCCCGCGACCACGGCCGTGTATTGATAGGGCAGGAGTATGCCGCTGATCACCACGTGAAATAAAAAGAAGTAGAGAAACGGGCTGAGACAGGCGCCGGATATATAAAGCAGCAAACCCAGGGTAACCTGGTCGATGAAGACCTGAAAAAGGGCAAAGGCGATGAGCCGGGACCGACACCGGTGCAGCGTCAAGGCAAACACCATGTTCCCCAGCGCAGAAAAACCCAGAATGCCGTACAGCAACGCAGGAGGGAAATCAAATAATCCCGACCTCCCTACCCCTGCAACCAGAACCAGGGCTCCGATGATTGCGATCCACCTGAGCTTTATCAGCCAGTTCAGCTGGCGCTCCAAATACTTCACGTCAAGCATGGTTGCTGAATTCTCCTCCTCGGATCTCACTCCATCCGCATTTTACGGCCGCACCCGGCTTTTCATATATGCGCCGAATTCTTTATCCAGCGTGCGGATATGGTTCTTGAGCCACTCGATGACCATATGATTCGTCAGGATGATGATATGGATCCCGGGGCCTTCTTCTTCGAGCTGGCGTTTGATGTCGGAAACGTTTTTCCTGAAAATGGCGTGCTGCGCCAGGTGGGCAATGCGGCCGGGGAATTGCGTTCGCACCATATTCCGTTCTTCAGTACCAAAATGAGTGTCGACGTATTCTTCCAGGAAGGCAATGGTGCTGCTGATCTCTGCACGGCCTTTGCCTTGATTGCATGCTTTGAATAGAACATTGATGCGTTCGAACAGCTCAATATGCTGGTTGTCGATCTCAAGAATGCCGACGGCGAGATCATCGGTCCATTGTATGGTCATACGTGGCTTCCTTTTCTGTGATGTCGTCACCGCACCCTCCCGGCATCGTGTGCCTGCGGTGCTTCATCCGTTTATGGATAAGCGTTCGGCCGCCCGGCAATGAAGGGAGCATCAGTGCCGGGCGGTTGAACAAAGATTAACAGGTTTTCTCTGCGGTCTCTGCGGTCTCTGCGGTCTCTGCGGCTCTGCGGAAAAATCCGACTTTTTACGAGACGATCATTGTTAATACATCTGTTCGTTTTCCGCTACTGTTTTATCGGTCACCGTCGAACGGAACACGCGATAGACCCAGATCTTGTAAGCGATCACGATGGGGACAAAGATGAACGCGACCACGGTCATGATCTTCAGGGTGTACGCACTGGAAGAGGAATTGAATATCGTCAGGCTGTAAGCGGTGTCGATGTTGGACGGGATCAGGTTCGGGAAGAGCCCGATCACGCCGGTGAACACGACCATCAGGATGGTCAGGCACGACGAGGCAAAGGCCATCAGGGGGCTTCCTTTGGCAAGGAAAACCTTGATGCCGACCAGCGCGGCCACGGCAAGGAGCGGTACGGCGAGGAGCAGCGGTGTGCTCAGATAATTATCGTAGAGCCTGGTGGAAAAGGCCGTGGCGACGAGGAACAGGACGGCAACGATCAGCTCTGCGAACCACAGTCTGTTCGCTGTGACCGATGAACGGTGACTGAGTTCACCCTCGGTTTTTACGCATGCGTACAGGCTGCCGTGGGTCAGGAACATCAGGACGAACAAGGCGCCGGTCAACAAACCGT
>Ga0315272_10000796_pt1 | contig 16116 bp, 21 predicted proteins | sample C3_middle_MG_FD_203918 | JGI IMG/M metagenome (GOLD analysis project Ga0315272, IMG submission 203918) | Sediment microbial communities from Yellowstone Lake, YNP, Wyoming, USA - C3_middle | ecosystem: Environmental > Aquatic > Freshwater > Lake > Sediment | place: USA: Wyoming | collected...
CGGTTTCATATCTAACAGACACTGGGCTATAAGCGAAGGGCTTCTTGAGCTCCTTCCATATAAAGAGTATTTGTTTAGTGAAACACAAGATGTGAATTTCTTGGATATGATCAGAAAGGAACTTGAAGAAACCGTAAAGGTTTACGAAAACTTTGACTATTATGCCGTCAGAACAGAAAGCATTGAAACTCTTAAGAAAGGGCAAATTTACATCTTAGATATCCCTGAGCTTTTCAAGAAAGTAGGCATCTTGAAAGTCTACGCTGATTTCATAGAAGGAGTAGTCTGGAATTGTGTGCGTAAACTCTATATTACAGAGCATGTCAATAAACTTAACAAAAAGGAAACTCGAGCTTACTTTGTATGGTCTGACCCTAAAGATGAAACACTAATTGAAGCCGTATGTTGCGGAATAATACACGAATAAAGGAGGGAAGCAATGAGGCAAAAACAAATTAAATGTCAAAACTTTTTCACCAGAGAAAAGTTTGTCGTAGACAACCCTGAATGGGTTGACCCTGATGTTTTCAAAGCAGGCGATGACTACTACCGAGTGGTCAAAGAAGATGGGGATAGCCTTCTTGTTATCAAGCTAAACATGCGTTTTAGGATGAGGGTTTGCGATGATTGCTTGGAAGACGAGTTCCCATTTTAAGGAAAAAGCCATGTGGAAGGACACCGCAGAGGTCATAGCAAGTCTCCTTTTCAAAGAGTATGAAAGGCTTGGAGCCATGAAGGATGGAAATAGCGTTTGGCACTACTTCGCAAAGCCTTACTACGGACGCTACCTGCTAACCTTAGTGATAGACCGAAACGGAAAATGCGTTACAACCCGCAAAGTTGTATCCAAAACCTATTTGGATAATTTGAAACAAAAACTCACAAAGGAGGGTTGCCATGATCGTTGAGCTTGAGTTGAAGGACTTGCAAATTCCTCAGGGGCTTCTCCCTCGTGTTATCACTGGGACCGTTGAGGAGAAGGTTGAAGAGTATAAGGAGATGGTGGAGAACGGGACGGATTTTGACCCCATCTTGGTATGGAAACGCCCGGATGGCTCCTACTGGATCATTGACGGAGTGCATAGGACGGAGGCTTACAAGAGGGCAGGAAGGACAACCATCAAGGCTAAGCTCGTTGACTGCAAAGACGAGCTTGACTACCGCATCAAAGCCATAGAAGCCAACCTAAAGCACGGCTTGCCCCTCAGGAAAGAGGAAAAGATCGTCCTTGCCCAGACGCTCTATAAGCTGGGGATAGATATTCCGGAGCTAACGAAGATCTTTTCCGTATCCCAAAGGACTATGTATTACTGGCTTCGGAGCATGAAGGATCAAGAAAAGGCAGAGCTAAAAAAGAAAGCTTTAGAACTAAGGTCTCAAGGTCTTAGTGTGAGAGAGGTTGGGGAAAAACTTGGCGTAGATTATTCCACAATATCAAAGTGGGAAAATGAGTTTGTTGAAAAATTGCAAAAATTGCAAAATTTCAACAAACCTTCTGAACCCCCTCAGCCCTCTGAACCCTCAGAGTCGGATGTCTCATTTTTGCAAAATTTGCAAAAATGGGACAAACCTTCTGAACCTACCCAGCCCCCCTCCGAGCCCTTAAAACCAGCCGAACCCTCAGAGCCCTCTCCAACCCCAGAGGACGACATAGAAAAGAAGCTTCAGGACCTACTTGCTGGAAGGCTTCCCCTTAACGACGAAGAGGAAGATCAAGAGGAAGAGGACGAGATCTTAGCCGACTACAAGCCAGAGCCCCGCAGGCGGGATGAGCCCGTCTTTCCACCTGAGCCTGAGGACTGGCCATACCCAGTGCAAGTCCCCGAGCACTTGCGGGAGCGCTTTGTCAAGGATAAGGAATTCCGCTTAAGAATGATGGCTGAGATAGACCTATTCAGGTTGAGCAGGGGGAAACCCCCGCTTTACAAGGAATGGATAGAGGAGAAGGAAGGGGAAAACTACGAGGAGGTCTTGGAACGCTTCAAGGATCAACGCAAAAACAAGGGCGGAAGACCCCCGAAGGAAAGACCACCGCTTGACGACGAGGGACAGCTTGATTGGTTTTTCAACGATGTCTACGGGAAGATTTTACACATCACAATAGCTTGGGACTGGTATATAGCTGAGCGTTTCTTGCTAAAGCTAATCAAAAAATTCGTAGACACCCGCTTAATCTCTGTGCGAGGGAAGGGCTGTAAGGAAAAGGGAGTGCTCGGCGTCTTTATCCAGAATGTGGACCCTGAGCTGTATGAAAGCTACTTCTACCCTGAGTGGTGGGAAGAGCGGTATGGCAAGTTTAAAAGGGGGTAAGTAATGAAAGATAAGAGAGCAAAAGCAAGAGAGCTTTATAATGTTGGCTTTTCCATAAGCAAAATCGCCCAGATCCTCAAAGTGAGCAAGTCTACCGTCTGGGAGTGGCTATACGACGAGAGGGTCAAGGAAAACCCTACTCAGCTTCTTGTTCCGAAGGAGCTAAAGGAAAAAGTTAAGGCTTTGCTCACAACGAGGACTGAGGAGAAGGGCAGAACGAGGGTCTTAAGCTTCTCCCAGATCTACCGCATCTTGAGGGATGAGCTCCACGCTGTCGGCATAACCAACCGAGCCTTTTTCTACCGTTGGCTAAAAGCCTTCATCAAGGAAGAGTATGGCGGGCTGGAAAAGCTTGAACGGCGTCGAAGAAGCTTAAAAGAAATGTTACCCTTCAGACAGACAAAAGCTAAAATTCGCAGAGAGCCCGGCGTTATTGAGATCGACGCAACGGGCTACACCTGGAGAGGGAAAAACTACTTTATTTTGCTTGCTCGGGAGATCTGGAGCGGGTTCTTCTTCGAGCCTTATTTGCTTGAGGTAAAAGAGACTACAGCTCGGCATTACAACAAGGCTTTAGACCAGTATGATGTAGCCAAGTTCCTGATCAACATCTTTTCCACATGGGGCTTGCCTTACAAGGTCAAGACTGATAATGAACTAACGCTGAAGTCAGAGCTTATCACGAGGGGGCTTGCCGAGCTTGGGGTTGAGCTTGAGCATGTGCCCCCGTATTCCCCTAACTCAAAGCTTATCGAGCGAGCCATACGAGACCTGAAAGCCCTTATTCGGGAACAGGAGGCAGAGGACTTTGAGACCGCTTTGCTCCGAGCCATCCAGCAATACAACGAGATGGAGCATCAGTTTGAAAACTTTGATAAACCTATCATCCCAGCTTTTATGCTTAAGCAGGTTGAGCTAAAGCCGGTTAAGCAGGAGAAGCTCCGCTTTGCCTTTGCCGAGCGCTTTATCCGCAAGGTGATAAACAACACCATAACCATAGACAACCAGCGCTACGAGTTCCATTGCGAAAGCTTAAGGGCTGATGCTTGCGAGCTTGGAAGAAAAACAGAATATCCTGAAGTGGTAGCGGTGCGGTTCCTTGACGACCTTTCCCGGTTGATAGTCTACGACCGGGACTTTGCGGTCAAGCTTGGGGAGGCGGTGCTCTTTACCGAAAAGGCTCCTTGTGATGTCCACGAGCTAAAAGAGGGCAAGGCTCAGGTTAGAAGGGTGCTCAGGCGGAAAAAGAAGCTAACAGATGAGCTTGAACGCTTAGAGCAAGCCCTGCCCGAGCCAAAGATTGAGCAAACGGGAGAGGATGTTTTTCAGGCTCTGGCTAAAGGGGAGGCTAAGCCAGAAAGTCAAGAGGCTGTCAAAGACTTTGGGACGATCGACCTAATAAAGCTTTTCTCTTCAGAAGATAAGCCTTTTGTTATCGTCCAAGATGATAAAAAAATCAACTAAGGAGGGTAGGCTATGCAGACGGTAGAAGAAATCTTAGAAGGAACGATAGCCAGCATAAACCACTTAAGAAAGAGCGTGTCAGGACCTGTCCATGCTTTGATCTGGGGGGCATGGGGAACGGGGAAGACTTACACCGCTCAGAAGGTGGCAAGCGAGCATGAGAATGTCTTCTACATCAAGGTGCCGGATGGAGACATCACGAAAGGAAGGCTTTACCGGATGATAGGCTATGCCATCGGCTCTGGGGCAAGGCATACCTTTGAGGCTACGCTTGACATGATGATAGCTTACTGCGAGGTCTTGAACATCAAGCCTATTCTAATTTTAGACGAAGCCCAAAGGATTTTACGCAAGCCAACGATGATGAACGAGCTGAAGGATCTAAGCGAAATTCCAGCCCTAAACTTTAGCTATATCTTTCTCGGGGATAAAACCATCCCAAAGGTTATAAGCACCTATCCACATAGCATCCATAAACGGATTTTTATCAAACGGGAGCTTGACATGATAAACGAGAGGATCATTGAAGAGTTGCTAAAGGAGTTCAAGGTAAAGGCAGACCCCGAGATGCTTCTTGAAGTAGCAAAAAAGAGAAACTGGACGACCATTGACATAGTCTTTGTGCTTCAGGTGGCAAAGAAGATGAACAACCAGCTAAACGAAGACATGGTTAGCAAGATTGCTCAGACGCTCGGGAGGTAGGGAATGAGAGAGGGCTTAATCTGGCAAGCCATGCTAAAACGAGGGACTTTTTCCCCTTATGAGATCATAAACGACCTAAACCCGCCGGAGTTTATGCTTTCTTATGTTAAGCGAAAGGTGTATGGGCTTATAAGATCACAGCTTAAAGCAAACCTACTTGAGGTGGTATCACAAAAGCCAGAGGTCTACCGGGTGAAGCTCCCCAAGCCTGTTCAAAACCCAGCCGGAGGGATGCGGAAGTGTAAAATCTGCGGTAAGGAATTTTTCCCGATGAATTCAGCCCATGTGATTTGTCAAGACTGTAAGCCCCTTTACCGGCGGGAAAAATGTCGAGAGATCCGGAGACGCAAAGGAGCAAGGGATGCTTATTTCTGGAGCGAGGAAGAACTAAGAAGACTAAGAGAAACCTTCCCAGAGCTTAGGTTTAATCGGGAGAAGGCTAAGGAGCTTTCTCAGGAGCTTAACCGGAGCGTCATTGCAATTAAAAAGAAGTTAATAAAGCTAAGGAGGGAAAAGAATGGACAAACGGAGCATAGTTAGAAGGCTTGAGCAGGCTCTCGACTTTTTGGAAGCAGGAAAAGTAAACGATGCTATGGTTATTTTGAACTTTCTGATAGATAAGCTCACGGCGGTTAAGGACGACAGCACAGAGCTAAATAAGAAGCTTCAACACCTTATGGGCTGGTATCTCAAGCTTTGGAATGATAAGCCACCGGAAGCTCTACGGTTCGTCACCTACAAGGAGCTTTTAGGCAAGCACTTCAAAGAGCTTATTCAAATTTACGAGCGAAACGGAGAAACCATTGACGACTTAAAAGCCGACTACGAAGAATACCGCAAAAAAGCAACTGCCAAGAAAGGCACAGGAGGTCTTCTTGAGTTCCGGGTGAAACTTCCCAAGATCAAAGCTATGCAGGGCAAAAAAGAAGACCGCTGGTGCTTAGATAACGCAAGGGGAGAGGATTACTATTTTCAGCATATTAAAGCCTCAAAGGAGGACTAAGCTATGTATGAGGTAGCTGAGAACATAGAAGAGCTCAAAGAAAAACACCCAGACGCTATCATAGACGACGGGGAGGCTTATTATGTGGTCTTTATTGCTGAAAATGTAGCAAAGCTTTACAGGAAGCCAAGAGATTTTGATAAAATTAAGGAAATCTTAGCTTACGGATACTTTCCAAATAATATCTTGAGACAGCTTCCGTTGATTAAGGAGACTAAAGCGATAGGGGTGGTTAGGCGGTATAAGAACGCTAAAGGCTTGCTCCTTGAAGGTCCAGCTGGGGTGGGGAAGACCTTTGCCTGCACTTACGCCATCGCTGAGCTTCTCCGGGTGTATAAAGTAAATAATCCTTTATACATCTCTTGCATTACCTACAGAAAAAGCGTCTGGGATAGATACCCGGATGCCGACTGCTATCTTATAGACGACTTAAACGCAAACATTGAGAGCATTGAGCTAAAGCTTGTGGAGAAAATCATTTATACCGCCTGGAACGAGAAAAAGCCACTTTTTATCACGACGAACACGCCTTTAAGGAACTTACAAAAAATCCTTGCCGAGCCGATCGTAAGCAGGATCTTTAGCCTTTGCCAATACGCAAGGATAGACGATATAGACTATCGCTTGCGAGACTTGCATGAGTAGCTATGAGCCCCTTATCTCATTCCGAGCGTAGCGGTCTTCTTTTTATGCAATCTTTGCTTGAAAGATCGACTTGTCTATTTTAATTTAAAAGCACAGAATGAAGCTTTATACGGTTGACGAAGTCGCTCAACTTCTAAAGCTCAGCAAGCGAACAATTTATTCTTACATCCAATTTGGCTATCTCAGAGCTATTCAGGTAGGAGAAAAGAAAGCTTTACGCATTCCGGATGATGCCTTGCGGGAGTTCTTAGAAAAAAACCAAACCGTCCCAGAGATTTTGCCTCGCCCTCGTTATAAGCTGATCATCATCCGCAGAAACGACTCAAACGATAATCGTTAGTAGCGATTAGTCCCCTTTGTGCAATCTTTGCTTGAATTTTTTCTCTCCCCTTGTCATCTTTTAACCGATGAATGTGGTTGAACAAGATGTTATAAAAAGCGTCCTGCAAAATATTCAGGTGATTTTGACTACGCCTAAAGGCTCGGATGTGCACCGTCCAGACTTTGGCTCAGAGCTCTATAAGTTTATAGATCAACCCTTGAGCGCCTTGACCGCTGGCAAGATTAAAGCCTACATCGTGGAAGAAATCGAACGCTGGGAGCCACGAGTCAAGGTCATGGGAATTAGCCTTGATAGAAGACTTGACCGGACAAAGATAGAGCTTCTCTTAGCTATTGAGAATGTAGAAGGCTTAGTGAGCCAGAGCCTATGGATATAAAAGAGCTTGAGTTCGTAGAAAAAGACCCGACTTACTGGGAAGGCTTGCTGATTGATGCTTACGAGAAAATTACTCAGCGTCCGCTCTACCCAGCAGACCCTGAGCGCCTGTTAATCAACCTTCAGACCTACGCAAGCACCCTTTTAGCCATAGCCATAAACGAAACCGCAAAGCAGAACTTGCTTGCCTTTGCAACCGGACCATTCCTTGACGCCCTTTCCGAGCTCTACGGAGTTCAAAGGCTTCCAGCTCGGAAGGCTCAAACTATTCTGCGTTTTTCCTTAGCCGAACCCTTAGACTTTGATGTGGTCATCCCTGCAGGAACAAGGGCATCCGCAGGGGGAGACCTCTATTTTGCAACTTTGCAGGAAGCAAAGATACCAGCTGGAAGCTTATTCGTTGATGTTCCAGCCGAGTGTAGCGAGGCAGGAGAGATAGGAAACGGCTTTTCCATCGGACAGATAAAAAATCTTATGGACCCCTTGCCTTATGTTGTCTCCGTCTCAAACATCACAATGAGCCTATATGGTGCAGACGAAGAAGACGACGAACGCTTCCGTGAGCGGATAAGGGTATCCATTGAGCGTTTTAGCAACGCCGGCTCAAAGCAAGCTTACATCTATCATACGCTTTCTGCCCATCAAGACATAGAAGATGTGGAAGTCTATAGTCCGGCTCCAGGTCAAGTAAAAGTTATCTTTACCGTGAAGGGTGGCAACATCCCGGATGCGAGCATGCTTTCCCTTGTTCAGGATTATTTATCTTCAGAGCGTGTGCGTCCCTTGACTGACCAAGTTTTAGTCTCAGCCCCTCAGGTGGTCTCCTACGACATTGATTTAACTTTCTATGTGAATAAAAAAGATGCCCCGAAGCTTTCTTTTATCCAGTCTGCGGTTGAAAAGGCGGTCAGTGACTTTATAGCTTGGACAAAATCCAAGATCGGAAGGGATATCTTGCCTGAAGAGCTAACTCGGCTTGTCAAGCAAGCAGGAGCTTACAGGGTAGACTTAGCCTTACCAGCTAAGCAAGAGCTTACGATAGAGCAGATAGCCCATGCGCAAAATGTGAGCATTCGCTACGGAGGCTTGGTTGATGATTAAAGAACTTACCCCTCCGAGCATAAGAGGACTTCAGCCCTTAGTAGACGCCTTTGATGCAAGCTTTGAGGAGCTGAAAAAGCATATTATCAAGGTTCTTATCTATCCCCGCATCGATGAAATAGAGGATGAGAGGTTGCTTGACCTTTTAGGCTGGCAATTCCACATCGAGGGCTACGAACAAGCCCAGACAATTCAGGAAAAACGCAATCTTATCAAGCACGCCATCGAACTCCACCGATATAAGGGCACACCCTACGCAGTCAAGAAGGTCTTTCAAGCTTTAAGTTTGGATGCAGATCTGCAAGAATGGTTCGACTACAATGGCGACCCATACAAGTTTAAAGTGCTCGTTAAAAGCGTCATACAAGACGAAGACACATACATCAGACTCACTAAACTAATTAACGAATACAAAAATGTCCGTAGCTGGCTTGACGTAATCGGCTTCCATCGTGAATACAGCCAAACCCTTTACTGCGGATTTGCCTCAAAGGACGGGAAGCACTACCATATCGGCTTACACACGGACACATCAGTTGAGCCTTATACCATTTATACCGGCTCAGCTCAGAGGATCGCAACATCCTATCAGATAAAAATATACGAGCCTCAAGTATCAGTTGAGCCTTATACCATTTATACCGGCTCAGCTCAGAGGATCGCCAGCTACATGGCTATATATCCAGCTAATTAGGAGGTAGGAAATGGCCGACTTTAGAGGCACGATACTAACGCAGAGAGGAAGAAACCTTTTGGCCAAAGCTCAGACCGGAGTCACACTGACTTTTACCAAGATTAAGCTCGGCGACGGGCTCTGGTCCACAAGCACAGACCCAACTCAGTTAAACGACCTCGTATCCCCTAAGCTAAATCTTTCAATTCAAAACATTACAGTAATTGGCGACGGAACAGTCCGGCTAAGGTTCGTGCTAACTAACACCGGTCTTTCTCAAGGCTTCTTCATGCGAGAAATCGGTATTTACGCCCAAGACCCGGACTTGGGCGAAATCCTCTACGCCGTAGCCTACGCTGGAGACCGTGCTGACTTTATCCCCTCTGATGGCGTGACTAAAGTTGAGAATGTAGTTGACATCTATACCGTCATTGCAAACGCTCAGAACGTCACGGCTGTGATCTCCGATACGGTAGTCCTTGCGACAAAGCGAGATATAGACGAGCTTGCCCAGAGCTTAAACAACCTAAGCTCTCAGGTTAACTCACAAATAATCTCTCAGATAAATAATCTTACTCAGCAACTAAACAACACAGCATCAACGCTAAGCAATCAGATTTCTACAGTTAAACCAGAAGCCGGATCAACAGCCCCAAGCCTTGTATATTCCGGGAAGCTCTGGGTCGATGCAAACGATTTTCTGCAATACTACACCGGTTCAAACTGGAAAAATGTAAAAACCTTTTTCGCCGACACCGTCGACGGCTTCCACGCAAGCCAAACCCCTGCTCCAAATGTGATACCTGTTTCAAACGACCAATCAGTCATTCCTCAAGACTTTTTGCCTCTTTTTACTCCGCTTTCTATTCCGTATTCTCAGCTTTATATTGCGTCTTCAGCTCCAGCTTCTCCTAAGCTTTATGACAGCTTTTATAACACGAACACAAACGAACTATTTTACTGGAACGGCTCAGTATGGATAAAAGTTGACTGGACAAAGTGGATCCAAAATGATATTTGGTATCGATTAGGGAAGCTAAGGATTAGTAATGGTCAATTACAAATCTCAAATGATGGAACAAACTGGTATCAAGTATTTCCCGCTTTAGGTAGAACTGTTGAAGTGATAGCTGATGATACGAATTCAGCAGATAATTTTAAAATTGCTTATTTAACAGTTGGTCAGACATTGCTTGTTAGAGGAAAGAATTTAGCAAGGGCTGCCGCAATAGTGCCAAGCTTATGGATAGGTAATTATTATCATACATATTCAGGAGGCACTTGGTTTGGAATATTCCCGAGCAATGTTACAATTTCAGATGGTTATGGAGTGTATGTTGCAGGTCAAAGTTCAAGTACTAATGCAACTTCTACATCTTCTCGCAATTTTGTTCCAATAACAGAGCAAGCGAATGAAGCACATAACTGGGCTCATTTTTCAATACAGATTGTGAACAATAAAATGACAACTGCTTCTACAGGGCATGGCGACACAGGAACTGTTATAACAGCTAATATAGGTTCAGGCACTTTTCCAAGCACTGGTTATTTTCTTGGTAGTTTTTGTTATGAAGGAACAAAGATAAATGTTGATTATTTAGCCATTACAAGACAAGGTTAAGGGGGTTTGCAGATGAAAATATATGCTTGGGTAGAAAATCAACAGCTTTTTACAACTGAGGATAAGAATTTAGCTCCATCTAAAGCTATCGAATTTGAAGTAGAAAACACTAATGATATTGTATACGATGGCTCTCAAATTCGTTTAAAAACTCAAGACGAGAAACTACAAGAACTCAAAGCTCAAAAGCTTTTAGAGCTAAAAACTTATGTAGCATCTTTACTTGCTCAAAATGATTATATAATCACGAAAATAGCAGAAGCTCAGATACAAAATGACACCGCAAAAGTAGAAGCCCTCAAGCAACAATACTCAACCCAACTCCAGCAAAGAGAAGCAATCCGAGCTTGGAACGAGCAGATGAAACAATCCATTAATAACGCCAAATCCCTTGACGAACTCCTCAACCTTGAAATCAAGTTCAAGGAGCCTACCAATGCTAAGACTACTTAGCATTTTTTTCGCCCTCTCCCTCCTTTCCAACGCACTATTTTATGCCCTCTACAACCACGAACGCAAAGCTCACTTTGAAACCATGCAGACCCTTACCCAATGCCAATCCGACTTAAAAACTACTTCTCAACAGCTTTCCGAGTATGCGCAAAAGTATGAAAGCCTCAAAAAACTCTGCGAACTTGATAAAAAACGCCTTGAAGCTAAATATTCCCGCTTGCTTAAAATCGCAGCCAAGCCCACCCCTTATATAACCATCCCTCAAACGAATGATGAATGCCAAGCTTTGAAGGAGATGCTCGATGAAGCATCTAAGTATTTTATTAATTAGCCTTGCTTTGCTCGGTTGCGCCCAGATACAACCAAAGCCTCAAGTTATTGAAAAAGAAGTCTTTGTAAAATGCCCCATCCCAGACATCCCAAAGACCGAGCGACCCCGTATTAAGCCCGAAACCCCTTATCCTGAAAAATTGCAATGTCTTCTAAACTATATGTTCCAACTTGAAAAAGAACGAGACATGTTAAGGGAGGTGCTTGAGGCATGCAAGAACGAGAACTAATTAAACGCCTCGCTCGGCATTACTACCCTGACCTAATCCTTGCAACCATCTTTTTAATCATCAGCCTTATTTTTGTCTACGATGCTGGAACCCTTATTTCAGCCATCGCCAGAAAAATCGCCCTCACCTCAGCCGGGCTTGTTTACTACTACATCACCCGCTTTATAAAGATAGGTCAAATCGAATGGAGAGACCCCTATGACAAGATTTACAGCCTTGCTATTCTGCTTTATACAGCTCTTGTTTTTGCCTTTGGCTAAGGCTGAAGACAGATGCTTAGCCATTTTGGAGCCTATTAGAACCGCCTCTCAACGCTACCTTGCGGAAGACTTCCCTTATTGGTATAACCTTGCAACCGCAAAGAAAGAGACAAAATGCCGATGGCTTACCTCAACGGACGGACATGGCTCAATTGGCTATTTTCAACTTACTCCAAAAATTTTAGACCCTTACCTTCGCCCTTTATTCCCAGACTATGATAAACCCTATTCCAAAGACCACTTCTTCGCTTTCGCCTATTATCTGGGGACCCTCATCCGCTCAAACCCAGTCCAAAAGCTCTGGCTTGCCTACCAGCGTTATAACGGCGGAGACTGGGTCTTAAGAGAGTGCAAACTTGCAGGAAGCTTTGACTGGAAGCTATGCCGTCATGCTTGTTTTAACTGCCGAGCTCTCGGCGGAAAAAGATGTAGAGGCGAGGTTTGCGTTTGGAAGACCGCTTCAGCTTGCAAGCAATACCGCCACGCCTGCGACATTAACTATTCCTACTCGGCTATTATCTATCAAGAAGCTCAAAGCTACCGCAAAGGCTCAGATGCTCGCTGGAGATTTTGGTGACCCGTTCGGATTTTATCCTGATTTTACCCGTTCGGTTTTTGAAACAAACTCAATTGAGCTGAAAAAGTTGTACCGAACACCCTTCAAAGCCTGAATTTACAAGCCCTCCCAACCCCACCCCCGTTCGGTTTTTCTGAAAAATTAGACTTACTTGTTTGATTTTTTTTTCAAAAATTCTTGCTGCGGAGGAGGAGGGATTCGAACCCCCGGTGCGGGTTTTAGCCCGCACAGCCGATTTCGAGTCGGCCCCCTTCGTCCACTCGGGCACTCCTCCTATGATATCTTATCCTAACAACCTTCTACCTTTTTCTTTGGCTGAGCTGGTTGAGCTTTTTCAGCTGGGGTTGCTGGCTTTGCTGGTTGGGCTGGTGTAGCAGGTTTTGCAGGCTTGGCAGGTTGAGCTTTTTCAGCTGACTTTGCTTTCTCAGCATGAGTGGCGTTTGCTTCCTTTTTAGTTTGCTTAGTCTTTTTTGTTGGTTGAGCTGGGGTTGCTTTTTCAGCTGGTTTTGCGGATGTAGTTTGTTTTGCAGGCTCTGCCTTCGCTAACGAAAAAGCCTTCTTTATGTCTTCGTCAGCCAGGCTTTTGTGAATTGCTTTTTTAGCAGACTTATTCCTAAGAAAATCAAGAAGCTCGTTTTCATCCTTTGCACCCGAGCTTTTAATTTTTGAAGCAAGATCAGCCTCTGTCTTGTGGCATTTTAGACAGGGAAGCGCCATCCCCAAGCTCGGCAAAAGCAACCCTACAGCACCTAACATGGCTAAAAGCTTACTCCCTTTCATATCCTCCCTCCTTTACTTGATTTTCTAAAAAATATAATCCAAAAATCATGTTCTTGAAGTTATTTGCTTAAGGATGCTTACTGTGATTGAGAGCCTATACTATCTTTTAGCCTTAAAAAATTCCTTTAAAAGCAACTCTGCTTCTTCTTTAAAAAGCCCGTAACGAACCTTGACCCTATGGTTTAGCCGAACATCATTTAGGATCTGATATAGACTTACGCAGGCTCCGGTTTTTGGGTCAAGAGTGGCAAAGATTAGCTCTGTAATCCTTGCTAAGACCATGGCATAAGCACACATAGCACAGGGCTCAAGAGTTACATAAAGCTTGCATCCAAGCAAACGATAATTTCCAAGTCTTTTAGCACCTTCTCTTAAGACCAAGATTTCCGCATGAGCTGTAGGGTCGCAAAGGCTGATAATTCTATTGTGGTCCTTAGCTAAAACCTCTCCCTCGCTGGAGACTAAAACTGCTCCAACTGGCACCTCATCCTCTTCAAAGGCTTTTCTTGCCTCATCCAAAGCAAGAGACATAAAGTATTCGTCCTCTTTAGTAAAGGTAAAGGTTTCTACCATATTCTAAGAATTATAGAAACTAACAGAAAAGAAGCATAAGGTATAAGAGAAAGGAGTTCAAGATAAACAACTTGACCAAGCTTTCTTTTGAGAAGGGTCTGATAGAGTAAAAGACAGGAAAGAGTTGGAGTGAGAAATAAAAGATTAGCAAGGCTAAAATAGGATAAACCAAAGGGAAGAATTAAAAGCCCAATCAATATAATCTTTAAAAGTTTTTTTATTCGTCTTTCATCAAAATCAAAAAAGGCTAAAAGAAAACTTCTTGGTAAAAAGCCATCAGTTTGCAGATAAACCATTTCTAAGTAAAATTTAACAAATAGTAAGATTAAAATGGCATATGAAGATAGAAGGAGTAACTGATTGTCCCACAAGGGGTAAAGATAAAGGAGAAGAGCGATGTAAAAAAGGATATCTATGCCCCCTTGGAGAGGGCTTTGCTTAAAGAGAAAAGAAAGAAGAGTAAAAATAATCACTAAGCTTAAAATCCTTGGTTTATAAAGAAGCCCAAAGATGATGCTTAGAACAAAGAGCCCTGCCAAGTAAAGCCAAAAATAGCGTGAAAGGTAGAAATAAGTCCTTTCTGGATAGAAAAAGGGGAAGGCATCTCGATTTATAAAGTTTACCAAAAAAATAAGAGCCGTTGAAAAGAAAAGAGAAAACAGCAAAAAAGTAATTTCAGAAAAGCTAAATGGTATGCCCTTTATTAGCAGGAGGGCTAAAAGAAGTATCGGAATAAAAAGTCCTGCGTATGCTTGGGAGATAGCCAAGCTTCTTAAAAGGGCGTAGGTTTTAGAGGTATGCCTTTTTAAAAGGTCAACCACTGAGTTTATCAGCCAGTTTGGAGTTGAGGCACCGGCTGTTATTCCAAGGCTACCAACCTTTTTTATCTCCTCAAGCGGGAGCTCTTCTGGTCTTTCTACGAAGTAGACTTTTTTCCCCTGAGATTCTGCAATCTGGGCGAGGCGTTTGGTGTTTGCTGAAAACTTTCCTCCTACGACCACGATGGCTTCGCAGGTCTCGCAAAGCTTTCTTACCCCAGCTTGCCTTACCTCGGTTGCATTGCAAATGGTGTTTATGATTTCAACATCTTGGAACCTGCTTTTTATTTCCTCGGCTAACAACTCAAAGACCTCTTCATCCTGAGTGGTTTGAGAAAGGACCACAAAGGGGGTTCCTTGCGGAAGAGCCTCTAAATCCCGTAGAGAGGAGACCACATAGCCCTTTCCTTGGCAATAGCCAAGGATGCCCTTTACCTCAGCGTGGTCCTTGTCTCCAATGATGATAACCGATTTTCCCTCTTTCACTGCCCGGTCAGCCAAGGCCTGCACTTTAAGAACTCGAGGGCAAGTTCCGTCAAGGAGTTTAAACTTCTCTTCAAGCACCTTCTTTTCTTGAGGAGGTATTCCATGGGCTCGTATAACGCATACTCCCCCAACCTGTCCTTCCTCTGGGTTCTTGATAACTTGGACTCCAAGCTTTAATAGGAGCTCAAGGGTTTGCGGATTGTGTATTAGCGGACCATAGGTGTAGATCGGCGATAACCCTTGATTTACCGCTCTAAGGACTAAGTTGACCGCTCTCCTTACACCCATGCAAAAGCCAGCTTTTTCCGCAATTTTTATTCTCATAGCCTTTGGCTCACCCTCCTTGCAATCTCCTCAAGCAAACCCTCTTCAGCAAAGCTAAAGTATCCAGAATCTCCTATTATCAAATGGTCTATAAGTTTAATATGAAGGAGCTTTCCGGCAAGGTAAAGGAGTTCTGTCAAGCGTATGTCTTCCTGAGAAGGCTTTAGGCTCCCTGAAGGGTGGTTGTGGGCAACGATGATCGAGCTTGCTGATAGCTTGATCGCCTGAGAAAAAACTTCCCTTGGATAGACAACGGCTTCGGTGATGGTTCCTTCAAAGAGTTCATCAACATGCAAAACCTCAGATACCGCAGAGAGATAGACTACGACAAAGGTTTCCCGCTTTCTTGCTTTGAGCTCAAACCAAAGGTAATCATAGACCTCCTTTGGGGAACGAAGATAGACAGCCTTTTTTGCCCTTGTGCGAAGATAACGCCTTGCAACCTCCCTTGCCACTTTAAGGGGAAGAATAGCGGAGGGTCCAAGCCCTGAGATTTTTAGAAGCTCCGTAGGCTCAGCATCAAGGACATTACTTAGGTCATTTTTAAAACAAGCTAAAAGCTCCCTTGCTATCTTTCTGGTATCCTTTCTTGGGATACCAAAGAAGAGAAGAAGCTCAAGCAGGTCTTCGTCGGTAAAGGCTTCTGGTCCTTCGCGGAAAAAGCGCTCCTTAACCCTTGCCCGATGACCTGCGGCTTTCTTCTCAAAGTCCTCAAGCCTCTTTAACTTGGCTTTAAGTTTTTTATCTATACTCTCGCTCATAGGGGGTTAGAGGGAAAACTTAGCCTTCACATTGCCTTTTAAGCGAAACTCCCCGGTTGTAAGGTTGTAGTAAAGCTCGCTTCCTTCAACGGTTATGCCTTCTTTTTTTATGAAGACGCGCCCCGGAGCCCTCAACACCCCATCCTTTACGCTGTAGAATAGCTCTTCGGTGTAAACATCCCCGTGGTTATCGGTTTTTAGTTCTACGGCACCTTGAAAGTGAAAGAGTTCTTTTTTCTTGTCGTAGAAGCCGAGCTTTGCCTTGATGTTTATCCCTTTCTTTGGGC
>Ga0315272_10000798_pt1 | contig 16088 bp, 17 predicted proteins | sample C3_middle_MG_FD_203918 | JGI IMG/M metagenome (GOLD analysis project Ga0315272, IMG submission 203918) | Sediment microbial communities from Yellowstone Lake, YNP, Wyoming, USA - C3_middle | ecosystem: Environmental > Aquatic > Freshwater > Lake > Sediment | place: USA: Wyoming | collected...
GGAAGCGATTGCCAGCATCGCGCCCTGATACAGCATTAAAATCAGTTTGTGCGGATCCGCAGCGGCTACCCCGGATTCAATGCCGACATTTTTATATGCATTTAGTGCAGTGGCTGTGTTCATGATTATCTCCGATCAGTACGGTCTGGGCAGGTTGCTAAGCTGCTGTGTTAAATAGTTACTGGTTTTGCTCATATTGCTCAGCGTGGTTTCCAGTGTTGAGTATTGTTTTTTATAGCGCGCTTCCTGCAGGGGAAGCCGTTGTTGCAGGGTGTCACGGTGAGTGCTTATATCTTTAATTGTGCTATTGATGCCTGTTTTCCGGCTTTCCAGCTGGCCATCCTTGGCCAGGATGGCCGTGATTAAATTGTTAAGGGTGTGTGCATAGCCTTGTGAATAGCTTATTTTTCCACGTTCGCCCACATTGCCGCCGCCTACGGTTACTTTTAGACCAAGGGCTGCACCATCGGTTGAGGTTAGTGTTTTTCCCGAACCGCTAGCTGCGGTTCCGTTGATCAAACCCGCCACATCTGCTCCCTGGGTGACAACAGGGGATTCACCCAGCAGGTTGCGCATGCCTTCTCCTTCAACATCAACACTGGATTTTGAGCCGAATGAGTTGGAGGTGATGATGTAGCCAAACTGGTCGTGGTTGACTGATGCTGATACGCCGGCTTTTGCAAGTGTTGGAGCGCCATTGATTTTGGACTGCACTTCGGCAGCAAGTCCTTCAACAGTGTATTCGCCTTCGGACAAAGTGATGGCTGCGCTCACACCGTCTATGGTTACATTTAATTCATCATTCTTGCCGCGTTTGATGATTAAAGAGTCGTAATCCTCGCATCCGGCAAAGCTTCCCTGCGTTGCAAGTTTCGAAATGCTTACAGGATAGCTGCCGGCTTTGGTCGCGCTTCCTGCCGTACTAAAGGTAAGCAGCGGATCCGATGGATTGCCGATAATGGCAAACAGGCTGGCAACATCGTTGGGATTTTTTTCGATTGCGGCATTCAGTTTGGAGGTGTCAACCGCCATCGTTCCATCCTTCTGGATCGTTACGCCAACTTGTGCCAGATTAGTATAAGCACCACCTGTGTTTTTAATCGGTGTGTTCAGGATTTCACGCATCTGGGATTGCAACAAGCGAACCGTGGAATCGCCCTGTAAAACCGCGCCCTGTTTGGTCGTGGCGTTGTATGAGGAGAGATCACGCAGTGTTTTGTTCAGGTCGTTATAGCCTTTTGCAAAATTTTGCACTAATGTCGTCAACGCACCGCTATCGTTTGTAACCGTGAGTGTCACGGGTGTATCTGTTGTATCCAGCAGTTCCAGTGTGACATCCGAAATAACATCAGTGATGGTGTTGCTGCTCTTGTTAATGGATACCCCGTCTACGGTAAACTCGGCATTTTTTGCGCTGACACTTTCCGTAAGATTTTGTGTGCCGGCGGGATCGTGAGCGAGCAGCGCGGTTAAGGCTGGATCTCCCGCAACCGATATCTTTATGCTGTTGCTGATGCCGGCGTTGTTGGAGCTAAGCGTAAGAATGGCAGGGGAGCTGTTGCCATCATTGATAATGCTGGCTGTTACGCCCATTTTTGCAGAATTGATCGCATCACGTATGCCCTGCAAAGAGTTATTGCTGGCGTCTACGGTGACAGTTTTAACGCCATTGCCATTGGTGGTAAAGGTTGAATCCGAATACTTTCCGGTTGCGTCATTCAGATTGCCGCCGGTAATGCTGCCAAAATCAAAAGTAAGTTTGGTGGGTATCCCTGTGCCGATTGTTGCAGTGTCACTGGCTTGGCCGGGTAAAGCCAATTTTTGTGCCTGTGCCAATGTAGAAACTGAAAGGGTATGGGAGCCTTTTGCCGCTTTGCCGGACGAAGAAGACGCGGTAAAAACAGTTGTGTCTGATGAAGTAGTTTTTAGCGTCTTCAGTTTTTCAAGATTGGTTAACTCTTGAACGTTATTTTGAAAACTGGACAGGGCACCTGAAATATTGCCATACGCTGAAATTTTTGCCTGATAATCGCCCTCTTTTTTATTGAGCGCGGCTATTGGACGCTGTTCAAGAGACATGAGCTGGCCAACAATGCCATTCACATCCAGATTTGCACCTCCAATAGCCATGGCGAAATTCCTTTAGGCCTTTTCTTTAAGCAAGATCCCTTGTTGAGGACGTTGTGCATGATCGATTGCGCGGGTAATCGACAGCATCTCTTCCGAAGGAAATTGCATGATTACTTTTCCGGATTGGGATTCTGTCACTTTGATCACCGTTTTGTTGGTGGCATTGTCAACAGTGAACTCCAGATTGGAGTTTGCCTTATCCATGGCCTTGTTGGCGCTTTCCACCATGTGTTGCAGCTGGTCAGGCGTGGGTGCATTTTTGACAGTTCCCGCCTGGTGTTCAGCCGGCGCAGCTTTCCTTGGTGACGGGGCTGCTACAGGTGCCGCATCACCCGGAAGTCCCCGGGAAGAAACTGCGCTATTAATATTATGTGTAGACATGATTTTATCTCCTTTGCAACAACTACACTTTAACCTGTTGCTGTGCAGCTTGGGGAACCTCAAAAAACACTCTAATGAACTTTTGTTACGTTTATTTTAGTGCTTTTTGAGGTTCCCTCAGGTTAAAACTCCTTTAATTAAAATTCAACCGGTACTTGTCAGGATAAGGCAAGCCTTATCCTGTCATCCGTTGCTTATCTCAACAGGGCCAGTACGCCGTTAGGCACCTGGTTAGCCTGAGCCAACATCGCAGTACCAGCTTGCTGCAAGATCTGGCTACGGGTAAGGTTGGCCGTTTCTTGCGCAAAGTCCGTGTCCATAATACGGCTACGTGCAGCTGTGACGTTTTCACCAGAAACTTGCAGAGTGTTAATCACACTGGTGAAGCGAGCCTGCAACGCACCGAAGGACGAACGCTGGTCGCTGATCGCACCCAGTGCCGAGTCCACCTGCGCAATCGCACGGCTTGCTCCGTCCACGCTGGAAATATCGACCTGGCCAACACTTTGCAGTTGGGAAGCAACGACTGTGTCGTTAAAGAAGTCGGTCGTGTTGCTGATTCGCGACAAGCCAAATGATTTGCTGGAATCAAGCACCAAATGTCCTGTTCCTACCGCGCTCATGGTTGCTTGTTTTGCTGAACCATCTTCATTTGTGCCCTGGTTTTGGTCAGCATCTTGCGTGCTGGACAACATGGTGCCGCCGGCATTCATGGTTGCAACTGAAGAGCGGTTGGTAATGTTGATATTTTCACCGGATGCGTTAACCAGTGTTACCCCTGTGCCTGATTTGTTCAGTTGTGCGGTTACGCCGGTTGTGGCAGATACGTCATTGAAGGCTTTGATCGCGGCAGCCAGACCATCCGAGTTTGCCACTGCACCAGTTGCAAAGGAGATGGTAACAGGTGTTGCATTGTTGGAAGTCAGGTCCAGGCTGAAGCCGCTGCCAGTTGACAGGTCAGTCAAGTCAAATTCGGTTCTACCTTGTGCTTTTACGTTGGTAGTACCGAATTTGGCATTGATCAATGAGGCAACGTTTTTCGCCGTATCGCCTTGCTTGACTTCGATTGTGGCTGCACCGGCAGAACCGTTGATGGTGAATGTACCACCCTGGATACGACTTGTTTCAGAGGCGCTGGAACCGATTGAATTTACATTGCTACCGTTGGTCAAGTCACCAGAGCCACCGCTGGTGGCGGCTGCACTTGCACCGATGCGGTAGTTACCATAACTGGCCGTACGGAAGTTGCCTGTCGTGGCGGTGATGGTCTGGTTAGCATTGGCACCGACCTGGAAATTCACTGAGCCGAAGGTACCGTCCAACAGGTTTTGACCGTTAAACTGGGTGGTGATAGACAGACGATCCAGTTCGGCAGTCAGCTGGTTTGCTTCAGCTTGCAACGCTGCGCGATCTGTTACAGAGTTGGTGGCGTTGGCAGACTGGACAGACAGTTCACGTATACGCTGCAGCATTTCGCTGGCTGTACTAAGTGCGCCTTCAGCTGTTTGAGCGAGTGACACACCGTCGTTTGCGTTACGACGGGCCTGATCCAGGCCTCGAACTTGAGAAGTCATACGATCTGAAATGGCCAGACCGGCGGCGTCATCCTTTGCGCTGTTGATGCGCAAACCGGAAGACAGACGCTGCAGCGAAGTCGCCAATGATGCCTGCGATGTGCCCAGGTTACGTTGCGCATTTAGCGATACGTTGTTTGTGTTAATGACTGCTGCCATGATAATTCTCCTTTAACTTGATATTGTAACTAGGCACTATTGCCATTCACTGCGGTTTACCTTTTGTTGCAGGTATATCAACCGCCGTTATTCCAGTTATCGGAGTGTTATGAGGAAACTTTAGTCTTATTGTTCAAAATTATTCCAAGATATTGAATTTGCATGGTTATTAGGCGGCTATAACGCGGTTTTTGCCGGATTTTTTGGCGTGATACATGGCTTTGTCAGCCCGGCCAATCAGGTCGTCCTTGTCTTCACCGTCATTGCGTAAGGCGACGCCGGCGCTGAAGGTAATGAGCCGGCGCTCATTGTTGTGCAGGAAGTATTTTTTGGTCAGCTCACGTTGCAGACGTTCCACAATTTCCATACCTTCCTGCAGGCCGGTGTCGGGCAAAATAATCAGGAACTCTTCCCCGCCATAGCGGGCTACAGAGTCTGTTGGGCGTAAGGTTTCTTTAATCACTTTAGTGAGGTGTATGAGGGCTTCATCACCCCCCTGGTGCCCCAGGGTATCGTTGAGTTGTTTGAAGTTGTCGATATCAAGCAGTGCCACGCTGATAAGGGCTTGTGCACGATCCGTGCGCTTGAACTCACGCTCCAGTGTATCGTCCATGCCACGGCGGTTAAGTGCACCCGTGAGCTGGTCTTCGCGCACCATTCCACTGACCGTTTCCAGTTCGTGTTCGAGTTTTTTGACCTTCTCTTCAGCTTCGTTTGCCTGCTTGCGCGTGGAGAGCAGTTCTTCATGTGTGCGCTGCGCACTGGCCTGAATGACCCGGGTGTCCTGCATGATGTCGGAGAGAATGGTGCTTAACTCAGCAATGTTGTCAGTGCCACTGATTTTCTGGCTGTAGCCTTCAATCTTGCTATGGTAATCGCCTGTGCTTTCCGTCAGATTGCCCAGGCGATCAATAAAGGTCGTCATCAGGCTTTTGAGGGTGCTCTTGGCATCAGTTAAACTTTGCTTGAGGGTGCTTTGCTTGATGATTGCATTGCGCAAATTGCGCTCGGCATCGGCAATGGATTGTTTGTCCAGGGGCTGCTCGATGAGTTCTTTGAGGGTTGCAATCTGCCCGTGTGTCCATTTGTCATCCGCCACCAGTGTGCTTACGTTTTCCACCAGCAAGCGCAACAGGCGCAGCAAGCCTTCCTGAATCCTGACTTTGTCGCCGCCGCGCAGTTCCATTTTAAGCCAGAATTTGCGCAGTTGATCGGCCAGTTCAGTAATTTGCGGGTGGTTCTCTGCGGCGCGAACCTGGCGTGCAAGCGCGTGAATTTCGCCACTGAGCTCCGGGTTGGTGTGCAGTGTTTTTTCCAGTGTGTTAGCGAGTAATTCGCGCAATTGTGAGAGGAACTGATGAGACTCTGCCGCAAGTGTCGCGGATTTGGGAAGAGTTCCGCTGTCTGATGTTGATGTCGCGATTATCGTTTCAATTGTTTCCAGCGGCTCATTGGCAGTGCCACCCGCACTGGACCAGGAGCGTATCAGGCTGTGCAGCTTGTCATGCAATACAGTTGGGTCTGTAGTGAAACGTGATAAAACTGTCTCCACGCCTTCTTTTTTGCGTGTGAGCGTTATACCCTTGTGTGGTATCTCAAGCTGACGCAGTAAATCGCGGATCATGCTGGGCCAGGAAACGCTAGCCGTGGATTTTTCCTGGTCCAGGAATATCAGTTTCTGTAATTCACTCTGGCACACTTCCCAGTTTTGCGTAGTAAGAGCCTCTTTGAGTGCCTGATTGCCTGCGGCAGGGAGAGGTGTTTCCTGAATTAAACGCTGTGCTAGGTGCTCAATAACGGCGGAAGCGCCTGCTGGCGCCTGCGGAACGCCGCTTATTTCCTGATAGGCTCGTGCATAATTGTCCGGTGTGGGCGGCAATTTGCTTGCGGCAAGCGCTTTGAGCGTCTCGCGAGCAATATCTGAAGGGCTGGTTAAAGTTGCCATAGCGTGTTGGTTTTTACTGAATGATGCGTATTATCAATAAAACATCAAAATGGTCATGCTGGGATTAACGGCAATTTTCAGCACTAATTCAGTCCGCAAGGCGCGGGGGCGCATTTTAATCCGGCGGATTAATCCAGCAGGTGGTTGTTAATGGCATATTGGATCGCTTCGGCGTTGTTTTTCAGTTTCATTTTGTCCAGTAGCCGGGCGCGATAAACACTGACGGTTTTGGCGCTGAGGGACATGATATCTGCCATCTCACTGAGTTTTTTACCCGATGCCAACAGGCAAAGTGTCTGGTATTCACGATTGGACAGGGTTTGATGCAGAAGTTCGTGGAAGCCCTCACTTAGTCCGGCTGCCAGCTGCTGTGCAAGTTCATTGCTGATATATTTTTTGCCCTGCGCGACCTGGCGAATCGCTTCTACAAGTTGTGAGGGCACACTTTGTTTGTTCAGATAGCCGGATGCACCAGCTTTCATGGAGCGGACGGCGTATTGATCTTCGGCATGCATACTGAGCATCAGAATGGATAACTGGGGATGGTTCAGCTTGAGCTGTTTGAGTACTTCGACACCGTGTTTGTCCGGCAGACTGATATCAAGAAGAACCATGTCAAATGCCTCTGTCTTGGCCTTTTGAATGGCCTCCATGCCAGAGTCGGCTTCACCGGTGACGCGCATATCCTCTGTGTCGTCCAGTATTTGCTTGAGCCCTTTGCGTATGATGGCATGATCATCCACTACCAATACATTTATCATGTTTTATGTTCCATTAAAACAGAGTTTGTTGTGAGGCTTGTTCCGTTTCATCCGCCAGCGTTGTGCGTGGCAGGCTTACTGTGATCGAAGTCCCTTGTCCTGGCTCGCTTTTAATTTGTACTTCTCCTGCAAAACGCGCAACACGTTCCTGTATACCCCGTAAGCCAAAGGAGCGAGGCTTGAGGCGATCCGGTTCGCTGAGGCCTCGCCCGTTGTCTTGTACCGTTAACTTTACACCATCCATGCGATTATATATTGATACTTTAACTTTGCTGGCTTTTGCATGTTTGATTATGTTGTTTAAGGCTTCCTGAAAAATCCTGAACAGGGTGATGGTGATATTAGGCGAGGCTTCTACACCCTCGTCTATCGTTTCAAGCACGCAGGAAATGTTGGTGCGCTGCTCAAATTCTTTTGCTTCTATTTCTATTGCAGCAACAATACCAAAGCAATCGAGAGCGCTTGGGCGCAGGTTGCGCGAGATATTGCTGGCGGCAGCGGCACACTTTTGAACCAGCTCCTCGATGCCCTGTATTTTGGCGGCGAAGGCGGGTTCTTTTTGGTTCAGGCGGCCACCCAGCCAGGCAATATCCAGTTTGATTGCGGTCAGCATGCTGCCCATATCATCGTGCACTTCGCGCGCAAGAGAGAGGCGCTCCTGTTCGCGCACATCCTGGATATGTGCGGAGAGTTCTCTTAGCTGGTCCTGTGAGCGGACAATCGCTATCTCTGCCAGCTTGCGCTCTGTGATGTTGAAAATCATGCCTTCCCATTGAATGCCGTGAGGCATTTTGCGCGGGCTGCAGCGCAGGCTGATCCATTTTGTTTCTGCATCGGGTAATGATTTGATGCGGCCTTCCCAGTAAACAAACGTTAAATTTTTGGCAGATGCCAGCATGGCTTTTTTGTAGGAGTCGATATCGGCCGGATGCAGCAGGTTAAAAAACAGAGAGGGGGATTTTTCAAGGTCATGCGGGTATAAGCCCAGCAAAGTGTGACTGCCTTCGCTGACATAAGGGAAGGTGACCGCGCCTGAATCGGCTTGTAAAATTTGATAAGCCATGCCCGGCAGGTTGGCAATCAGTGCATGCAGTCGTTCCTGATTTTCTTTAAGATCAATCAGCATTTGCATGTGTTCACGGCGTATGGCGGCTTCCCTCAGATAGTGCTCGATGGCGGGGACCAGGCGATTCAGGTTGCCCTGAAAAATATAGTCGCCAGCGCCGGCCTGGATGGCGCGGATGATGTTTTCTTCACGTACATTGTGTGAAAGAAACAGGAATGGGGTGTCGATGTTTAAAGCCTGGGTCAAGCTGAGCGCTTCCAGGCCGCCAAATGCGGGCGGATTGTAACTGCACAGTACCACATCCCATTGCTGTGCAAGCAGGGCTGCTTTCATCGTGACAGCATCTTGCACACGTTGGTACTCAACCAGAAATTCATTCTGTTCGAGTTTGGCGAGTGTTTGTTGCATATCGTCTTCCGACGCTTCTACAAATAAAACGCGGAGTTTCTTTTGAGGCATGCTTTCCCTTGTTTTTTAGTAAGGTTACTACAAGAAATACAAGTGTCGCAACTGTGTTTGGCAGGCAATGATACCCTGTATTTTATGATGGCTATGCGGGAATGTTATGCAAATTGCTTTGGGGCGATTAGCTTGATTAATTGGGTTAACGTGAAATGGCTATTGGGGTAAAATACAGGTTCTTGTTTGCTTAAATTTGTTATGTCTTCCAGTAGTGACACCCAATTGCCGGCACAGCTGCTACGCCAAGAAATCATGTCCCTGCATGCGTATCACGTGCAGCCCAGTCCGGGCATGATCAAGCTGGACGCCATGGAAAACCCCTATTTACTACCCGAGAATTTGCGTGCGGAGATAGCCACTGCTGTGGCGAAGGCTGCAATTAATCGCTATCCCGATGCCGGGGCGGTGGGTTTGAAAGAAAAAATCAGGGCAGTTAATAATTTGTCGGCAGACGTCGAGGTGTTGCTGGGCAATGGCTCGGACGAGATTATTCAGTTGCTGGCATTGGCATTAGCCAAGCCGGGTGCAACACTGATGAGTGTTGAACCCTCGTTCGTGATGTATAAAATGATTGCCACATTCACCGGTATGAATTACATCGGCGTGCCGTTAACCGATGATTTCGCGCTCGATCTGCCGCTTATGCTGGATTTGATCAAACGGCATCAGCCTGCGCTGATATTTTTGGCTTATCCAAATAATCCCACAGGAAATCAGTTTGACAGGACTGCAGTCGAGCAGATTATCAGTGCTTCCAAAGGATTGGTGGTGGTTGACGAGGCTTACTATGCTTTCGCCAGCGACAGTTTTTTGCCGCAACTGGGCAAGTTTGCAAATCTGCTGGTGATGCGTACTTTTTCCAAATTGGGTATGGCGGGTTTGCGTCTTGGCTATCTTGCCGGCAGCAAGGTTTGGCTGGATCAGCTGGAAAAGCTCCGTTTGCCTTATAATGTGGGGGTGTTGCCTCAGGTGGTGGCGGAAATTTTGCTGCAGCACCATGAAGTGCTGTTGCAGCAGGCAGAACGGATCAAGCTTGATCGAGACTGGCTGTTTGAGCGGCTGGTTGGTACGGTAGATGTGCATGCCTACCCCAGCGCGGCCAACTTTATATTGTTCCGCATGCCGCATGCGGCAAAAGTATTTGAAGGTTTAAAGCAACGTGGCGTGTTGATTAAAAAATTGGATGGGGGACATCCGTCTTTGGCAGATTGCCTGCGTGTTACAGTGGGTACGGCCGAGGAAAATGAGTTGTTTGTAAAAGCGTTGCAAGAGAGTATTCATCAATTTTCATAAACCTTTTTGGAAAAGATCATGCGTAATACGCAGGTAACCCGTAACACACTGGAAACGCAAATTAGTGTTTCATTAAATCTGGATGGCAATGGCAAAGCGGCCTTTAATACCGGCGTGCCCTTCCTGGATCATATGCTTGATCAGATCGCGCGCCATGGTTTGATGGATATCGATATTGTTGCCAAAGGTGATTTGCATATCGATGCGCATCACACCGTTGAGGATATCGGTATTACATTGGGGCAGGCTTTTTATCAGGCAATCGGTGATAAAAAAGGCTTGCGCCGTTACGGCCATGCCTATGTGCCGCTGGATGAAGCGTTGTCGCGCGTGGTGCTGGATATTTCCGGCCGCCCCGGGCTGGTGTTCAACGTGGACTTTACCCGTGCCACAATCGGCGAATTTGATGTGGATCTGATCCACGAATTTTTCCAGGGTTTTGTTAACCACGCGCTGGTAACTTTGCATATCGATTGTCTTGCCGGAAATAATGCCCATCATCAGGCGGAAACTATCTTTAAGGCGTTTGGACGAGCCCTGCGCATGGCGGTTGAGCTCGACCCGCGTATGAGCGGAATGATGCCATCTACCAAAGGTAGTCTATAAAAAATTCATCATGGTTGATATCGCAGTAGTAGATTACGGCATGGGGAATTTGCGTTCGGTGCAAAATGCACTTCGTAGCGTGGCGCCGAATGCATCTATTGAGGTGACCTGCACGCCTTCTGTGGTGGCACAGGCCAAACGTGTGGTGTTCCCGGGGCAGGGTGCAATGCCGGATTGCATGCGCGAGCTGGATGCGCTTGATTTGCGTAATGCCGTGCTTTACGCCGCAAAAACTAAACCCTTTCTCGGCATATGCATAGGCCTGCAAATGCTGTTCGAACACAGTACCGAGGGTGATGTTAATTGTTTGGGTGTGTTACCGGGTGATGTGGTGCGCTTTCCGCATGCAATGCTTGATGCGCAGGCCAATCGCTTAAAAGTACCGCATATGGGCTGGAATCAGATTACGCACCGCGAGCATCCTATGTGGCAAGGCATTGCCCAGGGCGAGCGTTTTTATTTTGTGCACAGCTATTATGTGCAGACGAAAGACGCTTCGCTGGTACAGGCAGAGAGCCAATACCCGGATCCGTTTGTGTGTGCCGTGGCACGCGATAATTTGTTTGCTGTACAGTTTCACCCTGAAAAAAGTCATACTGCAGGTTTGCAGTTGCTCAAAAACTTTGTAAGCTGGAACCCGCTTTAAAACTGGATCAACTTTTCGATTAATTAATTCTGATTTTTAATTATTGCTATGCTAATTATTCCCGCGATTGATTTGAAAGATGGACAATGTGTACGCCTGCGTCAGGGCGTAATGGAAGGTGCGACAGTCTTTTCCGAAGACCCTGCCGCAATGGCTCAACAGTGGCTGGAACAGGGGGCGCGTCGCTTGCACCTGGTCGATTTGAATGGCGCGTTTGCCGGCAAACCCAAGAATGAAGCTGCAGTGCGCAGCATTATCGAAGCCGTGGGTCTGGATGTGCCGGTGCAGTTGGGCGGCGGTATCCGCGATCTGGAAACGATAGAGCGTTACCTTGATCTTGGGGTTACCTACATCATTATCGGCACGGCAGCGGTGAAGGTTCCTGGCTTCCTGCATGAGGCATGTGACGCATTTCCCGGTCATATCATGGTGGGACTGGATGCCAAAGGCGGCAAGGTCGCTGTGGATGGCTGGTCAAAGTTAACCGGTCATGATGTATGTGATCTGGCCAAGCGCTTTGAGGGTTATGGTGTAGAAGCCATCATTTATACCGACATCGGTCGTGATGGCATGATGAGCGGGGTCAATATTCCCGCCACTGTAGAACTGGCCCAGCCATTGACCGTGCCGGTTATTGCCAGCGGCGGCATTACTAATCTGGATGATGTAAGGGCGTTGTGCGCCGTGCAACAGGAAGGTATTACTGGTGCCATTACCGGCCGCGCGATCTATGAAGGTACGCTGAATTTTGCCGAAGCGCAAAAGCTGGCCGATGAATTGAGTGCCAATTTGCTGGTAAAAAGCTAATACCTATATTTGTTGTTCTTTAATTCTTAAATTCAGTTATCAACCCATCCTATGTTAGCAAAACGCATAATCCCCTGTCTTGATGTTACCGCTGGTCGTGTCGTCAAGGGAGTCAGTTTTGTTGAGTTGCGTGATGCCGGTGATCCGATTGAGATTGCTCGCCGTTACGATGAGCAGGGTGCGGATGAATTAACTTTTTTGGATATCACCGCAACTTCTGATGATAGAGGAATTATCTTTCGCATTATCGAACAGGTGGCCGAGCAGGTATTTATTCCGTTGACCGTGGGCGGCGGCGTGCGCCAGGTTGAAGATGTGCGCAACCTGCTGAATGCGGGTGCGGACAAGGTCAGCATCAATACTTCTGCAGTGGTTAATCCGCAGCTGGTAGCCGATGCCTCATCGCGCTACGGTTCGCAATGTATTGTAGTGGCGATCGATGCAAAACAGGTTGCACCTGGAAAATGGGAAGTATTTACTCATGGCGGACGTAAAGCCACCGGACTTGACGCTATTGAGTGGGCGACCAAAATGCAAACGATGGGGGCGGGTGAAATTCTGCTAACCAGTATGGACAGGGATGGCAGCAAAATCGGCTTTGATCTGGCACTGACACGCGCCGTGAGCGATGCACTTGAAATTCCTGTGATTGCCAGTGGCGGTGTCGGTAACCTGCAACATTTGGTGGATGGAGTTAAGCAGGGTGGTGCGGATGCAGTGCTGGCCGCCAGTATATTTCACTATGGTGAATACACTGTGCAACAGGCCAAACAGTATATGGCTCAACAGGGTATCGAGGTCAGGCTGTGAACGATAACTGGCTGAGCAAAATCAACTGGTCTTCCGATGGACTGGTTCCGGCCATAGCGCAGGATGCAGAGACGGGGCGCGTGCTGATGGTAGCGTGGATGGACAGGGATGCGCTGAAACGCACCGTTGACCTGGGTGAAGCGGTGTACTGGTCGCGTTCACGTAAAAAGCTGTGGCACAAAGGCGAAGAGTCTGGCCATGTGCAGTATGTGAAAGAAATACGCCTGGACTGCGATCAGGATGTGATTTTGCTGCAGATTGAACAACATGGCGGTATTGCTTGTCATACCGGACGTGAGAGCTGTTTTTATTCACGCCTGGAACATGGTCAGTGGGTAGAAACCGATGCAGTGCTGAAAGACCCTGAAGAAATTTACAAGAAGATAAAATAACGCTATGAGTAACGATATTTTGCAACGTTTGACTGAAACCATTGCAGCGCGCAAGGGCGCCGCTGCGGAAACCTCTTATGTTGCAAAGCTGTATAGCAAGGGCGAAGACGCCATTTTGAAAAAAATAGGCGAAGAGGCCACTGAAGTGCTGCTTGCTGCTAAAAGTGCGGACAAAGCAAACATTGTGTATGAGACTGCTGATTTGTGGTTTCACTGTATGGTGCTGCTGGGGCAGCACGGTTTAAGCGCTGATGATGTATTGAAGGAGCTTGCACGCCGTGAGGGCGTGTCGGGGATTGCTGAAAAACAGTCTAGAAAGAAAGAGTAAACATGGACGACTGCATCTTCTGTAAAATAGTAAGGGGCGAAATTCCCAGCAAAAAAGTGTATGAAGATGAGGATGCCTACGCTTTCCACGATATCAATCCGGCTGCTCCCGTACACCTGTTGCTGATACCAAAGTTGCATATCGACTCACTGGTTGCGGCTGATGAAAGTAATACTATTTTGTTGGGCAAGCTTTTATTACTTGTACCGAAGTTGGCGAAGCTTCATGGTTTGGATACTGGTTTTAAAACTGCAATTCACACTGGACGTGATGGCGGGCAAGTGGTTTTCCATTTGCACCTGCATATTTTAGGTGGCGGAAAAATTTCCCAGATATAAGACATTATTGAGTTACTGATTAATTTAAGGAGAAATAACATGGGTTCATTTAGCATTTGGCACTGGTTGATTGTATTGGTTGTGGTAGTGCTTATTTTTGGCACCAAAAAACTGGGCAATGTAGGCAAGGATTTGGGCAATGCGGTCAAGGGCTTCAAGGAAGGTATGAAGACTGATGAGCAGAAAGAAGGCGAAGAGCCGCTCAAGCAGGTCAAAGACGATGGCAAAACCATCGAAGGCGAAGCCAAAGAAAAGTCACATACCAAAGCATAAGTTTCAAAATAAATTATGTTTGGAATTGAGTTTCCCGAGTTAGTGGTCATTGCTGTTGTTGCACTGATTGTGATTGGCCCTGAGCATTTACCCAAAGTGGCGCGCACGATCGGCCACTTGTGGGGGCGTGCGCAGCGCTATGTCAGCAGTGTCAAAGCAGATATGTCGCGTGACCTCGCGCTGGATGAGCTGCGCAAGCTGCAGCAACAGGCACAGCAAGAAGTTGGAAATTTCCAGAACTCTATCCATCAAGCATCGCAGGAGGTGGAAAAGCAGTTGCACGATATCGAGACTGAAGTAACCGCCTCCAAGTATGACCTCGGTAAGTCCATCCCTCCTGGTGAAATCTCTGCCAAGGTACTTCCCAAGGAAGAATTACTGAAGAGTGAAATGCCCAAAGTTGACAAGGCGGATAGCGGCTTGGCGCAAAATAATATGCCCAAAGAGAATATACAGAGACACGAAATAATTGAAGAGCATCATGCGGTAATGCCTGATTCTGTAGCGCATAACAAGACAACCAACTCCTGATGAGCACCACCCAAAATATTATTGCCCACTTGATTGAGCTGCGTAAACGCCTGCTTAATTCAGTTGTGTCTTTTCTACTGGTGTTTATTTGCCTGTTTCCGTGGGCTGCAGATCTTTACGCCCTGCTGGCGCAACCCTTGCTGGCTAAATTGCCGCAGGGTGGGCAAATGATTGCAACCGATGTGACCACACCTTTTTTTGTGCCGGTTAAAGTTGCAATGATGACCGCATTTCTGATCACGCTGCCATACATCCTGCATCAGATCTGGAGTTTTGTTGCTCCGGGACTATATGCACATGAAAAACGCTGGATACTGCCGCTGGTGGTAACCAGCATGATTCTGTTTATCTCCGGCATGGCGTTTGCTTACTTCGCAGTATTCCCTATGGTATTTGGATTTATCACCGCCTCAGCACCTGCAGGTGTCGCCGTGATGACAGATATAGACAAGTACCTGGGTTTTGTTCTGTCCATGTTTCTGGCTTTTGGGGTGACATTTCAGGTGCCCGTTGCGGTGGTGGCAATGGTGAAAATGGGTTTCGTAACCGTGGATAAATTGCGCGCGATTCGTCGTTATGTCATTGTTGGTGCATTTATCGTTGGCGCGATTATGACCCCGCCGGATGTCGTATCCCAATTCATGCTGGCGGTGCCGTTATGGTTACTGTATGAGGCTGGCATCTGGGTAGCGGTATGGATGACCAGGTTACCCAAGGCGGACGATACAAAAGTTGAAGAAATTTAACGCTTCTCCGGATTAGACAGGGATTGCAGATAGAAATAAAAAGCCTTAACGCCAAAGTAAAGTTTGACGTTTAGGCTTTTTTATTCCTGGGATTTGGGATGGGGGCGACGGCCTATTTTGACTTGCACCACTACTTCTTTCTGATTACGCAAAAGTTTGAGTGCAACCGACTTGCCGGGTTGTAGTGCAGCAACCGTTTCCAGCATGGAACTGGAATCCAGCAGGGCTTTGTTATCAACAGAAAGGAGTATGTCGCCTGCTTTTATCTTTGCATGGTCTGCAGGTCCGCCACGTACTACTTCTGAAATAAGCACCCCCTGAACTTTGCCAAGCTTGAAGGATTCAGCCAGTTCAGGGGTGATCTCCTGCACCGCCACACCTATCCAGCCTCGCGTAACTGAACCTGTGAGGATAATCTGCTCCATGATCTTTTTTGCAGTACTCACCGGTATCGCAAATCCAATGCCGAGTGATCCCCCGTTGGGGGAGTAGATTGCACTATTGATACCGATTAAATTGCCGTTGACATCAACCAGCGCACCGCCGGAATTGCCAGGGTTGATCGCGGCATCGGTCTGAATAAAGTTTTCAAATGCGTTCAGGCCGAGGTGATTCCGTTTTACCGCGCTGACAATTCCCATGGTCACCGTTTGACCGACAGCAAATGGATTCCCAACAGCGAGCACTATATCTCCTACCTGAGCTTGGTCAGATTGGCCAAAGGTAATTGCCGGCAGGTTATTGCCCATTTCAATTTTGATCACTGCCAAGTCTGTTTCAGGATCAGAGCCAATAATGTGTCCCTTGGCTTTGCGTCCATCCGCCATTGCCACTTCAATT
>Ga0315272_10000799_pt1 | contig 16075 bp, 18 predicted proteins | sample C3_middle_MG_FD_203918 | JGI IMG/M metagenome (GOLD analysis project Ga0315272, IMG submission 203918) | Sediment microbial communities from Yellowstone Lake, YNP, Wyoming, USA - C3_middle | ecosystem: Environmental > Aquatic > Freshwater > Lake > Sediment | place: USA: Wyoming | collected...
TACCTGTTAATTGTTTATTTTTCTTTAATCTGATCCCAGAATTTTTTGGCGGTTTCACGGTGCTGCGTAAATACCGGATCACCTTCAAGAGACCTTGGGAAAAAATCAAAATAGTCACGCCAGGCCAGGTTCGCATCACTCAGCATATTGGCTCGCTTGCTGATCATGTATAACTTCTGATAAGACAGGGCCATATAATAATAGGTGTCATGCACCGCCTGATCGTAGGCCTCATCGGGGAAGAAGCGGCTATTTTGCTTGGCCACCTTCAAATTCTGCAGCGCTTTGGCATAAAACTGGGCGGCTTCATTTGGGTTGGCCGACATTTTATTATTGCCTTTTTCATAATAGGCATGGGCCAGATTGGTGTAGGCAACGGCATACTGTTTAAAGATTAGCTGCTCATTTTCCGGCAACGTTAAGACATTTTCAAATTCCCTGATGGCGCCTTCAAAGTCATCCTTGTCATCCAGATACAGTTGCGCCAGCCTGTGGTGCGCATCCGAATAATCGGGGTGGCCTTTAACCGTCGCGGCATAAGCTGCGATTGCGGCATCCACATTTCCTTTTACCTCGGCTGCCTCGCCTATTTTCATATAGTCTTTGTACAAGACTATTTTTTTGGCACCGGTACGATCTTCAATTTTTTTATCAAACTCCACGACCTCTTCCCAGTCGCGGTAACTTTCTCCAGCAGACAGCCTGACGGTATGGAAACCAAGTCCCAATTGCTTTCCTGCAAGCATGGGGGTTTTGCCCAACACTTCACCATCTATGTATACAGTTGCCGGCGAAGGAGTGGAGTCTACTTTGAACAGTGCATAATTCGCCGTCATAACAAACTGCCGGTTTTCACCGCTCTTCTCCACTTTAATCTTCTCAAGCACCTCCTTATAACCATGATGATAGAGCATTAAATTAAAGTTTTTACCGGTACGTATGGCAACATTTGCACGCCCGTCATTTCCCGTTGTGCCTATCCAATCATTATTCAAATATATATTTACACCCGCCAGCGCTGTGGCGTCTTTACCCACCCCGCCTTTTACAGTAAGCACAAAAGACTCACGCGTTCTGCTGGATGCGCCTTCATGCTCGATACGCCGAACAACGCGATCGCCCACTGCGATTTTAACTTTTGAGTGCTCATCATCACGAATTGCATACGAGCGATCGTCACCTACTTTTTTGACCGTCAGAATAGTATTTGTGGAGGTTGTCTTGCTTCCCGCTGAGGCAATCAGTGCAAATTCAGTTCCTCTTGAAATGGCGTAAGATCTACCCAGATTGATCTCATATCTATCATCCTTAAATGCAGTTATCGTGCCCTCAAAAGGGAAGCGTTCAATAACATTCGAGGCAATTTCCTTGGCGGCATTATTAATCTCATTGTTGTCGTCCGCGCGGATCACCTGGCTAAAGACAAGCTTGCCGCTGGAAGAGTGAAACTTTGCTTCGATGATAAAACCCTTTGCATCCTTTGATACACTGCCAACAACAATCATATCAACCTGGCTTTGCAGTTTGCTGTGCTGCCATCCACTGCTAACCATTTTGGACAGGTTTAAATTTGCACTTTTAATTTCCTTGTCCAGCGACTCTTTCGCTACTTCACGAAACACGCTTTGCTTGAATAACTGTGCTCTGATTGCAGCCTGCATCTGCGTTGACACCTCTTTTAAATCAACCCCGGGTGTATTTCCGCCAAAATTAAAAATTGCCACCTTGATAGGCTTGGCGGAAACAGGATAAAAATAATGCCTGACAGTTGTGCCGCCCTCGATAGGCATCGTTGTTGACCATTGCGACGGCAAATACCCCGGTGCCGCATAGGTAACCTTGACGGATTTCCCGGCTTCACCTTCATGCCTGTAGGTCATCGTACCCATCTCATTGGTTTTGCCGACCCGCTTGCCATTAACAGAAACTGTAATTCCGGCGATACCTACGTCACGACCATACTCATCTTTCAGCGCCTCAAAAGTTACCGCAAGCTGCTTGTATAGATCGATATCAAATCTGGAACCAGGCTGAAATTTCGCCAGTTTTTTCCCGGTGGAAAAACCCGCTTTCTTCACTACTACCAAAGCGCTTTTATTGCCGCCGGCAGGATATTTATACAAAAGACTACCCTTGTCATCTGTTACGCCAACTTCCTTATTATCGACACTCACCGTAGCACCAGCGACCGGCCCGCTTTTCTCCTGTACTGAAAACACTACAAATGGCGTCGCCTTTAATTCAACATCAAACACGTATTTCAAGATTTCGCCTTCATTAGGCAGCTTGACAGTGAAGTCGCTCTTCCAGGGCTGCACTTCTACTCCGGGCAAATCTACCGACGCTTCAAGTTTTAGCTGTTTCCCGGGTTTTTGTTTCGTGGAGGCATTAAATTGCCCGTCCGCACCGGTTTCTCCCAGTAACTTTCCATCCATCATGATTTTTGCCTGGGGCAAAACCTTGCCATTCATGGTGACATTAATTTCCATATCCATACGCGGGGTTTGATCTCCACACGCAAACAGCACGACCGATATGAAAAATATTGATAAAGCTCGGATTGCAGTTGTCAGCATAAATACCCTCGACAATTCGTATAAATTAAAAGGCTAAAACCGGTTTCTCTCATGGCCGTGACGTTGAAACATTTGCTCGGACCAGGTAAAACCTATATTACATACTGGGCGGCTGAATATTTACTTCGCCAGGATTAACTATTTTGTCATCGTCCGAACGCGAACCTTTGATCGATTTTCGCCGTCCCTCGTGAATTTTTCGCAGACTTACATCCAGCGTGGGGCTGGAAAAAGTGCCCACTTCCACAGTTCTGGTCTCAGACTGAAAACCAATGTGACTAATCTCCACCTGATATTTTCCTTTTTTGATCGCATCCTTGGGAGACTCAAATTTTCCGTCCGCTGCTGTCGTAACAGAGAAGGACGCGTTCTCTACTGCCTCTGAAGTGTTAATCATATTCACTATCGATCCCTCGGGCGTAGCCACAATAGCTGGGAGCGGTTTGTTATTAGCGTCGACCAACTGAATGGTTCCTTGAATACTTGGCGCACATGCCGAAAGCAATGTGACTATCCCGGCCGTTGCAAACAGGCTGTGAAACTTCATAACTTCCTCCCATAGATTCAAGACAATTTTTTGAAGAGTAACTCACCACATGCAAGAGCGCAACATGACATGCGACTTAACGCCTGTTGCGATACACATTTAACAGCAAAAAGCTCCCCAACAGGCTTTGCAACAAATAAACGATACTTGATACGCCATGCCACAACTTGAAACGGTCTGCATATGCGCTATCCATTACATACAGAGGCAATGCCTGCGTTTTGATTTCAGCCAGCAAAGGTTGCAGTCCAAATTGACCAACGAGTGTAAACAGCAGCATTACAAAGGTAATCAGAAAGATGCTTCTGCTCACAAGAAGCTTTTCGCGCAGTTTGAATGCGTAAAACAGCAAATATGCTGCACACACCATGCTTATATAACCCATCACGGCAAATAGCTTGCCCGCCAACATCCCCGCCAACGCCCTGTCTTGTAAAGTATTAAATAACACAGGCGCAACAACATATCCAACCACCCATATTCCCCCAACCCAGGCACTTGCCATCAGGATAGCCATACCGTCAAAATATTTTTTCATGTTTAACTCTCAGTTTAGTCTTAACAGCTTACTGTAACCCATTTCTGAGCGTGGCAAACCTTGCATTGACATAGCGGTAAATGCTTACAGTCTGGTAAGGTTGAAGCTGCCTGAAAAACAAGGGATAATCGCAGTCTTGTCGACTATACGCATATTATGACTAGCTATCTGCTTATCCTGATCAGTACCGTGTTTGTAAACAACATCGTCATGGTCAAAATTCTCGGTCTGTGCCCGTTTATGGGGGTTTCCAAGAAGCTGGAAGCCGCGATCAGCATGGGCGCTGCCACCACTTTTGTGCTAACCCTTGCAAGCGGCAGCAGTTATCTGATCGAGCACTTTCTGCTGGCACCGCTGCACCTCGAATATATGCGTACCTTGTCGTTCATCGTGGTCATTGCCGGCATTGTGCAATTTACCGAAATGGTCATACAAAAAACCAGTCCGGTTTTACATCAGGTGCTGGGTATCTATTTGCCACTGATTACGACAAATTGCGCTGTTCTGGGTATTCCGCTGCTCAATGTACAGGAAAAGCATAATTTTATTGAATCCCTGTTTTTTGGCATGGGCGGTGCAATAGGCTTTACACTGGTGCTGGTATTATTTGCCGGTATCCGCGAACGCCTGGAAGGTGCTGATGTTCCCGGCATATTCAAAGGATCGGCAATAGCCATGATCACCGCTGGTTTGATGAGCCTGTCGTTTATGGGCTTTGCCGGGCTGGTCAAGTAGTGAACCTTTCAATAGCCTTGAATTCACTTAATTCCCCATGCTGATCGCTCTTCTCGTCATGTCGGTACTTGCATTGCTGCTGGGCGCAGTGCTGGGCTTTTCCGCAATCAAATTCCACGTTGAGGGCAACCCGCTGGTCGACAAGATCGATGCGATTCTGCCGCAGACCCAGTGTGGCCAATGCAGCTTCCCCGGATGCAAGCCCTATGCCACTGCAATTGCAGCGGGCGAAGCCGAAATTAACCGCTGCCCACCCGGCGGAGAAGAGGGCATCCAGAAATTGGCAGAACTGCTGGGCAGAGACTTTGTGCCGTTTGGTGAAGACACTGCTGCCCAAAAACCCAAATCAGTTGCTGTCATCGACGAAAATACCTGCATCGGCTGCACCCTGTGCATCCAGGCTTGTCCGGTCGACGCAATATCCGGCGCGGCCAAACAGATGCATACCATTATTGAAATTGAGTGCACCGGCTGTGAGTTATGCGTGCCCCCCTGTCCGGTGGACTGCATCACCATGGCACCCTTACCCCAAACGATCCAGAACTGGAAATGGCAAAGCCCAGTTCATATATTGGCCGTATCCAAATGAGACCTCTCTCTATCTTTAACGGGGGCATTCACCCGGACGAACACAAGCTCGAATCTTCCGTCAAACCGAGTGCCCTCGCTCCTTTACCCAAACAACTGATATTGCCATTGCAACAGCATCTCGGCGCCAAGGCCAAACCAGTCGTTCAAGCCGGAGACAAAGTACTGAAGGGGCAGTTGATCGCGCAAGCCGAAGGTATGATGAGCGCGGCCATTCACGCACCCACTTCCGGCAAAATTCTTTCTATCGGACTGCATCCGGTCATCCATCCTTCCGGCTTGCCAGAATCGTGCATTATCTTGCAACCGGATGGAGAGGAGCGCTGGATAGAACACACAGCTGTCGATTTCCGTTCCCTTCCCAGGGCAGAATTACTGAATAAACTGCGTGATGGCGGTATTGTCGGTTTGGGTGGTGCAACTTTCCCCACCCATGCAAAATTCAACATCAAACAGGATGTGCAGACCTTGGTGCTAAATGGTGCAGAATGCGAACCGTGGATTACAACCGATGACCGCCTGATGCGCGAACATGCCAGTGGCATTGTTCAAGGTATCGAAATTCTGCGTTATATGGCTGGGCCTGTAGAAACCCTTATTGGCATTGAAGATAACAAACCCCAGGCCATCGCTGCGCTGCAACAAGCCTGCGCGGGAACCGGCATCGAGGTCATTGTCGTCCCCACTCTTTACCCATCGGGTGGCGAAAAGCAACTGATCAAAATACTCACCGGCAAAGAAGTCCCTTCGGGTAGCTACCCCTACACAATCGGAGTGGCATGCAGTAATGTGGCTACTGCTTATGCGGCTCACCGTCTGATCAACCATGGTGAACCGATGATCTCGCGCATGATCACCGTAACCGGCAATGTTAAATCGCCGCAAAATTTCGAAGTTCTGCTTGGCACGCCGATTGAGGAGCTAATTCAATTTGCAGGCGGCACACTGCCCGATTCAAACGGCTACATAGTGGGCGGACCGATGATGGGGCTTGAGGTTTCAAATGCACAACTGCCCGTAGTAAAGGGCACGAATTGCATCATCGTCAAATCGAGCACGCTTTTCCCGGCAGCGCCATCCGCACAACCCTGCATACGATGCACGCGCTGTGCCGAAGTCTGCCCGGCCGAACTGCAGCCGCAAGAACTTTACTGGTTTGCCAAGGCAAAAAATCTGGGCAAGGCACAGACCTATCATTTGTTCGACTGTATTGAGTGCGGCGCCTGCAGCTACGTCTGCCCCAGCAACATTCCACTGGTACAGTATTATCGTTTCGCAAAAAGCGAAATCAGGGCCAACGAGAAAGACAAGGAAGCATCCAATCTGGCACGCGAGCGCCACGAATTTCATCTGCTGCGTATAGAGCGCGAAAAGCGTGAAAAAGCGGAGAAGCTGGCACAAAAAGAGAAAGCTGCCCGCGAAGCAAAGACAGCGGCTGGTGGCACTGATGCCTCGGCCATTGATGCACTGCGTGAGCAGGTTCGCGAAACTGCACGGCCCGATTCAGAACTGACCAAGGAGTAATATGTTCTCACCTTTCATTAGTAAATCCGTCAGTGTGCGTGAAATCATGTTCAAGGTTTTGCTGGGTCTGCTGCCCGGCATCGCAATATATACCTGGTATTTTGGACCGGCTATTCTGGTTTCCATCACGCTCGCCAGCATCACGGCATTGGCTACCGAAGCGGCAATGCTCAAACTGCGCAATCGCCCCCTTGCGCCTTTCCTTAGCGATAACAGCGCATTGCTGACTGCATGGTTGCTGGCGCTCTCCATACCGCCGCTGGCTCCTTGGTGGCTGGTAGTTGTCGGAACCATGTTTGCAATCAGCATTTCCAAACATCTGTATGGCGGACTGGGTAACAACCCGTTCAATCCGGCCATGGTTGGTTATGCGGTACTGATCATTTCATTCCCGGTTTACATGACACACTGGATTTCCCCACAAGGCATGGGCCAGGTTGAGCTGACTTTCCTTGAACAGCTCGGCTACATCTTTGGCGGCCAGCTCCCTTCCAGTATCACACTGGATGCAGTGAGTATGGCTACACCACTGGACACACTGAAAACCCAGTTACATTCGGGGCACGCCTTGGGCGATGTGATGCAGATGCCTATCTACGGCCACCTTGGCGGGCATGGCAGCGAGATGATTGCGATTGGATATATTGCAGGGGGAGTTTATCTGCTGGCAAACCGCATTATTAGCTGGCATCTGCCTGTCGCGTTTCTCACTACACTTTTTGCCACCGCCGGCGTGTTTTATCTGGTTGATCCTGCACACTACGCACCACCACTGCTGCACTGGTTCTCGGGTGCTGCCATGCTGGGTGCATTTTTCATACTTACCGACCCCGTTACCAGCCCCACCACCATACGCGGCAAATTTATTTTTGCGGCAGGCGCAGGATTCCTGACTTATATTATTCGCGTTTTCGGCGGATTCCCTGATGGCATGGCCTTTGCTACGCTATTGATGAATATTTGTGTACCCCTGATTGACGCCTACACCCAGCCCAGAGTATTCGGCAAGAAAGACGGACTATGAAACGCCTGACCAAAGCTACGCTCAGAACCGCGCTCAATCTGTTTTTTTTCACCGTGATTGGCACCGCGATTTTGGCTTTCACCTACAGTGTTACCCATCAACTGATTGAAAAAAGTGAAGATGCAGCCAAACTCAAACTTATCAACCAGGTAGTGCCTGTTTCACAGTATGACAACGACTTGATCAATGACACAATCAACTTGCCTGCCAATATCCTGCTTGGCAGCGAAGTGGCAACCCTTGCCTATCGCGGCCGCGTGCAAGGTAAGCCCTCGGTAATTGTGCTTGAGGCAACTGCACCCGATGGTTACAGCGGAAAGATCACAATGATCGTGGCAATCAACTACTCTGGAGTTATCAGTGGCGTACGAGTTGTGTCACACAAGGAAACCCCGGGCCTGGGCGACTATATCGACATAGCCAAAAATGCCTGGATCAAGCTGTTTCACGGTGCATCGCTGGCAACCATTCAGGAAGCAGGGTGGAAGGTTAAAAAAGATGGCGGCCAATTTGACTATATGGCTGGTGCCACAATTACGCCACGTGCAGTAATTAAAGCCGTTCACAACGCGCTAAAATATTTCGAAGAAAATCGTGACAAGTTGTTTGCAGAAACACTCAACGCTTCGAAACAACAAGGAGACAATCATGACACTTCAGGAAGTTAAAGATATTCTTTACAACGGGCTGTGGAAACAAAACACCGGCGTGGTACAACTGCTGGGCATGTGCCCGCTGCTGGCGGTAAGCAATTCAGTGGCCAATGCGGTCAGCCTTGGCCTTGCCACCACACTGGTAATGGTTCTGAGCGGCGCCACCATCGCGCCTATCCGTAATTACGTCCCCAATGAAATTCGCATACCGGTATATGTTCTGATCATCGCCGTGCTGGTCACCGTGGTGCAATACTTAATGAATGCCTATATGTATGCGCTTTACATCGTGCTCGGTATTTTCATTCCGCTGATTGTCACCAACTGTATTGTGCTCGCGCGAGCCGAGGCCTTTGCATCCAAAAATGCAACGCTGCCTTCCGCACTGGATGGCTTCGCGATGGGGCTGGGCTTGACTGCAGTGCTTGCAACGCTTGGCGGTATACGCGAAATTTTTGGACACGGCACACTATTCTCCGGCTTTGATCTGGCTCTGGGTGAGATGGCAAAGCACTGGACCGTTACCATCGTGCCGAATTATCACGGCTTTCTGCTCGCCATCTTGCCACCTGGCGCCTTCATCGGCCTGGGACTATTGATTGCCGGCAAGAATTACCTGACTCTGCGAGCCGAGCGGAAAGCCAAGATGATCATTATTCACCCAGCCAACACTAGCGCGGCTTAAGAATGAATGCTGCCAAGCGCCGCGAAATATTCCTGCGCTTGCAACAGCAGAATCCGCACCCCACCACCGAGCTGGAATTTCACAGCCCTTTTGAGTTGCTGATTGCGGTCTTGCTTTCTGCACAGGCCACCGACATCAGCGTGAATGCTGCCACGCGTCAGCTGTACCCTGTAGCCAATACGCCGCAGACGATACTCGATTTGGGTGAAGAGAAATTACGCGCCTATGTGCAGCGTATAGGCCTCTATAAAACCAAAGCCAAACACATAATTCAAACCTGCAAAATTTTGCTCGAGCAGCATGGTGGCGAAGTACCGCAAACACGTGAAGCGCTGGAGGCCTTGCCCGGCGTCGGTCGCAAAACTGCAAATGTGGTGCTTAACACCGCTTTTGGCCAGCCTACAATCGCGGTGGATACGCATATTTTTCGAGTTTCAAACCGCACCGCCATTGCGCCAGGCAAGGATGTTGTCGAAGTTGAAAAAAAACTGATTAAATTTATTCCCGACGAATTCAAACACGATGCGCATCATTGGCTGATATTGCACGGGCGCTATATTTGCCAGGCACGTAAACCAAAATGCGGACTGTGCATTATTGAAAATTTATGCGAGTTCAAAAAGAAAGAATTTGCCTGAAATGATTTTTAACCCAAGCCGGGATGATGCCCGCAACTTCCTCTTTGATAGCTGGCGCAAACACCGCGAAGGCGATGTGCTGACGGCACTGGAAGATATGTCCGCACAATTAATCGCCAAACATCCGGAGTATCACGCTCTGCTTGAAAACCCCGAGCAATTCAAACACAAAGATTACACACCTGCCGAAGGCGAACCCAATCCCTTCCTGCACCTGATGATGCACCTGACCATGCAGGAACAAATTTCCATCGATCAGCCTCCCGGCATACGGGCACACTTTCAGCGCCTCACTGCACATTACCAGTCTGAGCATGATGCCTTGCACAAAATGATGGAGTGCCTGGGTGAAATGTTGTGGCAGGCTCAACGCAATGGTACAGGACCGGATGTTCGCGTTTACTTCACCTGCCTCAACAAAATATAATCGGATTGATAAAACGAAGGGCCATGCTTGTTTCCCTGCCACTTACTCCAGAACATGTATACGCACATTGCCTGCAAAATACACCACCTGCGCTTAACATTTAAGACAGTAATATTCCTTATGTTTGCATTAAAGAAAAGAGCAAATGCGGAGCAAGCAGGTCTATACCCACATTGTATGAGTGATTATTGACTTCAGTTGCCGTGCGCTCGTTGGCGGGACTATTCCAGACGACAGTGCCGTTGACACTTACATTGATATCATCGTGCCTGTATTGAATCGTAACCTCGGCAAGGTCAATGACCGGACTCTGCAATTGAACTCTGATACCTTCTGAAGATATATCCAGAACCGAGAGTACGGGATAGTGCACATCTTTTACAATCAGGAGAAGCGCACCTTTCGGCTGTACAGACAGCTTGATTCGTTCTACTTTGCGAAGTTCAGCTTGTCTCATCATTCCTTCCCCCTTTGTCTATATCGCGAATACGACTTTATTTCTCACGACGGTTAATTTCTCCACTCGCCGCACAAGCTCCTTTGGCTTTCGCTATATTCATAATATCCAAAGCAGACAAATCCTTTATCTTTACTTCCTTGCCTTCTTTTTCTGAGGCCGCCTCAAGCGCCTCAAGTTTTAAACTAACCGCTTTCTGGCACTGCTCTTCATTTTTTTCAACCTCAGCCGCACCCGCTAATGCTGAAGAGCAAATAATAGTGCCAACTGAAAATAACAAAATAATATTTTTCATCGTGAAATTCCTCAAACTTTTATAAATTTATATATCGAAAACAAAAAATCAGGCGCAATTCAATGGTTCATCGCTTAAGTGCTTGCGATGCTCGTGCCCCTCGCCTGTCGCAACTGACCGCGACGGATCGGTAATCCACTCACTCCACGAACCAGCATAGAGCTTGCTACCGGGGAGACCCGCAATTTCCATCGCCAGCATATTATGGCAGGCCGTCACCCCGGAACCGCAGGTATGAATTACCTGATTCGGTTTTAACCCATGCATCAGTTTTAGGTAAGCATCTTTCAACTCGTCAGCTGGCAAATAGGTGCCGTCAAAATCAAGATTTTCCTCAAAAACCCAGTTGATTGCTCCGGGTATATGCCCTGCCACCTTATCCAGCGGCTCGCGTTCACCGGCAAAACGTTGCTCAGGACGCGCGTCGATCAGCACGCTACATCTCTCACGTCTGGCAAAATCCACTTCGGCTGTATCCACCAGCAGCTCGTCACGCACATTTGCCACAAAATGTGCCGGTATAATCGATGGCAACTCTGTAGTAACGGGATACTTTTGCTTCACCCATTTCTGCCAGTTCCCATCCAGCAGCGCGACATTATCATGCCCCAGCCAGCGTAACAGCCACCACATTTTCACAGCCATTGAACCGAAGCTGTCGTCATATACCACGACCTGTTTATTTTTATCGACTCCCCATTGTGACAATTTGTCCGCAAACACTTGTATATCCGGCAGCGGGTGGCGTCCACTGGTGGGTGTCACTGCCGAAGACATATCTTCATCGAGATGTACGTAGCATGCAGCAGGAATGTGCCCCTGCTGATAGGCACTGCGACCCGCTGTTGTATTGGTGAGCGTAAAGCGGCAATCGAACACAATCCAGTCCGGATCATTCAGATGTTGTAATAATTGTTCAGTCGAAACCAGAGTTTTGGAGCGCATCGAAGGTTGCTTACATTTGTGCGGGTGTTTTGTTTTTGGATTTACGCAAATCGTACAACCACAGTGCATAACCAGACAAAGAGTAGCCAAAGAAAAGCATAAACAGCACACCAGCCGGGTAACTGGAAATGACGACAAAGAACATTGCCAGCAGGAAAATCACTATAAAGGGAACGCTTTTACGCAGATTAAAATCCTTGAAGCTGTAAAAACGCAAGTTGCTGACCATGCTCAGCCCGGCAAAAACGGTGAGTGCTGCCGCAATCCAGCGTACATCGTTACCGGTATAGCCTATACCCTGCATCACCCATACAAAACCTGCCGCCAATGCGGCGGCGGCTGGGCTGGGCAGGCCCTGGAAGTAACTTTTATCCACAACATCAATATTCGTATTGAACCGGGCAAGCCTTAAAGCCGCACTGACACAGTAAATAAATGCAGCAAACCAGCCCCACTTGCCCAAACTCTTAAACGCCCACTCATACATCAATAGTGAAGGTGCAACACCAAATGAAACCATGTCGGACAAGCTGTCATACTCTGCGCCAAATTCACTCTGCGTATGGGTCATACGCGCCACACGCCCATCCAGACCATCCAGCACCATTGCAATAAATATTGCCACAGCCGCATCTTCAAACCTGTTATTCATACTCTGCACAATGGCATAAAAACCGGAAAATAATGCAGCGGTTGTAAACAGATTTGGTAATAAATATATCCCGCGCTTGCGGATACTCATGGATTTTCGCGGATTAAAGTCATTCATAATTTTTGTGTATATCCAAGTATGTTCTTAACATTTGGTAGTGAATACTTTATCACCATAATCGACAACCAAGATAGTACTCGGTACTACCATAGCATAAACAACTTTTTGGCAGGTAATTTAAACTTAATGCTTAGACAAAAAAAGTGACTGGTGCCAACAAACATCTGTTGCAATCACCAGTCACAGTTACTTAATCCACTATCAAACCCGTTAGTTTTTAGACTGATCCACCAGTTTGTTTTTGGCAATCCAAGGCATCATTCCGCGCAACTGAGCACCTACTTTCTCGATTGGATGCTCCGCATTCAGACGACGGCGTGCTGTCATTTCCGGATAATTAGTCCGACCTTCCAGAATGAAACGCTTGGCATAATCACCGTTCTGGATGTTTTTCAGACACTCACGCATTGCGACACGTGACTCTTCGCCAATGACGCGCTGACCGGTTACGTATTCGCCGTATTCTGCGTTGTTCGAAATCGAGTAGTTCATATTGGCAATGCCGCCTTCGTACATCAGATCCACAATCAATTTCAGTTCATGCAGACACTCGAAGTAGGCCATCTCGGGTGCATAACCCGCTTCAGTCAGGGTCTCAAAACCCATCTTAACCAATTCAACCGCACCACCGCACAGAACAGCCTGCTCGCCGAACAGATCAGTTTCTGTTTCTTCACGGAAATTGGTTTCAATCACGCCACCCTTGGTGCCGCCGTTTGCTGCGGCATAAGACAATGCAATGTCTTTTGCCTTGCCTGATTTATCCTGATACACCGCGATCAATGTCGGTACACCGCCACCCTTGAGGTATTCGGAACGCACTGTGTGGCCAGGGCCTTTGGGTGCAATCATGATGACGTCGATATCGCTACGGGGTACAACCTGGTTATAGTGCACGTTAAAACCGTGTGCAAATGCCAACGCTGCGCCGGCTTTCATATTGGGCGCCACATCGTCGTTATAAACCTGGGGGATATTTTCGTCAGGCAACAACATCATCACAACATCAGCACTCTTCACTGCGGCAGCTACTTCAGCCACTTTCAGACCAGCTGCTTCGGCTTTTTTCCAAGATGCGCCACTCTTGCGCAAACCGACAGTCACGTTTACGCCGGACTCTTTCAGGTTCTGTGCATGTGCGTGACCTTGTGAACCGTAGCCAACGATAGTGACTTGTTTGCCTTTGATTAGTGAGAGGTCAGCGTCTTTGTCGTAATAAACTTTCATGGTGTTTCCTTTGGTTATTTTCAATTAGTCGTTTTGCCAACCGATAGTGGTAAATTATCTATCGGGTCTTACAATTTCAAAATGCGGTCGCCACGACCGATGCCGGATGCCCCGGTTCTTACCGTTTCAAGTATCAGCGAACGATCAATGGCCAACAAGAAACTGTCCAATTTCGTACCTGCACCCGTTAATTCGATGGTGTAAGTGCGGTCTGAAACATCAATAATGCGTCCGCGGAAAATGTCGCTCATGCGTTTTAACTCTTCCCGGGCCACACCTTCCGCTCGCACTTTGACCAGCATCAGTTCACGCTCCAGATGCTCACCCTCGCTCAGATCCATCACTTGAACCACTTCAATCAGCTTGTTGAGTTGCTTGTTGATTTGTTCAATTACTTCGTCAGAGCCGCTGGTGACGATCGTCATACGCGACAACGATTCATCTTCGGTAGGCGCCACGGTCAGCGATTCAATATTGTATCCGCGTGCTGAAAAGAGCCCTGCAACACGTGACAAGGCACCCGCCTCGTTTTCCATCAGTAATGAAATAATATGGCGCATTAGATATCCTCCGCCATTAGTACATCTGACAACCCTTTGCCGCCGGGAACCATAGGGAATACGTTTTCTGTCGGATCTGTACGGAAATCCAGGAACACCAGGTCATCTTTGCGTGCAAACGCTTCTTTCAGCGCGCCTTCGACATCCGACGGTTTGTCTATACGGATACCGACATGGCCATATGCCTCAGAAAGCTTGACGAAATCAGGAAGCGCATCCATATAAGACTCTGCATATCGGTTGCCATGGAAAAATTCCTGCCACTGGCGCACCATACCCAGATAACGATTATTCAGCGCAATAATTTTGATCGGCAGATGGAATTGCTTGCAGGTAGAAAGCTCCTGGATACACATCTGGATACTACCCTCGCCGGTAACACAAGCAACCGGCGCACCCGGATGAGCCAACTGTACGCCCATCGCAGCCGGCAAGCCGAAGCCCATGGTACCCAGGCCACCCGAGTTAATCCATCGACGTGGCTGGTCAAATTTGTAATATTGTGCAGCCCACATCTGGTGCTGACCGACGTCCGAAGTGACAAAGGCTTCGCCACGAGTAATCTCATACAGCTTTTCCACAACATACTGCGGCTTGATCACTTCGGTTGAATTGGTATAAACCAGCGATTTGCGCCCGCGCCATTCTTCAATCTGCTTCCACCAGGGTGCAATCGCCGCAGTATCCGGCTTGTGATTGCTTGCCTTCAACAAAGCCAGCATATCCTTGAGGATATTCGCCACATCACCCACCAGCGGCACATCCACCTTTACACGTTTGGATATGGAGGCCGGATCGATATCTATGTGGATGATCTTGCGCGGCACAGAATTAAAGTGCGGGACATTTCCCACAACACGATCATCAAAACGCGCACCCACCGCAAACAGCACGTCACAATACTGTGTCGCCATATTGGCTTCAACCGTACCATGCATGCCCAGCATGCCAACAAACTGCTTATCGGTCTCGGGATAACCACCCAATCCCATCAATGTGCTGGTACAAGGGAAGCCCAACAGCCTTACCAGCTCTGTCAATGGCTTCGCAGCTTCCGACAGGATCACGCCGCCGCCGGTATAGATCATCGGACGCTTGGCTTCAAGCAACAGTTGCACAGCGTGTTTCAATGCAGCCGGATCGGCCTTTACTACCGGATTGTAGGAGCGAATAGACACAGTCTTCGGATATTCATAAACAGCTTTGGTGAGTGAAATATCCTTGGGAATATCTACCAACACAGGACCAGGACGACCGGTTTTGGCCAGATAAAACGCTTTTTTGATGGTACTGGCGATTTCGTTTACATCCTTAACCAGGAAATTGTGTTTTACACAGGGACGCGTAATACCAACGGTATCAACTTCCTGGAAAGCATCTTCACCGATTGCACCGGTTGGCACTTGGCCGCTGATAATTACCATAGGAATGGAATCAAGATATGCCGTAGCAATACCGGTCACCGCATTTGTCACACCCGGACCGGAAGTAACCAGCGCTACACCTACCTTGTCAGTAGAACGCGAATAGCCATCCGCAGCGTGTACAGCCGCCTGCTCATGCCGCACCAGAATATGCTTAATCTTCTCCTGATTAAACAGAGCGTCGTATATGTACAGCACAGCCCCGCCAGGGTAGCCGAATACGTATTCAACCCCCTCTTCCTGTAAACAGCGTATCGCGATTTCCGCGCCTGTAAGTTCCATGTCAAAAACCTTAACTTGCAATAATTATAGAACCGATCAAGATAAGGCCTGGAAGCATTTTGGTCAACCCCTGAATGCATACCCGGCTGGAAAATATGGTCTTTTTTACCACGGCAAGAGCACATTTTGTTAATATCCGCACATTGACTCATTTGGGAGTATCTAAACTGGCAAGCCG
>Ga0315272_10000800_pt1 | contig 16044 bp, 10 predicted proteins | sample C3_middle_MG_FD_203918 | JGI IMG/M metagenome (GOLD analysis project Ga0315272, IMG submission 203918) | Sediment microbial communities from Yellowstone Lake, YNP, Wyoming, USA - C3_middle | ecosystem: Environmental > Aquatic > Freshwater > Lake > Sediment | place: USA: Wyoming | collected...
GGGAAGGACGGAAAGGCACTTATAACCAATGGTAAAGTCTGGTTTAAGAATCAGTCCTATAATTTTGATTCGGCAGCAGGTATAGATTATCTTGTTGACATTACCAAACCTGAAGGATCAAGGATTTCAATTTCAGGGTTCACTGATGGCAGGGTTTTTGAAAAGAACAAAATGTATAAAGTAGCTGTTAACTCATACCGTGGCAATGGAGGAGGCGGTCATTTTACAGAAGGAGTGGGGTTTTCAAAAGAAGAACTCAGGAAACGCCTGATATCATCCACAGACCGTGATTTACGATTTTATATTTTGAAGTACATAGAGGAAACTAAAACTATAACTCCGTCACCGTTGAATAATTGGAAGATAATTCCTGAAGCCTGGGTTAAAGAGGCCAGAAATACGGAATATCCTCTTTTGTTCGGTTCAAATAAATAAGAAGAATTGTTTATGGCAGAAGAAGTGGAAGATACGGTTAATGACGGGAATGCCCTGCCGGTGGTAGAAGAGTTTTTTTCTTTGCAGGGAGAGGGGTTTCAAACAGGAAGAGCTGCGTATTTTATCAGGTTGGGCGGTTGTGATATAGGCTGCAGCTGGTGCGACTCACGATTTTCATGGAATCCGGGAATTCATCCTGTTGTTGAAACAGGGTTGCTTCTTGAACACGTCATTGAATCAGGAGCTGATTCGGTTGTTGTTACCGGCGGAGAACCTCTTATGTGGAATCTTGACCAGCTTTGTGATGGTTTAAAAAGAAAAAATATAAGTACTTTTATTGAAACATCAGGAGCATACCCGTTAAGCGGAACATGGGATTGGATTTGTATGTCTCCCAAGAAAAATATGCCTCCATTAACAGGGCTATGTGAGGCAGCTGATGAGCTTAAGGTGATTATTCAGAATAAAGACGACTTTGAATGGGCAGAAAAGTATATGGTATTGGTAAGAAATGACTGCCGCCTTTACCTCCAGCCCGAGTGGAGCAGATTTGAAAAAATAACGCCTGAAATAGTGGAATATATAAAGAAAAATCCCAAATGGAGGATCTCACTTCAGGTTCATAAATATATGCATATCCCATAGCTTAGGTATGAAGTACTTTCATTTTGTCATATTGGTAACACTTTTTACTTTGTTTTCGTCTGCAGGATTCTCGCAGAGTCTTCACACATCATCCAACAGAGCAGTTAAACTTTATAATGAAGGTGTTTCAGCTTTTGATTTTTTTGATTTAAACAAAGCAGAAAATCATTTTAAGGATGCAATTGCAATTGATAAAACTTTTTATGAAGCATATATGATGCTTGGCGAGCTGATGGTGAAACAAAACAGGTATCCGGAAGCCGCAGTAAACTACAAAATAGCTGTCAGAATTGATTCTTTATTCTATAAGCCTGTTTTCTTTAGCCTGGCAATGTCGGAATTTAAAACTGGTGAGTATTCAAATGCCCTGATGCATTATAATGTTTATGTTGCCCAGGAAGGTATGTCGGCGGCAAATAAAACAATTGCTACAAAATGTATAAAAAACTGTCAGTTCGCACTGAATGCTATGAAGAAACCTGTTCCGTTCAGCCCTGTAAGCGTTGGTTCAGGTATAAACACTGTTGATGACGAATACTGGCCTTCGATAACAGCTGATGGCCTAACACTCATGTTTACCCGTCAACCAAACATTTTAACAAATCCCGGATTTACAGGAGTTGTCCAGGAAGATTTCTACATAAGTTATCTTTCAGATCATGTCTGGCAGAAAGCTTTCAACGCAGGTGCTCCCCTTAACACAATGCAAAATGAAGGTGCACAGACACTTTCTTCCAATGGGAGCTATATGTTTTTCACAGCATGCAACCGGCCGGGAGGAATCGGAAATTGTGACATTTATTTTTCAGCATTTAATGATGGCAGGTGGACAGAACCTTCAAATCTTGGCAGTCCTGTGAATACAAAACAATGGGAATCCACACCTTCGATCAGTGCTGATGGCAGGACATTGTTCTTCTCAAGCAGCAGGCCCGGCGGTTTTGGTGGTAAAGATATATGGCTGAGCAGGCTTAATGATAAAAACCATTGGATGGAACCAGTTAACCTTGGCAACCAGATAAATACTGAAGGAGATGAAATGTCACCATTTATTCATTTCGACGGCAAAACGCTCTATTTTGCTTCTGATGGGAGGATTGGCATGGGAGGATTTGATCTTTTTGTTACGAGGATGAAGGCTGACAGCACCTGGACAACCCCTCAGAATCTTGGATATCCGATCAATACCTTTAATGATGAAATGGGGCTGGTAATTGAATCGGGCGGACAGAAGGCTTATTATTCGTCGGTAAGAGACAAATCAATGGGAAAGGATATTTTCTCATTCAACTTATACGAATCAGTCAGACCTGATCCTGTATCTTACATGAAAGGCAAGGTTTATGACAAGTTCACCGGAAAACTCTTAAAAGCAGATTATGAGTTGATTAATCTATCTACAGGAAAGATTGTATTTAAGAACGTTACTGACGACTCCGGTAACTTTCTGGTCTGTTTGCCATCAGGATATAATTATGGCATAAATGTGAGCAAACCCGGTTATCTGTTTTATTCAGATAATTTTATGTTTGAAGGGATGCATACTGTCTCGGAGCCATACATAAAGAAGATAGTTCTTAATCCGGCCAGGGTGGGAGAGAAGATGCAGCTTTCCAATGTTTTTTATGAGATTGACTCCTGGCAGTTGAAGAGTGAATCAATGTCAGAACTCGACAATCTTGTAGCCCTGTTGATGGAAAATAAAAATTTGGCTATGGAAATAGGCGGATATACAGATTCAACAGGATCAGCAGAATATAACAAAACATTATCCGAAAAAAGAGCATTGTCTGTTGTCAATTATCTGATCAAAAAAGGAATATCAGCCGACAGGCTTAAGTCAAAGGGATATGGTAACTCATCTCCTATAGGTGACAATGTGACGAGTGAAGGAAGAAAGCTTAACAGACGAACTGAGGCGAAGATTATTGAGCTTAAAAAATAAAAAAATGGCTGTTTAATGGTGAAACAGCCATTCGCTCATTACTGATTGATTTCAGACATTGAAATAAATAACTGTCGCTTTATCAGATCGCGATCATGGAATTTGAATATTTATGAATATTAATGCTGGAACTTGCAACTATCTTAACTGGTATTGAAAAGTAAATTCCGGTTCCTGTTAATCCGTTACATTCAACAAAAACTGTTCCGTCCAGCATTTGAATTAGCTTTTTGGCCAGGGTTATATTGATAGCTGTATAGGTATCATTGTGTAGGATAAGAGACTCGTTCAAATCTTGAGTTTGAAGAAATTCTTTGCATTTGAAATAACCCTGGCCGGAGTCGAGGATATAAAAGTTAACTTTATCATCCCTGAGGAAATATCCTATTTTTATATAACCTGATTTTGTGCTTTTTATCGCATTCTGAAACAGGCTGCGAATAACCCTGTAAATTTTATTCCTGTCAATTATCACTTCAACAGAATTTGAAAACTGTAATTCTGTTACGAGTTCGACATTCTTATAGACCTCCTTTTGAAGTTCATCTCTGAATTCGCCAAGAAGTTCTTCAAGAAGTGAGTCAAGCTTATAGACTTTAGAATCTGCTTTGGTATTTCCTGTATCTATAATAGCCGAATCAAGAAAACTGTCAAATAATCCGATCAATTGCTCACATGCGTTAAGTATCTGACTACTGAATTCCTCCCTTTCATTCTCATTGCAGCCATTTTCTTTCATAAGGTACGAGAAAGCAACTATGGCGTTCATGTATGTCCTCATCTCATGTGAGATTCCCGTAAGTAATGTCGGACAATTAACCATTTTTTCTATTGATGAATTTTTATCGTTCTCCATGGCACTGATCATCTATTTTGATTATTCTTCACCCTGTAAACTATACCTTCCCCAGATATCAGTAGCAGTTACTTCAACTTTCTGATTATTCTTTTTGCGTCTTTCTGATAGATTCCATTTTCTTTACCAATTACAGTCAGGAGTTGTATTGCTTTGTCTTTTTCGCCTGTATTAAGGTAACAGAGCGCAAGGTACCATCTTGCCTGGTCAACATAAAGGTTGTCGTTGTCATCAATCACCTTTCCAAATGATTGTTTTGCTTCAGGATATTGTTTCTGTTCGAAATTGGAAACTCCTTTTAATAATACCGTCTGCATATCATTGGGTTTGCTCTCAAGCACTTTGCTGAATAACTCGGCGGCTTTATCGTAGTCATGAGTATTGTAAAACTCAAGAGCCAGACTGAAGTCCTCATCAGTTGATGATTGTGCAGATCTTTGATTTGTCGGAGGCTCATAAACTTTATAATACTGTTTAACAAGAGAATCCGTATTCTGATTTTTCCCAGGAATAAATACCAGGCTTCCTATTAGCACCATGGCCGCTATTACTGCCGCATACTTGATATATGAAGGCTTGCGGGAATCTTTTACAGGACTGTTAACTTCGCTTCGTTTTCGTTCAATTTCAGCGAGTTTATTCCTGAGAGACATAACATTCTTTTGTTTCAGAATATCATCTGTCTGTTTTCTCAGATTGACCTCGCTTCTGAGTTTTTCATTTCCTTCGAGCTCTTTCTGGAACCATTGTATCTCAGTTTCGCTCATTTCTCCGGCATTATACCTTTCAATAAAATATGAAAAATCAATTGTTTTCATAGAAATTAGATATTATTTCGTTTAAAATTATTTTAAGTCTCAATTTTGTAATCACTGTAAATGATTAATCTGTAAATGATTAATCAATAGTCTTCACTCTTCCATGTTATGTCCCAATTCCGGCCGCAAAATAGCCGTAAAATTTAACTATAAAGTCTTCTCCACAATTAAGCACTCATAAAAGCTGGAATGCCATAAAAATGTTCTAAAAAAACCGGTTCTTTTCAGATAATTACCGGAGGCATGTTGGGTAATGAAGGATTATCACCACCACGTACACAAGTCATTTCTTCATTTGAAAGTAAAAACTCATTGAATATATCACTTGCAATTTTTGATTCAGGGTTATTTACAGTTTTCATGGTTTCTATTTTTAATGTTTTCAACTTCTGTCTCTTTGTTTACAAACATACATGTCGGTACACCGTGTTTTGTGACACGAAAAAATCAACTATTTTTTAATTATTTTTTTATTCTCAGATATTCAAGTAGTTACAATTGTGTATTTTTTGGTTAAAAATGAAATTGATTTGGTTTTTATTATATTTGACGTGGAAATCAGCAGGGGCTACGACGAAAAAAATCAAAACTTGAACTTTGACATGCAAATTCTTCGATTTGTTGTTCTTAGTATTATGCTTTCTACCTGGAGTATTAATTCTTCCGTTATAAGAGGTAGCGCCCATTATATAGCGCCCGGGAAATCTTCCGATTCGGGAAAAACAGTTTCTCCTGCTCAACCTGATGAGTCAACTGAACAATTGAATAATAAGCTGTTTGCATATCTTAAAATTACTGATCTGAGGAATTCAAAACCTCTGGCTGCGATATTGAGACACAAAGTTGATGCAGATAAGGGCACTGATAAAAACCTGACTATGTCGCGCTATCTGCTGGGCATATACTACCTGTATTCCAAAAAATTTTATGAATCTGTGAATATCTTAAACAGTCTTGTTTCAGTTAAAGAGACAAACAAAGAAAAGGATGAGATATACTACAGAGCCTTTTATAATCTCAGTTTGGCTTATTATAATTTGGGTAATCTGAAACAATATGAAAAGTATGCATTAAAATCGCTGGAGGTAGGGAAGGCAGTTTACAGCGATGATAGTCCGAAACTCGAGAATGCCTATCTGAATCTTTTAACTACCTATGTGGTATTGAATGAATATGAAAAGGCCATCAGTTATTCTGATGTCGCTTTTGCAATAGCTAACAAGAATACTGACAAGATTGATCCAATCATACTTTTAGGCATTTATGTGAATGTAGGGGTTTGTTATGCCCGTATCGGAAATTTCTCGAAAGCCAGAATTTATTATGATAAAGGCGAATCAATGTACGCTCAATTCAATATTGTCAGGGATGGCAATTATATAAATCTGCTTGATGTTCAGGCTGCTGTCCTCAGATCTCTTAAAATGAATGAGGAAGCAGAAAGTTACTATAAAAAAGGACTTCCATTAGCCATGACTTCAGATTCTCCTTTTGCTTTTAATTTTATTAATAACTATTGCCTGTTCCAGGCTAAGTATAAAAAGGTAACGCAGGGCGAAAAGTTGCTCAGTGAAACTCTTGCACGTGCAAAGAAAGCGTTTGCCGATAAACCTAAGGACTATTGTGAAGTATTGTATTATTATGCCAGTTATCTACTTGATAATAAATTAGATATAAATAAATCAATTGAGTATTTTGAAAACTGTCTTGAATATGTGAATCGGAATGAGGAGGACCTTCCATTGAAATACCTGGTTTATATGGGATACTCCCGGGCACTGAAATCTGCCGGTGATCCTCAGCTGGCTCTTGAGAAGGTCCAGTCATTACTACTCACCGGTCTTGGAAAAGAATCATTTGGCAGTACCTATAACAATCCCCCTGTTGAGCAGCTAAAACCGGATATAATTACGCTTAAAACTCTTAAGCTGAAATATGATCTTCTTCATGATATCTATGGTAAACGAAAAGACAGAAACACACTCGAGGCTGCTTCTTCAACCTCTGAACTGATAATTGCACTTCTTGATAAAGTAAGAATTAATATTAGTGAGGACCAAAGCAGATTGATTCTGGGTGATAAATACAGAGATTCATACCTGAATGCAATTAACGATTTCAATCTCCTTTATTCACATACAGGGGACAAGCATTATCTTGAAAAAGCTTTTGAATACGCTGAAAAAAGCAAGGTAGCAGGATTATTAACATCCACCAGGGAGTTGAAAGCCACCCAGTTTCATATACCAGCTGCTGTAGCCGGTATGGAATTGGATCTTCAAAGAGAGATTGGATTCTTAAATAGCCTTATTTCAGATGCATCTGTAAAAAAGGATGCTGATCAGGCATTAATAGCCGATTTTAAGGAAAGCCTGCTGGAAACAACCAGGAAAAGAGATTCTCTGATTTTAGTCTTTGAAAAAAAATACCCCGACTATTACGCTATTAAGTACAATACAAGAGTTCAGAAAATCGATGAGATTCCTGGAATCATAGGCAATGATGGCAATTATATCAATTATATCCTTTCAGATACAATGTTATATACTTTTGTCGTTAACAGGAAGAATCAGAGATTGATTGCTACTGTTGTGGATTCAACATTCATAAATGATATTAAAGCTTTCAGAAGTTTGTTGTCAATGCCTTCACCATCAGACAAAGCTGGCAGAAAATTCAAAGAATATCAGGAAACAGGCAACAGATTGTATAAAAGACTCATTGAGCCGGTTAAATCTTCCTTTATTTCGGAAAAATTGTTCATTTCACCTGACAATATTCTTTCTTATATTCCTTTTGAGTCACTTCCTCAATCTACAGTAAATAATGGCAGTATAAGATATGCTGATCTGAATTATCTTATGGACGATTATGATATCTCATACGCTTATTCAGCTACCTTCCTTAGTGAAACAAGTCAGAAAGGTATGCAGTGGAATACAAGACTTGTGGCATTTGCTCCTGATTATCCGGAACCGATTGACGTGAACTCTGCATTAATGTCAAGGCAGGCTGGTACCGGGGTTTTAAATGATCTGCCTTTTGCCAGGCAGGAAGCTAAATATATATCTGATATTACTGGTGGAACGCTATATGAAAACAGCAGTGCAAAGGAATCAGTATTTAAAACTGAGTCGGGCAAATATGACATTATCCATCTGGCAATGCATACACTTCTAAATGACGTAGATCCTATGATGTCAACATTAATATTCAGCAAGTTAAAAGATTCCCTTAACGATGGCTACCTCAAAACCTATGAGATATACGGCATTCCGCTGAAAGCGAGAATGGTAGTTCTTAGCTCATGTAACACGGGCACCGGACTCCTTTTCTCAGGGGAAGGGATTTTAAGTCTTGCCCGAGGTTTTATTTATGCAGGAAGTCAGTCCGTAGTAATGTCATTATGGGAAATTGAAGATAAATCAGGTACATTGATAGTAGAGAAATTCTATAAAAACCTGAAATCAGGATATTCAAAGAGTATAGCATTAAAAAAGGCCAGGAGGGATTTTCTGAAGAATGCCGATCAGCTCAGGTCGCATCCATATTTCTGGTCAACTCTTGTTGTTTATGGAAATAATGAGCCATTGTACCTGCCGGTGAAGATGAGAATTATCTTTGGTGGTGCCGGATTAATACTTCTGCTGGCACTTGGTTACTATTTTTCAAAACGGAAATATTCCTGATATTCAGGATCTTCCTTAACAAGAGCGAGGAGAGTTTCTTTACTCAAATACTTTTTTCTTCGGGCGTATGTTTCATCTTTCAGATTCATTTTTACCGCGATCTCCTCATAGCTGTATCCATCAGCAAAAAGATTGAGCACCATCTGCTGATCGGGTTTTAATTCAGTAAATACCCTGCTAATGATTCTTTCAAGAAACAGGTTATATTGTTCTTCACTATCTCCCTCATCAGCAATATCCACTTCGAGTTCCACGGTTTTTTGTTTTCTTCTCAGCTGGGTACTCCAGACATTTTTGGCTATTCCGAAAAAATAACCCTTAAGATCGGTGGTGAGTTTAAGACTATTGTCAGAGATCTGATTGTAGAGCACAATTATTGTATCCTGAAATACATCTGAAACATCTTCAATGGAACCGCTGTTGCTCAGGACATGATTTTTTACCGATTGGAAATAATTATCATATAACCAATTCAGTATTTTATCATCCTGGTCACGAATCCCATCAATGATGTTGATATCTGATATTTTTTTAAACAACCGCGTCAGAATAGAGTATCAATTGGCAAATATAGTATTTCCCAAAACTAAAACTCTCCTAAATTGAGTGAGGCGCATATTTAATTGGAGAATCAATATCATCGTGGTCCCGTCAGTTTATAATAATAGCATCTTTAGTCTCGTAATGACAAAATGCATCATATTTCAATGAATATAAGGAAATTACGAAAATACTATTGATAATACGAAGATACCTGATGATTATAAAGAGAAGAGTTGCTTAATCATTTCTTGGAATAAGGCTCATATTCTTCATATTTTGAAGTGGAAGGGAATGATGAATCTGAAGGGTTCTTTTGATCTGAACCTGGCTTATTATTGTCTTTCTTTTTGAACTTCTGATATAATCTGATAGCAAGTACAACGGCAACAGCTGCAAAAATAAATATTTGTCTTTTATCCATCTGAATTATGTTTATTGTTTCTGTATTACGGATTATTAAATTTAGCCGGATTCTGAATCCAAATATATAATTTATCTTGCTAATATGTTTATGTTACTGCTTGAAACACCATTTTTAATAATTTAATTCCATTCATTGTGATTAACTGATATTGGCTTAATATCTGATTCTCACATTTATTTATGGTAATTCTTTGAGTTTTATTAAATATTTCAATATTTTCGTACTCTGAAATTTCCATGGATTGACATGGTGTAATTTACTGATAAAGAGCTGAACTATAAAAGGATTGATTATGACCAAAAAAAATCCGGATGACTCTGTTCGTGATGAACAATCCGGGGCGAATGAAAGCGCTCTCGGAAGTGAGGATGCCATAAAGGCGGAAAACGCACATGAAACTGACTCTTTAGCCGATTCAGAAAAACCTGAATTTAGTGCTGAAGAAGTGCCACATTTGCACAAAGAACCAGAATATGGAGAATTGCATGATTTTGAGGAGATGGAACTTCCGGAGGTAGATTATTCAGGTTATACAAAACATGAGCTTGTTGAAACCTTAGGACTGATTATTGAAAACAGGCCGGCCCTGGAAATCAGAGATGATGTTGAAAGGATTAAAATTCTTTTCTATAAGAAGCTGAAGAGTGAGTCGGAAGAGAGAAAAAATAAATTCCTTGAAGAAGGCGGTAAGCTTGAAGAGTATCGTCAATGGGTTGACCCTGATGATGCACGCGTAAAGCACATGCTGGAAAAATATAAGGAAAAGAAAACTGATTATAATAAAATTCAGGAAGCTGAAAAATACGAGAATCTCAAGAAGAAGTATGAAATAATTGACAAGATTAAAGATCTTGTTAACAGGGAAGAATCAATAAATAAAACTTTCCATGACTTCCGGGCCCTTCAGAATGATTGGCATTCTATCGGAGTTGTTCCTCAGACAGCTTTGAAAGACCTTTGGGAGAATTACCATCATTATGTTGAGATTTTCTATGACTATATAAAAATCAATAAAGAACTCAGGGATCTTGATCTTAAAAAGAACCTTGAGCTCAAAGTTCTTCTTTGTGAAAAGGCTGAACAACTGCTCCTTGAACCTAATCCTGTTAATGCATTCAGATTGCTTCAGGATTTCCATAACCAATGGCGCGAAATTGGCCCTGTTCCTCAGGAATCGAAAAATGAAATCTGGGAAAGATTTAAGGAGGCTACTTCACAGATAAATAAACGACATCACGAATACTTTGAGAAGCAGAAAGATGATCAGAAGAAGAATCTTGAAGCTAAGCTGGCATTATGTGAAGAGGTGGATGCAATTAATTTGCTCGAAATCAAAAACTTCAAGGATTTTGATGAGCTGGCCGACAAGGTTGTTGAACTTCAGAAAATGTGGAGAACAATCGGTTTTGCTCCTAAAAAACAAAATAATAAAGTCTATCAGAGGTTCAGGGAAGCATGCGATTCTTTTTTTGAGAAGAAAAGAGGTTTCTATGCCGATAATAAAGAGATACAGATTAATAATCTTCAACTCAAAACAGAATTATGCGTTCAGGCAGAAGCTCTGCAGGAAAGTACCGATTGGAAAGCTACCTCAGATGCTCTTATAAAACTTCAGAAGGAGTGGAAAGAAATTGGCCCGGTTCCAAGAAAACAATCTGAAAGATGCTGGAAGAGATTCCGCAAAGCCTGTGATCATTTCTTCAACAGGAAAACTGAATTTTTTGCTGCACTTGATACTTCCTATGAAGACAATCTTAAAGCAAAACTGGCAATCATTGAAGAACTTGAGAAATTTGAACCCGGAAATGATGTCCATGCTGCTTTTGAACGTCTGAAAGAGCTGCAGCGTAAATGGACAGAGATCGGTTTCGTGCCTTTTAATCTTAAAGATGAAATTACAAATAAATATCGCGCTGCAATAAATAAGGAATTTGATAAGCTTAAAATAGGCGATGAAGATAAGAGCATTTTAAAATATAAGTCGAAGCTCGACGGCCTTAAGACTAATCCGAAAGCCTCAAGAAAAGTAAGGAATGAGAGAGACAAATTCTTTACAAAGATTAAACAGCTTGAAGGTGACATAGTTTTATGGGAAAACAACATTGGTTTTTTTGCAAAATCAACCAATGCAGATACTATGATCAGGGAAGTTGAAGAGAAAATTGAGAGTGCAAAAAAACTTATTAAAACTCTTGAAGAAAAGGTCAAAATGATTGACCAGTCGGGATTAGATGATTAAAGTGTATGAATTCTTATTGTTAACAATTTAACTTACATTGTTTTGGCAGACGTTAAGTACGTATTTGTGACAGGTGGAGTTACTTCCTCACTGGGTAAAGGCATTATTTCCGCTTCATTGGCGAAGTTGCTGCAGGCCAGAGGTTATTCCGTTACTATTCAGAAACTCGATCCTTATATTAATGTTGATCCGGGAACACTGAATCCTTATGAACACGGGGAATGCTACGTAACCCTTGATGGTGCAGAAACTGACCTCGATCTTGGTCATTATGAGCGATTTCTTAATGTCCCTACGAGTCAGGCTAATAATGTTACAACAGGCAGAATTTACCAGTCTGTTATCAATAAAGAACGGAAAGGCGACTATCTGGGGAAAACAGTCCAGGTTATTCCTCATATCACCGATGAGATAAAAAGAAGAATTAAACTTGTAGGCTCAGGCGATAAATTTGATATAGTTATCACTGAGATAGGCGGAACCGTAGGTGACATTGAATCACTGCCATATATTGAATCTGTCAGGCAGCTGAAGTGGGAACTTGGTGCCCAGAACTGCATTGTAATTCATCTTACCCTTGTTCCTTATCTGTCTTCAACAGGTGAATCAAAAACTAAACCAACCCAGCACTCTGTAAAAGAGCTTCTTGAGACAGGAATTCAGCCCGATGTACTTGTTCTCAGAACAGAACGACACCTGAATACAGATATTAAAAGAAAAGTTGCATTATTCTGCAACGTGGAAGAAAATGCAGTAATTGAGTCTGTCGATGTATCGACTATCTACGAAGTTCCTATTAAGATGCTTGAACAGGGATTGGACAAGACTGTGTTGCGCAAAATGGGACTTCCAGTTGAATCTGAGCCACCTCTCACAGAATGGAGGCAGTTTCTCTCGCGTTTAAAAAATCCTAAACACTCAGTTAAAATAGGTCTGGTCGGTAAGTATGTTGAACTTCCCGATGCATATAAATCTATTGCTGAATCATTTGTTCACAGCGGAGCTATGAACGAATGCGATATTGACATAGAATACATACACTCTGAAGAAATAACTGAGAGCAATGTTGTCGATAGACTCAGCGGATTAAACGGTGTGCTTGTCGCACCTGGTTTCGGATCAAGAGGTATTGAAGGTAAGATACTTACAGCCAGATATGCCCGGGAGAATAATATTCCGTTTTTTGGAATTTGTCTTGGAATGCAATGTGCTGTAATTGAGTTTGCCAGGGATGTGCTTCATCTTGAAGGCGCTCATTCCACTGAGATAAATCATAAGACAAAATATCCTGTTATTGACTTAATGGAAGAACAGAAGAGTATAATTGATAAAGGCGGAACAATGCGTCTTGGCGGATATAAGTGCGTGATTGATAAAAATTCAAAAACATTCGAAGCCTATCATAAAGAAGAAATAGTTGAAAGACACAGGCACAGATACGAGTTTAACAATAAATACTTTGATGATTTTAAAAATCATGGAATGATCCCGGTTGGGATAAATCCCGTATCAGGTCTGGTTGAGATAATTGAAATTCCTGATCATAAGTGGTTTATTGGTGTTCAGTTTCATCCTGAATATAGCAGTACAGTAATTAATCCACACCCGTTATTTGTTAGTTTTGTTAAAGCCTGTATTGGATAAGGATTTGACAAACAGCTGAATACAAGGGGAGAATATAAGTAAGTCATTAATCAAAAATTAATTCCGTAAAGAATGGATAGAAATACAATCACAGGCCTTATTCTGATTTTTTTAATCTTTATCGGGTTCAGTGTTTATAATAACAACCGTTATAATAAAGAGTATGATAAAGCTATTGCTGCAGCCTCTTCAGATTATGCGAAAGGCGACCTGGAAAGCGCAAGAACAGAGTATATCAATGCTCTGAAGTTCAAGCCAAATCAGGCTGATGCAATGGCAAGGCTAAGCGAGATCAATTCTAAACTTGGAGTATCAACTGAAAAACCAAAATCGGATTCACTTAATGCACCTCTGCAGAATCAGGAAACCAATCAGCAAAAAGATGCAGTTGTCCAGAAAGAAGTCAGTGAATATGGTGCATTCTCACAGGATGCTGCTGGTGTAAATGATTTTATTACTCTCGAAAATAACCTTGTTGAACTTAAGATTGCCACAAAAGGAGGAAGAGTTTATTCAGCCAGATTGAAAAACTATAAGACCTTCGACGGCAAACCGCTAATCCTTTTTTCCGGTGACTCGACAGTTTTCGGCTTTAATTTTTTCACTACCGATAATAAAGCTGTAAAGACAAATAATCTTTTTTTTAAACCTGTATCTGATCAGAAAGCTTATAATGTCGTTTCACGGCCTGAGAGCGTTGTACTGAGATTGCTTGCGGGTGATGATAAATACATTGAATATAAGTATACCCTTACCCCTGATAAGTACACAGTTGATTTCAATGTTACTTTTAAATCAATGGAAGGCATTATAGCCGCCAACCAGAACAGTCTGACACTCGACTGGAAGATGTATCTGCCACAACAGGAAAAGGGACGTCAGAATGAAGAGCAATATTCCACTATAAATTATAAATACTATCAGGATGACGTTACCGGACTTGGAACCCGCCAATCAAAGGAGGTTGTCAAGAGTGATATCGCCACAAAGCTTAGCTGGATATCGTTCCAAGATCAGTTCTTTTCCTCCATAATCATTTCCAATGATTATTTTTTAAATGCTACTGTTAGTTCAACCAAGACATTGGCTTCCAAAAAGTACCACAGATATTATACATCTGAGGTAGGTGTTCCATTTGGAGTAGGCTCTTCCAACACGGTAAACATGAAGCTGTTCTATGGTCCAAATTCAATTCCAATACTTAAAAAGGAGAAGATACAGCTTGAACAGGTGGTGTTCCTCGGGAAGAATATCATCGGATGGATAAACAGGTTTGCCATTATCCCCATTTTTAACTGGCTAAACAATTATATTGGCAACTATGGTATCATAATTCTTCTTCTCACTTTGATTATTAAAGCTGTCCTCTTCCCACTTACATTCAAATCTTATCAGTCGCAGGCTAAGATGCAGGTTCTAAAGCCTATGGTTGAAGAGCTTGGAAAGAAATTTCCCAAGAAGGAAGATGCAATGAAGAAGCAGCAGGCAACAATGGATCTGTATAAAAGGGCAGGGGTAAACCCGATGGGCGGTTGTTTACCAATGCTTTTGCAGATGCCTATACTTTTTGCCATGTTCAGGTTTTTCCCGATATCAATAGAATTGAGGCAGGAACATTTTCTCTGGGCGACTGACCTGTCTACCTATGACTCAATACTTCATCTTCCATTTGTTATTCCTATGTATGGCGACCATGTGAGCCTCTTTACACTTCTTATGACAGCTTCAACACTTCTGACAATGAAAATGACCGGATCATCACCCGGATCTGATCAGCCAGGAATGAAACTGATGATGTATATGATGCCAATCATGTTCATGCTTATCCTTAATAATTTTTCATCGGGTCTGACATACTACTATTTCCTTGCGAATATTCTAACATATGCACAGAATGTTGTTACCAAGAGACTTATTAACGCCGATGCGGTTCTTGTCACACTCGAACAGAACAAGAAGAAAGCAGTGCCGAAATCAAAATGGCAGCTCAGGCTTGAGCAGGCAGCGAAACAGAGAGGCATGACACCTCCTAAAAAATAATTGACTAAAATTTTATAAAAGAGGCTGTCCTTTCGGGCAGTCTTTATTTTTTTAGCCGAAGATTAAAAAAAAGTTAAAAATTATTAAATCAGATCTGTAATTCAAAAAAAGAACTAAATTTATTTCTTCCAATTAAATGGGGAAATGGGAAAAAAATTTAAGAATAAAGATTTAGCCGCCAGGCTTGGAGTGTCTGGTACGTTGGTTTCGCTTGTATTGAATAATAAAGCTGATCAACAGGGAATTCGGAAAGATACACAGGAAAAGGTACTTCTTCTGGCAAGGCAGATGGGATATTATGAAGCCGTGCATGAGAAAAATGAAACTGCACCTACTGAAGAAAAACCAGGTGTCCTTGGAATGATAGTGCCTTCAATTACTGATCCTTTTATTATACAGATAACTCCATTCCTTCAGAAAGCTTTTTCAAGCATTGGAGTGGGATTTTCTATAGTAACTAAAGATCCTGATGATCAGCGATATGACCGCCTTGTCGGAGCCTTTAAAAAGTTCTACAGCGGATTGATTCTTCTTGGTGATGCTGCTGATGAAGCTACAATCAGAACTCTCAGGGCAACTGATTATCCTTTTGTCCTGCTGGAGAAACCAAAAACATTACGACTTAACTCAGTTAGTACTGATACTGTAGTCGGAGCACAGCTGGTTGTTAATCACATAGATAAACTTGGATATACAAATGTAATATTAGTCTCGGATTATAAATCCAAGCGTTCAATTTCCATTGCTATTCAGGATATATCAGATG
>Ga0315272_10000801_pt1 | contig 16042 bp, 18 predicted proteins | sample C3_middle_MG_FD_203918 | JGI IMG/M metagenome (GOLD analysis project Ga0315272, IMG submission 203918) | Sediment microbial communities from Yellowstone Lake, YNP, Wyoming, USA - C3_middle | ecosystem: Environmental > Aquatic > Freshwater > Lake > Sediment | place: USA: Wyoming | collected...
CCGTGATCGGCGCTCCCGTGGAGACGGCCTTCATGCCGCGCACCATGCCATCGGTGGGTTGCAGCGCAACGCCGCGAACGCGGCCTTCGCCGAGGTGCTGCATCACTTCGACCGTCACGTCGATGGGAGTCGGCGAATCGAACCCTTCGCTGTTGATGCGCACCGCCGTAAGGATGGATGGGATCTGGTGCTCGGCGAACTGGATATCGACGGCCGGGCCGGCGACCTGGATGACTTTGCCGACCACGCCGGCCGTGGCATCGACTGCATGCTGTTCAGTGGACATGGAATTAGTTCCTTCGACCTCTGTGCCTTAAATCCTGTTTGGCAGGGCTACCCTTGGGCTGCCGCGCCGCTGACGACCTCGATGATCTCCCTGGTGATGCTCGCCTGGCGCACCCGGTTGATGTAAAGAGTCAGCTTGTTCATCACATCGGAAGCATTGTTGGTGGCCGCGTCCATGGCCGTCATGCGGGCGGCATGTTCGGCGGCGGTGTTTTCGAGAAACGCTTCCAAAACCTGGAGCAACACATAGCGCGGCAACAAATTGCCAAGAAACTGCGCTGGGGGTTGCTCGTAAATGTACTCTCGCTGGGCCGGACCGCCGGCTCCGTCGGAGGCGACCGACAACGGCAGAATCTTCTTCAACGTGACGCGCTGCGTCAGCACGCTCTTGAACTCGTTGTAGAGGATGTAGACGGAATCGATTTCCCCTTCGGAGAAACGCTGCATCAACTTGCTGACTAGAGCTTGAGCCTCGGCGAGCGAAGCAGTCTGGCTGGCGCCGACCAGTTCGCCGCTGACTTTGGCCTCGCGGCGGGTGAAATGGTCGCGGCCTTTGCGGCCGATCAGTTCGAACTCAACCTGGCAGCCCGCATGATCGCTGACGAACTGCTCAGCCGCACGGATGAGATTGGTGTTGTAGGCGCCGGCCAAACCGCGGTCCGCGGTGACCAGCACGAGCTGAATCGTGCGCTCTTCCCGGACCGCGAGCAGCGGGTTCTCCGCCACGCGGTCGTCGCCCGCCATCGCGGCGGCAACGTCGGCCAGGATGGAGGCAAACATCCGTGCGTACGGCCGGGAGTTGATGACACGGTCCTGCGCGCGGCGTAAGCGCGCCGCAGAAACCATCTTCATCGCCTTCGTGATCTGCTGCGTGTTGCGGATGGAGCGAACACGCCGCCGGAGATCGATCAAACTGGGCATGGCGATTGGCTCGCTTTACTTCGCCGCGGAGTGCGCCGCGAGGAACTGCTTCTTGAACTCCTTGAGCAACGCTTCGAGTTTTGCCTTGAGGTCGTCGCTCAGAATCTTCTTATCGCGGATCTCGGCAAGGATCTCCTGGTGCGCGTTGTCGACGTAGCGGTAAAGTTCCGCTTCAAACGGACGGCACTGCTCCACAGTGAGGTCGTCGAGGTGGGCGTTCGCGCCGGCATAAAGGATGAGAATCTGCTTCTCGACCGGCAGCGGCTGGTACTGGCCCTGCTTCAGGATCTCAACCAGGCGCTTGCCGCGATTGATCTGGGCCTGCGACGCTTTGTCGAGGTCCGAGCCGAACTGCGCGAAAGCCGCCAACGCCCGGTACTGGGCCAGGTCCAGGCGGAGCGAACCGGCTACCTGGCGCATGGCCTTCACCTGCGCGTTGCCGCCGACGCGGCTGACCGAGAGGCCGACGTCCACGGCCGGGCGGACGTTCGAGTTGAACATATCCGACTGCAGGTAGATCTGGCCGTCGGTGATGGAAATCACGTTTGTCGGAATGTAGGCCGAGACGTCGCCCGCCTGAGTCTCAATGAACGGGATGGCCGTGAGCGAACCGCCGCCGAGCTCATCGCTGAGCTTCGAGGCGCGCTCCAGCAAGCGGCTGTGAAGATAGAACACGTCGCCCGGATACGCTTCGCGCCCTGGCGGGCGACGGAGCAGCAGCGAGATCTCGCGGTACGCGGCGGCCTGCTTCGACAGATCGTCGTAGACGCAAAGGGCGTGGCCCTTGTTGTCCCGGAAATACTCGCCCATGGCCGTACCGGCGAAGGGAGCGATGTACTGCATCGGAGCCGGGTCGGAAGCGGTGGCGGCGACGACGATGGTGTATTCCATCGCGCCGTGCTCTTCAAGAGTCCGGACGACCTGCGCAACCGTGGAGCGCTTCTGGCCGACGGCGACGTAAATGCAGATTACGCCGTTGCCCTTCTGGTTGATGATCGTGTCGATGGCGATGGCGGTCTTGCCCGTCTGGCGGTCGCCGATGATCAACTCGCGTTGGCCCCGGCCGATCGGGATCATGGCATCGATTGCCTTGATGCCGGTCTGCAGCGGTTCCTTTACGGGCTGGCGATCGATGACGCCGGGAGCGATGCGCTCGACCGGCAGGAAATGCTTGGTCTCGATCGGCCCCTTGCCATCGATCGGGCTGCCGAGGGCATCGACGACGCGGCCGATCAAGGCCGGCCCGACCGGAACCGACATGATCCGCCCGGTGCGGCGAACCTCGTCGCCCTCCTTGATTTCGGTAGCTTCACCGAGAATCACGGCGCCGACCAAGTCCTCTTCCAGGTTGAGGGCCAGGCCGGAGATCCCGTGCGGGAACTCGATCAGCTCACCGGCCATCACCTTGTCGATACCTTGAATGTGAGCGATACCATCGCCGACTGAAGCCACGTAGCCGGTCTCGGAAACCTGCACTACCTGCTCGAAGCCTTCGATCTCCTCGCGCAGAACCCGCGCTATCTCGTCCGCACGAATCTGGGCCATAGACTCTTATTCCTTAACCCTTTCGAATACGCAAACTGCGGCGCAATCCGCGCCCTAAGCTTCGCCAACCAGCCGGCGGCGCAGCGAATCGAGTTGACCGCGCACCGAGCCATCCAGGACCTTCGAACCGATCTTTACCGTCAAACCGCCCAGCAGGGCGCCGTCCACCGTGTACGTGCAGCGCAGACTCCCTCCGGCGGAGGCAGACAGACCCGACTCCAGCGCGGTCCTCTGCGCGGCGCTCAATTCCCGCGCGGCGGCGATCCTCGCGCGCACAATCCCAAGCTGCTCATCGAGCTGCGAGCGGAACATGAGCCGGATGGAAGATAGCAGCGCGATGCGGCGATGACTGGTGACTACGTTGAGAAAATTATTGACAACCGGATCCAGACCGATCATCGCACCCAGCCGCGCGATCGCCTTACTCTTCTGAGCGGCGGCGATGGCGGGAGAGAGCAGCGCCACTCGAAACTCAGGAGACTCGGCAATCAGCGCCTCAAAAGATTCCAACTGATCCAACGCGGTCTCCGGGGCCAGCTTCGAGCCGGGTTTGCCGACCACTTCGAGTAGCGCTTTGGCGTATTGACTGGCAACGGCTAGCGACATCGTGTGGGCTCTCTCCTCCTGCTAATTGTTCAGACCGCGGGCAAAGCGGTCGACCAGAGCGGCTTGCGTCGGGTCATCCATTTTCGCGGCCACCTTCTGGCGCGCGAGGTCAAGAGCGAGACCGGCGACATATGCCTTCAAGTCCTGGCGGGCAGCCTTGGCGGCGGAGGCAATATCCGCCTCGGCGCCATGCTCCACCTTGGCGATCTGCTGAACCGTTTCCTGGCGAATCCGCTCCGCCTCGGCGGTCATCTCGAGGTTTGCCTTGGCGCGAAGCTCAGCTACCTCGTCTTGCAGACCAGCCATACGGCGATCAATCTCCGCGGCTCTTTCGGCGGCTGCCTCCGCACGGCGCGTGCCTTCGGAGAGACCATCGAGAATCTCCTGCTTCTTCGCCCGGAATGCGGGCCCGCCCACCTTCACCGCGATAAAGCCGATGCCGCCGGCCAGGATCGCAAAATTGATCCATTTCTGGAGGAGTTGATCTCCGCCTTCGTGCTTGGCGGCGCCCTCTTCGGCGGCGAACGCGGCGCATGCAAAAACGAGGAATAAGGCCAATTTGCGCATCTTAGTTCTTCCCCGCCAACACGGCATAAGTAATCTGTTCCGCCAGGCGCTCGCTCTCACCCGCCAGAGACACGCGGGCGGCCTCAGCTTCAGCGGTAATCCCAGCAGTGGCGGCGGCCACCTGAGCGGCCATCTTCTTCTTGGATTCCTCTATCGCGGCGGCCTGGTCAGCGATCAGATTGCGGCGGTTTTGCTCCTGATCGGCGTACACGCCGGCTCTCGCCTCATAGAGGGCCTTTTCGTAGGCGGCCGCCTTGACGGCGGCCTGCGCGAGCGCGGCTTCCGAGGCGGCGACAGCCCCTTCCGTGCGCTTCCTGCGCTCGGCCAGGACTCGTTCCATGGGCTGGATCAGAACCTTCTTCAGGTACCAATGGAGGGCGATAACCAGGAAAAATGTGGGCAGGGCGCGAACAAGGATATCCTGCAGGGTGCTAAAGATTTGTGCCATGGACGACCGTTCTGCCGAAAGCGGGTCGCGGGACAGGAAGAGGAGGAAATGCCGAGACCCTAAACTCCTTTATTATACGCATGCGAGAAATTCTGCGGTCAAACACAACAGTCCGATCATCGTCGAGTTCCTCTCAAGGCGCGTGAAGAATGTGACGGTGTTGCGGAGGCGCAGTGAGGCAAATCCGGTCGCACCGCGGATGGCTGGCTCCCGGCAATTTCCGAAATGAGCGGCGCACGGTCCGGCCAGTTCACATAAAGCGATGCGCTGCCGTAAGATACAGCTGTGTTTCAGGAGCAGCGGCCTGCTCGCGAGGGCGCTACGGCGTGTCATGCTGCCAGAAGGCAAGCGACCCTTCGACATGCAGACGAAGTCCTGCCACCCAGACGGGGCCACGGTCCCGGTTGTAGCCGGGGTCCCAGATCCGCTGCACATCCGCACCAATCGAAAGGCCGCTCCAGGTATGGAGGTTGTAATACGTCTCCACAATCCGCTCCCGGCCGTAGTTCAACGCTCCGTCGCCGAGGAGAAATCCGAGTCCTCCCAGCGCCAGGTACTCGCGATGGTCGCCCGAGATCGCGTTGAGCAGGAAAGCGACACCCAACTTGTCATCTTTTCGATGCCAACGGGTACCCCGCAAGTCCGTTCCGAGGGAGGCTGATTGGTCCACTTCCGTGTAGGCGAAGGACTCGTTGTGGCCCTCATTCCATCCAAAGCGGCCGTAGGCGCGCCAGCCGGCGGCGAGCACCTGTTCGGCATTCACGCCAAAGCCGTATTTCACCCGGCCCTGGCGGCGGTAAGCGATCACATCGGGCACGGGATCCACGCCAGAGAGATAGCCCTGGATCGCCTCGCGGTAGCTGCCCATATTTGCGTGATTGACGAAGGACAGCAGGCGTAGCGTCGTGGCCCGCTCGCGAAACACAGACGGGTGTAATTCAAGCTCGTAATTCTCCGAACGGGCCCGCGGCAGGCTCCAGTCCAGCGTGATGCCGTTCGCCACGGTGGGCATCAGCATCTCCCCAAACCGGAACGCCCACCCCCTGTCGTAATACTCCGCCAGAAAGCCATATGTGTAGCCGCGCGTGTCGGCCGCGTAGTCATAGGCGCCATTGTTGTCGGCTGTCCAGTTCATGAACTGGTAGTGGCTGTCGCTCCCGACGCTATTCACGTCGAAGAAGTCGGCCGTGCTCATCTTTCCGAAGCGCAGTTCGACGCGGCGCTCCGGTACGCTGGGCGCAAGAGCCAGAGGACCCGGCGTCGCCGCGATGAGTTTTTTGCTGAGAGGGATGGTCTGGTGAATCATCGCCCGCGCCACGTAGGGCGCCTTGCCGAGCGCCGGATTCCGTACGACATCCAGGTTTGTGAAGCCGGCCAGGCCCAGCGCCTCACTCAGGCCATGTCCGCCGCTTTCCTCAAGATCGAACAGGACCTCGGTGTTGCGGAACAGGCGAAAGCCGGTAAACAAGGTCAGGACGCGGGAGGAAGCGTCCTGCGCGGCGGGGGAAAAGCTGTTCGTCCCGCTGTACTTCGCGGAGAAGGTGGGATGGTATTGCGTGATGAAATTCGCCTGCCCCGAAAGCCAGAGACGGTTGCTCCAGGTGAGGTCCGAATCTGGCGCGCTGTCCGCAGCGGTATCCGGACTATCGGGAGGAGGAATCTGAGCGCAAAGCTCCCGCCCGAACATTCCGCAGAGGATGCAGGCAAACAGGATGGCGATGATTCGCGAAATCAACGTACTAGTGTACGACGGGCCGGTTACAGGCCGGTTGCGGAACCCCCCGCCGGCTCCGGGAAGGACCGCGGCCACGGCGACTCTTCATCGCTCGGATGTGCGAGTGAGACAACCCGGCGACGGCGTAAAGGCGCCAGCCCGGCAAAGAGTTGGCTTGCAGGTTGGCACTCATAACGGGACACTGGAGTCGTGGAAGAGATTTGTACCTGCGGCGCGAGGCTTGTTCCGGATGCGCTGTTCTGCCACCGCTGCGGACGGCCGTTACGGCCCCTGATCGCGGAGGAAGAACCAGCCGAGCAAGCCGAGGCTCCTCTGCCCGCCGAACCGGAACCGGATCGTGTCGTCATCGCAAACGCCGTCGTCGTTCTGGAAGCGAGAGTTGATTTCCGCGACCGCATCGTGGTGAAGAGTTGCTTGCTGGCCGCATGCTTCAGCCTGGTTGCCGGCATGCTGCTCTCACCGATCGGTTCCGGCGCTCTTTTCCCGTTTGTGCTCTTCGGCGGAGGTTGGATCGCGTCTTATCTGTATTGCCGCGGCAGCGCCCGGCCGGTCAATGTCAGAAGCGGCGCGGCGCTGGGCTGGATGGCCGGACTGTTCACATTTCTGATCCTGCTGGTGTTTATCACGCTGTTGTTTATGACACTCGCGGGCAATCCGGAGTTCGTCCAGTTGCTGCGCGAGAACTCCGGCAAGTACGGTGCCCGCGCCGAAGACATGAATCAGCTTCTGGATCTTCCCAAACACCCGGACAGGTTAGCCCTCGGCCTCGGATTGAACTTCGTGCAACTAACGGTTTTCAGCTCGCTTGGCGGGCTATTGCACGCCTTTGCACGGCGGCGCCACATGGGTCAGTGACTCTCGATCCGCTTGACGACTGCCACTCCCAGAAAAATGATCAGCATGGCGAATGCCTCGCGCACTCCGAAAGGCTCGCGGTAGAACAGGTAGCCGAGCAGCACGGCAACGACCGGATTCACATAGTTGTACAGCGAAACGATGGCCACGGGCAGGCGATCCATCGCAAACACGTAGGCGCTGTAGCCGACGATTGAGCCGAAGATCACCAGGTAAATGACCGCGCCCACGCCGCGCGCCGACCAGTGAATATCCCCGCCGGCAATCAGCGCCCAGGGAGCACAGGCGATTCCGGCCGCCAATTGTTGAATGGCTCCACTGACAATGGGGTGAGCGCGCGTGGCCATGCGGCGTTGGAGCAGCGAGCCGTAATTCCAGCCGAGCATGCCCAACTGCAGCACCAGTACGCCCTTCACGAGTCCACTGTGCAAGCCGCCTTGGAAGGCGCCGGGGCCGACGAGCAATGCCGCACCGCCCAGACCGACCAGCAAGCCGATCCACGTTGCGGGGCGGACGTGCTCGCGTGGAGGCATGACCGCGTTGAGGCCGAGCATCCAGAAGGGCGACATCGTGATGATGAGCGCCGCGAGCCCGCTGGGGATCCATGTCTCGGCCCACACCAGCGCGCCGTTTCCGATGCTCAGCACCAACAGGCCGGTCATCGCCGTCTGCCATAGCTCACGGCCCGAGGGCAACGGAATGCGGAGCGCGACTACTCCGGCCAGCATGATGCTTCCGGACAGGATGTAGCGCAGGGAGACCAGCATCATCGGCGGCCAGGTCTCGAGGGCCATGCGGATGCTCAAATACGTGGTGCCCCAGAAAAAACAGACGGCGAGCAGGGCGGCGTACGCCAAAAATTGCGGATGACGCTTCAAGCGTACAGCGTAGCATCCGGTACAATGGCGGTTTGGTTGTCACTCTCACGGTGAATCCCGCCATCGACCGCAATGTCACGGTCGACCGCCTGGTCTTCGAGGACCGGGCCTACATTCTTTCGTCGAACAAGTCGGCGGGCGGCCGGGGCATCAACGCCTCGTGCGTGCTGCGCTCCTTCGGCGCGGAGACGCTGGCGATCGCCACGTGCGGAGGCAAGTCGGGCCGGCTGCTCGAGGAATACCTGACGCGCTGCGAGTTCCAGTTTTCGCTGGTTCGGATCCGCCAGGAGATCCGGTCCAACATGACGGTGGCCGACCGGCAGGGGCTCGCCGTGAAGCTGAACGAAAAGGGACCGGTGCTCACTCCGGGCGAGATCGCGCGTCTCGAAAAGGTCGTACGTGGAAGCCTGCGGGGCGCGGATTGGCTGATGTTGTGCGGGAGCCTGCCACCAGGCGTTCCAGCCGATTTTTATGCCCGCCTGATTCGCTTCTCGCACAAGCAGAAGGTCCCGGTGCTGTTGGACGCGGACGGTGAAGCCCTGGAGGCTGCGCTCGAGGAAAAGCCGACCGTGGTCACGCCTAACCAACAGGAAGCGGAGCGGCTGCTGAGCCGTGCACTGATCACGCGCAGCCATTTCTTTGAGGCGGCCGAGCGCATTCGCGCCATGGGCGCGCAGAGCATCATCCTGTCCCTCGGCGCGCGCGGCGCGCTGGCGGCCGACAGCAGCGGGAAAGCCGTGGAAGTAGTTCCACCGCGCGTGGATGCGTTGTGCCCCATCGGCGCGGGCGACGCACTGGCGGCGGCCTTCGTGTGGGCGCAGACGCAGAAATACGATTTCCCGGATTCGGTGCGCTGGGGCGTGGCCGCGGGCACGGCCTCGGCGCGGCTGCCCGGCGTCAGCTTCGCTTCGCTGGAACAGACGCGCGAGGTTCATGCACGCGTCGAGATGCGCTTCATCCAGTAAGCTTCGAAACGCTCAATCGTATCGCTCGTAGTGGATTTGCGACCGTTCGAAGCCTTTCTCCTTGAGGATCGCCCGCACGCTGTCCACCATCTCCCGCAGCCCGCAGATGTAGACATCCACATCGAGGCGGCCGTCGAGCGCATCGTCGAGATGCTGCTGCACCCATCCGATGCGCCCACGATAATCGGCGTCGGGGCGCGTAACGGTAGGCAGGAACCGGAACTCCGGCCGTTCCTTCGCGAGGGTCTCAAATTCGCCACTGTAGACGAGGCCGCGCGGATATCGCGCACCGAACAGCAGTGTGATCCGCTTCCCGCTCTCCACCACCGGCGCCCAACGCAGAAACGCGCGGAACGGGGCAATGCCCGTGCCAGTCGCGATCAGGACGGAGTCGCGGAACGGTTGCCTCGGCACAAAGAAGCCAAGCGGCCCCGACATCTCCACGGTTCTGCCCGGCGCCATTTCGAACAGCCACGGAGAGAACAGTCCTTCTCTCACGCGGTTCAGACACAGCTCGAAACGGTTTCCGCCGGGCGCCGAGCAGACCGAATAGGCGCGGGTTACCTCGCGGCCGAAAACCGCTTCACTGAAGGAGACGAACTGGCCCGGAATGAACTCGAGCTGGTCCACCTCCGGAACGTCAAAGAGGAAGTGCCGGACGTCCGGCCCGATTTCACAGGATTCAACGAGCCTGGCTCGCATGACTATCTCCAGGGCCCTATCCGTTCGTTACGATGCCGCCAGAGTCGCCCGGCGTCTCCTCACGCGGCGGAGGCAGAATCCCGTAAAGCGACTCGATAAAGGCCCGGCCCTTGCGGCGGCCGTTGCTGCGCTGATACTCCATCCGCTGCCAGAACACCAGGACGCCGAGCAGATCTTTGTCTAACACTGCGTGGGTGGGAGCACGCTGGGCCACGTCGTCGCGGAACTCATCCAGTTCCTCGCGAAAGCGGGAAGCAACGGCGGCGGCGATGGCGTTGTCGGGACGAGCCTCGTAGATGAGGCCCGAATTCGCGGTCTTGAAGGTGGTTACCAGGGACGCCAGCGCATCCCGCATGTCGCCATCAACCACGCCCTGGTTCTCCATTGCGGCCACAAAAAGCAGGCGCCCGATCACGATGGCGAGTTCCTGGCGGCTGTTCATGAAGCTTTCGGTCAGCTCAATCTCAGGATTGGGCAGGGACTTCGGATCCATTTCGGGAAGCCGCTCGTGATAGCGCGCGTCGCGCAGGTGCTCGCAGTCGAGCGGACACGCGATGGATTGCTCGCGCTCGGTGCCGCAACAGACTGCGCAGATCTCGCGCTCAAGCGCGGGACAGTACCGGCGCGGCGCGCGGCGCTCGCAGAGATGACAGAGATTCTTTTCGCCCATATACCTTCTTCGACGCTGCTATCGTACCATCCGAGTGATGAAGTGTATCGATCTCTACCTCAAGGTGGAAGTGGACCTGCCCGACGACGAGAGCCCTCAAAAGCTGGCCGACGAGTTGTGCCGGATGTTGCGCAAGGCTTACGCCGTTCGAAAGGCCGAGCTTTCCAGCCACGTAGACCACAACGACGAGAAGTGAGCTATCTGACGAGCCGCCGGGCGGTTTTGCGGCAGAAGCCATCGGTCATGCCTGCAATGTAGTCGCAGACCACCCGATGCACGGGCAGATCCGCCATTCTCATCCGGTGTGGTTCCGGCAGTTCTCCCGGGTTGGCGAGGAAGAACTCGAACAGGCGCCCGATCGTTGTCGTGGCCCGGGCGCGTTCGCGGACCAGTTGCGGCGACCTGTAGACGCGCTGCATGAGGAACTGTTTCAGCCCGAGATCCGCCCCTCGAGCGGCTTCGTCGAGAATCGCCAGACGGCCAGGGTGCTCGCGCACTTCCCGGACACTCGACACTCCGCTGCGCTGCAGCGCCTTCCGCGTGCCTTCGATAAACCCGGACACGAGCAGATCGATCAGGCGGCGCAGGACCTCCTGGAATTGCAGCCCCTCCTGCGCGGCTGGAAAACGCTGGCGGATCTCTTCGAGCAGCTCTCCATAGTGCGGTACGGCCAGGGCGATATCGTCGAGAGAAAAGAAGCCGGCGGAGTAGGCGTCGTCCAGGTCGGCGCTGTTGTAGGCGATCTCGTCGGCGAGGTCGATCAACTGGGCTTCGAGCGGCGGACGTAGTCCGGGCAGGTACTCATCGAACTCCGGCATCTCTCCCGGTTCAATGTCGTGAGAGTGCTTCACCATTCCTTCGCGCACCTCAAAGGTCAGGTTCAGGCCCGGGAAGCGCGCGTAGCGCTGCTCGAAGCTCTCGACGATATGCAGGGAGTGGAGGTTGTGGTTGAAGCGGTCGCCGAAGCGGCGCATGCGGCGGTCGAGTTCCTCCTCACCGGAGTGCGCAAAGGGCGGGTGCCCGATATCGTGAGCGAGCGCCAGCGCCTCGGTGAAGTCTTCGTCCAGAGACAGCGAGGCCGCGACGGTGCGAGCGATCTGCGCCACTTCGATGGTGTGGGTCAGCCGGTTGCGGAAATGATCGGAAAGGCGCTCGCCGAAAACCTGGGTCTTGCCCTCCAGCCTGCGGAAGGCGCGGGCATGCACAATGCGATCGCGATCGCGTTGGAATTCAGTCCGGTACGGATGGGGTGGTTCCGGATACCGCCGGCCTCGCAGTTCCTGAACCGGAAACCGCAATCCCGAAGGGCTCACTTGCTCGAATTCGGATACGTCTCTGCGAGTAGAGTCACGGCGATGCGGCCGACGGCCGTGCTCTGAGTTCGCAACGGTTCGAGCAGTTTGCGCGCTTCCATCGGACGGCTCTTCAGGTAGATCTTTGCGAGTGCGATGGTGGCCTGGTCCTTTGACACCAGAACCGAAGGCTTCGCAATCAACTCTTTCAGCAGCTTTTCGGCATCGGCAGTCTTGCCTCCCGACACGCATACGTCGGCGAGTGCGAACTTGGCTAGCGACCCGTACTCGGAACCGCCATCCGCCACAGCCTGCCTGAGGTACCGCTCCGCCACGTCGAGGCTCCCGTGATCGGCGGCACGGATGGCCAGAAGGTATTCCGCCGCGCCGGCTTCGTCGGAACCGGAGTGGCTCGCGATAAGCTCGGTGGCGGCCTTGGTGAGTGCCTTGTCTTTGGCGGCCGTGTCGGCGAACGAGTAATCTCCGCCGCCCGGTGAGCCAACGGGTGCGGCCCATATGCGCATCACCTTCGCCAGTTCGAGTTCCCGTGACTGCTTCCGGTTATGCACAAACCAGTAAGCCCCGCCGATCAGCACCAAGGCCGCGACGGCGATAGCCCCGTAGCGGATCACCTGAGACCGATGGGCCTCCACCTCTTCAACAATGTGACCGACCTGTTGGGCAAACGGGTCGGTTTTTAGATCATGGCGGGTAATGCGATCCACGGAAGAAAACTCCAGCGGGCAAAATGTCAGTGTATCACAGGGCGTTCACGCAGGCAGGGCAGCACAAAGCCTTCCCCGGCGGCCTGAACAGCCGCCGGGCCAGGAGATCTGTCGCAGAAAAGACGTCCGGCAAACTAGAAGCTGCCGAGGGCCTTAGCCTCGTCGTCGAACACTTCAAACACGGTGTACAGCTTCGTGATCTGCAGAAGATCCTGAATGCGCTTCGTCAGTTTCAAGAGCTTCAAGCTGCCCCCGGCGTTGCTCACGCTGGTGAAGCCGCTCACAAGTTCTCCGATGCCTGACGAATCGATATAGCTAACCTCGGCCAGATTCAGCAACATTTTCTTATTGCCCTTGCTGACCAGATCCTTGATGGTCTCGCGGAAGACCGAAGATCCTTCGCCTAGGGTAATTCGTCCCACGGCGTCGATCACGGTCACGTCCCCGACCTGACGGGTAATCAGTTTAGCGCTCACGGATGATGAACCTCCTTCCACACTGAGGGAACTTCGCTCGAACCCTGCTGCAACCGGCCAGATGCGCTGGCCGTCACGCCACTTTGGGCGGTAGAAACTTCCGTAGTATAACGCGAGTGCCCGACGGCTGTGCGGTCTCGACAATCAGCTCGTCGGTGAAAGCCTTGATGAGAGCCAACCCCCGCCCGGATTGGTTCATCAGGTTCTCTTCGGCCAATGGATCTGCCTGCTCACCGGCTGCGAATCCCTCGCCCTGATCCTGGACGAGGATCTCAATACCGCGCTCCGAGAAAGCGACCCGAAAGTGCACGGTCTTGTTGGCGCTATAGCGGTTGCCGTGAACGACGGCATTTACCAGTGCCTCGCGGACGGCATAACCCAAGCGATAAGTATCCTCTTCGGGAAGCCCGGCTTCCAGCGCCAGCGCAATCACCTTTTCTTCAGACTGGTCGACACTCTCCAGAGACGATTCCAGTCTCTGCTCGAGGACGATCTTTGGACGACGTTCCTGTGCGCTCATCGCTCCGGTCCCCGCCGGCAGGGCCGTCCGGCGAAATCACTACGCTAGACGAGCAGTGGGAACAATGTCAAGCGACGTTGTCCCAACGCCTTACGACAATAACTCCGCGTAGACGCGGAGCGTCTCCCCGGCGGCGGCGCTCCAGGGTCTGCGCCTGGCCCGCTCACGCCCCCTGCCGGCCAGAGTCGAGGCCAGGACGGGATCGTCGATCAGAGAGCGGATGGCCGCGCCGAGGGCCTCCGTATCGCCGGGGTCCACCAGCAGCGCGTCGTTTCCGCAAACTTCCGGCAACGATGAGCGGTTGGAGGCCACGACGGGGAGTCCCCAAGCCATCGCCTCCAGAATTGGAATCCCGAACCCTTCGTCGAGAGACGGGAACGCCAGCACGGAAGCGCGCGCGTACAGCCCGGCCAGCCGGCCGTCGTCCACCCAGCCGGGAAACTCGATACGATCCCGCGCGGGGCTGGCCGCCGCACGGGCCCGGACCTGCGCGGCGCCGAAGCCGTCGCCGCCGGCGAATACCAGGCGCCACGGCGGCTCCGCCGCGATTTCGAACGCCTCGATCAGCCGGAGCAGGTTCTTGCGCGTCTGAACCGCACCCACGTGCAGGATCCAAGGCTGCCGCTCCACGCCCGCCGGCGTCTCAACAAAGCGCGTGCCGTGGTGGATCACCCGGAGCCGCGTTCTTTCGACGTGCAGAAGCGATTCCACTTGCCCGGCTGTAAATTTCGAGACACAAATGATCAGGTCGGCCCGCTCGGCTGCCTCCCGCGCCTGAGCGGTGAAGCGCACTCGGAATTCGGGCGTCGAATACTCGGACGTCATCACGAAGAGATCGTGAAAAGTGCAGACACTCCGCCGGAAGCGGTGCCGGGGCAGGCGCTGATTCAGACCGTGGAACAGGTCGCAGCGGAAAGGCTCCCAGGCCTCGAACAGAGGCGCGGCGACAACATTCGGCGGCCGCGGTTCGCGGAGTCCGCGCCAGAGACGGTGCGGGCGGTAGCAATGCAGAAACGTATCGCCGGGGCGAAGCCCGGCCAGCGCGCTGAGGATCTCGCGGGAGTACACGCCAACGCCGCTCAGCGACGAGCCAACGCTGTAAGTGGCATCCAGTGCGGCAATCAAGCTTTAATGTTGTACTCTTTGAGCTTTCGGTACAAGGTGGTCCGGCCGATGCCCAACAGATGAGCCGCCATCATGCGATCGCCCTTGGTGTAATCAAGCGCGTTGAGGATCGCGGCGCGCTCCATCTCGCTGAGCGGCACAACCGCGCGCCCGCCCATGTCAGGGCAGCGGCCCGATGGGGACCGGGACGCGTCCAGCGAACCGGAACCGGACGCCGGCAGGGCGGCCCCGGAGAAAGCGTGCGCTGCGGCGGAGTCCCGCTCGAGCGCCGCGTTGACCAGGCTGGATGGCGCATCGGCGGGATGCAGCACGGGGCCGCTGTTCAGCGCCACCATGTGCTGAACGCAGTTCTCCAGTTCGCGAATATTGCCAGGCCAGTCGTAACGCATCAGCATCTCTCGCAGTTCGTTGCTGATCGCGTGCCGCGGGCCATAGGCCCGCATGAAATGGTCAAGCAAAGCCGGAAGGTCGTCCATCCGGTCGCGTAGAGGCGCCAGGCGCACGGTGACCACGTTCAAACGGTAATAGAGGTCCCGCCGGAACGTTCCCTTCTCCACTTCTTTCAGAAGATCGCGATTCGTCGCGGCAATCACCCGGAAGCTCGACTTGTGCATCTGCAAGCCACCCACGGGCCGGAACTCGTGCTCCTGCAAAACACGCAACAGCTTCGACTGCATTTCCAGCGGCAGTTCACCGATCTCGTCGAAGAAGGCCGTACCGCCATTGGCCATCTCAATCAGGCCGAGTTTGTTCCCGGCCGCGCCGGTGAATGACCCCTTCACGTGTCCGAAGAGTTCGCTCTCCATCAGTGGGCCGACCAACGCCGCACAATCGATCGCCACGAAGGGGCCGCCCGGACCTTGCCGGTGGATGGTTCTCGCTACCACCTCCTTGCCTGTGCCGGTCTCGCCAAGCAGCAGTACCGGCCAGCGGCCGCGGCCCAACTTGGAGGCAAGCCGCAAGAGTTGGCGCAGCCGCGGCGACTGGCCTACAAGTTCGTACTTCTTTTCGGAGGAAGCGCCGGCGGCTTCCTCAGCGGTCACGGTTCTGGCTGACGCGGCTGAAAACATAGCGGTCCACCTACAGAGATAAGTGCCAATAGCGCCGGAAAATCTCAAAATGGAACACGAAATGCGCCGGACGTCAGTGGCCCCGCCGGGAGGGTCGGGCTTCAGGCGCGGTATGACTGTGAGGCCAACCGTCATGTTCGATACATTCGATGCCGGCTGGAGAGTGTCGCATCGTGCGCGGGATTGATTGTCACCGCCGGGGCACTGCGTTACGGGTGGATTCACGCGGTCACGGAACTAGTCGCGCGCCACCACCAGCGCCTCGCCGACCTGTTTCCTGAGGATGGTAGCGAACGACTCGGCCTCTTCCTCTGTCGGCTTGTCGCCAACCAGGACGCGCCACTGTTCGCGCGCACCTTCACGCGGTACAAGCGTCACCGGCTGGTAACGTCGCGAGAGGCGGTCCTTCATCTTCTCAGCCTTGCTCTTGTCGTTGTAAAGGCCGACCTGCACCGCGTAGCCGGACACACCCGACACCTCTTGCTCCTGCGCCTGCACTTGCTCTTGCTTCGATTCTTGTTCCTCAATGACGGGCTTCGCACCTTCGCGGGGCGGTCCGTACGCCACCAACTGCAGCCGGACCTTCATGGTGCCGGGGCCGATCATGTCGATCTGGCGGGCAGCCTGGCGCGACAGATCGATGCTGCGGTCGCCGAC
>Ga0315272_10000802_pt1 | contig 16035 bp, 24 predicted proteins | sample C3_middle_MG_FD_203918 | JGI IMG/M metagenome (GOLD analysis project Ga0315272, IMG submission 203918) | Sediment microbial communities from Yellowstone Lake, YNP, Wyoming, USA - C3_middle | ecosystem: Environmental > Aquatic > Freshwater > Lake > Sediment | place: USA: Wyoming | collected...
TGAAATCGGCATGACAGTGGACGAAGCAGTTAGGGAATACGAGAGGGTTGTTAAGGCACTCACATGCTCATAGTGGGCGATAACTATGAGGTCTGTGATTGATAAATTAATAATGAGTGTTACGCCAAATAGCGATAAGTACCCACCATTACTAAAGAAAATTCCTGATAGACCGAAAGTCCTGTACGTAATGAACCCAGTCATTGACTGGAGCAATTCCATACCAATCGCCCACTAAGAGCGGTTCATAAGCCCGTTGGATAGAAATATTTTTAAATCCCGTGTTTATAAACATGTTGATGAAGGTGGAACGAATAAATACTACGAACTTCAAACTAGTGATGAACGTCACATCGAGGGGTATATGGATAGCTGTTAAGCTCGCCAGGGGTGCGTGCGTGAGTTTAACGCCCAAGAAAGTCCTTGAGTATGCGGAGTTTAGTGACATGAGACCCGTTGTTTTGTCACTTGTCAGTCACATACTCAAGCAACTTAGCCATAAGGGCTACCTACATATCGACAATGGCAAAAACGTCACTAGGTACATGATATGTAGGGACTCACCCTTGTGGGAACTGATTAAACAGAGTGGTGGACCAGAGGACGTGCTTAACTTCATAGAGAGGGTCGTTGAGTAGAGATAGGGGTGTTGAGCATGAATAAAAGCGAAAGAATGATCCTAGTGAGTTTCCACATACCGAGACAAATGCTTAGGGAGCTGGATGAATTAGTGAAACGAGGCATATTTCCAAGTAGGAGTGAAGCCATTAGAGTAGCCATTAGGAATCTAATCGAAAAGGAAAAACAAAGGAGAGACACTGTAGAGAAATACAGAGAGCTAATAATAGGGAGGTGATACCATGCCGGTAATCATACGGTGCCACTCGTGCGGGTTCGTGCTTTACCAGGGTGAGAAACTCAGAAGAATCGATGTGGTGCTTAGAGAGTGGGATTACAGGTGTCCTGTTTGTATGTCACCACTGAGCAAAACACCCTTGGAAATCAGAGTGGTGTTTAAGTCGAGGATAAGGACGTGACCCAACCTATTTAAAACCAATTTCAATTTTTAAATTTCTTAAAAATCAACGGCAGATTTGCACCTCGCCCTTCCCAACAACCCTACCCATCCACGCGAGGGTGTAGTTAACGCTCGATGGCATTACTACGATAGTACTGTTTGCGTCAACCACCTCAAGCGAGAACCACTTAACGGCGTATTTCGTGTTAACCACTGCGTAGTTACCAACCGTGATTGTCACATTGATAATTGGCGTAGTTACACCAGTAGTGATTGGGAGCGACGCATCATTAACAGTCGTGAGGATTGTGTAGAACTTGGGACCACTGTAGTTATGCCAGACAGTAATGTTACTTACGTGATTGACACAATTCGTACTGTAGGCAATGAACTCATCAACGGCGAATAATTGTTGACCAAGCGAGTCATAGCCAACCCAATGTATGTCAAGTAAGACATCCTTACCAAACAGTGGGTTATTACTGACGTCTATGACGTACACATTGCCAACCATCGACGTGGGCATGGCATAGACTATTAAGTACGACACTGCAAGGAAAACCACGGCACCTATTGTATATAGTGTACTACGTATTGAACCCATCAGAAAAAGCCATGTTTTAGAAGATTATAAAACTATCGTGCATGATTTCCTACTCAGTGTCTTGATTATCTCTAACACGTTATGTACTATCGCTACTGGTGGCACACTAAGAGTCAATTTATCAATGATTGTGGTTAAAAACGCAGGTACATTTGGCAAAGGTGATGGTGGCACAAAAAGCGGTAGGAACACATAGGCAGTGGTAATGAGGACATCGGCTATGAAGCTAAACATGTTCTTTAGGGAGGGTTTACAAGTGATTCTCGCATATGCGTCGATGATTAACCAAAGCATGCATGGGATGGCTAACCACGGCAATAACCACCTATTGAAAAAAGATATGAAAATAGCCGTAAAGATGGCAATACCAAGGGCATCATCGATTATCAACAATTCATCCCCCATACCCATCCCTAACGTGAGAAACCCATCATGATTTTAAAAACATATCGATTGAAGTTATGAGTCTCTGAGCCGTGATGACAGGGCTACCGCGGTGCCCCTGGGATGAACCGCCCCGGCTCCGTCCCCTTTTACATGCATGAGGTGGCTTTTAAACCTTACGTTACGGTTCTACACCCTAGGCTCGAAGGGCGTTGTGAATCAGCGATAGGGATATAAATGTTCAGAAGCACGGAGTTTATGATGTCACAGAGAAAGCCTGAGCAGTCAAAAGATGCGAAAAAAGCAATAGGAATAGGAATAGTAGAGGTAGAGGCACTGACTAACATCGCATATGGCTCCCCACTGAAGTACATCGATAATAAAACAAAGGAAATCCTTATTGATAAGTACGTAAAGACGGGGGTCATAGATGATGTCAATCACATTGATTTCTACGTACCTCGTTGTCTATCGCCAGTGACGGGCAAAATGATGCCGTGTATCTACGGAACAGCCGTTACATCCGCAATCAAGGAAATGGCGGGACTAGCGGGGAAGCCATTGAAGTACACATTCTCAGTATTAGGTATCTACTTCGACGAAAACGACGTTTCTCTATTAGTTAGGAAAATAACGGTAAACAAGAATGAGCAAAGGGCTCAAACGCTGGCTATTACGGAGATGATTCGCTCAGGTGCACGCGGTGTATTGCTGTACGAGGGTCAAATACCGCCGGAGCTTATGGTACCCAGGATAACTTTAGGTAGGTTGAAGTCGAAAGGATTTGGACGGATTATAATTCACTGGAAGTAACGTCTCAAACGTCTCAAATCAACCATAAGTTATTTAAAACCCACCCTGTTTTTCACAATAACCACAACCATTAAACGTAATGCATCAGACTAGCACCTCAAAGCATTAATCATCCTACGTAAATCATTAAGCATCATGCAATGAGCATAAGGCTTATAAATAATCACGATTATTACATACGCCCAATTGGGCACCTTTAAGCTAGAACTTGACATCACTTGGCACTAACCATACTACGTCATGCAACTTACTCAAATCATTAGACTCAAGCCATAAACCGCTTAGCATTAGCCATAAAACTTTTAAACAGAATTACGATTATTGTACTCGCCCATTGGGGCACCTTTGTACATCTCACGTAAGACTCCAAGCATATAGCTCAAGACTCTAAACATATTGCTCAAAACTCGAAACATCTTACTCAAGACATATCACTAATCACTAAGCATAATACGTATATCATTACACATCCTACGTAATACCATTAGCTCGAAACAAAAAACAGAAACCATAAACCATAAGGCTTATAAGGTAAGTATGATTATTATGAATGCCCATTGGGCAACCTTGCCCATCTCGCACAGGACCCCATGCATAAAGCATATTGCTCGAATCATATTACTCAAGACATGCGACACTAATCACTGGTCAGTTTGCTCAGTGCATAAACCATAAGACTTATAAACAAGGATTCAATTATTATGAACGCCCAATTGGGCAACACAAAACTTGTTTCTTAAAACATGATATTCAATACATATTACTCAATGCATAATACATGACGCTTAGCGCATTTTGTATTTTCCATATCTCTCTGACCAGACGGCTTCAGCCAGACACCATTAACCATAACTTAACCATAACGGTTCTACACCCTAGATTCGAAGGTCGTCGTCACATTTCTATTTCGTTTGATTCATGACCATGTATGATGTCTAAAGCATGAAATGCTACGTAGAGGACCAGACCCATTGACACCGAGAGTCTGATTGTTGTAGCGATTGGTCCTTGAGCAATAGGTACCTGTACCGCACTGGCTAGGATACTGAGTGTTGGTTTGTAAATAGTGAGTAGTACAATCGCGATTATCACTAGGACGTCTATGGCAAAGTCGAGCTTCGACGTCCTTAGTGACGTGTATGTCTCAATGCCGATGTAGAACAGCGATAATACACCTGCGATGATTAGGAGTTGGTGGTAAAGGAGTGATGCGATTATGGTGACTAGTACGGCAATACTAAGAACCTTACTCACGATTTTTAATTTTGAAATATCAGTCATTGACGTCACTTACGATACGTAGTCATCGTATAACTGGGCTAGTAGTGATATAGCAAGAAGTAATTGCGTGTATTGGGCGAGCGAGGTAAATACTGGGCAAACCATTGTGGCTATTGCCAGTGCCAGGGGTATGAGAACTATTAGGTCCAACACATGGTCTGGGCTTGATGCGAAGTCGAAGAGTTGTATGCCCAACGCCATTACGGCTAGCCATGCCAAGTATGGACTCATTGCGGACACCATGGTTGCGAACAGCGACAGCACTAGGAAAAACGTCTCCCACATGTCTATTGATTGATCCTTCATATTGTATCAAGAATTTGGGAAGAAATAGGAATTATTTAAGGATTTAACGTCACAGATCCCACTACCTAGCCCTAGCCCTCCGCCTTGTCCTAATACTTGCGCGGAATATGGCATAGCCAAACACTGTGACGCCAAGACCTATCAGATCCAGCAACAGTGACAGTGGGTACGTGAACCTAAGCCCAATAATCGCTATTACAAAACCTGCTAGTACAAGCACGACTCCCCATATAGTGTTGTTTACTGCCATCAAAGAATGAGAAAACTAGGATTTATTTAAGTATTTAATGAGAAAAACATCACGGATTTACAGATATATCTTAACCTCCGGTATCTCGTGCACATCTATATTGACTCCATCCTCGACGTAAAACAACACAAGCATGTTATTGAGTGAAAAGCCGGTACCGCGGGCAAGCGTTATAGAACCCTTACCCTTACATGACTTCCTGACTATCCTATTCCTGCGGATTCTATACACCGACACCCTGAACTTATCACCCTCGGTTATTATCGCCATGAATGCCTTGTTACCGCAATCAAATACTACTATGACGTCGCAACAGGAAATCTCTATGTACTCAACGTAAACGTTGTGGCATTTCATCTCCTTCTTAATTTGTCTCTCAAACCACTCAACGAATTCCTTTGCGTCATAGACCCTAGCCTTGGCCATCGCTAATCACCTCCAGATTGAATCAACAACCCACTTAAGTATCTTATACACAATCCATACGCAAAATCCTGCCACAATAAAGGCAATTACAATTCCAATACTAACCAAGACAAGGTTGTTGGTTGTCTCAGCGTAGTAATCAATGAGAGCCACCGGGACTGATACGATTGATGCGATTACTAGCACCAACACAATAATGAATGGAAACAGTATAAACCCTGCCAGTAGTGCTGTGACATACCTCCCTACCTCCTCGGTATCATTTTTCCAACTCATATGGTTTGTAACTCAATGACTTATTTTTATTACTTTCTCTTACACTCTAAATCACGATATTATGAACGCTACGCAGGGGCAATGAGTATGCGGTAAGCATCGGATAGGAAGACCACGGATTGAATGTAACTAATCATGGTACTAATGAAACCAGCGATACCGATTATTGCCCCTGCAATCGCCACGGACAAAGTTACAATACCTGCAACGGTGCCAAGTGGTCCAGAGGATGTCGAAGCCATGATTGCTGGGATTGCTATAATTACCACGATTACGGCAAATATCACAAGCATAACAATGAACAATGCAGTGAGCAGAATTACTGCCACGACAAATGACTGTGTGTAGTTAATCAAGAGCTTCGTTATGTAGCCCAGATAGTACGCAATTGCTGGCGCTGATGGTACAGTAATCAGTGTATACCACAGCCACGTACCATCACCACTAATCAAATACAGCATCATCATGTATACGGTTAATGCTATAATAATGTAAATGTAGAAGTCAGTCCCCATGAACGCAGTTGCACCTATCAACAGTGATATTATATTCCATGTGATAGGGACCTTTTTGATGTTAGGTACAATTCTCCTAAATGCATCAACCGTCAGCAATGACAGAATGAAACCACCCAGGGCACCTGCTGTCATCCAAAACTGGGATAGCTTGACGAAAGAGAGTATCGGTGCTAGGAATGAAAAGATGTTACTGGGAAGCGACATCCATATGAAGAAAATAATATCAGCTATGATGAAGCCCGCATACATCGAGAAAACGAGTGAGAATGAACGAACAACATTCGCTAGACCACCGAATACACCCTTGGTTGCGTATGAACTGGTTAATGTCAGTATGAAACCAGAAAAGGTGAAAGCGGTAGCGTAATACGCAATTGCCGCGCCTAAAAAATATGAATTTGCCATTACATGTCCAAGCAGTGACAAACCAGTGGCAAGTATCTTTCCCTGCCAAAACCAAGCCAAAGAGTAAGGTAAACCAACCGTTAATAATGCGAAGATATCGTAAATTGGACGCATTATGAAGTTCTTTGTGTTTTTAATGGCATCAGCGAAGGGTTTTATGAATGGCCCAGTTGCCATTGCGAGCAGGGATAAGAAAAAGGATGGTGCAATTAATAATGCAATCTCGGCTACAATCAAACCGCCCTCGAAGAATGCGAATGCGTTGCCTAAAATCGCAAGCATTAACAACGCAATCACGGCTTGGCCATAATTAATGAATGCATCATATGGCGATAAGAACTCTGACATCATTGCAAACGATGAAGACATAAACGAGGTACCTGCAATCGTGATTTTTTGGGGTTTCTTTCCACCACTCTTTTCTTCACCACCCTCACGCTTGGTATTCTTATTCTGAGACATACGTCCAAATAGAACCCCTAGGTATTATATAAGGATTTAATGAGAGAGAAAGAGAGGATTTTGATTTTGAGGATGATTTTGATCGGGGTTAGGTGATTATATTCTTATGATTACCTCCTCGCCTTCGCCATATTTCTTCTTGTATATAACCACGGCAAGAGCAACGATTATCAATGCCAACGCAATCAACACAAAAGTACCTACCTGTGCATATGATGGTGTGACAGTTAGTGTGAATGTTGATGTCAAACCAGCAACGTTAACTACGCCGTAGTATTTACCAAGTTTGGATGGAGCCACAAACATGACAGTCGTTGAGGCACTGCTTGAGCCAGCCGGAACCGTTATGGTGAACGTAGCCACAGTCGTGCCATTCAACGAAATAGTGCCTTGGAATGATTGAACTACTTGGACAGGAGCGTTCAGCTTAATTGTTACAGTCATGTTCACGGCGGAGCCCGCCGGCACCGTCTGCGTCTGTGGCGTTACGGAGACAGATGTCACATTGACGGCAGACAGTGGTTGCACTGGGTCATTAAGCAGTAGGATTGCGTCGTCTGTCACGTTGCTAGGTATGGAAAATGCGTAGGACACGGTACCAACAACGCTTGGATACGTAACGAATAATGTACTGCCCAGACCATACTTGGTAACCGCAATGTTGGTGTAGACTTGGTTTGTCGAACCAAATGCGTATTGCACGTCATACGGCACTCCATAGCCCATGAACACGTAGCCAGACGAGTTTGTAACCACCTTGGGTGCAGGACTCACTGCCGGTAAATACGTTGCTGTGTACACAGTGGCACCGGGCACGAACTGTGAGTACCACAGATCGGCGACTTGCGGTGCTTGGTTCATGCTAAGTATCAAATCAGTGACGAACGTACCTACTGGGCTACCAGATACATAATACGTAGCGATTGTGTAATTAAACACCCTGGTTTTCACCCAGACGGGCACTAACCTGGTTCCAAGCAATGTATATGTGCCATTGGGGTATAGCATAAGCACCGTGGTATTCACCTTGGATGAGAAAGTTGGGTACATTACAGCCCAACCAGCGTTGTTATAGGCTGTAACATTGATGAAGTACTGGATAGTGTGCGCGCTCAGATACTTCCTAAAGCCTAGTTGAGGTGCAACATTGAATATCCAGTTTGGATAACCACTCAGGGAAACGCCAGGGACCACTAGGTTGTTGCCCTGGTACATTGCCGTGACAACCGTGACATTCTCAGTCGATGTTACAGGCACATTCACATACTGCATTGATATACCGAATCTCCATACTGGTGCGTTGGAGCTTGAGCCTGTGACGTTGAAAACAGGTATTAGACCGTATGGAACCATCAATGGGCCACTAATAGCTACGTCCTTGAACACGGTATTGTTGTTTGGAATAAACGACCCACTCACGAGCAAGGTATCGGCATACAGGAGGTAATTACTTGAATAACCATTTGCGAAAAATCCAGGCATAGATTCTGTACTGACGGTGTAGTTTGCACTGAGGAGTTGATTAGTTGGTACTATGAGTGATGTTGGCGAGTACAAGTAGCCAGCCGTAGCAAGCGTAACACCAATTATCTTGCCAATTGGTGTAGATAGCGTAATATTAACCCATGTGTAGTTACCAGTTGGGTTAATAACATACGAGAGAGAAACGCCCGGAGGTAACGGGTTTGTTGATGTTGATGCACCATTCACTTGTGTAAGAAGCGTGGAATTTACTGTTTCACCCAATCCAACAATGTTGAACATCAACAGTACAGGTACCCACAGGTTGGAGCCGTAAATCGTGTTGTTACTCATGAACATTAAAATCCACACTTTTTCGGACTGGCCCGGAGCCACTGGTATTGCGAATGCAGGCACATTGAACCAATTACCCGACCACATACCACCAACGTATACATACCACGTTGTGGCATTTGTGTAGAACGGAAATGCAGACGCGCTGAATAAGTATGTGCTGGGTTCTATCGTTATACCGCCAGGAGATGTGTACAGCGTAACCCAGTTGGCACCACTTTGTTGATTAATCACAGCTCCATATGAGGGATATAACGAATAATACGAGCCATCCTTTAATGGGAGATATTTACCACCCAACAACTGTGTTGGTAGGAATGGAATCATCAGGTAGTAGTAGTGCCCACCTGGCGTGGTCGCGGGTAGTGACACAAATATGAATTCTAGCGAGTAGGTCTGCCCTGCAGAGGACGGTGTAGGTAGTTGGAATACCGATGTATCGCTACCCGATGAACCGGTTTGCATTAGGTACAGTGTCGAACGCATGGTTAGGCCAGCGAATGGCACTATGCTTAGCGTTGGTTGATATGTCGTTGAACCGAAGACGAAGTATGGTGAGTAGAAACTAACCATAAATGCCGGGTGGTAGGCGCCACCGTAGAAGTCAATGCCGTAGTTAGTAATCTGTATTGGTAATTGGACTGATACGGCAGTCACGTTGCTTGTGGATAATGAGGTATAGACCGAGCACTGTAGGAACTGTCCAGGGCTTGTGACTGGACCATTTATACTCGCCCTGAGTGGTATCGTTACTGATGCAGATGAACCAGCACTAACGGTTACCGAAGCACTGCCAGAACCGAGTGGGCTTGGACATGAGACATAGACAGTTGCCGAAGCCGAGACAGTGCCTGGGTTCCTTATTGTGACAGTTACGTTTAACGCACTGCTATATGCACCATTGGCATATTGCCCCAAATAGATATTGCCTGGGACATAGATATAGAGCGGGCTAGAGCTGGTTGGCCCTATTGGCGATGACCACGTGTAGCTGGCCTGTAGGTTAGACACGATCGATGTGGTATATGTCGGCGTTATTGTTGGTGACCAACTAACATAGGCATAAGCAACGTGGGTAGTTATGCCAAGGATAACCAGTGATATTATTCCTATTAGGTATATTAGGGAGGTCCTCATAGCGAGGAAATGATGAGGGAGGTTTTATTTAAGGGTTTAACGAGAAAAAGGCATTGACTTCACGATACGCTGTGGTATCTCCAGAACAATACAATAAATGCCATGCCTAGTATCAACCCTATAAAGCCCAGTGAAACCATTAGGTCGTAGAACCCGTGGGCTATTGCCGTGGCTACGTAATCGCCCGTCTTTGCGAAGACGTAGAATATGAATATCGATATTACTGAGAGTATGAGTAGGTTAATCGGTACTGCGGATAAGCCAGCTTCCAAGGCGATTGGTATTGCATGCAATGATAACCACGTTGTACCGAGCCACCACACGCTCAACGTCACGTTGTCATTTAGGTACTTAGCCACCAAGGGTATCGAGAGTCTCGCCCAACCCTCCTCACTGAAGCCAACCACAAAGGCCATCAGACCAATCAGTGGTATTAACTGAAGCTCATTGTTTATGCCGAACTGGCTGGCTATCTTACCTATGAATAACGGAGTATATGCATACATCACGACGTGTCTATACCAACTTGGTGACATAAGATCGTTAATCCACGCACCAACGCCGTTGTTTATCAGCGTGTCTAGTGAGGATATTAACAACACAACAACGGCAGTTACGCCGGCCCAGAATAGACCCATCTTGTGGCCAGTCTCGGTAGGCACCCTGGGACTCCAACCGTATAGGTAGGACGCTACGAAAATCACGATTAGGTAGGCACCGACGAAGTACACTGCCATATCAGTATTGGCAGTTAGTGAGAAGGCGATTGGGTACGCAATTACGAAGAGAAAAGCCAGGGCATTGGGACTGGTCTTAGCCACGTCACTGACCCAGTATTCATCGTTGTACCACAGATAGGCAATTATTATGATTATCAACGACACGAATGGTATGGATAACAGGGCTATGGCTAAACCACCTATGTCGGCTACTAGTAGCGAGGTTTGATTATTCACTATTGCGTAAGCCACGACGTACGGTAACAGTAACGATATCATCATGCCCAGTGAAACAAACCACTTGGGCAACGACTCACTACCTGCGTAACTTGTCCCCCTACCACTACTCATACGCAATCACAAATCACCAGTTATTAATAAGGATTTAATGACTAAGGCGCAGTGCTCTCTCGAGTCTGGGGTGTAGAATCGCTGGGGTTGTCGATAAATGGGATGACGCGTTCTTTTAAAAACTTAAGGAGTTTACCATCCCGTTTCAACGCCCTTAACTCCTTAGTAGCCGTCCTTATGCTGTCTTTGCTAAATTCTGAATCGAGGTAGAGCGTTACATCAATTGGTCTAGAGAGCCAATCAATTAATGCATTAACCATTATTACATACTTCGCATACTCTATCTCGCATCGTTTTTCCCTACAGTCGAGACCAATGGCACGGCAGTACTCGCACTTACTGAGCCGTCTCCTCGGCACCTGCACCACCCCTCCTACGCTGTATCTCAAGTGGTGGCGTGTATATCCTACCCGTGATGTACGACACTACGTACTTCATGGCGTACTCCCACTCGGGCTTACCAGGCTTAGACATGAGTAGGTTCTGAAGCAATTCGAGGGGCAGGATGATGGGTTTCTTCGGCTCGGGCGGGATTAGTAAAATGATTGGCGATATTGCGTTTGACTGGAGCCAGAACTGTGACGTATCTGCGTTTATGTAGCCGTAGCCCTGCTTCCTGGCTAGCCACAGGGCGAAGTTGGCGATGCACCTGTCATAATCATCAGCGATGTACTCATGCAATTGAACAGCGTAATTCCTCGGCTGAATTATCAAGCGGACAACGGCATTTCTATATTGTCTGCGAATAAAATCCATGTACTGCCTAAACCTATAATAACTAACCAACCGTTCACAGTTAGGGCAATCATAGAAAGTCACTACGTAGACCCCAATCCTCGCGCCCTTTTCGCCACACGGGACGTACCTATTATAGGCTCCAAAACTCCTACTCACCTTAGATTCGCTCATTTGCTAACACCACCATTACTACCTAGTGAGCCATGCACCAGGTATTGATTACTTAATTGAGCAATTTGGTAAATGCCATAAACAATCCACGTCACTGGGTTGTTAGGTCCAAGCGTGTTCAACGCCATGTTATACACCCCATTCCACAATGGTGCCGTTAGACCCATGATGAGTAGTAATACGGGTATCCCAACTATGAGTATTAGGAAAACCAGGAATGCTATTCCAATAGCCCTTAGGACGCCCATTGTGAAAATAAAGGAAAAAAGTGGTTTTTAAACTAACGGTCGGTTTTACCCGAGGGGATTAGATTGAGCAACCCTTAGATTGGGCTATCGCCCTGAGATAGTCCAATTGTTTGCACGCATTCTTGTCGCCCTTAACATTGCACGCCCACTGGAACAACCCAATCAAGTTTTGTAGGGCGCTACAATCCATCATGTTCACAGATTCCTTGGAGATTTTTATTGTCAACGTGTTAGCCACGCTAATCACCTCTTACTCTAACTTACCTAACTGCCGGCGCACCAGCTCCAGCACCAAGACCAGTGAGCACAGTGTAGTACGTCTTCAGACCAGTGTACCACCTAGCTATCGCTCCCTTACTCTCCAAGTAAGCCCTTTGTGCTGTTGCACAAGCCTCAACAGACGGTGCTATTCCTATTCTGTTCAAGAACTCACAAAAGCCGACGGACTGCTTTGCATAGTACTTACCGGCTATTGCATTTACCTCCGGTGGGAGTGCCATTGCCATATTGGTCAATACACTTGACTTTGAGGTGGTATTTAAATGTTTTCACCGTGATGCACGTTGTTCATAAAAATGTTTCATAGATTCGCTTTTAAAATTCAAACTAATGAACAAAGCTACTGCCTAATCGCCTGCCTGGCTATCATTGCTGATGCCAACATTTGTACCAATGACGCCACGGAGTTGTACGCATCCCTCACTTGACCGATTACCAGGGCGGGGGGTATCATGAACACCATTCCAACCCGTTTCGACATTATATTGTCGATTTTATTCAACGACTCCATTGCATATGCGTTGAGTATCAGCGTTAAGGGCGGTGGTAATTGGACAGCCTCCGTGAATGCGATTGCTGATATAGCCAGGTCTCGTAAATTAGACAGTATCGTGTCTATCGACACCCTCACTATGAAACGTAACTTACCAGTCGTCTCAGTTGCGCATGCCAGTTTCTTAGGGTCTGACATCAATATGGCTAGTATTTCCTCAGTAGTGCCGGGCGGGTTCTCACCTACGCAATTGAGATACGTAATCTGTGGTATGTGCTTGATTAGGCACTCGGCATCCATATTAGGGCAGTACCTTGGTCCGAATTTCATGAAAACCGTGTTATGTTCTGGCATAATGCTGATGTACGCATCGAGACTAATACCCCACTTACTCAATACTTCATCCTTAACCCTAGGGTAATCCTCGATTTCCCTAGCCGTGAATGTAGCCTCTGTCTCTATAGGCGTAAAGTGCATACCGAGAAAGGTTAACTGCTCACCGTTAAACCACAGCACTACTTGAGTACGGCTCTGTTGGTACATCGATAGTACAGACACCATGTACTTCTCAATGACTACTTGAATGACTGCTATGGTTTTACGGATTTTATCCACAAACTCGTTGATATCATTCTCGGTCATCACCGACACGTCTAATCACCTCTCACGCCTGCTGTCCTTGCTGTTGTTGAGGTGGTGGCGGTGGTGGTTGGAAGACCTGGGTAGGCGGTGGTGGGCTTAGGAGCCACCTACCTTTCGACAATATCTCATTGACCGCATTCACTATCACATCGAGACTAAGGTTGGCACCTGCCAACGCTGAATTCGTCAGTTCAATTATCTTAATGTTATGCCTACCTAACGTTTGAACCATCGATGTAATGCCAGACGTACTATCTATAACATTATCCACGTATTTTAATGGCGCAGTTGCTATTACCGATACGAGATGAATCGCATTTATCAATGTGTTCATGAACTTATCATACGTGTCCTGCACAAACTTGGAAACCTCTTTATATTCTATAATATCTTTAAACACAATGTCAGGGCTTACAGTGATTGTACCCTCCTTTACAGTTATCGCTCCGTGAATTATTAATTCTCTTCCATCCCAGAAGTAATCATAAATGCCCGGCTCCCTGTAGAACATCACCGTTGGCTTAATGTGGAATAGGCGCATTAGGAATGCCATGAACCTGCCAACCTCTACCTTAACCTCGATTGATGATTTGATTAATTTGCACTGCGTAGGCTCGCTAATCACGTATAGGACGTCGGATGGGCAATTAAGTACTATGTAGTGCTTGTGAATCCTATCGATAAGTAGGACCCTAACCATTAATTAAAGCCGTGTTTTAAGAGGTTATAAAACTAGTGAATATCAACCACGCTTAACAACAGGGATACCAGCCGTCCTAAAGAAATTATACAACCTAGTCGATACAGTGCTCCTATCACCCCTCCTTATCGTACAGTAATTAGTATCGACAATCACGGTACCGGATACAGGGTCTATCGGCAATACGCACGTGTACTCAACCTCATTTTTCTCACTAACCACGAATGCGGGTACTGCGTTTATTGACGACCTCTGTTGGGTCTGGGTTGGCATAGTTGATTTTTGAGTAGTCAACTAATATATAAGGATTTAGATAACGATTGCTTCGTGGTGACTGCCACGCTTGAAGACCATGATTACTCTATCCTTTACTCCAGGTTTCACGACCCTTATAATACCGTACTTCTCAAGGTGCTTCTCTAGGTAGTTCTCAGCGATTTTCTCGATTCTCTCATTGTACCGCTTATCCTCAGTTAGTTTCCTAACGGCTACCTGCCTAACCGCATTCATTATTGGGTCTGTCACCTCGTAAGCCACGTGAACAATCAAGCCAATCGCAATTAATAGGAGCGGGGCAGTCATCATCAACGGCACGGCGAACATCATGTAGTAACCAACCGCCGTATTAGCACTAGCCCCCCACCACAGGTACATCAAGCGTGGTATCAGGAAGTAAACAATGGCAAAAGCCACGGCATATGCAATAGCCACAGTGAAAAACAACCTATACCTATTAAGTATACCACCCACATTGACGGGCTTAATCACAATCCTTGGTTTCTCCTCATTTGGTTTCTCCCCGTCACTACCAGGTTTTTCCTCACTCATTGTGTAAAACCATTACTTAGGCTTTTAAAAAACTAATGTAGATTTGAAAGGGGGTTTAACTCGCATTGGTTGGTGCTAGCCCAGCCACTTATCTATCAACTCCATTAATCCCTCGGCAATTACGAATGATGTGATTATCATCGTTATTACGAAGACCACCAGTGTCGGTCCACCCACTACGTAGGCAACCACTGCTAGTGCTAGGATGTTCCCGGTTGCTACAAGTTCGGTCAACTTATCAGGCAGGAAGTGGCTGTGGGCGTACGTGAACGTTACAACCAATGCTGAGGCCACTGCGCCGAATAATAGGGGTCCGTAAAAAATCACGAATAATATCATGAACCACGTGGCTGAGGATATCGCCCCAGTGATTGTCAATGCCGATTCGAGTAGTCGTCTAGTGCTTATGATACCTGTCAATCGCTTTTCCTCGATGGCTAAGTAAATGGCGTAAATAATTGTCAATGCTACATTCAGTATCATCGCTATTAAAAAGACCTCAAACGCAATTGTTATGACTGACTCACTCATTTATAGCCACCGTTTACAGTACTATCTCGGCGTCATTCGATACGGCGTAGATTATGAGTGGGACTAGCTCAACCGCGTCTATGCCTAGCCCAATGATTGACCCTATGAACCCAACTGTGTTCATCTGAATCGGTGGCACCAGGGCACTTATTGGTGAGGGTGGCGTTACTCCGAACACGCTCTGTAGTATTGCGTTGACTAGCTCCCAAGCCACTACGGCGGTGAACATTGTCCTAAAACCACTCTCTACGCTTGTCCTTGGTATTGGTATGCCAAACATTTCGAGCACAGGTCTAGCCCCTGCCGTTGCCATTTCTATGCCTCCCGCAATCACGCTGGCAATTACTAGCCAGAAAAACGCCACCCACAGTATGCTGAAGACTATGTACTGAAATACACTACCAATGCCACTACTACTCCCTAGGGTGTAGGACAACTCTAGAAATCCCAAGTGGCTATAGGCTCCCCAGGCTATGGCAGACGCCACTGCGATTGGTAGTGCGAAAGCCAAAGTCCTACTCACCATGACCGCTACATCTAACTTGCCCATACAGTGCTAATACCTAGAGTTATTTTATAGATTTAACTGTCCGTGGTACTATGGTACTATCCAGACTGGTCATTGTGTTTACACGGTTAT
>Ga0315272_10000803_pt1 | contig 16031 bp, 16 predicted proteins | sample C3_middle_MG_FD_203918 | JGI IMG/M metagenome (GOLD analysis project Ga0315272, IMG submission 203918) | Sediment microbial communities from Yellowstone Lake, YNP, Wyoming, USA - C3_middle | ecosystem: Environmental > Aquatic > Freshwater > Lake > Sediment | place: USA: Wyoming | collected...
TCTCTGTTACGGCCTGGTCTTCCGTCAGTTGTAGCGACTCGATCCCTGCCGCTTCGGGCCGTACCGTCATCGCCGAGGACGTTGTCATTGCTTTCTCTCCCTGTCAGGTGCGCCAGAGTGAACTGGCTTGACAGGTAGCGAAATGCACGGACTACGCCAAACGGTAAAATTCCTGTAAGGCGCGTTTTATCAATAAGTTAGATATTCGCAGATTCTGGACGAAATAGGCCAGTAAGGCGGATCTGTTCCGTTTTGGTTCCAGCATGGAACACGTGTCAATTTTCGAGACGAGAAGGCGCTATTCGCTCTCCAACCGGCGTAGATGGACCCAGCTCTTCAGGGCCAGACCGGCCAGAACAATGAGGATGAACCAGCGGAGGGAACCGTCCAGGGTAGTCCAGGCGAGCGTGGCGAGAACCGCGTAGGCGACGAGTGCTTTGTAGAAACGGGGGCGGGCGGTCGGATCGGACGAAGACATCTACCTGAATGGTATGACGGGGAGTGCCTACTTCGGCATGTTGTATGAAAAGACAAGCTGCAAACGCACTTCCGGGCCCTTGAAACCGGCGGGCAGCGGCGGGAAAGGAACGGCTCCGCTGATGCCGGCGACGGCGGCGCGGTCGAGGGCTTCAGCCCCAGAAGGCACGTAGATGACTAGTTTGGGGACCTGTCCATCGCGGTTCACGGCGAACTGAAGAATCACTCGACCGCTCCGTCCGTAACGGGCACTCTCGGGCAGTACGGAGAACCAACTGCGGCGCACGGACGCCAGCACTTGCACCAGATATGATTTAAAATCAACGCCTTGCGGGTCGCTGAGCAGTTCCAAGGCGCTGTGTTGCGGGCCGGGCGATCCACGTTGGCGGAGCGCATCGCTGGAGCCGCCGGAACCCTCTCCGGAATCACCGATGGTCAGGCCGCGGCCGTTCGCGCCACTGCGGATGACAGCCCGCGTGACATCCTCAATGTCGGACTTCGGCGCCTCGATCTGCGGCCTGCCAATGGTCCGTCCTTTCGGCGTTCCTTGTGGACCGCCCACCGGCTCGAAGGGATTCTTGTTCTGCGACGGAGGGGGCGGCGCCAGTTGCTGAGCCGGCAGCAGCGGATTGTTCATGGCCGCAAGGTTTCCCTGTTGCGGGATATCGATCTTCGGAGCCTCGATAGGTTGAGCGGCGGGCAGGGGCGGCAATGGAATGCCGGGCGTCGCGCTGCCGGGCGCGGGGCGCTGCAGGGGTACATTGAGCTGTGGCTTGGGTAGAAGGCTCGAGAGATCCACCTCCGCAGCCGGCTTATTCACCTGGGGCGCCTTTTGCGTCAACTTGAACTCATCCGGGTTGAGCCGTGGGGCGACGAGCGGGGTCGCGTTTCTCAGCGCCATCTCAAATTGCCGGACGTCGTTTGACCGCCCCAGGCCACCCGGAGCGTTGGTGATGAACACGAGGACGGAGATGTGCCAGATGACCGCGCCGACGGCGGCAATCGAGTGACGGCGAGGTTGATCCGGTTCGCGCCAGTCGATCAGGAGCTGAGGCTCGCCCTGATCGCCGTGCCAATACCGCTGAAAATCTGAAAGCATTCGCTCTGGAACGTTAAGACGTCCTCGCGGAGCGCCTTGTTGCGCACCCTCGGGGAGGATTCCCAAGGATAGCGAAGCTTCAGGCGCGCATGTGCCGGGCCACGAGCTCGGCGTGCTCCTCAATTTTAGCAAGGATGTCTCGCGCCAAGGCGAGCGCGCGCGAGGCCGCGACGCCGTCCACGAGCGGCGTGGAACGCGTTTCACAACAGTCCAGGAAGGAATCGAATTGGCGCTTCAGCGGCTCGCCTTTCTCGACGGGCAATTGCTGGAAACTGACCTGACGTTCGGCGTCAACGCCGATGACCGTGCAATCCTGGCGGGCGTAATCGATGGAGACATACTGCCCAGGCTGGAAGAAACGCAGCTTGCGAACCTTCTCGGTAGAAACCCGGCTGGCGGTGAGATTGGCTACGCAGCCGTTGGGGAAGGCAAGACGCACGCTGGCGATGTCCACTTTCTTGCTGAGAATGGAGATGCCCGCCGCGCGGACCTCGTTGGGCAGGTCCTTCGTCATGGCCAGCAGAATGTCGAGGTCGTGAATCATCAGATCGGCCACGACGCTCACGTCCAGACTGCGCGGCGTAAAAACACTGAGGCGATGAACCTCAAAGAACAGCGGCAAGGTGACGACGCGCAACGCGGCCTGCACGGCTGGGTTAAAGCGCTCCAGATGGCCGCATTGCAGAATTCGGCCGTGCTTTTCGGCCGCCTCCACGAGAGCATCCGCATCGGAGGCGTTCGAGGCCAGGGGCTTTTCCACGAGCACGTCAAGTCCGGCGGCGAGCAAAGGACACGCGACGGCGGCATGGGCCGTAGTGGGCACCGCCACGATGGCGGCCTGCGCCTTTTCCGCAACTTCGTCAAGGCTCGCAAAGGCCGGGCAGCCGAACTCCTGAGCTGCCGCTTCGCGCTTCGCGGCGTCGACATCGTAGATGCCCGCTAGCTCGGCGCGAGCCGACTCCTTCACCACGCGCAGATGGTTGCGCCCGAAAGCGCCCGCGCCTACCACGACAATTCGATGCAGATTCCCGCTCATGATTCCTCCGGCTTACAGCCGACCACGGCGATGCCGGCGCCGGCGGCGAGCCGCAACATTTCGTCTTTGTCGAGCAGCAGCGTCCGGCCCGCGTCCACGGCAAGCGCCGTCGCTCCGCACTCGATCATGGTCTGGATGGTGGACGGCCCCGTCACCGGCACGTCGAACAGCAGGTGCTTCCGCCGCCGCGAGACCTTCACGAGGCGCAGCGGGCGGCCGTTCACCAGCGATGCGGCGCGACGCAGCATGGCGTCGGTGCCCTCCATGGCTTCCACGGCTACGCAAGCGCGTTCGCTGACGGCCACGCTTTGACCGACATCGTACCCGGCGAGCGCGTTGGCGACGCGGCGCCCATACTGGATGTCTTTCTCTTCGTCGGTGTCCGGCTTGCGCTTCGCGAGCGAGCCTTCACCCGCCAGAAGGGGCTTCAACAGGATGGTCGAATCTGCCAGATGGATGCCTTCTTTTTCAAGCTCGTCGCGCACGCCGCCGATCAGCGCGTCCGTGTTGCGCGAGGGCAGGGAGGCCAGCAGCTTGAAGAGGCGCCAGTCGGGCTTCAAGGAAGAAAAAATCGACGTGTGCTTCACCTGGCCCGCCATGATGACCTCGGTGATGCGCTCCTCGTGAAGGATGTCGATCAGGCGGCTGAGTTCGGCAATGCTCAGCCAGTAACAGGCGGCGCCGAGTTGCTCGACTTCGGGCGGCGCGTTGTCCTTGAGGGCAAGTACGACCACTTCGTGGCCGAGTTGCTTCGCGGTTTCGAGGGCGAGAACGGGGAACCGTCCACTGCCGGCGATCAGACCATATCTCACTGAATTCTCACTTGCCGGAGCCCGCGTTTCACTTGATAAAGCCGCGCTGGGCGGCGCGAATGAACTCGATCAGTTCGTCCACCTCGGGGCACGGCGGTACTTCAGCCTGAATGTCTTCGATAGCCTGCGAGGTATTCCGGGTAGCGCTCGTGAGCAGCCGGAAAGACTTGTGCAGCCCCTCAATCGCTTCGTTCGAAAAGCCGCGCCGCTTCAAACCCACTTTGTTCGCGCCAAAAACCTTGGTTTCCCGGGGGGTAACAGTTTGAGAAAACGGCAGGACATCCTGCGTGAGCACGCTGTAGCCGCCGACGAACGAGTGGCGGCCGATGCGGCAGAACTGGTGCACGCCCGAGAACGCCTCGACAATCGCCCAATCCCCGATGGTCACGTGGCCCGCGAGCGTAACGGCGTTGCCAAGGATACAGTGGCTGCCGATGTTGGCGTCGTGCGCGATGTGCGCGTAGGCCATGATCAGGTTGTCGTCGCCGATGGAGGTGAGCGCACCGCCCCCCTCTGTACCGCGGTGGATGGTGACGAACTCGCGAATCTTGTTGCGATGGCCGATGCGCGTTTCGGCGCGTTCGCCGTGATACTTCAGGTCCTGCGAGGCGAGGCCGACCGTGGCGTAGGGGTAGAAGATATTGTCCTCGCCAATGACCGTCGGGCCTTCCAGGCAGAGGTTCGCCATCAGGCGCGTGCGCGCGCCAATCTCCACCTCGGGACCGATGACGCAGTACGGTCCGATCTCGGCGTCGGGATGGATGCGTGCGGCGGACGCGACGATGGCGGTCGGGTGAATGGCCATCGACTCTGCTTCCTACTTGCCCGGGATCGGCTCCGGCTTCTTGGCAGGCTTGTCGGAGACGATGCACATGACGGTGGCCTCGGCGGCCAACACGCCGTCCACGGTGACGACGCCTTGAGCCTTCACGGCGGTTGCCTTCTTCTTGAGGATCTTCATCTCGATCCGCAGCGTGTCGCCGGGCAGGACGGGCTTGCGGAACTTGGCCTCCTCAATGGAGGCGAAGAGCACGAGTTTCGACGCGCGGTCGGGGACACCCAGCAGGACCAGGATTCCGGCCACCTGCGCCATAGCCTCGATGATCAGCACGCCCGGCATCACGGGAAACTCGGGGAAATGACCAGTAAAGAATGGCTCGTTAGCCGTTACGTTCTTGATGCCGACAATGCGGTCAGCCTCGATTTCCACGATCCGGTCCACGAGGAGGAAGGGATAGCGGTGCGGGAGGACGTCGCGAATCTCGATGTTTTCAAGGACTGCCATGGGAAAGGGTTATTCTAACAGGGATCAAGAGGAAGCTACGAGTCATGGATCCAATCTTGGAATGGGCCGGGAGCCGGCGCGAGGATCTGATCGCACTGCTCAAAGAGATGGTGGAGTGTGAATCGCCGAGCGACGATGCGGCCGCGGTGAACCGTTTTCAAGAGCTGCTGGTGGCTCACGCCGCGGGGCTGGCGAAGCCAAAACTATCGAAGAGCGCGGGCCCGTTCGGGCGAAACCTGTTACTCGATTTCGAACTTCCGGGACCCAGGCGGAAGCTCCCCGGGCGCATTCTGGGCGTAGGTCACGCGGACACGGTGTGGAGCCTGGGCACGCTGCGCTCGATGCCGTTTCGCCGCGACGAGGGACGCCTGCGGGGACCGGGCGTACTGGATATGAAAGCCGGTCTCGCGTTCTTTCTCTTTGCCGTGAAGGCGCTGCGCGAACTCGATCTGCCCGTCTCTCGCAAGGTGTCGCTATGGGTGGTGAGCGATGAGGAGGTTGGCAGCGCGGGCTCGCGAGCCCAGACCGAGACGCACGCCAAGCAAGCCTGCGCGGTGCTGGTGGCTGAGCCTGGCACGGGCCTGGAAGGCAAGCTGAAGACGGCGCGCAAGGGCGTGGGGGACTATACGATCACGGTGCGCGGCAAGGCTGCACACGCCGGAATCGATTTCAGCAGCGGGGCCAGCGCCATCGTCGAGCTGTCCAAGCAGGTCGCGATAGTAGCCGGGTTTACGGATTTGAAAAAGGGGCTCACTGTGAATCCCGGCGTGATTTCCGGCGGGACGCGCAGCAACGTCGTCGCGGCGGAGGCGCGCGCGGAGGTCGATATCCGCGTGGCTCGACTGCGCGACGCGGCGCCGCTGGACAGGCAATTTCACGCCTTGAGACCTTTCGACAAGCGCTGCTCGATCGAGCTGACCGGAGGCCTGAACCGTCCGCCCATGGAGCGCGCGCCGGCCATCGCCACGCTGTTCCGTACGGCGAAGGAGTTGGCGAGGACCCAACTGGGCCGGACGCTCGAAGAGAGCGCCACGGGGGGTGGCTCGGACGGCAACTTCACGGCCGCGCTCGGCGTCCCGACCCTGGACGGCCTGGGCGCGGTGGGCGAGGGAGCCCATGCGGCGCACGAGTCGATTCTGGAGGACCGGATCGCCGATCGCGTCGCTTTGCTCGCCTTGCTCGTGCGCCATTTGGGACAATAAAGCGTTGGGGGACCGGGCGTTGGGAATGGAGTCATGGTAGTCACCGGCATTTACTACGCGCTCTTTTGCTGGGCCGCCGGAGCCGCGGTGGGGCTGTTTGTCTCGCCGTGGGCGGCAACGCCGTTTGCCGTGGCCGGGCTGTTCTGCCTGTGGTTCTTCCGCGACCCTGAGCGTGCGATCCCAACCGGTCCCGTGGCGGTCTCGCCCGCCGACGGCAAAGTCGTACTTGTACGCCGCAAACCCGGCGTGGCCCAGGTCTGCATCTTCATGAATGTCTTCGATGTCCACGTGAACCGGACGCCGATTGGCGGAAAAGTCGTGGACGTCGCTTACAACAAGGGCAAGTTCCTGGTGGCGAGCAAAGAGGCGGCTTCGTACGAGAACGAGCGCAATACGATCGCCGTCGAGGCAAGAGATGGAGTGACGGTCCGCTTTACGCAGATAGCCGGCCTGATCGCCAGGCGCATTGTCTGTTCCGTAACGCCCGGGGAGTTTGTGACCGTGGGCCAGCGCGTGGGATTGATCAAGTTCGGCTCGCGCGTGGACGTCGACTTTGGTCCGGAATGGTCGATCGAAGTGAGCGAAGGCCAGCGGGTGTCGGCTGGTTCCACAATTCTCGCGCGGCGGCTTGCCGATCCGCAGAAGGCCAATCAGGAAAACGCATGAACCCCCGGCTCAATATCCGAGAACGTCTGATCGATCCGAATTCCCCCAATCGCATGCCGCGCAGAGCGGCCTACGCCTTGCCGACGTTCTTCACGGCAGGGAACCTGTTCCTCGGTTTTCTGGCAATCCTGCAGGCGGTTGAAGGCGCTCTCTACGCCGCCGGCGGCCACCTCGGTTTCAATCCGCATTTCGAACTCGCGGCAAAGGTGATCGGCGTCTCCATCTTCTTCGACGGACTGGACGGCAGAATCGCCCGGATGACGAACACGACCAGCGATTTCGGCCGGGAGTTGGACTCGCTGGCCGACGTGATCAGCTTCGGCATCGCTCCCGCGGTCCTGGGTTTCGTGTGGGGATTCTACTTCCTCAGCCAGGCGACCCCGGAACCGATGCGGGGCTACATTATGCAGGCCGGGTACTTCCTGATTTTCTGCTTTGTGCTGTGCGGCGCGGCGCGCCTGGCCCGCTTTAATGTCACGACCAATCCCAAGCCGCGCAATCCCGGCCGGCCGGACCGGAAATACTTCGTGGGCCTGCCGATTCCGGCAGCGGCGGGACTGGTGGCGGCGGTGGTGTACTTCTTCGATTCACAGCCTTTGGTCTATTGGCCGTTGGTCTGCGCATGGCTGGGGCTGTTAGCTCTGCTGTCGTACCTGATGGTCTGCACGTGGCGCTATCGCAGCTTCAAGGATCTGAACCTCATGCGCCCGCGCAGCCCGATCACGGTCGTGGCGCTGGGCATGATCATCTACGCCGTATGGTTCTTCTCCAAGGAGTTTCTGCTGTTGCTGTGCGGCGGATACGTCTTAAGCGGCATCGTGGTTCGTCTGGTAGGGTCCATCCGGCGGCATCTCTTCCCGCGGCGGGGGATTGTGGAGGCCGGCGCGGACGCCGGTGCAAAGTGACGAGAGAAGGACAGGCAAGGATATGACCCGCGCGAAGTGGCTTCTGATTGGGGGCGAAACCCTGGCCGGCAAGGAGATCCGCGAGATGGTGGAGGAGCGCAAGCTGCCCATCGAACTCGCGCTCGCTTCGGCTGAGGCGAGTGAGCGGATCCTGACCGAGAGCGACGGCGAGCTATTCGTGATCGCGCCGCTGGATGCGGCCGCTGTGGAAGAGTCCACCGTGGTCATTCTAGCCGGCGCGGCGGCTACGCACCGCCTGGCTCGCGAGATGGTGCTGGCCTCCAAGTCTAAGAACCGCCCCGCGCTCGTGGACGCCACCGGCGCCCTGGAGGATCTGCCGGAGGCCCGTTTGTGCGCGCCCGTACTGGAACATATGCCAGCGCCCGGCGAGAACTTCATTTACGTTCCCGCGCACCCGGTGGCGGTGGCTCTCGCGCGGCTGCTGAAGGCGCTCAAAGCGACGCCGGCCGTGGAAGCGGTGGTCACGGTTTTCGAGCCTGCCAGCGAGCGAGACAAGCCGGGAATCGACGAGCTTCACAAGCAGGTAGTCAACCTGTTCAGCTTCCAGGCTCTGCCGAAAGCGGTATTCGACGCCCAGACGGCATTCAACCTGTTGCCTCGTTATGGGGACGATGCGCCCGTTTCTCTGGCCTCCGTACAATCTCGAATTGAGGACGAACTGGCGTCTCTTGCGGCGCCCTTGGGCTTGACGCCGCCCAGCATCAAGCTCGTGCATGCTTCCGTCTTCCACAGCTATACGATGAGCGTCTGGCTGCGATTTGCGGATGCGGGCGCCGACGCGAATGCGGTCTCCTCAGCGCTGGCCGAGGCAGGGTTCGAGGTGCGGGGCAACGACGTCGAGCCGGGCTCTAATTCCGGCGTGGCGAGCCAAAGCGGCATTACCGTGAGCGACGTGGGCGCGGACCGGACAAACCCGAAAGCCTGCTGGCTCTGGGTAGCCTTCGACAATCTCCGCGCTCGCGCCGACAACGCGCTCCTGACCGCCGCCCTGCTCAGCCGGGAGGCAAAGAAATGAAGGCGTGGCCGAATGATCCGGCGCAAACTGAGGCACTCAAATGCAGGTGTGATCGAAGCCTCGCGCTCGTTGCGGCGATGCTTCTAGCATTCATTCTGCTCGGCGCCGGCGGATGTGGGTACCAGATGGGCGGCAAAGGGGAGACGCTGCCGGCGACGCTGCATACCATTGCGATTCCCGCGTTCCGCAACATGACCACCAAGTACAAGCTGACGGTACTGCTGCCGCAGGACATCGGGCGCGAATTCACCTCCCGGACGCGCTATCGCATCGTCGCGGACCCGGAGAACGCCGATGCGGTTCTAACAGGCAGCATTGACCGCTACTACACCGCTCCGACGGACTACGATCCGGCGACTTCCCGTTCCTCCGGGGTGCAGGTGATCGTGTGGCTGACCCTCACGCTCAAGGACCGCGCCACGGGCAAGGAGCTGTTTAAGCGCGTCAACATGGACGTCAAGGAGCGGTATGAGATCACGGGTGATCAGCAGACCTACCTGGATGAAAGTGACGCGGCCCTGGGACGCTTGAGCCGATCGTTCGCCCGGCAGACGGTCAGCAGCATCCTGGAAGCCTGGTAGCGGGCGGGAGTGACGCCATGACGCCTGACCAATTCCTCCGCGCACTGGAACGCCAGGATCCGAAGCCTGTCTACCTTTTCCTGGGCCCTGAGGTCCACCGGCGCCGCCTGTGCCGCGAGGCGCTGATTAACAGACTTCTCCCCGGCGAGGAGCGCGACGGCGGGTTGACGCGCCACGAAATGGACGCCATTTCGCTCAGCGAGGTCCTGGACGACGCGCGGTCGATGTCTCTGTTCGCAGGCAGCCGGGTGATCTGGGCCGCCTCCGCGGAGGCAGCGCTGCCGCGCGGGAGAAATGCCGCAGCCGAGGACGAGGAATCGTCGTCCGGAGGGTCGAAGACCGGCGACGCGGCGGCACTCGCGGAATACGTGAAGGACCCGACCCCAGGCGTCGTGATTGTTTTCGATAGCTCGCGGTACAGCTTCGAAGGCGAGGACAAGGCCAAGAGCGAGCGGGTGGCGAAGTTTTACGCCGCCGCGCCGGAGATTGTGGAATTTGCCCCCGTGACGGCTCTGGATGCACGTGTTTTCGCACAGAAGCGAGCCGGCGAGCTGGCATTGAGGATCGGCCCTCAGGATCTGGATCGTTTGGTGGAAGCCACCGCCGCAGATCTCGCCCGCCTGGCGAACGAGTTGGACAAGCTGGCTCTTTTTGCCGCCAGTCGCGACGGCGTGATCACTGAGCATGACATCGCAGCCCTGGTTCCCAACCTCTCGGAAACAACGATTTTCGCTTTGGTGAACGCTCTCGCCCGCAGGGACCGTTTGGAATCCTTGCGTCTGTTGGACACGCTGATCCGCGAAGGAGAGTACCTTCCGCTGGCATTGACATTCCTGGGAGGCCTGCTGCGAATGGCCTTAGCCGCGCGCGAGCAGCGGCTCCGCTCAGTGCAGGACGTCCAAAGCTACTTCCAGAAACAAGGGGTAGCCATGTGGCGCTCGCGCGCCGAGCAGGTATACAACGCGAGCCTGAAGTTTCCGCAGGAAAAACTGGAAGAGGCGATTAGCTCGGTCTTCCGGGCAGACCGCGACCTAAAGGGCAGCCGCCCGGATGACCGGATTGTGATGGAAGACTTCGTCCTGCGCCTTACGCGAGCGTAAGGCACCGGAATCGAAAGTCGTTACGCAGCGGCGGGAGTACCGGAGAGGGACTTCAGACGCTTGTGAATGCGCGCCTTGTAACGGGCGGCAGTGTTGTCTTGGATAATGCCCCACTTCGCAGCACGATCAACGATGGAAAAGGTAGCCGGAATCAGAGCGGTCGCCGCCTGAACGTCCTTCTTTTCTAAAGCCTTGCGCATGGTACGGATTGCGAGACGCATCCGGCTTCTGCGCATTCGGTTGACCTTCGTGCGCCGCTCAGTGATGCGAACACGCTTCAACGATGCAATATGATTCGCCATTGCTAGTCTTTACACACCTTGAACCAAAGAGATACAGATACAAGGGTATCGCATCGGCTGCCGCGCCGTCAAAAGGACTGGCCCGGAAGACAAAAAGCGGGGCTTGCGGCCGGCACGGTCCGCAAGCCCCGAATGTCCGGAACAGTACAAGGCACCGCTCCGGTTGGAACCTGGAAAGCGAGGGCGTGTTCCACCCATTGCCGCTTCCCGCGATTCCATGTTTCCCTCGTCTACACGGTTAAACGCCGTTTGTTACCAAAGGGTTACGCTTAATGTACATAAAGCCCATCCAATTAATGTGCATAAAGCTCGAAGGATAGCCTTCCACTGCTGTGTCATACCCTATTCCAGTCCGGCGGGGCGGGCGCCGTCATGGCCGCCAAATGAAATCTGACGTCATTGCGGTTGAAGGTGCGATCCCATCGGCCGGGACGATGCACTGCCCCGGCGGCCCGCAGCCGGAGGCTCTGAAGCGACGCAGCCGGATGCCGCACATTCCAGGGATAAGTGGGCAAGCCTGGCGGAAGAAACTCACCGCACAGGCGAGGTTACCGTCACGAGCGGGATATCTTGCGCGCCCGCCGGTAAGAGTAGAGCCCCAAGCCCAGCATCAGCATCGTTAGAAACAGCGCGGAAAGAAACTTGATAAAGTTGACCGGGTCGCCATCCAGTTCCTTGTATCCCCGGTGTAGCGGACCAAATCCCACGGCGGCGGCGAGGGTGAAGAAAATGAACGCCAGCAGCTCGTTCCACAGAGCGTGGAGCGGCTTGATCACCCCCGGCATAAAGGACGCAATGAAAGCTTTAACCAGGCGCATTGTCGCTTGTGTCCGAGGATTGCAATTCGGGGCCGTGCCTCATGATTCATCGTAACAGCCAGGCGAGTCCTATAATGCTTCGGTCCGATCGGCCGATGATAGGGGTGTGCGGGCGTACGCCCGCCAGACCGCTATCGCTGGTGGAAGGATGGAATCGCTACTATTCTGTCGAATGGTATTCTGAAAGTGTGGCGGGAAGGGAGATTCCTTGGACGAACGTCTCAAGCATTTGATGTCGGAACTGGGCATCGCCATCAATGACTCGCTGGCCGACTCGGATCGGATTGCGTCTGCGATCAGCGATATCCGTGAAGCAGGCTTCGACGTGTTCCTGATTCTCGAGGCCACGATCGGCTTCAACAAGCGCGATGAGAATGCCCCGGACGAGGGTGGCGAACAGGCCGAACCGGAAATCGAGATCACCGACGAGAGACCCCGGAGCAGCAAGCGCAGCGATACGGGGATCCGGCTCAAATTCACGAACCAGGATCAGAAGTTTCTTCGGGCCTTGAAGATCTCCGTCGAAGACGAGGCTTCGGGATAGAGCCACGGCCGTTGTGGCTTGCGGCCCGGAGAGCGGGTGCATTCTTTTTGGAACGGCGCCGAAGGCGGCTTGGCTGCTCTGGTCCGGCCGGGGAGCGGCCGTCGGCTAATAATCCCGATGGTCTGCGAGACAGAGCGGCGTTTACAGCCTGCGGCAGAAGCCAAGAACCGCTCAAATGAGCGGTTGTCGAAAAACAACCCATTACGATTCAACTACTTGGAAATCGAAACCGCTGAGCGGTTCTGGTATTTCTTCCACGGACAGTGAGGGGCGGAGAAGCTACTCGCTGAAAAAAGTACCCATGCGCCGGAAGCGCTCGTAGCGATTCTCGACCAGTTCCTCGCGGCTCATGCCACTCAGCTCATCCAAGGCCAGCAGCAGCGTCTGGAGCAGATACTCGGCAGCCTGATCGGGATTCTCCTGCGCACCACCTGCCGGTTCCGGCACAATTCCGTCGATCAAGCCGAATCCCTTGAGATCCGTGGCGGTCAGACGCAGCGCGGCAGCGGCGAGCGCGCCCTTGGACGCGTCGCGGTAGATGATGGCCGCGCAGCTTTCCGGTGAGATGACACTGTAGACCGAGTTCTCGAGCATGTAAACCCGGTTGCCGATCCCCAGTGCGAGTGCGCCTCCGCTGCCACCCTCACCGATCACGACAACGATGCAAGGCGTTCCAAGCCGCGCCATCTCACGCATGTTCCAGGCAATTGCTTCGGCCTGCCCGCGCTCTTCTGCGTCTATGCCGGGGTAGGCGCCAGGAGTGTCCAGCAGAGTGATGATGGGGCGACTGAACTTGGCTGCCATTTCCATGGCGCGCATTGCCTTCCGGTAGCCCTCTGGCTTCGGCATGCCGAAGTTGCGAAGCAGTTTCTGCTTGGTGTCGTGGCCCTTCTGCTGGCCGATGAACATCACCGGCCGGCCGCTCATGTGGCCGAAACCACACACAATCGCCGCGTCGTCGCCGAAACACCGGTCGCCGTGGATCTCCGTGAAATCGGGGGCCAGGCGAAGGATGTAATCGAGCGCATGAGGGCGCTTTACGTGGCGCGCCAGTTTCACCCGCACCCACGCCGGATTTTCGACCGGCTCCCCGCGCAGCGGGCCGAGTTCGGCCCGTAGTTCGACCAGGCGGGCACGCGCTTCGATGCTATCGGGTTGAAGGGCGGCAATCTCGCGTTCGAGATCCGCGATGCGCTGCGTGGTGGACTCGTCTGGTATATTCATCTTCCCCAGTGTGCCCCCGGCCTGCGGCCGGGGAGCCCCTTTAAGAGGCTAGCACTTCAATCGACTCGGGTCCGCAGATCCTTTCGATCTCGGCTTTGAACTCCTTGTCGGGCAGGACCCGCGCCGGTACGTCGAGGTGCAGGGTAAAGTCCTTAGGTCTTTCCAGCTTCAGCCGGACACCCGTTTCGCCCTGCTTGCGATCGAACAGGGCCTTGAGCTGGCCGGCGCGATCATTGTCCTGGTCGACGCGAACCCGGATGGAGATCAGGCTGGGGAGATTGACCCGCGCCTGCTCGAGCGGCACGATCTCCTGGACGTTGATCTTCGTGGAACCGTCTTCCTCGGGCATGGCCTTGCCGAAGACGAGGACTGGGCGGTCCTCCTCGATTTCCTTCTGCAACGTCTCGTAACGCGTCGCGAAAATGAGCACCTCGGTGGAGCCGGCCCAATCTTCAAGCTGCGCGATGGCCCAGGGCTTCTGTTCTTTGTTGCGCTTCTTCGCGATCCCGGTCAGCACGCCGCAGACTGTAACCTCCGTACCCCGCGCCACACCGGCTACGCTCTCGCTGTCGTGCGTGGAGAGTTCCTTGATCTTCCAGCGGTATTCGTCCAGCGGGTGCCCGGTGACGTAATAACCGATGGTTTCCTTTTCGCCGCGCAGGCTCTCGCGTGAATCCCAGTCCGGCACTTTCGGGAAGGTCCGCGGCGGAGCCGAACTCTCGTCCATCCCCATCAGTTCGCCGAACAGCCCGCCTTGGCCGCTCTCGCGGTCCTTGCGCGCGCGCTGGCCGGTCTCCATGGCTTCGTCGATGATGGCCATCTTCTGCGCGCGGGTACCGGGGAACTTGTCCATGGCGCCGGCCTTGATGAGGCTTTCGATGACCCGCCGGTTGACCGCATTCAGATCGACGCGCTCGCAAAAATCATCGAGCGTTTTGTAAGGGCCGCCCGACTGCCGGGCCTCTACGATGGTCTGCACGGCGTTGGCTCCGACGTTCTTCACCGCACCCAGGCCGAAGCGGATAGCGCCGTTATCAGGGGTGAAGTTCAGATCCGAGGCGTTCACGTCGGGCTGCAGGATCGAGATGCCCAGGTCGCGGCACTCGTTGATGTACTTCACCACCTTGTCGGTGTTGCCCGTTTCCGACGTGAGCAGGGCGGCCATGAATTCGACCGCGTAATGCGCCTTCAGGTAGCCGGTCAGATAGGCGAGATAGCCGTAAGCAGCCGAATGCGACTTGTTGAAGCCGTATTCAGCGAATTGCGCCATCAGGTCGAATAGCTTCTCGGCCTTCTTTTCGTTGATGCCGCGTTCACGCGCGCCCTCCATGAAGTGCGTGCGCTGCTTGGCCATCTCCTCGACCTTCTTCTTGCCCATCGCGCGGCGCAGCAGGTCGGCTTCGCCCAGGCGGTAGCCGCCGACGACTTGCGCGATCTGCATCACCTGCTCCTGGTAGAGGATGATGCCGTAAGTCTCTTCGAGCAGCGGTTGGGTCTCGGCGACGTCGTAGATGACCTTCTTGCGCCCGTGCTTGCGGTCAATGAAGTCGTCTACCATTCCGCCCTTGATCGGGCCGGGCCGGTAGAGCGCGTTGAGTGCGACCAAGTCCTCGATCCGCTCAGGCTGGTAGCGCCGCAGCACGTCCTTCATGCCCGAGGATTCGAACTGGAACACGCCGCTGGTGAGGCCCTGCGAGAAGATGCGATGGTAGGTGTCCCGATCGTCGATGGGCACGTCGTCGAGGACGAGATCCTCGCCACGCGTCTTCTTGATGAGCTTCAGCGCATTGTCGACGATGGTGAGCGTCGTCAATCCCAGGAAGTCCATCTTGAGAAGACCGAGCTTCTCGAGATACTTCATGTCGTACTGGGTGACAATTTCCTCTTTGTTGGTCTTGTAGAGCGGGACCAGTTCTTTCAGCGGACGGGGCGAGATGACAACACCGGCCGCGTGCATGCCGCAGTTGCGCGCCATGCCCTCCAGGCGCAATGACGTGTCGATGACGTCTTTCACGCGAGGATCTTTGTCCGCCGCTTCTTTAAAGGCCGGCTCCTGATCGAGGGCTTCCTGCAGCGTTATATTGAGCTGGTTGGGTACCAGTTTGGTCAGGCGATCGGCCTCGGAGAAGCTCAATTCGAGCGCGCGGGAGACGTCTTTGAGCGCCTGCTTGGCGCCCAGAGTTCCAAACGTGATGATCTGTGAGACCTGCTCGCGCCCGTACTTCTGCGTTACGTACTGGATCACTTCGCCACGGCGGTTCGTGCAGAAGTCCACGTCGATATCGGGGAACGAAACGCGCTCCGGATTAAGGAAGCGTTCGAAGAGCAGGTTGAACTGCAGCGGATCGACGTCGGTGATGCCCATGCAGTAGGCCACCAGCGATCCGGCGGCCGAACCGCGTCCCGGACCGACCGGCACGCCGGTCGATTTCGCGTAGCGAATGAAGTCCCAGACGATGAGGAAGTAGCCCGCGAACTTGAGTTTTTCGATGAGCGCGATCTCGCTCTCGAGGCGCTCGATGTACTCTTCGATGCGGTGCTTGAGGCGGCCCTGCGCGGCCTGCTGCTCCAGCCTGACGCGACGCTTTTCGAAGCCCTGCCGCGCGACCCAGGCGAAGTAGCTGTCGAGCGTGTGCTCCGCGGGCACGTCGAACTTCGGGAACGGGTCCTTGATCTTCTCGATCTTGACGTTGCAGCGCTGGGCGATGTCCCAGGTGCGGTCCAGCGCGTCTTCGACCTCGCCGAAGAGCTGCATCATCTGCGGCCTGGTCTTGAGGAACAGCTCCTGCGTCGACATCCGCATCCGCTTCTCGTCGGCGACGGTCTTGCCCGTTTGGATGCAGGTGAGAATGTCTTGCGCCCGCGCGTCGTCCTTGCCGATGTAGTGGGCGTCGTTGGTGGCCACCAGAGGGATGCCGGTCTCCGAGGAGAGACGGTAAACGCC
>Ga0315272_10000804_pt1 | contig 16027 bp, 8 predicted proteins | sample C3_middle_MG_FD_203918 | JGI IMG/M metagenome (GOLD analysis project Ga0315272, IMG submission 203918) | Sediment microbial communities from Yellowstone Lake, YNP, Wyoming, USA - C3_middle | ecosystem: Environmental > Aquatic > Freshwater > Lake > Sediment | place: USA: Wyoming | collected...
CAAAAGGTTAATCTTTAAATTGTATTTTGTCTTTCCCTATATATAAACTAAAGAAAAGCTTATCGGATGTTGAAAGCACGTGTGTCAGCCTTGCGTTTATGTCATAAAAATAATATCCGGGGAAATTCAGATTCATTAAATTAAGCGATTTAAGTGTATTTGAATATAAATCAAGATAAGATCTTCTTCCTGTTATAATAAAAGTTGTTTTTGGACTGAATAATGGACCTTCGAGGGTAAATTTCGAAGATATTAATCCTATGGACAATTCACCTTTTACAGATTTATTATTGCCGTCAAGACTCCTCACATCTATCACTGATGAAGTACGACCACCATAACGTGCAGGAAAACAACCTTTGTATAACTTAATATCTTTTATTGCACTACTATTGAATATACTGAAAAAGCCATAAAGGTGGCTAATATTATACATCGGTATTTCATCTAGCATGAAAAGATTCTCACCAGCACTTCCACCCCGGACAAACACCCCCGTAGAACCTTCTATTCCACTCTGAATGCCTGGCTGATTCTGAATTGATTTAACCAGATCTGATTCTCCTAACGAAGGAATGGATATTAATTGCTTTATATTTAAAGTACTTAGTCCTAAATCAGAATTTACATTGCGTTTATAATAGTAAGATGTAATTAACACTTCACCAAGTTCCCTGATAGGTTGCATCTCAATGTTGATAATAGTATCGTGTTTTAAACTGAAATAAAAAGATGATGATTTAAATCCAACATATGTAGCTTGTAACTCCACATGCCTTTCTGTAGTCTTAAAATTGTAAAAACCATAGTTATTAGTCTGAGTGACATTTTTTGTTTTATTATCGATTATATATGCTCCAATAATACGTTCACCTGTATTAACATCTTCAACATATCCTGATATAGTATGAACCTGACAATATACTTGCTGAGATGTAAATACAAAAAGCAGAATGGTTCTTAAATTCAGCATAAAGAAAGATTTAATTTCATTAAAATTTTTGAAAAGTAATTTGATAACTTGAAACGGCAGCACCTGAAAACATTCCATATCCGTCTGTAACATTTGAATTTACAATCACCGGACTGGCTAATGGATTCCCTAATTTTTTATTATACAAGTTGAGGTCATGTATGTAATTGAAATACTCTTTATTGATCGAATAAAGCCTGAAACATACGATTTGTTGAGTGGCGTATGTCTGATTGCCAATTGACCGCCTATCAATAATTATAGGCAAGTGGTGTTTCTGACCATTTAATAATTTATCGGAAAATGCAATTCCTTCAGTTTTCTCTCCAGTATATAATTTTTCTTCAACGATAGGATCATCACAATTGAATCCTAAATTATTATCAAGCCCAACAAAATAATCTTCATTAATCACTTCCCGAACATCAACCATATAAAAATTTGTCGCAATTGCCGGATCATCGAATTCAATTGTACATTTTATTCCGAAGTTTCCATTAGACATTAATAATGATATAGTATCTACCTTTAAAATTTTCACTAGATCAGGGATTATCACACTTGCACTTGCATCGGGCATGGCAGGCAATTTTACTACGACTTTATACATCATGCCTGATTGAGGAATTACTGATTTTGATCTATAATTAGAAGTATTAAACAATCTCCAGTTGTCTTGCACATACCAAGGATTACGATATAAAGAATCAATCTGATTATTATTCAAATAAACCTTAACATTAGCACTATCTACATCATTTTCGCCAGTTGAGGTAAATCCACCGTTTATGTATGCACTCCTACCTACATGAACATTCAGAACACTGTCAGTAGTAGTTAATCCATTAATAACAATTTTACGTCCAGTGTCCGGAATTTGGTCTAGCTTACGTTCACAAGTAAAATTGATAAAAACACAAATACATAGAGCATAAAATTTTATCTGTCTGCGACACATTATCTTTAAATTGATTTCAAGTTGTAACTTATTGTATAATCAAAGATATTTAAACTTAAATATTTCTAATTTATAATGAATTATCTATTTGATTAAATTCTACAATTCTTCTTTTAAACCTCAATTTAATACGGTCTTTTTTCTATTCCCACCGCTATAGCTGAGAGTGTACCAGAGTCTGGATAAACAGGCGTGTCTTTATCACTTACATTAGCATCGGCAGGAGTATCTTGAGGATGAAGTGAGACAAGCATCCTACCATAATTTGTATATTGAGTATATCCTCCCGGACAAGTAAGTGCGTATCCATCCCAAACAGGAGCATAACAGAGACCCTCCTGGTTAGCTGGTGCAGACTCAGAGGTTTGTCGGAAAGTTACTTGAAGATAAAGACTACCACCACTTGAAGAGTAATTTATATTGCGCAATCCGATTGCATATGTGTCAATATAACTTGGATCACTTCTCCTATAAGACTTGCCTGATGCATACCATGTACTTAAATTAGTCGGATATGATGCTACTAACATATTACCATAACCATTATAACGAATAGAGGCACCTCCCCCAACTAATATATAATCATCAGGAAGAATAGCTGTTCTGGTTGGGAATTCAGAGGTACTTGTTGAACTAGCCTTTCTTATAAATCTGTTCGATTTCAAATAGGCTGGATCAACTCCATTTATTTTCAATCCTATGGCAAAAACAGTTAGGCAATGAGGATCTTGAATTATATGATCTTTAGATTCGCCATACCAAGTATTCCCATCATCCATTGGATAAGATTTGACTAACCACCCACCATTTCCATTATAGTCATGTGCCCAGGCGCCTCCGCCTACCAATACCCAGCCATCATCTACGCTTACAGTTAGAGTTGGTCGATTTTGTGAAGTGGTTGTAGTCTTATAAAAAAATTTAAGATGGATTTGTTGTGAGTAATCAAGGTACTCAGAGTTGTAAAAATTTAAATTTTGGCATGATGTGCTTGCAAGAAGAGCAATGTTATGTTGTGAGAGAGAATCTCTTTCTTTTTGTGTTATAGGCTTATATACTAAATACTTACGAGCGTTTGTAGTATCATATTTAGCAAGTTTTATTTGTGCAAATGTATTTATACCTGCTTTTTTTATAAGAACCGTATTGCTTTCATTGTAAGTCGTGTTCTCAATGTTTTTAGAACAGCCAAAAATCAAGATTGCAATAAGTAAGGGAATTGTAATTTTTTTCATTTAATCACTTTTTAGATTAATAATATAGTTCAGAAGAATTGTAGAATCAAATTAGCTATTAATAAAAACTCTCGATGCTAAATTTTCTCGATCAAGCAATTACAAAATTTAGTGACCGTTTTTATATAACTCCCACTTACATCATATCATTAAAATTCTGCTTCTTATAGAATTAATAAGGAAGGATATCTAATTGTTACCCAAATTTTCTTATGTCAAATCTGAATTATAATAAGAATTGTATGAAATATACTTTTCGAAGTATGAGATAGAATTACACCCTGAAGTTTATTGAAGAAGTTTGATACAAAATAAGAGCTGTGTAATCTGCTTAAATACTTCAATACTTTCTTTTTTTTATTAGCTTATTTTAGCCTTTATACATGTTGAGGTGCGGATTCGGTTGCTTAATCGGATTGGAATCTTTGTAAAAGATTGTGAATCTGCAAAAACTGTGACGAGCTAGTTAAATATACTGTACGTGTAAGTTATGCTTACGTACATTAAAACTACGGAATTGTAATGATTTATCTTTTATATACATAAACTTAGGCCGCAACTGATACTACTTGGATTGGAGCAACTTTTTTATTCTTCTTCCATAAGTTGCGCCGCATGTGTACCAAAAGCTGGTCGGTTTAATTAGGTTCTGTCTGCGTCGCGGTTACGAGTTATTTGCCAGTCCCGGTAATTGGGTACGAGGCCAACGGTCACGACTAAACGGGTCTGTCGAATAATGGGCTGGATTCCAATCAATGGCTGCTAACTGTTGATCACTATATGTTCAACCAAAAAATGGCTGACAAGTGATATATTCGGATCGATATTCAGTTTTATTTTCTGATACTTATAGCTTCTCCTTTATAATCTATGACTTCTCCCTGTTGAGCGGGTTCAACACCTGTTCCGCTTTGAGTATTCACCCATACGACTTTGAAAGTTCTGCTCTCAGGCATTCCCGGAAATGAACCTTCCCTTTCCATTATTGAGAATGTTTTTGTATTCTCATTCCATTTCATCTGTATTGTTGAATACTTGCCGGATTCATAATTGTAGTTATCATTTTCATCTTCATACAGAACGAATTCTGCATCCGTGCCTGCATATATTCTTATCTCAAGAGGGTCGGCAGTTTTTTCGGTGGCATACTGCAGAAACGGTCCCATAGGCACAATAGATCCGGCTTTTACAAACAGAGGCAGTGTTTCGATTGGCGTCATTACCTCAATGGTCTGTCCGCCCTTTAAAACCTTGCCGGTCCAGAAATCGAACCAGTCAGCCGATTTTGGAAGATATACTTTCCTGGACTTATTAAAATCAGTGTTGCCGGGAATAGAGTACATTCTTTCGGTGACCGGGTTTACGAGGAATGCGGGACCAAACATATACTGATCGGGAATTGATTTGACTCCTGCATCATTCCGAAAATCAAAAGCAAGTGAACGCATAATGGTATAGCCTTCGCTGGTGACTTTCCATGATAGTGAATAGGTATAGGGAAGAAGACGATATCTTAGATTGTCATAATTCAGAAGGATAGTTTTCGTCTTCTGATCCCAATTATCAGAGAACAAGGCACGTTCTCCTTTACCATGAATCCTGAATACCGGACTGAATGTCCCGAACTGAAACCATCGGGTAAAAAGCTCCCGGTTATCGGCAGTTGACCAGTCAGGTGGCGCCCAATGGAAATGATAGCCTCCGATATCGGATGTCCAGAATGGTATGCCGGAGGCGCAGGCATTAATTCCCTGGGCAACCTGACTTTTAAAAGCTCTCCATGTGCAAGTAATATCTGACGACCAAAGTGTTGCAGCATTCCGTTGTGAACCGGCAAAAGCCTGGCGGATGAGAAAAAATGCTCTTTTACCAGGAATATCTTTTCTCCAGTTATCATATAGACCTGTAGAATGCATCAGGGAATATGTGTTGAAAAAGTCAATTCCCCTTCCGGAAGCAAAAGTGGCTTTTCTTCTTTCATCAAGAAGAGTTCCGTTATCAGGTTCGCACTGATCGACCCACCATGCGTCCCAGCCCTGAGGAGCAATCAGACTGTCTCTTGCCTGCTCCCAATACATTTTTCGGGCTTTCTCGCTGTGCGCGTCATAATAATTGTCAAAAGTATGGGTCATAACATTGTCCCATAAAACCGTTGTAAGATTGCCAGCTTTTTCCATAGCATTGTAATTAGCTGTCCCTTTTGCCATAACCGGCCAAATGGAAATCATCGCATGGATGTTTGCCTTATGCAATTCGGAAACCATAAATTTGGGATCAGGATATCTCTCAGGCCAGAACCTGTGAGAACCAATTACATCCGGTTCCCAGTAAAACCAATCCTGAACTATACAATCAACAGGAATCTTATTATTGCGGTAATTATCTTTTACTGACAGAACTTCTGCCTGGCTCTTATACCTGTCCTGCGACTGAAACAGTCCGAATGCCCATTTTGGGTACATTGGTGCCTCACCGGTAGCGAGCCGGTACGAAGCAATTATCCGGTCAAAATCAGGCCCGTATATAAAATAATAATCAACCTGTGAGCAGCTCTCCGAAGTGTATTTAAATTTTGTATTGGCTGCTTCCGCACCAAAGAAATATGAAGGTGAGTAATTGTCCCAGAGAAGACCATAACCTCTATCAGATAGAAGTACAGGGACAGCTCCGGTCATATATTTTATTACCAGGTCCTGATTGCGTCCTTTATAATTAATTGATAAAGTATCTTCAGGATGGCATCCCAATCCATAAAGTGATTCATCGGGCGGTGACAGGAACTGTGTCTGGCAGCTATTAACCTTAATGCCTGCAATTTCAGCCGGAGTCATCATTTTTCCGTTAGCCCCGTCTTCTGCAAGAATGGTAAGACCTTTCAGATCGGTGTAAATTATTGCGTTGGTTTTACGGTTAACCCTGATATTCAGGCTGGCAGTTCCAATAATAATCTCTTCATTATTATCAGCAACGGTAAAACTCACATCTTCCGACCATTTATTATTGACTACCAACGACTTGTCCTGGGAAAAAGCAGGCTGAATTGTATATTTTACCTCAATAATATTATCGCTGCAGACTTTTACTTTCATCAGTCCCTTATCGAGGATAAAGGTTACACCATCAGTTTCTTTCTGATATGATAAAATTGATGCCCCAACAGGTTTCGCGGTAATAATAATGAGAGCTGCTGACATTATTATTAATAGTCTCGACACCGGTAATCGCATTTTCTTATGATTTTAGTTTGACTCCTATTTTAGATTCAGATTATACCAACGCACAGAATTATCAAAATAAATCTTTCTGACAACCTCCTTCGGCAGTTTCAGTCCCTCAAATGTACCTCTGAAATTCTGGGAAGTCATCTTTTCATCAGTTGCAAAATATTTCCAGTCGTCAAGCCAGGTCTTATGAAACCATCCCGATAAGGCACTGCGGTCGGGATTATCGTTGCTTGACAGGTCGGTGCCATACAATAATCTGTCCTGGTATTTAATACAGAAATCACGTACTTTATTCCTGTCCTTCGCTGACTGATATTGTAAATGACAGATCCTTGCAGCCATATCGACTACCATATTCGGATACTTATCCAGTCTTTTGGACAGTTCATCAATGTTCCATTCGAGGCTTCCCAGGTGACATCCAATAAATTTAAGATCTGGATGCAATTCGAGCAAATGGTCCCTGGCGTTTATCTGATCTTCATAGGATGGATATTCGGGATGAAGGAACATATGATATTGAGGATTTTCTGCAAAATAGCTGCTGTCGCCCCTTACAGTCATTTCACTTAACGGGAGCCAGCAGTTTCGCGGTTCACCAAGGTGTCCGGTAACAGGAAGCCCTTTACTGGCAATAAAGTCAATCACAGGTTTTATTCCTGGATCATCCACCATTATGAATTTCCCATCCCTGTTTCTTTCTGTCATGCCTATATTTTTCCAGAGTTTCACAGAGACAGCTCCACCTGAGATATTCTTATCAAGGTGATCTATCGTTTTCTTTGCCCAGCCGGAAGTTCCCCAGCCTGCTGTATCAAAATAAAAGGTAGCTCCATAGAAGACTCTTCCAGGGTGATTTCGGACAGATTCGAGTGATTCTTTTAGCTGTCGTTCGACGGAAGTGGAATCAGAATGATCTACATTCAATGTAATCAGGGTAAAATTATCAGCAGCAGCCTGATCTTCAAAGAAGCCGTTGTTGTTATCAATATGTACATGTGCATCAATCTTCCGGACCGATCCGAAATCATTTACGGAATAGTAATTGCCTTTACAACCGAAAAGTGATAGTGATGCGATGACGAAAAGAATTTGCCTGATTTTCATTTCTCATTAGGTTAGAACAGACTAAAATTAAGCAAAAAAAGAAGAACACTATAAAAAAAGTGTTCTTCCCCGATCAGCAGGAAACTGATCAATACTATCTGGTGTGCTTATTTAGGCATCACAACATATGGTGCTGCATTAAGAAATTCAAGGCTCTTCTGGCAACTGGTGAACTGATCAAAATTATACTCCTCTATTTCAACTATACCGTACTGCATGCCGGATTTGGCAGCAGCAGCCCAGATTGATTTAAAGTCCATCATTGTATCTTTACCGCCAATCTCAGCCTTGTCTTTAATGTGCCAGAGCTGAATACGGCCTGGATATTTATTGAAATAATCTACCGGATTAGCACCACCAACGACTGCCCAATAAAGGTCCATCTCAAATGTAACCTTTGCTGGATCGGTGTTTGCCATCATAAAGTCGTAGATTGTCTGTCCGTCAAGTTTTGTTGAGAATTCCTTATCATGATTATGATATCCGAACTGAATTCCTTTTGCTTTGCATTTTTCACCAATCAGATTGAAATAATCACAGTAACGTTTCAGTGTATCAAGGCTGCGATAAGCACCTGCTCCTAAAAATGGCTGAACCAGATACTTTGCTCCGGCTGCAACATGAGCATCAATACATGCATCCCACCAAGCCATATTTTTGGCAAAATTAGCTGAATCAGGGAGTTCCTGTCCTACGTGTGAGCTTAATATTGTCAAACCATTTGAAGCACAGAGAGCCTTAAATGCTGCCGGTTCCATACCATAGAGTTTACCATCGCCATAACCTGCCGGTTCAACAAACTTATATCCCATTTTCCCGACTTTCGCGATAGCAGCAGGAACATCCTTACCTATTGAATCACGGAGAGAATACAACTGTAATCCAATATTTTTTTGTCTGGTATTTGTACAGGAGGAAAAAGTGGCCACGATCAGACCACTGACAGCCATTAATAATACAAGCGAAATAATTTTGATTTTTTTCATTTTGATCTGGTTTAGGTTAAAGTTTATCGGGTTTAATTATGATCAGGTTTCAAGTACTTTAGAATTAATCAATTAAAATATAATAACTTATGCAGTAAAAGTAGAAAATATTTTATTCTATCCAAACAGATATTAACTATAATTCAGTGAGAAAAGAGGCTATTTGCCTTTTGACAGTTTATACACTTACAAGCAAATCATCATTCTGACAGGAATTTAATTAAGGGTATCAGAATGGGTTGCCCTGGTTCAGCAATAATCGGGATATTTTGTTTGTCAGTATTACCTGCTGCCTGTTGCCCGTTTGCCTGAGCAGGGTGAACATAGGGATTTGCTTTACTGATAAAGGCCAGTGCACGTTCCCTTGCTTCCTGTGAAAAATTGACAAACTGTGGATAAACCACAGTGATTATTTCCGAAAGCTCGTTCTTCCGTGTGTAAATTACACCCTTCACTAGCGGTGGCTGTTTTTCATCCTGAACGATAACCACAGTTCCTCCTGAAGGTATCCAGTTAAGCCAGTTCATCTCGTCGCCGGCATTCTTCTCAATCCCCTTAATAATTACTTCATCGGAATAATATTTTCTCAGACCTTCTTTGAAAGGCTGCGGTAACTTTGTACTGTTTATATATTTCGAAATGAGTCGGCAGTTATTGTAATGTGCGGCGCTGAAATTATAATCATCGGCATTTATACGTCCCATGTTGTTAGAAAGCAGTGAAGCAAAAACATTTATAAGTGTTCTGAATTCAACAGTCGACGTGTCGGCAGATTCATTTTCTTTTCTGATATATTCGCGTATAGCGTTTTTATAACCGGTTCTATCAGAATTCCCAAGATTAATATCCCCCGTTGCCTCTTTTATTTCTTTCGGGACTTCATCCAGCCGGCTGGAGCTTACTGTTTTTCTGGCAACAGGCATTCTGCCTTCATCATTAAGGACAGGTTCAGCAATCACCGAATTGTCAGGTGTAAATTCTTCAGCAGTAATATCGAATGTGCCTGAGGCGAGTTCTCCGGCTGAAGCTGAGATATGTATCAGTCCTTTTTCTCCGGTTGACCTAATAACATTCGATACCGGCATGTCGATATACCATACACCCTCAGGATCCTGATTTTTCTTCAGATCCGATTCATAAATTGCAGGGCCTACCAGAGTAGCCGGACCTGATATATTCCATTTTATCGTATTGCTGGCACCGTATACGTGATTCCCCCATTTATCTACAATATCTGCAGTAATAATTGCCACTGATGCCCGGTCGGCCGGTATTTTTCTATGCGATCCGGTAATTAATAATCTCGCAGGCTTACCGGCAAGCACAATTTCTTTTTTGATTGATTTACCCTCCCTGGTGCCAATAGCTGTAAGAGATCCGGCTTCAACTGTAATGTTGTTAAAAGTAACACTGTTGAAATCTGACTGTACGGGTATTTTAGTTCCTTTGCTTTCACCGTTTACCAGAAGCTCAACTTTATCGCAGTTTGAATTAACTATTATATCCTTTTGTTGTCCAAGATATTGTGAACGCCAGAAATGAGGCCGGATAAACACCATTGGATTTTTTGAGTAGTTTGCCTGCCAGAAGTAGTACACATATTTGGGGATCCTGTAAATGTCAACTGCACCATCGTTACTAACATTCTGAAGAGGTGAATTGATGAATACCTGGCGGCTTCCGTGATCATCATATATCAGGTTTACAAAATTCCCTTTCCCAAACCTTCCATCCGATCCAAGCATCTTTGCGGCATTTTCCTCTGTTCCGCTTTGCCGGCTGACTGTTGGTTCAAGGTTCTTGACATCCTTGTTATACCATCCTCTTATTGAGCTTACCGGCAGATCAGCCACTGGTAGATTTTTAACGGTCAGTTTTACGAATGATCCTGATGGTCCATCCTTAACTTTCCATGCTGCGAGAATCCTCGTAGTATCTTCAGCTACTGCATATTTTGAATCAGCAGGATGATTAGTCTCGTCTCCCATTACCCAGAACATAATGCCGGGATGGTTCCTGTCGCGGCGTATCATCTCCTTCAATTGTTGTTCCTGTGCCTCAGGGGAGAAATCCTGATCGCCGGTATTCGGCACTTCCTCTGCAACCACAATACCGAATTTATCGGCCAGATAATAAACATATTTATCATTGGGATAATTGGCAGTTCTTATAAAATTAAAATTCAGGCTGACAGCCATATCGTTCAGGTCCGTTTCGGTTATCCATTTTGGAATGGCATCACCAAGCCATGGAAAATCCTGATACCTTACGCCTCCATGAAGTATCACTTTCTTATTATTCACGACCAATGAGTTATCACTGAAATTCCACTGGTACCGGCGAAAGCCGAGAGGACTTGAATACTCATCCAGGATTACCTTTCCATCCATCACCTGGGTTTTCACACTATATAGATAAGGATCGTCAGTTGACCATAAATGAGGACTCTTAACTGGCTTGAATGTCTGGTCAAATCCAAAAACATCCCCCGGGTTTATATCAACTGAAGTTTTTGCAACCTGTACCACATTGCCGCCTGAGTCGAGAATTGTAGAAACAAGTGTGCACGATTTCTTTTCAGAATAGTCATTTTTGACCCAGGTCCTTACTCTTGCTGTAGCCTCTTTTTCTGAAACCTTTGGTGTTGTAACGAAGGTACCGCCCTCATGTATTGCTGAGCCTTGCATAGGAACGTACATTTTATCGGTGAGAACAAGTTTTACATCACGATAAATACCGCCATAGACGCCAAATTTACCTGCCTCCATAGGAGGTATTTTATATTCATCCTTCTGCCTGTTATATACTGCAACTGCAAGCAGGTTATCTTCTCCCGGCCTGATATATTGTGTCAGATCAAAATCAAAGGAGCCATAACCACCCTTATGTTCCCCCAGGTATTTTCCATTCAGCCAGACCCTGCAAAATTTCTGAACGCCTTCAAATTCGATAAAGATCTTGCGATCCGAATACTCCCTGTTGACTGAAAAATGTTTCCTGTACCAGCCCCATCCTGTCCACCAGAAGGGATCATCAGATTCGGAGACGCTCCTTATAAAAGGATGAAGCTCCCCTGTTGTCTCATATGTGCTCCAGGTATGCGGGATACTCACAGCTTTCCATCTTGAGTCATCATAGCCGGGTGATTCATATCCCTTGGTTCCGCCTGTAGACTGGAAATAATTAAAGGTCCACTGAGAATTAATCACCTTCTCAATCCTCCGGCTCTTCTGATTCTCTCCCGGTTGCTTTTGGGCGAAAGCAGAAGAAAAAGAAAACAGCAATGTTATCCAGAAAACTATAGTTTTCATATTCAACCTGTTATGCGAATAATAATCATATGTACAATATAATAAATATATAACAGACTGGCTTATAATTCCCGGCCATTAATTAACAGATCACTACTGAATATTAACATTGGAGATTTCTCACTTCGTCACTAATGACAACTTTCTTATCTTACATATTAGGAGACACTTGTAAGTATTGATAGATGAAAGGCAATTTCAGATATTATAATATTCAGCTCTTTCAGAGCTGCAAAAGGTGGGCGGACTACTTCCACCCCACTAACAAAAATAAACGGTGTCATCCCTAATTCTTCCACAACCGATCTTGGATTATTTTAAATGAACATCCTATGTGGAAGAATGAGGCACCTCCCAAAGCCTGACAAATTTTTCAAAGTATCAAACTCTCTCTTTTTTTATCAGCTGTTTGAGTGCCAGTCATACTCCTGCGATTATCTTCCTCTCAATATTTAAAAATTTTCTTACCCTTATGATATATATCACCTATCAATACTTAATCTATTGATATTCAATGATTATAAATTCAATATTTATTGTGTCACCATCAATAAACAATTAGCAAAATAAAGAAAAACATGACTTTTTCTTTGATATATTAAAATTTTGGGTACATTTGTGCAACATTTTATAATAAAAAAGTGAAAATTTCTTTAATCCATATTATTATCCTCCTCGTGATTCTTGCTCAGCGCACATGACCCGGGAATAATATGTATTACTATAAATATACAAAAGCTTTCCGGGAGACCGGGAAGCTTTTTTTTTAATAAGATATTAAAAATGAAGAATCAACTCAGAAGCTCAAGAACGACAACTGGTAGGAACATGGCAGGCGCTAGAAGTCTGTGGCGAGCCAACGGAATGAAGGATGAACAGATGGGAAAACCAATTATCGCGATAGTTAATTCATTCTCTCAGTTTGTACCTGGCCATGCGCATCTTCATGAGATCGGACAGCTTGTAAAACGCGAAATAGAAAAAAAGGGCCCCTTTGCAGCTGAATTCAATACCATCGCTATTGATGATGGTATAGCAATGGGGCATGACGGCATGCTCTATTCTCTGCCTTCGAGGGAACTGATAGCCGACAGCGTGGAATATGTTGTTAATGCCCATCGGGCCGATGCCATGGTTTGTATAAGCAACTGTGACAAGATAACTCCCGGGATGCTGATGGCAGCCATGAGGATAAATATCCCAGTGGTTTTTGTTTCAGGTGGACCAATGGAAGCCGGAAAACTTAATAATAAGTATCTCGATCTCATTGATGCGATGGTTGCCGCAGCCGATGATTCGGTAAGCGAAAGGGAACTCTCAGAAATAGAAAAATTAGCCTGCCCTACCTGCGGATCATGCTCAGGAATGTTCACCGCTAATTCAATGAACTGTCTTACCGAGGCTCTGGGACTTTCTCTTCCCGGTAACGGAACTATAGTTGCCACACATGTTAACAGAACTCATCTGTTTGAACAAGCTGCTTCATTAATTGTTGACCTTGCAAACAGGTATTATAATGATGGTGACGAATCAGTTCTTCCCAGGTCTATCGCATCAAAAAGAGCATTTATTAATTCCATGTCGTTAGATATAGCAATGGGAGGTTCCACAAACACCGTTCTTCATCTTCTTGCCGTCGCGCAGGAAGCAGGGGTGGATTTTACCATGAAGGATATAGATGAACTCTCACGTAAGATTCCAAATATTTGCAAGGTAGCTCCAAGCTCACAGTATCATGTTCAGGATGTTAACAGAGCTGGTGGCATCCTCGCTATCATGGGTGAACTCGAACGCGCCGGACTGATTGATTCATCTGTTCAGCGTGTCGACTATGAAACGCTTCACCAGGCTATTGCAGATTGGGATGTCCGTGGAGGAAAGGCAAAAACTACTGCATTTGATACTTTCAGAAGCGCACCGTCGATGGAAAAAAACCTGAAGATGGGATCACACAGCACAATGTTTAAAGATCTGGATACCGATAGGGAAAAGGGATGCATCAGATCAGTAGAACATCCTTATAACAAGGATGGCGGCCTGGCAGTTCTCTACGGCAATATCGCAAAGAAAGGTTGTATAGTCAAAACAGCAGGAATTGATTCTTCATTATTCACTTTTACAGGTAGTGCTATCGTATTCGAATCTCAGGACGAGGCTGCAGAAGCAATTCTTAAAGGAGAAGTCAAAGAAGGCAATATAGTAGTTATAAAATACGAAGGTCCCAAGGGCGGTCCGGGTATGCAGGAAATGCTTTATCCCACCTCCTACCTTAAGTCAAAGGGCCTCGATAAAAAATGTGCTCTTTTAACCGATGGAAGATTCTCAGGAGGCACATCGGGATTGTCAATTGGCCATGTTTCACCCGAAGCTGCTTCAAAGGGGGAAATTGCCCTTATAAGAAATGGCGACATGATTGAAATAAAAATCATTGAAAGGAAAATCAATGTCTTGCTTTCTGAGAAGGAACTTGCTGAAAGACAAAAGGAAGAAAAAGCAAAAGGGAAACTGGCTTATAAACCTGAAAAACGAGTGCGTGAAATATCAACCGCTCTGAAAGTATACGCAGCCAATGTCAGTTCTGCAGACCTAGGGGCCGTGAGGATTTTATAAAAAAAAGCTGCAAAAACAATAGAATTATAGTTAGAGACAACAAGACAATTATGTATATGAAGACTGAAAAGGAACCAGAACAAGCTACAGCGGAAGTCAATGGACTTGAACATATTACAGGAGCAGAAGCTCTGTTGAATTGTTTGGTTGAAGAGGGTGTTGATACAATCTTCGGCTATCCTGGAGGAGCAATAATGCCTGTGTATGACAAACTTGTGGATTATGAAGGAAGGCTAAAACACATTCTTACACGTCATGAACAGGGTGCCGCACATGCCGCTCAGGCATATGCAATGGTAACAGGCAAACCAGGGATCTGCTTTGCAACATCCGGACCCGGAGCAACAAATCTTGTGACAGGTATCGCAAATGCCTTCCTCGATTCAGTGCCTGTGGTATTTATAACAGCCCAGGTAACCTCAGTACTGATCGGTACCGATGCTTTTCAGGAAACTGATATAATTGGTGTCTCCATGCCGGTGACAAAATGGAACTGCCAGGTTAAAAAATCAAAGGATATTCCCGAGGCGGTTGCAAAAGCCTTCTATATTGCAAAGACTGGCCGTCCCGGACCGGTTCTTGTTGATATAACAAAGGATGCGCAGATTGAAAAACTGGACTTCAAGTATACCAAATGTGATTACATAAGAAGCTACAATCCGCATATTCAACTACATACCAAGGCAATAGAATCCGCTGCCATTATGATCAACCATGCTGAGAGGCCACTGATCCTGGCCGGACATGGAGTATTGATATCAGGAGCGGAAGCTGAACTTAAGGAGTTTGCAGAAAAAACCGGTATTCCGGTTGCACTGACTTTGCTTGGACTCTCGGCTTTCCCGTCTGACCACCGTCTTTATACCGGAATGCTTGGAATGCATGGCAACTATGGACCAAACCTGCTGACCAATGAGGCGGACCTTATTATAGCAATTGGGATGCGATTTGATGACAGGGTTACAGGCAATCTTAAGAAATACGCCAAGAAAGCTACAATAATTCACATCGAAATTGATGAAGCTGAGATCAATAAGAATGTCGCTGTTGATGTGGAAATAAATAATGATGCCAAAGAAGCCTTGAAATACCTTACACCTATGGTAAAGGCTAACTCATTTGAAAAATGGATCAGGGAGTTTCGTATCTGCGACAAGACAGAATATGAAAAAGTTATTAAACCCGAGACAAATCCTGAAAATGGTGAATTAAGGATGGGAGAAGTAATAAAAGCCGTATCGGATATCACAAAAGGCAATGCGATCATCGTTACCGACGTCGGGCAGAACCAGATGTACGCAGCACGCTATTACAAATACAGCAACCCGAACAGTCTTGTGACATCAGGCGGAATGGGAACCATGGGATTCGGACTTCCTGCTGGCATAGGTGCAAAAATAGGTAGGCCCGATAAAGAAGTAATCACTTTCGTAGGTGACGGGGGCTTTCAGATGACAATACAGGAGCTGGGAACTATTCTTCAATATAAAGTGCCAGTGAAAATTGTTGTGCTCAACAATAATTTCCTGGGCATGGTGCGCCAGTGGCAGGATATGTTCCACGATAAGAACTATGCCTCAACTGAACTGGTTAATCCCGATTTCGTCATGATATCCAAAGCCT
>Ga0315272_10000806_pt1 | contig 15991 bp, 15 predicted proteins | sample C3_middle_MG_FD_203918 | JGI IMG/M metagenome (GOLD analysis project Ga0315272, IMG submission 203918) | Sediment microbial communities from Yellowstone Lake, YNP, Wyoming, USA - C3_middle | ecosystem: Environmental > Aquatic > Freshwater > Lake > Sediment | place: USA: Wyoming | collected...
GGTCCTCAATTTTTGTTTCCATGTTTCACGCTTGGCCGCGTCCGCATGGGAGAACCGGTCTACATTGATGCCCGGACGGATGACCGTGATCCTTCCGGCCTTGACGCCTTTTTCAAGCAGCAGATCGCGCTGTTTATTCGCGAGAACAATGACCCGGTCCGCGAACTTAAAACCGATATGATACCGCGGCACCATCATGGTGCTGACCACCGGGCGCCCCGTGATCTTTGAAACGAGCAGCCCGAAGTGGTCCGCACGGTCAAGGGTTGTATGGATAACGTCTATGGTATTCTTTTTTACCAATCGCCTCAAGAACAAAATATCACTGATCCCCTTCATCGGGATACCGTGACAGGGGATACCCATTGCCTGCACCGACTCGGACACATACCCCACCGAACCGCGGCAGACGACCGTAACTCGGTTGCCCAGGGAATGGAGAGCGGAAACCTGGTCCAGGAATATCCGCTGCGCGCCATACCGGTCATTCTTGGATATCATCTGGAGAATGTTCAGCGACATGGAATCAGCCCTTCTCCGCAATAATGGTGGTAAAGAAGTTGTAGTAATCCTCTACCATGCGTTCGCGCGCGAACCGCGCGCGTGTCCATTGCGGCCCGGCATCCGACATCCGTTGCCGGAGCGCATCGTTCGTAAGAACGTTGGTGATCTCCGCTGCCATGGCATCCGCTCCTGAGACCAGCTTTCCCGCAGGGCAGCCTTCAAGAGAATCACGAACGCCACCGGCGTCAAAAGCGATGACCGGCGTTCCCATGCTGAGCGCTTCAAGGACCCAGATCCCGAACCCTTCGTTCCGATGGGTGCAGACCGCAACATCAATATCAGCGTAAAATGAAAGCATCTCTTCTTTTGACAGTCTTCCTGTCCATAACACTGCTTCGGACAGCCCCAACAATGCAGCGCGGTCCTTAAACTCCCGGACCTGTCCGATACCGGATTCGGAAGCGACTAATGCAAAACGGGCATCAGGGATGGTCTTTCGAATAAGCAGGAGCGCGTCAAGGAATTCGATCTGGTTCTTCCAGAGATCACCCACGGTTCCAATGATCTTTGTTCCTGATGGAAGGTTGAAGCGCTTTCTGAGGGCGCCCTCGGGAACACGTGTCCTGTTGAACTTGTCGAGATCGATACCGTAGTAGATGATGCTGGTGCGCTTGATCATTTTTGGGATATAAGCAATAAGCTTATCCCGAATATGGCGCGAGATCGTGACGACATAGTGCATTCGGGCCAGCAAAAAACGGTATTTGCTGAACTGCGGGATCTGCGGCGTGTACATGAGCAGGGGTTTATTGCCGGCGATCAAGGCGGCGACCCATGATTGGACAATATCGTGACTGCGCTGAATATCGATGATCTCGTATCCCTTTTCCCGAATGACACGGGCAGTCTGAAAAACGGTTTTTATTCCGCGCAGTCCGCGCGGCCTGTCGATGGGATAGAGCGCGATCGTGCTGTTCTTGAACATGTCAGCAAGCGGCGTGTCGGGACGGCAGACAAGCCCGACCTGCGCACCTTTTGCCGCAAGACCGGGCAACAGGTCGCGAAGAAATTCCTCGCCCCCGCCCCTGCCCCTGAAGTTGTTCACAAAAAGGATCTTCATCAATGATCGTGGTTACCTGTTCCCTGTCCTCGGTTTCCGTCGTTGTTTATTGGATCTTCGTGATCCCATTTTTACAAACAGTCTCTTTGTTCTCAATCCTTCGTTTTTTGATCATTGCATTATGCTTGAATTTATCCGTGTGCATGTCCCAGGTTCCGGGATGGTACAGATGAAAAACGATCGCCTGGTTCCTGACCGACGTAATGACCTTGCCTTGATTGATTACCCGTACCCCAATATCCGCATCTTCATCGCCAAAACCCTGGAAATCCTCATCGTAGCCGTTAATATCCATGAAAAGCTTCTTATATAAACTGTAGTTGCAGCCGATCACCGAAGTCGAGGATTTTATCCTGTCTTTCTTCAGAAGTTTTCTCAACAGGCCGTTCTTGATCAGGATCGCCTCTTTGGAATGGTGCGATTTGCGTTTGAGGAAATCCATCATCAGCTCAAAACTGAGCGTATTCAGGACAGTCCCGTTCTCGAGTAATTTTTCGGTCAATTGCTGCCCTATTTGCACCCGTTGTCCGGCAAGAACGGCGTTCGGGTCGCTTTTCTCAATATGCGCCTTCATAAAATCCCGATGCGCCATGCAATCGCCATCAATGAAGAGCAGGTAATCGCCGGTTGACCGCCTTACTGCCTCATTGACCACGATCTGCTTTCTGCAGCCCTCGTGCTCCTGCCTCACATGCACTATGGGAAAAACATGCTTGAGCGACTGCTGCAGCTCCAATATGGTCTCGACTGTTTCCGAAGTGCTCCCGTCGTCCGCGATCAGGATCTCCGACGGCCGCACGCTTGAAGCGGCGAAGCTCTTGATGCAAAGCCTAAGATACCGGGGCCTGTTGTACGTGGCCACAATAACCGATGTTTTCATACGATGGAGATCCCTTTCTAAAAGCGCCTGAGTAAAGGAGAGACGGCGCTGGAGGTCACTGTTCTTTCTGCATCCCGCCCGCTGTTCTCAGTCCTGTGTCTGTATGTTCCCACGCTTTGGCGTATTTTGCGAACACATAATAAGAATGGAAAAGGTTCAAAACAAGCCCGTGCTTCCCGTCGAGAAAGCCGAACCTGAAAAAATATTTGAGCACAAAGGTCAAGACCGGCCGGAACAGGATATTCACCCAGCCGGCCTTGAACCTCGTGATCCCCTTTTCCGCCATGACGTTCACTGCCAGCGACGAATATTTATTGATCGATGACATGTACGAGGCCAGGTCGGGATAGGCGTAATGCAGGATAGCGTGCCGTGTGTTGCCGACGGCCCCCTGGACCTTGATCGCTTCATGGACCGCGCGTTCCTCGAAGCGCCCTGCGCCTTTCCTGAACAAACGGAGATTGCGGTCCGGATACCAGCCGCCATAGCGGATCTGCTTGCCCAGAAAGAACGTTTTACGCGGGATGCGGTAACCATCGAGCGCCTGAGGCGCGGCAATAATACCGCGGAGCTCTTCGGCAAGCGCCGCTTCCACAGGTTCGTCCGCATCCAGACTCAGCACCCATTCTCCGGAAGCCTTGTCTATCGCAACATTCTTCTGTTTCCCAAAGCCCAGCCACTCCTGGTGGAAGACCTTATCGGTATATTCCCGGCAGATGTTCACGGTTGCATCAATGCTCCCGGAATCCACAACAATGATTTCATCGGCCCATTGAACGCTCTCGAGCGTGCGGCGGATATTCGTTTGTTCGTTATACGTAATGAGCACGACTGAAAGTTTAGGAGTCATTATCTGTACTCGTCCTATCGTAATGAACCAACCGCAGCAAGGCTGGAAGTGGAATCTAAGCGGCAAGCAATTATCCTTAAAAAAGCATTTGGACGCGGATAAAATCTGATAACATCGGATAAAGGCCCAAAAAATCCTAATTTATATTGGGAAGATCCTCACCCTGGTGGTGAGTTGTCTTTCGACATGAAGTCCTGATTTATCCGCGCTTATCCGCGCAAATCCGCGTCCAACCGCCGTTTTAAGGATTAATGATTTTCCTTTGTCAATCCGGAAAGTATCATGCTTTCTTGAAAAACTTCTTCCACGCTGATGGACTCCATGCAGGCGGGCCTCATTCGCACTGACGGTTCGCATTCCGTAAAAAACTTTTGACGGCAGGGTGAGCACTCCCGTGCTTTATAAATGACCCGTGCGTTCCTGCTCCACGGGCCGAATTTTACCGGAGACTGAGGTCCGAACAGCGCCACAAGAGGCGCGCCTGCCGCGGCCGCAAGATGCATGATGCCGCTGTCATTGCCCACAAAGAGCGCGCATTTTTTCAGCACGGCAATGGTTTCCCGCAGCGTGCACCTGCCGACAAGATCCACGGTACCCTTCCCGAACAACTGCCTCATCGGTTTGAACAATCCAACATCACCGGGCCCGCCCACGACGATCGGACGGAACCCCGCTTCTTTGTGTAATCGGTCGGCGAGCGCGGCAAAGTTTTCCATCGGCCAGCTGCGCTGCGGGACTGCTGAAAAAGGATGGACCATCAAAACTTTTTCAGAGGCTCCGATGCCGGCCGCCAGGAGCACGCGCACGGCATTTCGGTCTTCTTCAGGGGTCGTCCATATCTCCAGACAATCGTCTTCGATCGTCACCCCGTCCGCCCTGAGAACATCGAGAAAATTTTCAACCTCGTGCCGATCATGGCGATACGGGACTCTTGTTGTCAACAGGATTCCTCGTCCTTCGGTATCAAACCCTATCCTCTTCGGAGCGCCGGTCAGCCAGGCAATAACAGCACTTGATAGTGAACGCTTGAGAACATAGACCTTGTCAAAGCGCTGGGCCCGCAAATCCCTGATAAAGGCCAGTTTTGACGAGAGCGTGCGGTGTGCGCCTCTGCTGTCCGCATGGATGGTAACCGGGTCCCAGGCGATCATCTGGTCCACATACGGTATGCCCCTGACAACGTCCGAAGAACCGGGAGCTACCATCCAGGCGATGAAGGCATCCGGTTCAGCCCGCCGAAGGTTCCTGAGGAACGGTACCGTCAGCACCGTGTCGCCGATGAACCGGTAACGCATCACGAGGATCTTCTTTGCCGTAAGCTTCATGGCTGGTCCGTCTTGCTGTGTGCAATGATCCAGTCCGCTGCTTCCGCCAGATCATGAGCTGTAAAATCCGGGTCAGCAACATGCTCAGGCCGCGCATTGCCCGGATCGTCCGCGGCAAAACCGCTCCGCACAAGGATGGAAGCAGTTCCTGTCCGGTGGCCGAGCTCGACGTCGCTCCACTTGTCGCCCACCATGTAGGATTGATGGACATCGATCGCGAGGTCTCGCACCGCCTGGTCGATCAGCCCGGTCCCCGGTTTTCTGCAGGCGCAGACCATGGTATGCCTGGTCGTACCGGCTGTTGGATGGTGCGGGCAATAATAGACGGCATCAAGCCGCGCTCCGTCCTTGCCGAGCAATTCTTTGAGCCGGGTATGTGCTTCGGCCACGAGCGACTCGGGGAAATAGCCGCGGGCCACGCCGGACTGGTTGGTGACCAGCACAACGAGGAAACCGGCATCGTTCAGTTTCTTAATAGCTTTTCCAACGCCGGGTATCACGGTGAGCTGGGAAAGGTCGCGCATATAACCGACCTCCTCATTGACCGTACCGTCGCGGTCGAGAAAAACGGCTTTATTCATATGACCTCAAGAAGCATCCGCTCCCAGGCTTCCGACTCAACGACCTTGAGGCTGATCCGAAGTGTCCAAATACCGTCAGGCCGCAGGGAACGCAGGCGAACGCCGTCCTTTTCCGTTGTAACGATCATGTTCACGTGTTCATCGGCAGCCTGCCGGAAAATATTCGCCAGATCGTTCTTTTCATATACATGGTGGTCGGGATAGGTGCAGGAGCTTTTTACCACAGCGCCGAGGGACTCCAGAAGCGACAGGAACGACGCCGGGCGGGCTATCCCGGAAAATGCGAAGACCGCTGTACCACGGAGTGACGACAGCGGTCTGGTCTCGTTCGTGGCGATATTGACCAGATCCAAAGGGACATGGGATGAGGTAAAGATCCCGGCCGCTGTGTAACGGCGCAAGGTCTCTTTCAGTGAGGACAGTTCGCTTTCCACGCCTGCCCTCGTAATCAGTACGGCATGTGCGCGTTTGAGCGCGTTCAGCGGCTCCCTGAGTATCCCTGCCGGGAACAGTTTTCCGCTGCCGAACGGGTCCGTTGCATCGACCAGAACAATGTCGATCGTGCGCCGCAGCCGGATATGCTGAAAAGCATCATCCAGCACGACCACATCGGGATGAAATTCCCGGAGCGCAATAAGCGAGGCCTGGTAACGGTCGGCTCCCACTACGACAGGCACTCCCGCCAGCCGGTCGGCGATCAGGACCGGTTCATCACCGTTCCTGTCGGGATCATGCTGTACCATCCGTCCGTCCGACACGATGGAGATCAGGGACTCGTCCTGCCTGCCGTATCCGCGGCTTATCACCACCGGCAGTTTCCCGTTTCGAAGTATCAGGCCGGCGAGATCGATGACCGTTGGGGTTTTCCCGGTCCCGCCGAGCGTGATGTTGCCCACTGATAGAACGGTGCACGGCAGCGTTTTTTTTCCTGACCAGGGAAGCCGGTACCATGCTCTTCTTGCATACAAAGCGCTGCAATAGAGCAGTGACAGCGCCGACAGGATCGGACCGACGATCAAAGAGCGTCGTCTCCCGTATATCAGGTCTTCGACATACGCTTTCATGAACGCGTTATGAATTGATCAACGGCCGCTATGGTCTTTCTAGCTGCGCCGGAATTCAACTCTATGACCTTGAACGCTCGTTCGCCGATCTGTTGGGCACGTGCTTTATCGGAGAGCAGGCTGTCAAGCTGAACATAGAGTTCATTCTTATCCTTGACCATGATGCCGCCGCCTGACGCCATGAGCGCTTCGGATATTTCCTTGAAGTTGAACATGTATTTGCTGAAGATAACCGGTTTTTTCACGGCAGCGGGTTCAAGCAGATTATGCCCGCCGATCTTAACCAGGCTTCCGCCGACAAAAGCGATATCACAGACCGCATAGAACGATCGGAGCTCACCGATGGTGTCAAGAAGCAGAACATCCTTGAATTGACCTTTGAGCCGGGTGCGCCGCTGGCATTCGAAACCAGCGCTGTTGACCAGGCCCTCTACCTCATCGAACCGTTCGGGATGGCGCGGTGCGAGAATAAGCATCAGTTCCGGGAATTTGCCTCTTAATTTCGCAAACACCCAGAGAAGCGTCTCTTCTTCTCCGCGATGCGTGCTCCCTGCGGTGATGACCTTGCGCGTTTTTGGTATGGCAACCGGTTTCGCCTGCGGTTCAGAAAGTTTCTGGTCGAACTTCAGGTTGCCGGTGACCAGCACGTGTTCTGCGACCGCCCCGATCGTTCTTATGCGCTCCGCATCAGCATCGGACTGCATACAGAACAGATCAACCTGTTCAAAGACCTGTTTGAAAAAACCTTTGAATTTTATGTAATTTTTGAATGAATGAGGCGAGATCCGTCCGTTAATAACTACCGATGGGATTCCCGCCCTTTTCAGTTCCCGGAAAAAGTTCGGCCAAAGTTCGGTCTCAGCCACAAGCACCATGGCGGGATTGATCATTTTAAGGACCTTCCGGATCACGAAGGGATAATCAAAGGGAAAAAAGAACACAGCATCTGCCTCGGGCACGCGCTGGCGGGCGGTGTAGTTTCCGGTGATCGTGACCGTTGAGATGATCAATTTGCGGCGAGGATATTTTTTTTTGAGCTCGCGGACAAGCGGGTGGACCGCCATGACCTCGCCTACCGAAACAGCGTGCACCCAGATCGGACGTCCACCGGCGATCACCTTCATGAGGTCCCTGCGGACCCAGCCAAGTTTCTGTGAAATGCCGCCGCGATACTTCGGCACGGTCGCAAGTTTAAAGAGAATAACCGGCAGAAAAAGTACGGTGCCGAAAAACAGGATCAGATTATATACGGTGTAATACATAAGGCTCCCTCAGGGCATCATCAACCGGTCCGTTTGGAAAAATAGTGATCAGCCTCGGTCATCATCCGGTTCAGCGCAGACTGCACTTCTGCTCGTTTTATTTCCAGTTCGTGTTCACCGGTTCCGGAGACCGAAATCGGTTCCCCATACAGAACAACACCGCGGGTGAACGGTACGGGCAGCAGATAGTTATCCCAGATCTTTTCGAGTATCCAAAACCGTTTTGCACTGGTGACCACCGGCACGATCGGTTTGTTGAGCTTGCCCGCCAGATACGTCAGGCCCGGCTTGACTTCATAGAGGGGGCCGCGGGGTCCATCAACGGCAAGCGCGATATTTTTCCCGGCGCGCAGGTTTTCCACGAGGCCGAGGAGCGCTTGAGCGCCTTTTCTTTTGCTCGAGCCCCGCACAACACCATACCCGAACCGTTTCAGGATCATGGTTTGAATTTCACCGTCGCGGCTTTCACTGGAGGGAAGGACCGTCCCGGAGTGACGATGCTGATAGAGCAGCAAAAATTGCCTGCCGTGCCAGAATGCATAAAGGAAATTTTTCCCTTCCGCCTGCAAGCGTTCCGGTATCTGCCTGTTCACGAACGTGACCCGTACGGTCGCGCCCCATATCGAGATCAGCACCCAGCCGATAAAGGACAGGATCTTCGCCCTCATCACAGCATCCTTGACGGAGGATCGTCCCTGAACTGCTGATCATGCAGGTGCTTGTATTCACCGCCGAGCGCCAGCAGTTCCTGGTGTTTGCCCGCTTCGACGATCCTGCCGTTTTTCAGAACAATGATACGGTCAGCATTGATGATCGTGGAGAGGCGGTGGGCTATCACAAAACTCGTGCGCCCTTTCATCAGCATATCCAGCGCCTTCTGGACGTCACGTTCGGACTCGGAATCGAGGGAGGAGGTGGCTTCGTCGAGCACCAGGATCGGCGCATTTTTGAGCAGCGCCCGTGCGATTGACAACCGCTGACGCTGGCCCCCCGACAGCTTGATGCCGGCCTCGCCGATCATCGTATCATAGCCCAGGGGAAGCGCACGGATGAATTCATCGGCTTGCGCGGCTTTGGCGGCAAGGACGATCGCTTCCATCGTGCACAAGGGATTTCCATAGGCGATATTGTTCCTTACGGTATCGTTAAAAAGAATGGTCTGCTGCGTGACGATCGCTATGTGCGAGCGGATCGATGCCGTTGTGGTGTCCCGAAGATCGACCCCTCCGATCGTGATCCTGCCTCCGGTCACATCGTAAAAACGGGGGATAAGATTAACGAGCGTAGTCTTCCCTCCCCCGCTCTTCCCGACAATGGCTATGGTCTCCCCGGTCCTGACCAGGAGATTGATATCCTTCAGCACGAGCTCGTCTTCGTACTGGAACGAAACGTTGCGAAGCTCGATGGTCTTGAAATCAGAAGGCACGGGAACGGCGTTCGGCCGGTCCTGTATTTCCGGCTTGGTATCGAGGACCTCAAAGATGCGCTTCGCTGCTGCCATGCCGTCCTGGACCGTACTGTTGATGCCGTTCAATTCCTTGAGTGGCTTATAAAAAAAGACCAGGGCCATCATGAACGAAAAGAACTCGCCCACGGTCATGGCGCCACGCCCTATGGAGTAAATACCGTAGACAATGACCATGGACGTGCCCAGCATGGAGATGAATTCCATGACCGGGTGGGAAAGAGCGCTGGTCTTGATCGAACGCATGAAGGAATTGAAGAGGGATCTGTTCCGGTCCGCAAAACGCCTGCTTTCGTATTCCTCCATGCCGAAGGCCTTAACGATGCGCACGCCGGCGATCGTCTCATGGAGGTGCGTGTTCAGTACGCCAAGCTGTTCCTGCATCTGGGTGCTGACGCCGCGAAAACGCCTGCTGAACCGAGAAAGAGCGAACCCGGCAAGCGGCAACACGATGATGGACAGGGCGGCGAGCCGCCAGTTCAGATAAATGATATATCCCGTGAGCGCGGCCATGGTAAGGATGCCCTGGGCCAGGCTGGAGGGTGCGCGGGTAAGCGCGCCCTGAACGAGGTTAACGTCATTGGTGATCCGCGACATGATGACCCCGGTTGGGGTTTTGGTGAAGTAGGAGAAGGAAAGGCTCTGGATGTGCGCATACAACTCGTCGCGGATGTTATTAACGATCTTCTGGCCTACGTAGCCCAGGAGGTAATCACGGACGTATGCGGTGATCCCCTTGAGAGCGCTGACGGGGATCAGTCCCAGGGCAAGCAGCAGCCCGAGTTTCATATCATTGGCAAGCACGACCTTATCCAGCATCGGCTTCACCAGGTAGGTCTGGGCCGAGATCATGGCGCTGGTCAGCCCCATGAAAAGAAACGCGCCGATAAGCCGCATCTTGTAGGGTATAAGGTACCGCAATAATCTTTTGTAAATATCCATAGGTACTAGGCGCTGCCTTTCATGAATTCCATGACCACTGATGCGGCCCGTGTTGAAGCGCCCTCTGCCCCCAGCTGTGCGCGCACGTTCAACAGATCTTCTTTTATCCGGCGATACACGGCAGGCTCATCAAGCATTTCCGAGATGGCCCCGGCGATCTTCTGCGAAGTCGCCTCATGCTGGATGAGTTCGGGCACAATACGCCGTCCGGCAACAATGTTGACGAGGCCCACATGCGCAAGGTTGCGAACGAGCCTGGTGACGATAAAATACGTAAGCGCCGATGTCCGGTAGACAATGGCCATGGGTACGGCCATGAGCCCGGTCTCAAGCGTGGCCGTGCCCGATGTTACCATGGCAACATCCGACGCCCGGAGCACATCATACACGTGTCCTTCAACAATATGGACCGGCACCTTGCCCTGCTCCACATAGGTCTGGATGAGATGAGCCTCCAGCGTTGGTGCGACCGGCAATACAAATTGCAGGTCCTGAAAGCGCGACTGCAGCAGCCGGGCAGCGCCAAGCATCTCCGGGAGAAGATTGGCGACCTCACCTTTCCTGCTGCCGGGCAGGAGCGCCACGGTGCGTTTTCCAAGATCAATGCCGAGAGCCTGCCTCGCCTCTTGCTGCGAGTAGCGTGATTTGACCACGTCTGTCAGAGGGTGTCCCACGAATCTGACATCAACGCCTGCTTTTTCATAGAGGGGAACTTCAAAGGGGAAGACAACGATCATGGCCTTTACCAGACCGGCGATCGTCTTGATCCTGCCCTTGCGCCACACCCAGACCTGCGGGCTGATGTAATACACGATTGGTATGCCGAGTTTCCGAGCCGCCTTTCCGAGCATGATGTTAAAGTCGGGGAAATCGATCAGGACCAGAACATCAGGCCGTTCCTCCCGCAGAAACTTTTTGAGCTTTGCGTAGACGCCGTAGATCGCACGGATATGGGTCAGCACCTCCGTGATGCCTACCACCGAGATCGTCGATGCATCCGCCAGCATCCGGACCCCGGCGTCGCGCATCTGCTTGCTGCCGACGCCGTATATGGCCGCTGTCGGATCCAACTTCCCGAGCTCCCGCGCAAGGTTGGCGCCATGGAGATCGCCCGATGCTTCGCCGGCCATGATCATTACTTTTTTCATACCTGTCTTCTATCTACTGTCTACTGACTTCACAGGGCCTTCTTCACCGCATCAACGACCAGCCTGACCTGCTCTTCCGTCAGTTCCGGATACATGGGCAGCGACAATACTTCCTGAGCCGCCTGCTCCGCCTTCGGCAGGCTGCCGGGTTTCATGCCGAGGCCTTTATAAGCGGCCTGCAAATGAAGGGGCACCGGGTAATAGATCATGGATGATGTTACGTTACCGGCATCGAGCTTCTGCTTGACCGCATCCCTGTTCTTGACCCTGATCGTGTACTGATGGAAGACGTGCTTCGTATTGTCCTGTTCCGACGGGGTTTGAATGCCGGTCCCTGCAAAGAATTTATTATACAAAAAGGCGTTGTTCCTGCGTTTTGCATTGTATTCATCGATGTGCTTGAACTTGATCCTCAGGATCGCAGCCTGGATCTCGTCGAGCCTGCTGTTGTACCCGATCTCGTCGTGATAATACCGGATGCGGCTGCCATGGTTCCTGAGGCTATGCAGGTGTTCAGCAAGCTTTGCGTCGTCGGTGACCACCATGCCGCCGTCGCCATAGGCGCCGAGATTCTTGCTCGGGAAAAAGCTGAAACAGCCGATATCGCCGAAGACGCCGGTCTTCCTGCCGCGGTACTCGGCGCCAAAGGACTGCGCGCAGTCCTCGATGACCTTAAGCCCGTGTTTTTTGGCAAGCTGCATGAGCCCGTCCATATCGGCCGGCGCTCCGTAAAGATGCACAGGAATGATGGCTTTGGTCTTTTTCGTGATCGCAGCTTCGATCTTCGAGATATCAATATTATAGGTGATAGGATCGATGTCTACGAACACGGGCACTGCTCCGACGTAGGAAACGGCTTCCGCTGTTGCGATAAAGGTAAATGGTGTGGTGATGACCTCGTCGCCGCGTTTGACACCGGCAGCCAGGAGCGCCAGGTGCAACGCATCGGTGCCCGATGCCACGGCAACGGCGTACTTGACCCCGTGGTACGCCGCGATCGCCTCTTCAAGCGCTTTTCCCTGCGGGCCGAGAATGAAATGCGTGCTCTCGATGACGCCGTGGACAGCGCCGGCGACCTCATCGCGGATTGCTGCATACTGGATCTTTAGATCTACCATGGGTACGGACATGCTGTGCTGACTCCTCTCTATCCTATTGGGACGAAACCGGAAATACCCTGCTCGATGGTTCGGGTAATGATCTGCGCCAGGGCAAGCGCCTTTTTTCCTTCGATGCCTGAAACAAGCGGACGCCTATTCTGTTCCACGCACGTGATAAAATCTTTTATCTCTTCAAGCAGCGTGTCGCGCCGTTCCAAAGAAATATCCTCGGTTGCAAGCTCAAGTGCTGCGCCGGCCCCGCGGAATGATTGCTGGGCCTTCTGGGTCTGGAAGTCTGCGGTATAGATGCTGTTGTTGTCAAACACGCGAAGGAGCCGCTTCTTCTCCTCGGACACCCTGCTGGCTACCACATCGGCCACACAACCGTTCGCGAACAGGATCCGTGCTGAGGCGATATCGATCTCTTTTGTGATGACCGAAGCGCCGGCGGCGCTTACCTCGCGGACCTCGGAGCCGGCAAGGTCCGTGACGAGGTCAAGGTCATGGATCATCAGGTCGAGGACCACGTTCACATCCGTGCACCGCACGGTAAACGGCGCCGCCCGCTCCGCCGTGATGTACCGCGGTGCTTTCAGAAGGGGCTTGATGACGGTTATTGCCGGGCTGAACCGCTCGATGTGCCCTATTTGCAAGACGCAGCTTTTGTCCTTTGCCAGCCTGATCAGCTCATCGGCCTGTTCCAGCGTAACCGTGATCGGTTTTTCAAGCAGAACATGGACCCCCTGCTCGAGAAATTGTTTTGCCAAGCGGTAGTGCAGGACGGTGGGTACTACGATGCTGACCACGTCCACGGAACCAAGAAGGTCCGCAGGGTCGGAAAATGAGCGGGTGTTGAGCTTCTGCGCGATCAAGGCCGCCCGTGCCGGGTCGGCATCGACCACTCCCGCCAGTTCCACCTGGGGCAGTGATGCATACTTTTCGGCATGGAACTGACCGAGATATCCAACACCGATGACACCGGCCCTCAGTTTTTTCATAACACTCCCTGCTCGTTCTGCACGGCTATGATCGATATCCCAGCCCGGTCTGCTTCTTGAAGCAGCGCTTCCCGGTCAAGAATGATGGTTTTGCCTGCTTCGATGGCAAGGCAGGCTGCTTTCACCTGTGACATGGAAACAATGGTCTGCGGGCCGATGGCAGGCAGATCGAACCGAAGGTCCTGATGAGGCTTGCACACCTTGATCACCACAGCGCCGCTTCCGCAGAGCAGTCCACCTCGTTTGATGGCCTCGTCAGTCCCTTCAATGGCCTCAACGGCAAGCACTGCCTGGTCTTTTACTACAATAGTCTGTCCGATATCCAGTTTGCCGATCTCTTTGGCCATCTGCCAGCCGAACTCAATGTCGAGTTTCTCTTCTTTCGACGGTTTCCGTTTCGTCAATACACCGGGCTTTGCCAGAAGATTGTCGAGATACAGCGTCGATTCGCGGACCGTGATCCCTTCGGACTCCAGTTCTGTTGCCACAGCCCGGAGCATCGAATCGTCCTTTTTGTGGATCATGCGGGCGAGAAAGGCCATGCCCCGCAGATCAGGAAAGCCGCCGTCGAACAGACGGGTTTTTTTGATCCCGCCCGCCATAAGCACATCATGCACGTCGTGGTCCTTGAAGACCTTGATCAGCTTGCCGAGCTGCCCGACCTTGATCCAGGAAATGCTGTCCACCCATTGCGCAAGCTCCGGCAGGGTTTCGCCCTCATGGGCCACGGCGATGACCGTAAGCCCCTTCTGCTTCGCGGCGCGGGCAAAGGCCAACGGGAACGAACCGTTGCCGGCTATGAGACCGATCTTGTTCATTGCTTACCGGGTCACGCCGCGTTTCGAGTGGCGCATGAATTCGACGAAATAATTCACTTCCTTTGAGTCCGGGAAATCAAGCAGCGCTTTTTTGAAGGCTTCATCCTGTGTCAGGCCGGATCGGAAAATGATCTTATATGCCTTTTTAAGATTGCCGATGACCTCGTCGCTGAAACCTTTTCGTTTCAGGCCGATGGTGTTCAGTCCGTAGAGCTGCGCACGGTTGCCGGTGGCGTTGACATAAGGCGGCACATCAAGCACGATGGCGGACTGGCCGCCGATCATGGAGTATGCGCCTACCCGGACGAACTGATGGATGCCGACGATCGCCCCGAGAAGTGCGAAATCCTCGACAATGACATGACCGCCGAAGGCTGCATTGTTCGCCATAATAATGTTATTCCCCAGCTTGCAATCATGGGCAACGTGGATATAGGACATCAGGAAGTTCCGATCGCCGATCTCGGTCTTCCGGTCCGCCTTGGTTGTGGCGCGATGCACGGTCGCATATTCACGAATGACGTTGTCATTGCCGATGATCACATAGGTCTCTTCATGGGCCTTATACCCGATATCCTGCGGAGGCGTGCCGATGCTGGTGAACGCATGGATATGGTTCCGTTCCCCGATCGTGGTCCATCCCTCGATCAACGCATGGGAGCCGACCTTCGTGTCCCTGCCGATACTGACGTGTTCGCCAATGACCGTGTAGGGACCGATCTCAACGCCCTCGGCGATCTTTGCCTTGGGGTGCACTATGGCTGTTTGATGAATACTCACTGCTTTCTCCTGAGATTGTTGAATACTATTACTTGTCTACGATCATGGCCATCATCTCTGCCTCGGCCACGACAACAGTTCCTACTTTGGCAACACCGCTGAAGCAGTGAATGTTGCCGCGGGTCTTGGTAATGTCCAGTTCGAACCGCACCTGGTCTCCGGGAACAACGGGCTTGCGGAATTTTGCTTTGTCAATGCCCATGAAATAGAGGACCTTCTTTTCAGGCTCGGCATCTGACATGAGCGCCAGTACGCCGGCAGTTTGTGCCATGGCCTCGACGAGCAGCACGCCGGGCATGATTGGATGACCGGGGAAATGCCCCTGAAAAAACGGTTCATTGATGGTCACATTTTTTATGCCGACGATGCGTTTGGCCGATTCCCATTCAAGGATTTTGTCGATCAAGAGAAATGGATACCGGTGTGGCAAGAGGCTCATGATCTTGTTGATATCAAGCACCTGCTCTCCCATATGTTCTCCCCCTACTTTTCCAATAGTTTTGATTTAAGTTCCTGAACTTGTTTTTCCAGACTTGCGATGAGCTTTTTCATTTCCGGCAGTTTGGGCAGGACCGCCTGCACCTTGAGCCAATCCCGGATCGGCATGGCATAGAATCCTGCGATGACCGCGCCCGGTTCTACATCCTGGGTGATGACCGCTTTGCCTCCTGCCATCACACGGTCACCGACCGTCGTATGGTCCTTCACACCAACCTGACCGCCGAACACGACATAGTTGCCGATGGTCGTGCTTCCGGCGATCCCCACCTGGCCCGCGATAAGGCAGTGCTCGCCGATCGTGACGTTGTGGGCAACATGCACCTGGTTGTCGAGCTTGGTGCCTTTTCTGATCAGCGTGTTCCCCAGCGTGGCCCGGTCGATGGTGCAGTTCCCGCCGAGTTCAACGTCATCTTCGATAATGACCCCTCCGACCTGGGGGATCTTATGGTGCCGGCCGCCGTCGGTCACAAAACCGAAACCATCGCTGCCGAGCACGGTGCCTGCATGAATAATGACCCGTTTGCCGATCAACACCCGGTCCCCGATGCTGACCTGGGAATGGATCACGGAGTCGTCATCAACGACGGAACCTTTTCCGACGAACACTCCCGGATGGAGGGTAACGCGATCGCCGATCCTCGCGCCGTCAGCAA
>Ga0315272_10000808_pt1 | contig 15971 bp, 11 predicted proteins | sample C3_middle_MG_FD_203918 | JGI IMG/M metagenome (GOLD analysis project Ga0315272, IMG submission 203918) | Sediment microbial communities from Yellowstone Lake, YNP, Wyoming, USA - C3_middle | ecosystem: Environmental > Aquatic > Freshwater > Lake > Sediment | place: USA: Wyoming | collected...
AACCCTTGATTCCCTGTTCGAGAAATCCGCCCTGGCCGGACTTGAAGAGCGACTGAACGACATGCGGGAGAGCGACCAGCTCACCCCGGAGGTTGAAAAAACTTACCGGGAACGGCTAACCCATGAGATCGACGTCATCATCAAGATGGGCTTTCCCGGCTATTTCCTCATCGTGGCCGACTTCATCAACTGGGCCAAGGATCATGATATCCCCGTCGGGCCGGGCCGTGGCTCCGGCGCGGGCAGTCTTGCCGCCTATTCCATGCGGATCACCGACATCGACCCCATTCCCTACGGGTTGATCTTCGAGCGCTTTCTGAACATCGAGCGCAAGTCCATGCCCGACTTTGACGTGGATTTCTGCCAGGAGCGGCGGGGCGAGGTCATCGAATACGTGCAGCAACGCTACGGCGGCGAAGCGCATGTCGCCCAGATCGTCACCTACGGCTCCATGAAGGCCCGCGCCGTTATCCGCGACGTGGGTCGGGCCCTGGGCGTAGCCTATGGCGATGTGGACCGCATCGCCAAGCTCATCCCGGAAGAGCTGAAGATCACAATCAAGAAGGCCATCGACACCGAACCCCGCCTCCAGGAACTGATAAAACGCGACCCGCAGATTGAGGAGCTTCTCCACATCGCCCAGACCCTGGAGGGCCTCAACCGCCACACCTCCATCCATGCCGCGGGCGTGGTGATCTCGCCCAGGCCCATGGTGGAATACCTGCCGGTTTGCAAGGGCCCCAAGGGCGAAGTGCTCACCCAGTACGACATGATCCACACCGAGATGACCGGGTTGATCAAGTTCGACTTTCTGGGCCTCAAGACCCTCACCGTCATCGACCGGGCACTCAAGCTGATCGCTGCGGACATCGGGCATAAACCGGACATCAACCGCATCCCCCTGGACGACGCCAAGACCTACGACCTGCTGGCCAAGGGCGACGCCCTGGGGGTTTTCCAGCTGGAAAGCTCCGGCATGCGCGGCCTGCTGATGAAGATGAAGCCCGAGGTCTTCTCCGACCTCATCGCCCTGGTGGCCCTTTACCGTCCCGGCCCGCTGGAGTCGGGCATGGTGGATCAGTTCGTGGACACCAAGCACGGTCGGATGCAGGCCATCTACCCGCTTCCCCAGTTGGAGCCGATCCTCAAGGAGACCTACGGGGTTATCGTCTACCAAGAACAGGTGATGAAGATCGCCAACGTCCTGGCAGGCTACTCCCTGGGCGATGCCGACAACCTGCGTCGGGCCATGGGTAAGAAAAAGGCCGAGGTCATGGAGGCAGAGAAGGAAAAATTCCTGGCCGGTGCCAAGAAAAACTCCATCCCCCCGGACAAGGCCGAGTACGTCTTCGACCTGATGGCCAAGTTCGCGGGCTATGGCTTCAACAAGAGCCACAGCGCGGCCTATGCCCTGATCGCCTACCAAACCGCCTGGCTCAAGGCCCACTATCCGGCCCAGTTCATGGCCGCCCTGCTCTCCTGCGACGTAGGCAACACCGACAAGGTGGTGCGCTACATCATCGAGTGCCGCGACCACGAGATTGAGGTGCTGCCCCCGGACATCAACGAGTCGGACAAGGACTTTGCCGTGGTCAACGACCGCATCCGTTTCGGCCTGGCTGCGGTCAAGAACGTGGGCGGCGCAGCCCTGGACTCCATCATGGAGGTGCGGGCCGCCGACGGCCCCTATGGGGGTCTGGAGGATTTCTGCGACCGGGTCGATTCCCGCAAGGTGAACCGGCGGGTCATCGAAAGTCTGATCAAGGCCGGAGCCTTCGATTCCTTGGGAGCCAAGCGCTCCCAGCTCTTCGCCATCCTGGATATTGCCCTGGAACAGGCTCAGTCCGCGCAGCGGGATCGGTTAAGCGGCCAGATCTCGCTCTTCTCGGCCATGCCCCAAGCCCAAAGCAGCAAGGCCAACACCATCGACCTGCCCGACATCTCGGAATGGACCGAAAAAGAACGGCTCGCCTTTGAAAAGGAGACCGTGGGCTTCTACCTCACCGGCCATCCCCTGGATAACTTCCACCAGGAAATCATGGCCGTGGCCGACACCGACCTCACCAGTCTTGACGACTGGGGCGATAACCAGCCGGTGCGGGTGGGCGGCCTGGTCCGCGAGTACAAAGACCACCGCAGCAAAAAAGGCGACCGCATGGCCTTCATCGTTTTGGAGGACCGGGCCGGAGCCGTCGAGGTAGTCGTCTTTCCCGAGGCCTTTGCCAAATGCGGCCATCTCCTCACCAGCGATGAGCCGATCATCGTCCTGGGCACGGTCAAACAAGAAGAACAGGGCGCCAAGATCATTGCCGAATCGGTGGACAGCTTGGGCGAGGCCCGGAGCAAATACACCAACGGAGCCCGCATCCTGCTCAAATCCGACCAGGTGAGCAGGCAGAAGCTGGAAAGCCTGAAAAACAAGGTGCGCGAGTTCCACGGCACCTGCCCGGTTTCCCTGACCATGCAATTTGCCGGGCGGGGCGAGGTGGATATCGAGCCACCCTCGGATTTCACCGTGAGGCCTTGCAAGGAATTCGATGCGGAGGTGGAAGGGCTGCTGGGCTATGCTGCAGTGGTGTACCTGAAAACCAAGGCGGAGATTCAGCCTCGGAACGGGGGCAAGGGTGGGCGCTGGCGACAGAACGGGTAGGGGTGAACGAGGAAATTCTGGCCACCCATAGAGGGTGACATGACGGACGATATTCCACTTATTGCACTGTTATGCTGCTAAAGTAAAATGCAAATATTCGGCACCGACAACGTTACATTTATTCTGCTTAGCGGGATTACCGTGTCGGATAGCATTACGCTATCCGACAACGTCGAGCTGCAACCTGCAGACACATCACACCTTGACCTACAGACAACACTCTCGGCATGTTCTCAGCCAGACGATATCGCAGTTGCAGCAGCATTCATTCCTCGTACCACAGCACAGTTCATGATTACAGCTCCGACACCCAAAGAGCTGGCAGCCTTCGCGTGGAATGCATCGTGGGACGCGATCCTTCTCAGCGCATTTCTACGCACCGAAATCGGCTTCAATCTGCAATCCGATACGACTGCAAACAAGATTGCTACCGGCAGCATGTTGCGTGCAACTAATCACCACATGCATGGGTTGACGAATTCTTCACCACATCTGCTCACCGCCGACGAATCCCAATGGCTTTCCACCAACTTCGCTAACGCACGACGGTTACTCAATAACGACCGGTTTCAAACTGCCGTGCATTGCCTTGCAACGTATCGCTGGCATACAATGCCCCGCATACAATTGGCGATTCTTTGGGCCGGGATTGAAGGTATGTTCGGTGCTAGCTCTGAGATCAGATTCAGAATCAGCCTTTATATCGCTCGGTTTCTGCACCCGGACGATACAAATAAACGACAAAAAGTTTTCGGAACTATAAAAAAACTCTACGATTCACGGTCTGCTGCAGTGCATGGTTCCAAGCTTAAAGCTAACACTTCGGCTGTGATTGATGAATCTGCCGACATTCTTTGCAGCCTTTTACGACGATGCACAGCCGCAGACACGATGCCTGATGAAAACGAACTTGCACCCTAAATGCAGCAGAACAATCAGCTTAACCAGCCCACGAGAACTTTGGCGACATTACGCAGCAAACTTATAGGCACGGCTGCGTTAGTGCATAATGTACATTTCCACCATCAAGGAAGAGTAAACAATGAACACAGAAAAAACCTTACAGGCCCGCAGCGAATCCAAATGTGAATTGTGTGGCGCAACAGAGAACCTGGGCGTGTATGAAGTCCCACCCAGCTCAAATGGCAGTGCGGATCAATGCGTACTCATCTGTGCAACCTGTCGCGAACAGATTGAAAATCCAAAAAAAGTGGATGCCCATCACTGGCGTTGCCTAAACGAAAGCATGTGGAGCCAGGTCCCCGCGGTGCAGGTGATGGCCTGGCGAATGCTCAAGCGGTTGAGCAGCGAAGGCTGGGCACAGGGCTTGCTCGAAATGCTCTATTTGGATGAAGAGACCCAGACCTGGGCGCAGGCAACGGACGGAGGAAAAAGCAATGAAGCTGCCGCCAAACATGTGGACAGCAACGGCACAACCCTCGAATCCGGCGACACGGTAACGCTGATCAAGGATTTGGATGTGAAGGGGGCCAACTTTACGGCCAAGCGCGGCACCGTAGTGCGCGGAATCTCACTGGTTGCGGACAACCCCGAGCATATCGAGGCCAGGGTAAACGGCCAGCGAATTGTAATCCTGACGCAGTTTGTCAAGAAAGCGAACTGATCCAACCGAAACACCACCCCTACCCTCACAAGCCCCGCACCGTCTCCCTGTCCGATTCAGGCGGCGCATCGGTCACCACGGTAAACGCATGGACAACGACCGTGTGGCCATTCTCGGTTTCCACGTCCACCCTCCATTTTCCCGCCGCCACATCCTGCTTATAGGTGTACCCCCTGAACCCGCCATTGCGACCGCCGGAAAGGCTAAAGCCCATGCGCGAAACAGTCTGCCAACCGTGCAGGGCATCGTAATGCTCCCAACGGTGATAGAGACGGGTGCTTAATCCGCCCGGCGCGAATACCGAGGAAACACAGTAGAGCCGCTCGCCTGGGGCAAGGTGCACTTCGTCCGACAACTCCCGCCAGAATACCCACCAGGGTGCCTTTTCCAGGGTGAGACGATACTCGCCCGCCGCATGTTCAAAATTTTTCCCCACCTGAATATCCCGCTTCACCAAAGGAACCGGCGGGATAAGATCCAGGGGGTAGGCCACCGCCAGCATGGCGGCAATGATCCAGACCGGCGCCGCCCGCCCAGGACATCCCGGGGTTTTCTTGCGCAGCCAATGGGTAAGGCTCGCCCCGGCCAGGGTGCTGAGATAAAACCAAACCATGCCGATGCTGCCAACCATGTAAGGCAGCAGAAAGTTGAACACCAGTATGGCACACAGCCCGAACAGAGCCCAGGTCAGGGTAAAACGATGGTAGCTATCGTGAATAAATTCGTTGGCGACCAGCAAAACGCCAAGACCAAGGGACCACAGCGTGGCGGTCAGGTGACTGGAGCTTTTGAAATAAAGAATAAACAGCACGCTGAAAAGCCCGCCGAATAAAAACTGAATCAGCAGGTGCGGTGCGCGTTCCCACCAGATTGAACGAAATAATGAAGGCGGGACTGCCAGCTGCCTGCCACCTTCGGCAACAGTTCCCGCGCGGGTGTGACGCCGATGTCCCAGCCACCAGAGGATGCCGGCTGCGCTCGCCAGATAGCCAGCCATCAGCCAGAGATCCAGAAAGGTTACCGTTTGGCCGATGGTGAGCGCATCCCATAAAAACCCGCCAAAAAAGGCGAAGGCTGGGAAATAGGTGCGAAGGGTTGCAAGCTTGCTCTTCACGGAGACGTCCTGCGACAGGGCAAAGGGGTGCAGATTGCCATTATCGCTTCAACTGGAGGGTGGGCCGATTGCCAAGCACCAGCTTGAGCCAGTCGTAGCCAAAGGTGAGCAGGGCCTCGTCATCGGTCTCGATGAGGCGTTTGCGTGATTTGTCCAGCCTGTAAACATTGAGCATGTTGTGCTCCGCAACGTACTGCCGGAAGCGGTCGATATTGTAGCAGACCATGAAGGCCAGTTGCTGCTTGGGGCCAGCCGCACCCTCGCCTTGCCAGGGGTTTGAGGACCAGAGGGTGTCCATCTCAGCCCAGAGGTCGTCCATGGCGTTGTAATAAACCAGTTGCTGGTCGCGGAGCCACTCCTTCACCGTCCACTCCTTTTTCTCCTGATGCCCCAGGCAGTATGAGTGATCGGTCATAAAATAATAGGCCCGAGGCTGACCACGTTCCGGGTTGCGGTCAACGGCCCGCTCCAGAGGGTAGGTGCGGCAGGCGGAGGGGCGATCCTCATAGACGAGGCAACCCCGTTCCGGGTCGAGAAACGGGCAGGCGCCTTCCGCATCATCCCGCATCCGCATGACAATTGCGGGGAAGAGCGGGTTGGTACCCTGGGCCACGCCGGTGTAGGTGTTGAGAAACTCTTCCGAGGTGATCCCCAGCTTTTTCTTCAAGCGGATAAGGTCGTAGGGATAAAGAAAAAGGGTGAGCTTCCGGCAGCAGCGGGTAAAACAGGGAACCTCGGGGTGACAGGCAAAGGGAAACAAGGAGTCGCCCAGGGGCTGCATGCCTTCGGGAAATTTTTTCTGATCGGTCATCATCTTTTTCCTGGTGCAATATGTGGGCTGCGCGGTAACAATGCAGACAAACATGGACTTCCCATGTCGCGAGAACGTCGCGCAAATTACCATCCTGCCGCCAAAAGGTCAACCCGGATGCCAAGAAGACCACAGCCCTGTTCCCTGCGCACCCTGCTCCCTGCCGTGGTCTTGCTGCTTCTGGTCTCGGCCTGCGCTCCACGGCTGCTGGCCTCGGCCTGGGTTGTCCGTTTCGATCTGGACAGCCCGGCGAAGGTTGCCTCGGTTTGTACGGAGGCCAAGCAGGCTGGGTTTGACCAACTGCTGGTGCAGGTCCGGGGGAGGGCCGATGCCCTGTACCAAAGCGATCTCGCACCCCGCGCCGAAAACCTAGCTGCAACCCCTGTGGATTTCGATCCGTTGGGGCAGTTGCTTGCGGACTGTGCCCCCCTGCCGCTCCATGCCTGGCTCAATGTCTTTTATCTCTGGGGCGGCGCCAGTCCGCCGGAAAACCCCCATCACCCCGGACACCCGAACCAGCCCTGGATTCTCGCTGACAACAGCGGACGACCAGTTTCCAGCTATTCCGCCCAAGAAAAACGGCTGGGCTGGATCGAAGGCAACTACGCCGACCCAGCCTCTGCGGAATACCGAGCCCTCTTCGTGCAGGTGGTCAGGGAACTGCTGGCCCGCTATCCGGTGGCCGGGATTCATCTTGACTTCATCCGCTACCCCGGCCCTGGCTATGGAAAAAGCGAGGTGCTTGCCGAAAAATTTCAGCAGGTCTGGGGGATTGACCCAAGGCTGTTGCCCGAGCGGCTCAGTACCGAGACCGTAACCGCCTGGCTCGATGGGATGCAAGCGCCAGCCGACAGGGTGCTGACCACAGCGGCGCTTTTCTGGAACGAATTCCGCGCAGGCCAGGTAACCCAGCTACTTCGGGAGGTCCGGCAGGCTGTGGACCAAAGCGGCGCACCGGGGACCGTCCTCTCCGCTGCCGTTTTTCCCGAAGCCTCCGCCGCCTATCTGGAAAACGGCCAGGAATGGCAAGCTTGGGCGGCGGAAGGACTGGTGGACGCCCTCTACCCCATGACCTATTTCGGGGATACCGACCGGGTGGGCACCCAGCTCCGGGAGATTGCCGCCACCACCCCACGCGGCTCAAAGGTTGCCCTCTGGGCCGGGCTGGGCGCTTCCGGCAAAGACCCGGAACAGCTCCGCAAAGAGGCGCAGATCGCTGGGGAATACGGCTATGACGGAGTCTCTGTGTTCAGCCTGGGGCATCTCCTGAAAGAAGCTACCGCTCCAGCCTGTGTCGAGGCGGTACGCGCTCCCCGCCGGACGCCAGCCCCCAAGACCGAACCAGCTTGGACCACACCGCTCACCACTGCCTCGGCCACGCTCCAGCCCCCGAATTTGCAAACCCTGAAGTCTATCGTAGACAAGGCCCTGGGCAGAAAGGCCCAGACAAATGATCTGGAAGCCCATCTGACCAAGCGATTGCAGGAATATAACCAGGCCAGACAACAAACCATTCCCAAAACCGTCAGCCGACTAAAACACGCCCCAATCACTTTGCCGGAGAGCTTGGACCTGAGCGGCATCTTTCGCTACGCCAACCCAATGGACAGCCAGGCCCACTGGCAAGAGCAGGAGGCCCTCTGCGAAAAAGCCCGCCAACGGTTGCTGGCCGGGGAGGACCTGGCCACGGTGGCAAAAGAGATGTCCCAGAACGGGACAAGAAGCTTAGGCGGCCTGCTTGCCCCCCGCTTTCTCGATCCGCTCAATCCCCAGGACCAAGAACTGGCCCGGCAGGAAATCAGCCAGGTCATGCGGGTTGCCAACGGCTATTGGTGCTACCGGCTTGAAGGCAGAACCCCCGGCAGACAGATGCCTTTCAGCGAAGCCCCCTGGGAGGCGAAACGCATCCTGTTCCGCCGGGCGCTCAGCGAGATGATGGCAGGCGAGACAGGGATGGGGTTGCAACCATGAGTTGCCAATAATGGCACTACGGTGCTTCGACAAGCTCAGCACAAACGGAACAAGTCAACGATTTCAAAACAACTACCGCTCACCCTGAGCCTGTCGAAGGGCTCCCTTTTCAAAAGTCCCTCAACTATGGATAAACACATACTCCCCGTCATTGAAGCTGATTTTTAACCGCCCGCCGTGGCTCTCGCCGTACACCTCCCACCCCGGTCTGCTTTTGATCTCGCATTGCACGCCGCCGGGCGATTGCCTTCCCTGCCGCGCATCCGACCAGGCGAGACAATCGGTCTCTCCGTTCTCTTGCTGGGCAATGATCCTGGCCATGTTCCGGGCCATTTCAAAATCAAGAATCACCCCGGTGATTGCAATCAAAATGTCTTTCATGCTACTATCCCTCCGTTAAAGAATGATTCTCTTTCTACCAGAAAAACAGGGTTAAGCAACACTCTCCCATAGGCAAGGCATCCCATGCGACTGCGGACCATCATCTTCATCATCCTTCTTGCCCTTGGCATCCTGCCCATTCTCACCTTGGTCGGGGTCAATCTCCGCTCGCACATCAACCAGCACGAGACAGTGGAGAAAAAACGGACCGCAGCCGGGGCCGAGAGCAGCTTTGTTTCCCTCAATGCCCGAGTGAAATGCATCCGAAAAAGCATTCTCCAGGCGGCAGCCACCCCCATGACCGCAGGGCTTGTTCCGGCATCCTTAAATCCTGCCGGACACCAGCGTCTGGAGGATTTGCTCATCGGCCAGATGGACACGGAAAAGGTGATCCTTGAATTTCGCCTGTTTGACACCAACGGCTCCCAGTTAATCCATCTGCGGCGCAACACGAGCTCCCTGCTGCTGGAAGCCCATGACGAACCTGCCGATACAACAGGCCAATTCCCCCTGTTTCAAAAGGGCTTGACGCTCAATAATTCCGAAGTGGAAACACTCCTGACCAGGGATCAGAACGACCCCGCACTCAACCGCATCAGTTTGACCACGCCGGTCCCCGGACCGGATGGCGCGGTGACTGGCGTGGTCATCATGGACATTGCTCCCGATCTGTTCCTCGATAACCAGCAAAATGGGTGCTGGACAACGCCTTTGGGCGCTATTGTCCATGCGCCGATCTCTTTTCCAAAGCTGGATACCGCACACCCCGTCACCACCGGCGCCAACATCTTTGCCGTTTTCCCCGGCCTTTCCACCCGCATGAAAGAAAACCGCCCCTTTGCCTGGGAAAATGACTCCGGCCAAAGCCTTATCTGGCTGCCGCTCATCTTCAACGACCATCGCCCCCCGACCCTATGGCTCGGCTCACTTGTGGACCGCAGCGCGGCAAGGGAATGGAGGCTCTCCCTGATTTACAACATTGTCTGGATCGTGATCAGCATCGGCATCATCGTTGCGCTCATTGCCAACGCCATCGCCCAAAAAATCGACCGGATCAAGGATACGATCCTCACCGGCCTGGACTCCATCCTGAACAAGGGGCAGGAAAACGTGCAATTCAGTTGGACCGGCCCCCGCGAGGTGGTCAATCTGGCCGAGGAGCTCACCACCCTGGCCCGCCGCTATGCGATCACCAGAACCCGCCAGCAGGAGGCAGAGGCTGATCTGCGGCAGAGCGAGGACAAGTTCAGAAACCTCACCGCCTCGGCCCAGGACGCTATCGCCATGATGGACCACCACGGCAATATCTCCTACTGGAACGAAGCCGCCGCCGAGATCTTCGGCTTTAGCGCCGCCGAGGCGCTGGGCAAGCCGATCCATACCCTGATCTCCCCGCGTCTTGCCGAGTACGGCCAACGGGGAACAATGGAAGAAAAACCGATAAGCGACGGGCCGATCCGGGAGACCATCGAACTCATCACCAGCCGCAAGGACGGCACGGAATTTCCCATCGAGCTTTCGCTCTCTGAGGCCCGGATCAAGGATCAGTGGAACTCTATCTGGATCATCCGGGACATCACCGAACGCAGGCGTGCCGAGGACGAGACCAAACTCCAGCAGCAGCAGTTGATCCAGGCGGACAAGATGATCTCCCTTGGCGTGCTCATCTCCGGGGTAGCCCATGAGATCAACAACCCCAACAGCATCGCCATGCTGAATACCTCCATGCTCTTCAAGGCCTGGGAAAGCGCCAAGCCGATTCTTGACGAATACTCCCGCGAACATGGCGACTTTCTCATTGCCGGGCTTCTGTACAGCGAGATGTGCGAACAAATCCCCCGCCTGTTTCTCGAACTGGAAGAAAGTGCCCGGCGTATCAAAAACATCGTTCATGATCTCAAAGACTACGCCCGCCAAGACACCACCCGCCACATGGAACCAATGGCGATCAACGAGATCGCGCAAGCGGCGGTGCGCCTCAATCACAACAAGATCAAGAACGCCACCCGAAATTTCAGCACCAATCTGGCCCCGAATCTGCCGCCCATCCGGGGCAACCGGCAACGGCTGGAGCAGGTGCTGATCAACCTGATCCAAAACAGCTGCGAGGCCCTTGCCAGCCAGGATGGCACCATAACCATCGCCTCGCGCTATGACGCGACCAACGATGAAGTAGAAGTGAGTGTCCACGACCAGGGCACCGGCATTGCCCCGGAGATCATCAACCAGATCACCGACCCGTTTTTCACCACCAAACGATCATACGGCGGCACGGGCCTGGGCCTCTCGGTTTCCGCCGGGATCATCAAGGAACACCAGGGCAGGCTGCGCTTCAGCTCAAACCCGGAAACGGGCACCACTGCGACCATCTCCTTTCCGGCCTGGAGGGCAGAGAGGGATGACAAAACGACGCAAGCCGGGTAGGCTAGATACCGACAACACCTGGCCCTGCGCCAGCCCGGAATTTCAGGAGGATTACTTAAATGGAAAAGCAGCTTTTACCGTTTCGCCCCATCCTGCTGGTTGACGATGAAGAGGCGTGGCTGCACAGCTTCAGCCTGACTCTACGATCCGTCGGGCTCAGCAATATCCGTTGCTGCGCCGACAGCCGCAAGGTCATGGATATCCTGGCCAGCGAAGAAATCGGGGTGATCGTTCTTGATCTCACCATGCCCCACCTCTCCGGGGAAGAACTGCTGCCGCAGATAGTCCGCGAACACCCGCAGATTCCGGTGATCATCATCACCGGCCTTGATCTGGTGGACACTGCGGTGCACTGCATGAAACTCGGCGCTTTCGACTACTACACCAAGGTCAGCGAAGAGACCCGCCTCATCGCCGGGGTGCAGCGGGCCGTCGATTTCAGCCGGTTGCGGCAGGAAAACGATCTGCTCAAGGAACATTTTCTTAAGGACACCTTGGATCACCCCGAGGCATTCAAGCAAATAGCCACCCACAACAAGGGAATGCGCTCCATCTTTCAGTATGTGGAATCCATTGCCAACACCAGCGAACCGGTGCTGATCTCCGGGGAAACCGGGGTGGGCAAAGAGCTTATTGCCCAGGCTCTGCATGTGTTAAGCAATCACCGGGGCGAGTTTGTCCCGGTCAATGTGGCGGGCCTTGACGACACCATGTTCGCCGACACCCTGTTCGGCCACAAGAAAGGGGCCTTCACCGGAGCCGAGCAGGCCAGGCGGGGGCTCATCGAGCAGGCCGCTGGGGGAACCCTGTTTCTCGATGAAATCGGCGATCTCTCCCTGCTCTCGCAGACCAAGCTCCTCCGCCTTCTCCAGGAACGGGAGTACCTGCCCCTGGGATCAGACATCCCCAAGCGCACCGATTGCCGGATAATCTTCGCCACCCACCAGAATCTTCAGGAGATGCAGGAAACCGGCGGGTTCCGCAAGGATCTTTACTACCGTCTCCATGCCCACCGCATCCATATCCCTCCCCTGCGGGAAAGATTGGACGACCTGCCCCTTCTGGTCGATTATTTCTTCGACGAGGCCGCCGCCCGACTCAACAAGAAGAAGCCCACTTTCCCCAAGGAACTGATTTCCCTCCTGGGCACCTACGATTTCCCCGGAAATGTCCGGGAGCTCAAAAACATGGTTTTTGATGCGCTCAGCACCCACAAAAATCGTACCCTGTCCATGGATTCTTTCAAGGACTATCTCCGGCTCAGGCGCCCCAATCTGGAAGAGGAGGTCAAAAGACATCCTGAGTCCAGAACCCCATTCGCCGATCTTGTCCAACTCCCCTCCATCCGCGAAGCGGGCTACCTCCTGGTGCTGGAGGCCCTGAACCGGGCCAACGGCAACCAATCCATTGCCGCAGAGATGCTCGGCATCACCAGGCAGGCCCTCAACTGGCGGCTCAAACAGGCGGACCGTGATGAATAAATATCAGCTATAAGCTTGCCGCCCTGAGCTGTGAGTTTATAGCCGCAAACCTCCTTGCACCCTTTGCCCAAACGCTCCCCATCCGCCACGCCCAACATTCAGCAATATTTCAACAAGATATACCTACTCCCCTCCCCTGGCACCCATCTTGCTATAATCAGAATGCACCATCGATGACGCGTTTTTTTCAGCAAAATACCTTTACATCGCCGAGCCTATGAGCACCGAACACATCCTTCTTGTCGAAAGCAGGCCCAACCTGCAACACAGTCTCTGCCTCATACTCAAACAGGCCGATTATCGGGTAAGCCTTGCCGTGAGCACGGAGGAAGCCCTGATTCTGGCCCGATCTCTGCACAATACCCAAGAATCCGTGGATATACTAATCGTTGACCTGAATTCTACTTCGCCGGAAGCATGCCGCTCCTTCAGGCGCAGCCTCTCCGCCAACGCCTTCACCCTCCCCTACCTTGTTCTCGCGGAAGAGTTCCAGGATCAAGCAATCGATGCCTTGAAAAAACATGGCTGCATGGCCTGTATCACAAAGCCCTTTGAACCAAAAATTTTACTTCAAAACATTGACGATGCCCTGACTGGGCGATCAGCAAACAATGGACACCAACCAGGGAGGAACTCAGAAAAAAACAGCATCAAAAGCGCCGTGAACGAATAATCACTACTTTTTCAAGGAGAACGAACATGCAAAACAAGCAGTTACGCAAATGGATTCCATTCCTGCTACTTACCGGGCTTCTCGTTAGCACTCTGCCCCTCTCCGGTTCTCGCGCCTTTGCGGCGGATCCTGCCCCACAGGCGGCCCAAAGCGCCAACACCCTTACCGGCAAGGTCACTGGCAAATCCAACAAGGCCAAGACCATCTCCATCGAGGTAAAGGGCAAGAACGAATTCGTCAAGTTCGACGATAAAACAACCGGACTTGAGCATGCCGACGAAGGCGAGGCCGCAGTCATTCAATTTGAAATGCGGGGCGACGACAGATTCGCCACCACCATCAAGCCCAAACTTGCCAGCCTGCCGGAAGGCGTAAAGGAAATGAAGGCCGAGGAACTGGCCAAGTTTGTCGCCTTGGGTCCGGATGAGGGAAAATATGTGCTGATCGACTCCAGACCAGCAGCGGCCTACCATGAGGGGCACATCCCCACCGCCATCTCCATCCCCGACAGCATGATGAAGGAAACCGGCGCAGCCTATCTTCCCGGTGACGCCAAGCTCAAAGACCTACAGCTCATTTTTTACTGTGGAGGGTACACGTGAGGCATGAGTCCTAATTCCGCCGGTCTGGCGAAAAAAATGGGCTACACCAACGTACAAGTCATGCTCGAAGGCGTCCCCGGCTGGAAGAAGGCCGGAAAGAGTGTCGTCGCCTCAGAAAAATTAGTGCAAACAGGCAACATCGTTTTGGTGGATCTACGCTCCAAGGCAGAATACGAAGCCGGACATATTCCCAAAGCGCACAATATCCCCATGGCCTCTCTGGCTGAGAAAGAGGATTCTCTCCCAATCAAGGCCCCCATCGTGGTCTACGCCAACTCTTTTGTCGAGGCGCAACAAGGCTATAATCTCATCAAAAAATGGGGCGCAAAAACAGGCTCCATCTGGCCGGGCGGAGTGAATTCCTGGACAGCCGCGGGCAAGAAACTGGCCACCGGGCCAACGCCTGCCTCCATTACCTGGGTTCGCCAGTTGGAAAAAGGCGAGGTCGGAGTGGCTGAATTCAAGAAGGCCATGGACGGCGGCAACCAAGTCATTCTCGATGTCCGCACCAAGGATGAAGTGCAGGCCGGCTGCTTCAAAAACTCTGTTTCGATTCCCTTGGATCAGATTGAAAAGCGGATCGGCGAATTGCCCAAGGGCAAGGAAATGCTGATCCATTGTTCCACCGGCGCCCGGGCGGAAATGGCCAAAAATGCCCTGGACAAGGCAGGGATCAAGAGCCGATTTCTGAGGGCCGATGTGGAATGCGAACAAGGCAAGTGTGAGATCAAAGACTAATCAACTCGCCCCCAAGAAACAACTGCGGTGTGCGGTTGTTTTGCTGTGCAAGGCCCTGCCGGGACCATCCCCCCGGCGGGGCCTTTTTTCTGCTTGTACCTCCCAGACAACTCCCTTGACAAAACACCAAATCGCGCTATTGTCGTGCGCAACATTGTAGCCGAGATCCGTTGCCAAAAACGGATGCGGGGGACCCAGAGTATGGGGCGTATTCCTTAATCAGGATAGGGCACTTCCAAGCCCGAGCCCGTCAGCTAACCTCGTAGGCATTTGGATGGGCAATGGTCCGCATCGAGAACGCGCCACCGGCTACATGCCGTACGCGTTCCCCTCGCTCGACCAGGCCCTTGATGGAACACATTAAGGAGAATGCCATGCAGTCTGAGCAACCCCAAATGCGGGAAAATTCCGTCCAGAAAATCCGCAAGATAATCTTCGGCGCACCCAAGTACATCAAAGATCCCCAGCTGTTTCACAAGATGTCGCTGATCCCGGTTTTAGCATGGGTCGGCCTCGGCGCCGACGGTCTTTCCTCCTCGGCCTATGGCCCGGAGGAGGCGTTTCGCGCACTCGGCAGCCACACCTATCTGGCAATCCTGCTCGGCCTGGCCACGGCGCTTACCGTTTTTATCATCTCCGCAGGGTATTCCCGAATCATCGAACATTTCCCCCACGGCGGAGGAGGATACATCGTCTCCACCCGCATGCTGGGCGAAAAGGCGGGGGTGGTGTCCGGCAGCGCCCTGCTGGTGGATTATGTCCTCACCATCACCATCTCCGTGGCCTCCTGTGCAGATGCGCTCTTCAGCTATCTGCCTCTCCATTTTCACCACTTCAAGGTGCCCGTTGCCTGCTTCCTGATCATCTTGCTCATCATCCTCAACATCCGCGGGGTTAAGGAGTCTATCTCGATCATGGTTCCCATCTTCATGGTCTTCGTGGCCACCCATATGCTTCTCCTGCTGGACGGCATCTTCACCCACTCCGACCGGTTCGCCCCGCTGGCGCAAAACTTCCAGAGCGAGCTGCACCAGGACATGTCCAGTCTTGGGATTTTTGGGATACTGATGCTTTTCTTCCGGGCCTACTCGCTGGGCGGCGGCACCTACACCGGAATTGAGGCGGTGTCCAACGGCATCCAGATCATGCGCGAACCCAGGGTCAAAACCGGCAAGCGGACCATGGTGTACATGGCCACCTCGCTGGCCTTTACCGCCGGGGTGCTGTTCCTCTGCTACGCACTGGTCGGAGTTATGCCGGTGGCCGGAAAAACCCTGAACGCGGTGCTGGCCGACACCCTGTTTGCCGACTGGCCCATGGGGCACACCGTCGCTTTTATCACCATCTTCTCGGAGGGCGCCCTGCTTTTGGTCGCGGCCCAAACCGGGTTCGTGGATGGGCCAAGGGTCATGGCCAACATGGCGGTGGATTCCTGGCTCCCCCACCGTTTCGCTGCCCTGTCCGAACGGCTCACCATGCACAACGGCATCATCTTGATGGGT
>Ga0315272_10000809_pt1 | contig 15965 bp, 18 predicted proteins | sample C3_middle_MG_FD_203918 | JGI IMG/M metagenome (GOLD analysis project Ga0315272, IMG submission 203918) | Sediment microbial communities from Yellowstone Lake, YNP, Wyoming, USA - C3_middle | ecosystem: Environmental > Aquatic > Freshwater > Lake > Sediment | place: USA: Wyoming | collected...
TTGATTCTGAGTTAATTGCTTTGTCGATTGTTAAGCAACCAGAAATTATTAATTATTTTAATGCTTATAAAAATCAAGATGAAGAGATTTTAAAATTGCTTAATCGTTACAATATCGGAGATAATTATCCTGCTATTTTTCTAATGTCAAGATCAGGAGTAGTTTTGACTTCAACAGATAAGAGTTTAATGGGGAATAACTATAGTTTTAAAGATTATTTTAAAAAGTCCATCGCAGGTGAAGCGGCAATTGAAATGGAAATCGAGCCCACTACTAAAAAAGCAGGTTATTATATCTCAGTTCCAATTAGAGATGAAAATGGAGAAATTATAGGGGTAGTGGTTACAAAAATGCAACCAGAAGTTATAAATCAGTTGGTGCATCCAAGTGAATTAACTAGTAACGGACATGTAATGCTTGTGGATGATTATGGAGTGATAATTTACTCAGATAAAAGTGACCGTACTTATAAATCCCTGGGAGGCTTAAACCAGTTTGAGAGAGATGAAATTAAATCTCTCCAAAGATACCCAGGTAACGAAATATCAGCCTTGGATTATGGTAAAGTTTATGATTTAATAAAACAAAAAAAAGGCAGTGGACTTGTAGATAATTATGATGATGTGGATAAAGTTAATGAAGTTTTAGCATTCAACCAAATTGGAAAATTACCATTCTATATTGTTTTCGAAGAGAAGGAAGAAGACTTCACCTCCTCAGCTTTAAAGGTTAGTATGATATTGAGCTTATTTGTTCTTTTAACGGCGTTTATAACCACTATAATTATAGTGGTACTAACTAGAAGGTTTTTAAAACCATTGGCTAATATTATAAAAATTTTAAAAGAAGCAGGTTTAGGAAAGTTCGAAAAAAAGATAGTTGTTGATTCTAGTGATGAATTGGGGGATGTGGCTAATGTATTTAATGAAATGATAGGTCGCATAAAAGAAACAAGGGATGATGTGGAAAAGAAGATTCACAATCGTACAAAAGAGCTTGAAAAATTTAACAATCTCATGGTTGGAAGAGAAATTAAGATGATAGAACTAAAAGAACAAGTGGCAGAATTGGAAAAAAGGATTGAAAGCTCGAAGCTTAAATCTTGGTTTGATAAATTTAATGAAGCTTCAAATTATGAAGAAAGCATAATTCGCGATTTAGAGTCGGCATTTTTGTATCAAGTAAAAATTTCTGATATGCCCAAAAAGGAAAAAGAAAAAATTATAAAATCAATCAATAGACTCGTGAAAGACAGCAAAAGACACAACACTATATTTGAAAATTTAGCAAATAATTATGAAAAATAAAAAAGAATTAGTTCGCTATTTTAATGAGTTATACTTGATAGAAAAAGAGGCTCGCGATATGTATAATGGTTTTTTGCCAGAATTAAAAGATAAAGACACTTATAGACAGGTTGAGGAAATTCGAAATGATAAAGAAAAACATATAAAAATAGTAAATGAAATAATAAAGATTATTGAGAGAAATTAATAAGGCCAAGTATAAATTATGAAAATAAAAAATAAAATCAGTTTAGCTTTTATTTTGCAATTATTTACTGCATTTTTTGTGCTGACAATTTTGGTTAGTTATTTTGCTTATTCAGTTTCTCGAAAAAATAATACTAGCCATCTTGAAACCGCAGCAGCTGGAAGAGCGGAGTATCTGACTTCATATTTTAAATTCCAAGTTGAAGAATTAGAATTGACAATTGTTCGTGATGTTTTGATAAAATCATTAGTTGGGTACAATCAAGATAAGAATAATGATGATAAAGAAAAAATTAAGAAAGTTTTTTCTGACTCATTAAGTGTAATGACCAACGTTGAACGAATATCAATTTTGGATCTGCAGGGCAATGAAGAACTCTCAACTGATGAATTATCAGTAGGAAAAAATCATATTGATAAAGAATTTTTTAACAAAGGCAGGGATACATATTCTCTTAATTTTTACGAAGAAGACAATAAAATCAAGATGTTTGTTTCTGGACCAATTACCGCAGACGACAAAATTATAGGGATTAGTTTGATGGTGCTAAATCTAAACGAAATCAATAGAATAGTAAGTGATCGCACTGGACTCGGGGAAACCGGGGAAGTTTTATTGGCCATATTAGGTGATAAAGGTAATCCGATTTATTTGAACGAGCTGAGATATAGCGTATTAAAGGTTCCACCAAAAGGTATAATTATTTCTCAACCAATGAAACTTGCTTTGGCTGGCGAAAATAGTTCTTTCTACAATCAGTATGATTATGCTGGTAATAAAGTAATGGCAGCAGTCAGATATTTAAAAGATTATAAATTAGGCTTAGTTGCAAAAATAAACGAAGATGAATCGATGGAATCAGTCAAAAGAATTATTATTTTTTTCTTTGGTTTGATAATATTCTTTGTTATTTTATTTTATGTTGTTACAAATTCAATCATAAGGCGAATTACTAGACCAATCGAATTATTACAAGAAGGTATCAATACTGTTGAATCGGGTAATTTGGATTACAAGATTGAGACAGGGGCAAAAGACGAAATTGGAATTCTAACCCAAGCCTATAATCGAATGACTTTGGGTATTAAAAAATCACGAGCTACAATTGATGAAACCGTAAGGAAGCAAACAATGGAAATTCAAAAGAGAAGTGAAGAAATTAAGGATCAACAAAGAGCAGTTTTGAATATCTTGGAAGATATTGATGAAGAGAAGCATAATGTGGAAAAGGAAAAAGATAAGTTAAATAAAATTTTATACAGTATTGGTGATGGGGTATTTGTGGTTGATAAAGATTTGAAAATTACGATGTATAATCAAGCAGCTGCTAAAATTTCCGGGTATTCAGTTGAAGAGGCGATGAAAAAAAATTATCGAGATATACTAAAATTTGTTCACGAGAAAGATGGAAGAATTAGTTCAGGCTTTATTGATCGAGCGTTAAGGACAGGAAAAATTCAAGAAATGGCAAAGGATACAGTGTTAATTAATAAATTGGGTGAAAAAATTGCCGTGGCTGATTCAGCCGCCCCACTCACTGGTCGTGATGGTCTTGTGATTGGCTGTGTTGTGGTTTTTCGTGATGTAACTCAGGAAAGAGAAGTTGATCGCGCCAAAACTGAATTCGTGTCTTTGGCTTCGCACCAACTACGAACCCCACTATCAGCAATCAATTGGTATGCGGAAATGCTGATTGCGGGTGATGCTGGAAAGTTAAATAAAGAACAAGCGGAGTATTTGGACGAGATTTACAAGGGTAATCAAAGAATGGTTGATTTGGTTAATTCGTTGCTAGATGTTTCAAGAATAGAGTTGGGAACATTTGCGGTTGAACCGATTGAGGTCTCACTAAAAGATCTTTTAGAAATTAATGTTAAGGAATTGAAAAATAAGATTGACACTAAAAAACTTAAATTTACCAGCAAGATTGATGCCAAAATTAAATCATTTTTGGGTGACCCGAAATTATTAAACATTATTTTTCAAAATCTGATTTCAAATGCCGTTAAGTATACACCAGAAAAAGGTGAGGTAAAAGTTGAGATTAAAAAGAATATTGATAATATTGTCATTTCAGTTGCCGATTCTGGAATTGGTATTCCCAATGATGAACAAGAAAAAATATTCTCTAAGCTTTTTCGAGCGAACAATGTTCGTGAAACTGACACTGAAGGTACTGGTCTTGGTTTATATATTGTTAAATCAATTATTGAGCAATCTGGAGGGAGTATTTCATTTTTGTCAAAACAAAATAAGGGCACCGTATTTACAGTTCTTTTACCAGTAACAGGTATGAAGAAAAAAGAAGGTACAAAACAATTAGGAAGTTAATACTAAATAAATATTATGGACAATAAATACAAAACCGTATTAGTTGTTGAAGATGAGGAATCTTTACAGCTAGCAATAAAGTTAAAATTAGAGAAAGAAGGTATTACCGTTTTTGCTTCAAGGAAAGTAGTTGACGCAGTAAAGATTTTAAATAAAGTCAAAGTTGTGGATGCAATTTGGTTGGACCATTATCTTTTGGGAAAAGAAAATGGTTTAGATTTTGTGATTAAGTTAAAGAAAAAAGAGGAGTGGAAAAAAATTCCAATTTTTGTTGTTTCTAATACTGCTACGAGCGATAAAATCGAAAGTTACTTAAAGCTTGGTGTTCATAGATATTACACTAAATCAAATTTAAAACTTGATGAAATAATTAAAGAAATTAAAAAAATATAAGTTATTTTAATGATTACTAAGAATAAAGCACTAAAAACTTAAAATAAAATTGGAAAATTAACAAAAAATTATATATATTAATATGAGTGATTTAAAAAAAATTCTTATCATCGAAGATGAGCCTATTTTATTAAAAGTTTTAAAAGATAAGGTTAGAAAAAGTAATTTTAATGTTGTCTTTGCCGTTGATGGAGAAGATGGCTTAAATATGATAAAAAAAGAATTGCCTGATTTGGTTTTACTGGACTTAATGCTACCTAAGATTGCCGGGGAAACAGTTTTGAAAGAATTGAAAAAAAATAGTAAATTGAACAAGATACCGGTAATTGTTTTATCGGCTAAAGGTGATAATGCCACCATTAAGAATTGTGTCGATAATCTAGGGGCGGTTGATTTTATGATTAAGTCTGATTTTACAATGGACGAAGTAATTGATAAAATAAATAAGTACTTATAATTTAGGAAATTTGGCGCTAGACTTTAGTTGTCAGCCCCTTTTGCAATAATCATAATAATATGAACAATAAAAAAACAATTCTAGTAATCGAAGATGAAAAAGGTTTACTTTCAGCTTTACACGAACGATTAAGTGAGGACTTTGAGGTTGTAACAGCGGTAACTGGCGAAGAGGGTTTGGCTTCAATCAAAGTTAAAAAACCAGATTTAATCTTGCTAGATTTAATGTTGCCAGGAATGTCAGGTGAACAGGTATTGAAAGAATTAAAAGAAACAAGTGCAACTCGTGAGATTCCGGTAATTGTTTTGTCGGCCAAGGGAGATGATGCGACAGTGGTTAATTGTTTAAATAGTTTGGGGGCAACAGATTATTTGGTAAAATCTCATTTTAGCTTGGAAGAAGTGGTAAAGAAAATAGTAAAGAATTTATAGATTTTTAAATAAAGCCGATTGCAATCAAGGAGCTTTATTTTTTAGTTTCTTTTATGCTAGAAAAATACTTAAACAAGTTTAAGCAAAATAAAGAAGTTTATTTGCGGATTAAAGCTCGACCCGGAGCAGCTAAAAGCGAGGTAAAAGAAATTTTGGAAGATGAGACAATAAAAGTAGCGATTGCTGCGGTGCCTGAAAAAGGTAAGGCCAATCAAGAATTAATTAAATTTTTAGCCAAAACCTTTGCAACTGATAAAAATAATGTTAAGATACTCAGTGGTAAAAGTGATAAGATAAAATTAATCAAGATTATTAGCTAAATAATATGGCGATTAAGAAGATAATTCCAAATCATATTACTTTTTTGATGGGTGGTAATGAAAGCTGGGCCAAAGAAAGAAATTTGTCAGTTTTGGATGGCTACAAAAAAGCATATGAAAAAATTCGAATCATGCCGAGTTGGCTTTTTAGTCGTGGAATAAAAAATATTTCAATTCTAGCTTTTTCGATTGATGACTGGAAGCGTCCTCGGGAAGAGGTGAATACACTTTTAAAATTTTTAAGTGCTTTATTTTGTGAAAATCTTGAAGATTTTAAACGGCAGGAATGGCGTATTGTTATGACTGGCAAAATCGATGAACTTCCTGGAGATTTGCCGGAAATTTGCGCTGAGATTCAAAGGGAAACCAAGGCTGGCAACAAGGGGACTTTGAATATCTATTTGAATTACAGTGGTCGCGAAGAAATCATTCAAGCAATCAAGAAAATGATTTCAAATAATATTATTGCTGAGCAAGTTCACGAAGGGATTCTTAGAAAGTATATGTTTAATGATGAGATAGAAGATCCAGATTTAATCGTTGGTTTCGGCGGAATTAATAAATTATCTGGTTTTCAAATGTGGCAAGCGGAAAAAAGTGAAATAATTTTTTTGAAAAAAGACTGGCCAGATTTTGAACCGCTTGATGTGGAAAATATTATCGAAGAATTTTCCAGACGAAAAAATGAGCAAGACGAGGGAGGGGAATAGACATACGAGGTGGGTGCATCTCGTATGTTTTTTTATATTAAATATTGCTTTCCCCCTTGATAAAGGGGGTTGGGAGATTATAATTTCGAAAAATTTCTAAATTATAATTTCTAAACTATTATCCACCGTATAATTTACGTAATTACCTTTTTATTTGTACCCCAGGGCACCCTCTCTGGCTTCGCCATTCACCTTGTCATCTTGAGCGAAGCGGAGCGAAGTCGAAAGATCTTTAATACTTGAATTATCTTCAAATATTTTTTAAAGATTAAAGTCGAATGAAACATTAACCTATTATAGATCCTTCGGCCCGGCTCAGGATGACAGAGTTTTTTTGTTTTTGGCACTTTCCGTAGACTATTTGTCTGAGAATTTGTTAACATCTACAGGGATAACAAATTGAAGAGTTCTTTTTAAAAAATTGCTACCAAATTAATTAATTGTGCGAAAATTGAAAATTAGAAATTAAGTTGACTTTCGTCCTTTGTTCGTATAAAATTAAAGTAAGAAAATAGATTAACAAAATGGAAAATAAGGACTAATTATATAAAATAATTTACCAACCCACAGTCCTACTTTCCTACAACTCTAACCATGACAAACAATATTCAAAAACCACTAGCCGACAGAATGCGACCAGAAAATCTGGCCGAGTATTTTGGTCAGGATCAAGTGGTGGGTGAAGGCAAACTCTTACGCCAAGCAATTGAATCGGGTCATTTGCCGTCGATGATTTTTTGGGGTCCGCCCGGAACTGGCAAAACCACTCTGGCGTTTATTATTGCCAAATACACCGATGCTGAATTTATTCAAATCAGTGCCGTCACAGCTGGGCTTAAAGATTTACGAGTTTTGATCAACGAAGCCAAAGCAAATCAAATCGAAGACAAGCATACAATTCTCTTTATCGACGAAATTCATCGCTGGAACAAAAAACAGCAGGATGCCTTGTTGCCTCATGTGGAAAAAGGTTTAGTAACACTGATTGGCGCAACGACTGAAAATCCCAGTTTCGAAGTGCAAAGCGCGTTATTATCTCGTTGCCGAGTTTTTGTTTTGCAACGTTTGCCAAAAGAAAGTATCATTAAAATTTTAAAAAATGCGATTGATGATAAAAAAAGAGGTTTGGGTGAAAAGAATATAAAAATCGATGATGAAGTTTTATCTTTACTTGCTAATATGAGCAATGGCGACGCTCGAACAGCTTTGAATATCTTGGAATACGCAAGTTCAATCGCCAACGAAATCACCCAAACCGTAATCAAAGAAGCTTTCCAGAAATCTCATTTACTTTACGACAAAGACGGCGAAGAACATTACAATATCATTTCGGCGCTACACAAATCCATGCGGGGGAGCGATGCTAACGCTGCCATCTATTGGTTGGCGCGAATGCTCGAAGCTGGCGAAGAACCCTTATACATCGCCCGACGTTTAGTCCGTTTTGCCTCGGAAGATGTTGGACTAGCTAATTCTCGCGCTCTTGAACAATGTGTCGCCGCTTACCAAGCTTGTCATTTTATCGGGATGCCAGAATGCAATGTCATTCTAGCTCAAGCGGTAGTTTATTTGGCAAAATGTGAAAAATCAAACGCGCTTTATACTGCTTACAACCAAGCGGCTCATGATGTCAGAGAAATGGGAAATCTCGATGTCCCATTGCATATTCGAAACGCCCCAACTTCTTTGATGAAAGATTTAGGCTATGGCGCTGGCTATAAATATAGCCCGGATCATGACTACAAAGAAAAACAAGATTATTTGCCGGAGAAGTTGAAGGGGAGAAAATACGTTAATTAATTTTTAAATTGTTTCTTCCACCGCCCTGCCGTAGTCTCTCCGCAGAGGACTGTGGCATAGAATAGTTTAAACAAGTAAATTAATTATGGCAGTTAGGTATAATAAAATTAATTTACCGAAGGAATTATATTTTGTTATGTTTACAATTTTGGGTTGGAAAAATATTTTCACCGCCCCGCCGTAGTCTCCCGTTAGGGGACTGCGGCGTAGAATAATAAAAACAAGAAAAATAATTATGGCAGTTAGGTATAATAAAATTAATTTACCAAACGAATTATATTTTACTACCTTTACCATTCTTGGTTGGGAAAATGTTTTTATTAATGATCGATATTGTGGCTTGGTTTATAAATGGTTTGATTATCTAAAGGTTTCTTATAATAATGAAATTTGTGGATATGTTATCATGCCTAACCACGTTCATGTTTTAATTAAATTATCTGATAAATCGCTACTTTTGCCAAAAATAATTCAAAACGCCAAGCGTTTCTTGGCTTATCAAATAATAGAATTATTAGACGAGGATAAACGATTAGATTCGCTAAATTTTTTTGCATCGAATGCTAGAATAAAAAGTGGAGCAAAACATAAAGTATTTGAAAATAGTTATGATTCATTAATAATACAAAGTAATAAATTTTTTCTGGAAAAATTAAATTATATTCATTTTAATCCATGCCAGGAAAAATGGCAGTTGGCATCAAATCCTGAAGATTATAAATATTCTAGTGCCTCGAATTATATTCTTGGCAAAGGTGAATATGATATTTGTTTAATTGATTTTTAGCCGTATATCTTTTGTGAAGTTATTGCTCTCTAGTGCCACAGTCCCCTAACGGGAGACTACGGCAGGGCGGTGGATTTGATATTATTGTTAACAGCAGTGTTTTGTTCACGAAAATTGATAGCGACAAAAAATGTAATCCCGAAACTTATTTGATTATAATTCTTTGTATGATAAAATATAGAATATAATTAGAAAATATAATTTAGAAATTAGAAATTTAACCATATGGACTTCAACAAAAAAGCTTTAGCCTTGCATCGCAAGCACAAGGGCAAAATCGAAATTAAATCAAAGGTGCCGTTGGAAACTTTGGATGATTTGTCATCCGCTTACACGCCAGGGGTTGGGGCGGTTTGTTTGGCAATTGAAAAAGAGCCAAATTTGAGTTGGGAGTTGACCAATCGAGGCAATCAAGTGGCGATTGTTTGTGACGGCACCGCGATTCTTGGGCTTGGCGATATTGGGCCCGAAGCCGGAATGCCGGTGATGGAAGGGAAGTCGATAATTTTTAAAGAGTTTGCTGGGATTGATGCAATTCCGCTTTGCATCGACACACAAGACACAGAAGAGATTATTAAATTTTGCAAACAAATTGCTCCAAGTTTTGGGGGAATTAATTTGGAAGATATTTCCGCCCCCCGTTGCTTTGAGATATTAGAACGTCTGGAAAAAGAATTGGACATTGCCGTTTTTCATGATGATCAAGACGGGACTGCGATTGTAGTTTTAGCTGCTCTAATTAACGCTTGTCGGGCAACTCATCGTAATATTCATGAATTAAAAATTGTCATTAACGGTGCTGGTGCCGCTGGAATTGCGACTGCACGGTTGCTACTAGCCAAGGGTGTGGGTGATGTTATTTTGCTCGATACTCACGGAACAATATATACTGGCCGAAAAGAATTGAATCGATTTAAAAAAGATATGGCAGTCAAGACGAACAAGCGAAAAGTTAAGGGTGATTTAGCGAAAGCCATGATTGGTGCCGATGTCTTTATTGGATTATCAAAGGCTAATTTGGTTAATGGTGAAATGGTAAAATCAATGAGTTTAAACCCAATAATTTTTGCCATGGCCAATCCAGTTCCCGAAATTATGCCCGACCTGGCTTTGTCCGCTGGCGCTTCGGTAGTCGGAACCGGTCGCTCTGATTTTCCTAATCAAATCAACAATGCTTTAGTTTTTCCGGGAATGTTCTTGGGACTTTTGGACGGTTGGGAAAACAAAGTGACGACTAAGATGAAATTATCCGCCGCCGATGCCATTGCCTTTTCTGTGAAAAATCCAAAAAAAGATATAATTTTACCAAAAGTGACGGATAAGAAAGTAGTGAAGTTAATTGCCCAGGCGGTGATGAGTGCGAAGAGACGGGTTAAATAACTTTTTTTGAGTTGACATCTTTTGTAAAATTCCATATATGAGAAAATATAAGAATTAAGTAAATATATGCGCAATATTGATTTAAAATCAGTTGTTTGGAAAGAAGGCAATCAGTATGTTTCACAATGTTTAGAGGTGGATGTGTCTAGCTTTGGTAAAACCAAAAAAGAAGCTTTAGCAATGTTGCAAGAAGCATTACAATTATATTTTGAAGATATCCCAGTTCCGAAACGAGCGGAGGTAAAAAATCCGGTTATTGTTTCGGTAAAACTTCAATATGCCTAAGCCTTACACGCTTCGATTAGTTTTAAAAGTCCTTCTCAGTAAGGGCTTTTATTGTGTTTCATAAAGCGGATCCCGTGCTAAATATCGTAATCATAATAATCCAGATTTAACGGTAATAGTTCCGATACATGGCAAAGAAATTCTTCATGGTACTTTCAAGTCTATTTTACGACAAGCAAAATTAACAAAGGAAGATTTTAAATAAGCGATTTACTTAAAACGAGCAAAATGTCAAATGTCAAGTGCTTGACAAAACTATAATTTTTATACATAATAAAGAAAATTTTTGTTGTTTAACAATCTAATCAAATTAAAACACTAATCCAGAAAGGAAAAAGAAATTGGAATACCCAATTGATAAAAATTTAATTTATGTTGTTGACCCAGAAGCTTACGAGCGAGATACTAAGCCTAATGAAAAAATACCAGGATTGTTTGAACTTTTAATGAACATTTTTGATGTCTTGATATGCGACGCCAGAATTGTTCCTTGTGTTGACATCGAAGAAATGCAACACAAAATTGCCGCCAGAGAAGAAGCACCAGGAATTGTTTTGGTGGATATTAAAACTTTTAAGGATCTGAAAAAAATTACCAATCTCAAGCAAAAATATCCACAAACAAAATTCTTTGTATTTTCTACTGATGGCTCAATAGCGCTTGAAGAAAAAAGTGATGAAGTAACAGTAATTTCATGGCAGAGGATTAATAGTTCAAATATTTTCCAGGGAGCTGGTGTAATAAAAAAGAGATAGAAGACAAGGAGAAAAAAAATGATCGAAAAACAACTTGAGAAGATTAGGAATTTATGCGGAGTAAAATTGTATATTTGTTGTTTTGTCTCGTGCGCTTTGTGCTTATTTTTTATTTACTCAGGTATTTGTGGAGTTTTTGTTGTAATTGTTGCTATTTTCACTGGAGCCGTAGTTCCTAAGTTAAGTGCATATTTAGGCTTAATAGTATTTTTTATCTTGTCGATATACTCAGTTCGTTTGGGCGAGTATATTCTTGAAAATATCTATCTTCCGCTTGGATATAAGATTTTGGGTTAAAAAACAATAATATTTAATTTAAGGAAGAAGAAATGGATAAGAGAGATTATGAAAGAATGAAAACAGAATTGACTATGATTATTAATTTCTTATTATGTTCAGTGATTGTCGGAGTTTCTTGTGGCTTTTTTGTTGGAGACTATCTAAAGGGAATTTCTGCCTTTTTTGTCACCTTTGGATTAATTGGTTTAATCTATTATGGATATAAGCTTTTCCAACATTGGATGAAACTGGAAAAGACGTAAAAGCATAAGCAATCATCCTAAAAGGGCCCAGAAAAACCGGGCCCTTATTTTTTTACAAAAAACGTGAAAAAGAAGCTGAGCTTCCGTTAGGTTGCTTAGCTTCTTGTGATTTATGCTTGCCTCGCCGAAGCACTGCCTGCCGGCAGGCAGGTTTAGCGAAGGCGGGAGCTATGATTTATGAAAACCCTTGACTAATTCCGAATTTTTAGTATAATAGTAGTATTACTTTTACACAAATTAATAATATAAAAGATCCTGACACCTTAGACGTCAGGATTTAAGATTGATATATGTCAAAAATTGCAGTAATTAAAACTGGAGGAAAACAGTATAAAGTCACAGAAGGTCAAACTTTGAAGATTGAAAAACTAGATCTAGAAGTCGGCGCAAAAGTTAAATTCGATACTTTAATGACCGCCTCAGCTGACGGAGCCGAATTAAACCTCGGTAAACCATCATTAGGTGAAATCGTTGAAGGAAAAGTGCTTAGCGAAGGCAAAGGTGATAAAATCAACGTTATCAAATACAAGAACAAGACTAGATACAAACGAAACATTGGTCACAGACAAATGTTTACTGAAGTAGAAATTAGTAAAATTGCTTAATCGCTTCAATATAAAAAATCCCGCGTGATGCGGGATTTTTTTTAAATGTTATTTTCCCCCTTGATAAACAGCCTGTCCGCCTCTGGAGGAGGGCTTGGGGATTATTCTACATTATTATAATTTTCAATAATTTATAATTTAATTATAATACCAAAAGCTCACCGCCCTGCCGTAGTCTCCCGATATAGGGGACTGCGGCATAGAATGCTGTTACTAGAATTATAATAAATAATCAATAAATAAGATTTCTTTTCTCTTTATTATGTTTAATCACTATCACTATTGCCTTTGTAATTCTTCCTTAGGCCGCAGTCCTCTGCGGAGAGACTACGGCAGGGCGGAGGGTGTGAATTATAAAATTAGTTAACTATATTTCGATACTTTAAAGCATTACTCAAAGTCATCTCATCCGCATATTCCAAATCCGACCCCGTCGATAAGCCTTTAGCTAGCCGGGAAATTTTGACTCCATAAGGTTTTAGCAATTTTGTGATATACATAGAGGTGGTTTCACCCTCTATGTTAGGATTTAAGGCTAATATTACTTCTTTTACGGATTTTTGCTTGATTTTTGCCACTAGGCTGTTGATTTTAAGCTTATCTGGTCCATTTCCCTCAATCGTGTTCAAAACGCCTCCCAGGACGTGATATTGGCCAAAAAAGGTGTTTGTAGCCTCGATTGCGAGCATATCTCTAGTATTTGCAACAACGCAGATAAGCGAGGCATCGCGTTTTAGATCAGAGCAAATCTCGCATGGGTCAGTTTCGGCCACGGCATGACAATTTTTGCAGATTATAATATTATCTTTTAGTTCCGCAATTGCTTGGGCAAATTTTTTTAAGTCCGAACTCGATTGTTTTAATAAATAAAAAACATACCGCTCGGCTGTTTTTGGTCCGACAGTTGGCAACTGAGAAAGCTCAGTAATCAAGTTTTGAATTGATTTCGGATACTTCATCAAAATTTAGAGCCCAAGTCCAGGAAAGCCACCCATTTCTTGCATCTTCTCGGCCATTAATTTTTGCGTCTTTTTCAAAGCATCATTAACATTATTTTTAATAATACCTTCAAGGCTGTTGGTAGCAATCTCACCAGCGATTTTAATTTCAGTAATTTCCATATTACCATTCATGGTGATTTTCACACCACTTTTATCGACAGTCACGCTTTCAGCGGCCATCATATTCTGCATTTGTTTAGCAGTACTTCGTAGATCTTTGAATTGTTTTAATTTGTTGAACATAATTTTAAATATTTATTTTCCCCCTTGATAAAGAACCTGTCCGCCTCTGGAGGATGGCTGGGGGATTATAATTCCTTATTAATTTTTAATTTTTAAATTTTGTAATTTTTAAATAAATCTTAATTTTTAATTATATATACGAGCCCATGCTATATGTTATCGCGTCAGAGTCCCTCCGCTAGCGCTGCGGAGACTCTGACGGAGCAGTTTTCCTGTATTTGTAAATTTGCCCGCCCGCAACGCTTTGCTTGCAAGGCGGACGGGTAAAAGATTTGTAATTTGTAATATTAATACTGTTCATATCGCGGCGTCGTCTCCAAATTTTTATAACTAACTGAATTTTCATCAAAGTATAAATTAACTTTTCCGGTTGGGCCATTTCGGTGTTTAGCAATATGGATTTCACCGCTGTTTCTTTCTTCAGCCGTTAGTTCTTCAATGGCGTAATTTCGGTCGGCAGCTTTGCGATAAATAAACATAACAATGTCGGCGTCTTGTTCGATTGATCCGGATTCTCGAAGATTGGAAAGTTTTGGAATCGCTGGCTTGGTGTTTTCTACGGCCCGGGATAGCTGTGATAGAGCAATTACAGGGATATCTAATTCACGGGCAATACCTTTGAGACCTCGAGTAATTTCGGAAATTTCTTGTACCCGATTGTCGGCAAATTTTCCACGGCCTTCCATGAGCTGTAAATAGTCGATAATCATTAAATCTAGACCTTTTTCAATTTGTAAGCGACGAGCTTTGGTACGTATTTCCATAATCGAACAATTAGGGGAGTCGTCAATAAATATTTTTGATTCCGAAAGTTTTCCCATTGCTTCACCAATTCGAGTGAAATCATTATCATCTTCACGATCAGAAAGTTTTCCAGTACGCATCCGCCACAAACTTACATTGGCTTCAGCGCAAAGCATACGATCAACTAACTGTTCTTTACTCATTTCCAATGAAAAAACCGCAACCGTGGCTTTCCCGGAAATAGCTGCACTTCTGGCCATATCAAGCGCAATAGTAGTTTTGCCCACACTGGGACGAGCGGCCAGAATGACTAAGTCGGATTTTTGGAAACCGCCTAATAATTTATCAAGATCAAAAAATCCAGTCGGGATGCCACGTAATTTTCCACTTTGTTTGTGTAGGTCATCAATACGCTCAAAGGCATCAGCCAGCAACATATCAACACTGGTAAAAACATTCTTGGCATATTTTTGAGAAACGCCAAAAAGTTTTTGTTCCGCTTCGTCTAGAAGTTTATCAATGCTCTCATCTTCTTTAAAACCAAGCTCAGTAATTTCGCTCGCAGCAGTTAGTAGTCTTCTTAAAGTTGCCTTACGCTGAATGATGTTCGCGTAATTCACTACGTGGGCGGAAGTAGCAGTGATATTGGCTAAATGGGCCAAGTAAGTTCGTCCGCCAGCCGCTTCAAGTCTTTTTTTGTCATTGAGTAAATTGGTCAAACTTAAAATATCAATCGGTTCATGTTTGGTGTAAAGCTCTTTAATTGCCTCAAAAATAATTCGATGTCCATCTTTATAGAAATCATTTTCCGAAACAATATCAGCGACTTTTATAATCGAATCTTTGTCTAACAAAATACAACCAAGAAAAGATTGCTCGGCTTCAAGGTTTTGTGGTGGAATTTTTGTGAATGTATTTTCGTTTGTCATATCCTAATATTATCTTAATCCATTTTATTTAGCAAGGATTTTTTTCCACTGGTTTTCCCCCTCAAATATGACTAATTTTAAATAAAAATGATAATAATTTTAACATTTGCTTTTTCTCTTGCCAGATTCAAAAATTTCTGCTATTATATCTTTATCTGAGTAAATATTACTGCCGAGGCAGTTTTATTTTTGTAATTTAAATGCGCCTGTTAAACCCACTCTTAAGGAGACGGTCCCAGGTTCGTCATGTCATCCGACATGACGCCCCGTCGGATGACGGGGCGAGTCCAGCACGAAGGTTTAGGAATTTACCAATCAAAAATATTAAACGATCGTAATCAGAAAATTTAAAATATAATATCATGCGCCTATAGCTCAGTTGGTAGAGCAGCTCCCTTTTAAGGAGACGGTCCCAGGTTCGAGTCCTGGTGGGCGCACATAATTAAATAGATTGCCATCCTAGCTCAGTTGGTAGAGCAACGGTTTTGTAAACCGTCGGTCGTCGGTTCGAGTCCGACGGATGGCTCCATAAAAAAATCTGCTTTTCTGCAGATTTTTTTTCTTAGATCATGAAACATAAATCATAGATCAAAAATAAAATTTTTTATTCCTTGTCAGTAAAAATCACTAATCGTTTAGGGAAGCTATTTGATTTTTTGTTCCAAATGCCTTCACAGGTGATGAGATTTAGATGAGCTTTATTGTCATTCATGTTAAATACGTCAAAAGCGTTAGCCTTTGGATAATATTTTTTAATT
>Ga0315272_10000811_pt1 | contig 15950 bp, 11 predicted proteins | sample C3_middle_MG_FD_203918 | JGI IMG/M metagenome (GOLD analysis project Ga0315272, IMG submission 203918) | Sediment microbial communities from Yellowstone Lake, YNP, Wyoming, USA - C3_middle | ecosystem: Environmental > Aquatic > Freshwater > Lake > Sediment | place: USA: Wyoming | collected...
CTTTTTCCTTGGACAGGATGACATTGCCATCCTTGTCTTCGAGCCGTTCGATAAGCACGTCAATCTGATCGCCGACTTTGACGGCTTTGACATCGTCGAATTCGTTTCCGGAAATGACGCCTTCGCTCTTATAACCGATATCGACGAGGACTTCCTTGGAGCGCACCTCGATGACGGTGCCTTTAACGATCTGGCCAGGAGCAAAGCCAAACTGGCTCTGCTGCATGGCCTCTGCCATGGTTAGCATACTATTTTTTTACGATCTGATCCGGGAGGCTTGGTCGGCTACGCCTTGAAGACGCGCGCCGGACAAAGACTCCATTGCCTAACAAACCAAACGCTGTCTGACAACGGAGGGTTGATGGTTCGTTTAAGCGTTAACTTTTTTTTCTCAGCCTTAATGAACAACCGCACACACGGTGCCCAGGCAGCGGCAAACCTAAGCCCTCCCAAGCCAATGGCAAGCATGAAAAAACGCCAAATCGAAGGCCGGACGCAGGCGGGGAGCCGATTTAAAACCGGCAGGCCTTGCGCGGGATCGCACAAATCACAATAAAGGTCTCTATTTGCTCTGTTGTCATGGTTCGTTGGAGCCCCTTATCGAAAACGTTCCAGCCCGAATCTGAACGCCTTTATTTCATCCAATCTTGAACGCCTCACGCAGTTCGCGGATCACCGCATCCGGCATGGCGGACACTTCGCCGATCGCGTTCGCGTTGATGACGGCTTCGGCGGTGGATTCGAGCACTTCGAGCCGGTCAAAGGCGTCCAGCACGCTGGAGCCAGTCACCAAAACTCCATCGTTCTCCAGGATGGCAGCCGGCGAGGTGGCGGTCACATAATCCGCAATCCCGCCGTCATGCAAATACTGCACACCATAAGGGGCGCGCCGCACGTCGCGCAGGAACACGTAGCTTTCGGGAATCGTCCGGGTGTCGAAAACGGAATCGGTCACGCTAAAGGCGGTGGCGTTCACCGGATGGGCAAAGACGATGGCCTGCGCGTGTGGCAGGCGGCGGTAAATGGCCTGATGAGCGAGGGCGGCGCGGCTGGCCTTCTTGCCGGTCTCGCGGCGATTGCCCTGCACCAGCACGAAGTCCGATATCTCGAGGGATTCGCGGTCCTTCTGGGTCGGCGTGATTAGGAACGCATCCCCGCCAAGTCGCGCGGAAAAACTGCCTTCGGTGCTGATAAAGAGACGTTGCCGGCAACCGCGACGTAGAAACATCTGCAACTGCCGCCGCAATTCCTGTTCCTGGGCGCTGGCCGGGGCGGGTTCAAAGGATTCCAACGTCACACTGCGGCTGTGCGCCTGTTCGAGTTGGGCTTCGGACAGATAGCGCACCTCCCCAATCTGCCGGGCTTTGATCACCGTTTTGGCCGCAAACTCGAAGGCCTCGAAGCGTTGGAAGGCGTGTGACAGGGAGGCGCCGCCAACCACTACGCCGTGGTTTTCGAGAATGACGCTGTCGCAGCCAGCCTTGAAGGCCCCGGCGATGTTTCCGCCAAGTTTTTTGCTGCCTGGCAGGGCATAAGGCGCGAAACCGATCCGCCCGCAGACGGAGTGCGCCTGATGAAACAGGCGTGTGTCGGGTGTCTGCCGACAGATGCTGAACGCGACCAGGGCGACCGGGTGCGCGTGAACCACCGCGCGAATATCGGGGCGCGCGGCATACACCGCCTGGTGAAAAGGAAATTCCGACGACGGCGGATGCGGACCGTCCACCACCCCATCCGCAGTGACGCGGACAATATCGTTTCGCGTCAAACTGCCCTTGTCCACCCGGGCGGGTGTAATCCAGATGTCCCCACCCGGTTCGTGAATCGAGAGGTTGCCGCCGGAAGTGGTGGTCATGCGATAGCGATAGATACGTTCCATCGCGCGCATGATCTCGTCGCGCGGGTGAATGAGCGGTCTATTCATTGCGGCTTCTCCTCAATTGGATTTTCAGCGATCGTCGATGGAGCCATGATAAAAGTAAAAGCGAAAAGGCTCCACAATTTAGTTTGCGCCGACCTTCGCCCATGGCGTTCGAACCTGGCGGACGAGGCCCTGCAAACCTTGAACGGCCTTTTGTTCCTGCGCATCCAACTGGTCGAACAATCTCTTCTCCCGCAGATCGAACGAACGCCGGGGCTGGTCATCGGCATTCCCACCTCCGTTGCCGTTGTGCAGGCACCACCCTGCCGCCCCACCGGCCAGGGCTCCGCGCGCATCCGCGAGATAATCCTCCGCCACCGGCTGCCAACGTCCATAGCCGCGACGGAAAGGCTCCTGGTAAAGCACGGGCACAAGGCGTCCCATATCACGCATCCGGCTCAAGTAATCTTTGGTCGTTGTTTCTGTCTGGCCGGGAGAGTCTTTATCGCGGGATCGATGCGGCGTAATGAAATCGACACCCGCCGTCTCCAAATAACCGGTCAGTTCCTTCGGATCAATGTCGCTCCCGTGAGAAGCTGTCACCAAAAGATCGGGATCCAGCCGGCGCGCCAGTTGCCGGAGATTCTTCAGATCGTCCATGCTGGTGAACCGTTTGTCGCCGACGTTTCTTTCGTTCGAGAGATCGAGATACCAGTTGCGGCGGCCTTTCAAGGCCGTCACGACCGTTTCCACCGCCTGACGGTGCGCCGACAGCCCCAGCAATTTGGGTTGGCCTGCGGCCCTATCGCCCCGGGATAACGTGACATCGACCAGCATTCCGCGCCGATCGCACTCCGCCACAATCCACTTCAATTTGGCAATAAACGGCTCGCGCGGGTTTCCGTCCGCATCGAAGGCGGAAACATTATTCTCAAATGCGCCCCAATTGGCCCAGACACGAATCCAGTTGAAACCGGATTGCCTGAGATCGTTCAGGTCCCGGCGAACGAAGTCCTCTGGCGCGCCCAGCCCGCCGTAATAGCTGGCGCCAAGCAGGAACGCGGGCCGGCCGTTTACGGTAAATTGGGCGTTCGTGATTCCGAGCACAGTGTTGGTCACAGCATCAGTCTGGAGTTGGGGTAGAACCGATTCCCGGATCCGTCTGGCGGCCTGGTTGATTCGGGTGTTGGGATTGGCGGGTGACTGGTCGTGATCGTCGATCGGGGAGTCGTTCCAGACAACAATCAAGTCAAGGCTGGGAATGACCCACAACATGCGCATGCCGCCGTGGCCGCTGGCCACATAAGTATCCGCCGGCGCGTCCGCATACAGGCGCTGCCCGGACTTGTTCGTGCGGTTGAGCCACCAATTGAAGCTGTAATAGCCGGCCCCGACCGGTGTGATGTTGCGTGTGCCGCCCACGGATCGCTGGCCCGGCAACATGTTCGATTCCCTGCCACTCGTCAACGGTGTACCGGCGGGAATGGGGCTGGAAATGGCCATCCGCGCCAGTTCCGGTTTCAACAGAGGCCGGCCTTTCCATTGGCCGTTGCGAAGATAGAGCAGGCCGAACCGGGCAAAATCACGCACGGAAAGCGCCAGCCTTCCCGCACGGTCGCCGGGACCGAAGGCGTTGAACGTGCAGCCATCCTGGAATTGAAGCGGCCGGCCCAGCCGGGTTCTGAGCAGCTCCGTTCCATTCGTCCCGAACACCTTCTCCGTCAGCGTGTCATAATAAAGGGCGAGCGCAAAATCATTATAGGAATAGGCCTGGCCCGGGGATTCCGCCAATCCGTATCCCGACGTCTGGGAGGCCAGATGCCGCCAGGTGATCGCCCCGTCCTTGCCGCCGTTGAGCGCTTTGAGCCGTGGCTCGAAATCGGCCACCGGACCGTCCACGCCCGGCAGTTTGCCCTCCTGTATGGCCATAAGGAGCAGCGTGCTGATGATTGGTTTCATCGCCGATGCGACGTCGCCGCTTTTGCTTTGATCCCCCCACGAGTAAGCCATGTAACCATGCCGGACCACGCAGCCGCGTCCGCCCACAAGGTCGCGCAGGGCGTCGAGTTTCGCGCGCGATAGGCCGACGTCTTCAGGACGGCGCGTTTCCCAGGCGTCACCCGGATAAACCGTTGTGGTTTCAGGCAGTGCCTGGGCCAAAGACGCACCCCCTGAAAGCAGGGCGAGCACGAGCAGGATGCCAAAATGGAACGCGGCGCCACGCGGAGGAAAACCAGAATCGGCAGTCCGGGGCTGGTTCATAAAGCGATTGCCTGTGGGGCATGTTGAAATTGTAAACGGCTTGTTATAAATAACTTATACATAAAAATGACGGGTGTGTCAATGGCATTGATAAACCCATTATAAACCTATCAGGCGTCAAATGTCAGGATCCGATCTCCGTTGCAAACCCACGACTTCGCCCCTCTCATTTTCCGGTGTTGTTTTTCGTAAAGGCGCTTACGGATTTGATGCGGGCCAGCTTGGCCATGTCCATGACTTTCACAATCTGGCCAAAGGGGGCGTCTGTATCCGCGCGGATGGCAAGGGTGAGCTGGGGATTTTTCGCCGCGCGACTCATCAATTCGCTCTGAAGGCGTTCTGCCGTGACTGGATCGGTATTGAGATACAAGAAGGGCGGCTGTTTGGCAATGGTGACCACCAGAGGGCTGTTTTCAGACGCGCCGGGTTTGCCCTGCTTGGACTCGGGCAGGGCCAGCTTCAGGGCGGGCTGCTGCTTGAACGTGGTCGAGACCATGAGAAAGATCAGGAGCACGATCAGGATGTCGATCAACGAAATGATGATGATCGTGGGCGCGGAGCGGCGTTTGCGTATGAAAAAGCGCATGGCTCAGGCCTTGACCCGTTTCTTTTTGTAAATCCGGCGCAGGAATTCATCGAGCATGCGCTCCAATTCCACCGCCAGATTCTCCACTTTTTTATTGTAGTAACTCCAGGCGATCAGGGAGGGGATGGCGATGAGCAGGCCCGCCAGCGTCGTGTTCAGCGCGATGGCGATGCCTTTGGCAACGACGGTGTTGTCGTTCAATCCGGCCCGGGCCAGGTCGCCGAAAAGCGTGATCAAACCGTGCAATGTGCCGACGAGTCCGAGCAGCGGCGCGATGCCGACGATGATTTCGAGAATGACCAGTCCGCGTTCGAGCAGCACGACCTCATGGCGCGCCTGGGTTTGCACCGCGTCGGACGCCTCGGCCTTGGCGGATCCCAGATGTTCCATGGCGATGAGCAGCAGGCGGCTCAGGGGGGAGGGCCGGGCCTGGCAGATGTTTCGAAAGCGCGCGAGGTCCTCGGGATCATGGCATTGCTGCATGGCTTCCTCGATGGCGGGGGGGATGACCTTGGGCCAGCGCAGCGCGAGGCCGCGTTCGATGATGAAGGCCACGGCCACAATCGATGTCAGGACCAGAAAAAACATGAAGGGTCCGCCGGCTCTTAAAAATTCCCACATAATAATAGTTAATAATAACGGGCTAATTGCTCAGCGAAAAGGCCGAAGTGAATTCATTCATAATAAAAGGTGAAACGCACATCGCGGTAATTCGAGCGAAGCATCCGCTTCATATCGGCGGGCCACGGGGCGTAGGGCGCCGGGTCCAGAACCGCCCGCTGGCAGATCAGCCCCAGCAATTCGCCCACGTCATTGTCGGACACCTGCATGACCGTGATGCGTCCGTCCTCCATCAACCGAAAATCCAGCATCACCTTTCCCGTGCGCCCGCGGGTATAATCGTTCTGATCGAGCAAATCGAACCATCGCTGCTGAATGGCCGCGATGATCGCCGCGTCATAGGCCCCGAACGGGGTCGCCTTGACATCGAGCGAGGACATCGTGGCCCGGCGTTTGACGCCGCCGTCCTGTTGGGATTTCCCGCCCGCAAGCATTCCTTTTTGGGCCAGCGCCGCCACAATCGTGCGCGGACGCGCGCGCGGCTCGGGACTTGGGGCCGCGGGTTGCGCGGCCGGAGGCGCGCCAGCGGGCTTGGGCTGGGCCGTGACAATGTCCATGTCGCCCGGTTTGGGACCGAGCTTGACCTCTTCCTGAGCGATTGCGGGCTGGGGTTTAACCTCAGGCCTGGCTTCGGCCACCGTCGGCTGGAGCGGTTTGGGAGTTTCAGGCGCGGGCGTCGGCGGTTCCGGTTTGGGTTCGGGCTTTGCCGGGGCGGGCGCGGGCAGCAGCCGGGCCATGTCCATTGTTTTAACGACCTTGGTTTGTTTGCCGTCAATCTTCGGCGCCCCGGTTTCCCTGACGGGATCGGGATTGGCGGCGGTCGAATTGCGCGAGGAATAATATTTGGCCTCTTTGGGCGGCACGACTGTCGTTTGCACCGGATCCACCTCGACAAAGAGCAGCGGCGTTTCGTGCATGCCGGCCAGGTCAGGCTCCCTGGGTTTGTTCTTCTGGTCGGCGGCGGTTCGCATGCTTTCGATGGCGGCCTGGGAAAGCCAGGCGGGAATTGCGGTGGTCTGCCACAGGCCCATCGAACGCCCGATTTCAATGCCGCTGAACAATAGGAAATGGAAGGCCAATGAAAGCGCAAACGCCCGGACAAGGGAGTTTGTCCAGGCGCGCCACAAATCCAAAGACTGGCCCGCTCTAATCATTCACTCATAGAATGCCCCCGCAGGATTCCATCGCAACTGAAAAGAAAGGGCGGCATTTGGCCCTGTCACAGGCGAGTCTTCCAGCCTGGATTGATTTGTCGCGTGTCCCCCAGGTTTACCGAACCTTGACCAGCACCACGCCATGGCGTGGCACGGCGGCCTTGTAAGACTCGGTGAAAACGCCCATTTCCTGCTGACGCCAGAGATCCCGCACCTGGTGTTTGCCCCTGAAGCCCAGGGCGGTCCACGGCGCCGTGACGGTGGCGGTCATCTCACCCCGGTTGAACAAGCCCACGGCCTTGGAGCCATCCGCCAAATCCCGGCTCCAGACTTCGAGGTCGCCATCCTTGGAAACCCGTCGTCCAGGCCGGCCCAGGGTGTCCTGGTCCACATCGATCACCTCGTCGTTGGTGAGAAGGCTCAGGGTGAAATCGTCCATCCGGGTGATGTCGCCGCTGAAAATCAGCGGGGCCGCCACGAGGCACCACAGGGAGACATGGGTGTATTGCTCGTTGGGGGTGAGCGGGGTCATGGCGGTCCCCCCCTTCCAATTGCTCAAATAGCCGAGCAACAAATAATCCGGATCGTTCCAGCCGCCCGGACCGCCAAAGCGGTGCAATCCCTCCCGGGCATACACATCGAAACCGTCCCGAAATAATCCCGCACCAATGCCCTCGAAGGACGATCCCAGATCGCCGGCCGTGCGCCAGCTATGGCCGCCGGTGCTTTTGCCCCATTCCCACACATTGCCCATGCCGTACTGGCAGAGGTTCAGAACGATATCGCGCTTCTGTTCTTTGAGCAGGCGGCCCATCAGATCGTAGGGTTTGCGGAAATCCGCCACCGTGCCGCCCTTGGCGATGTTTCCGTACGAGCACCAATCGTGTTTGAGAAAATCGAATCCCCATTCGGCATAGCGTTGCGCGTCGAGGGCCTCGTGCTCCCAGGCGGCGGTGAACCCGGCGCAGGTCGTTGGTCCGGGCGAGGTGTAAATCCCCGCCTTGAGTCCTTTGGCGTGAATGTAATCGGTCAGCGCTTTCATGTCGGGAAAACGGCGGTTGGAATTGATGCGGCCCCGCGCATCGCGCGGCTCGCCCCCCAGCGAGGCATCGTCCGAACCGCGTTTGACGGGCCAGCAATCGTCAATGTTCACATACATGTAACCGTGATCAGCCATGCCGCTGCTCACCATGGCATCGGCCGCCGCGCGCATGATCTGGTCGGTGACATGGCCTTCCCACACGTACCAACTGTTCCAACCCATATGCGGTGTCAGCGCGAGGGTCTGTCCGCAGGCGATTTTGAATTTGGCGCGGTCGGTTCCCAGCTTGTTGGACACCTTGAGGGTGACCCAATAATCGCCCGCCTTCGCCACGGTTCCCGAGATGATTCCCGTGGTTTCATCCACGCGCAAGCTCTTGGGCAGACCGGAGGCCCCGTAGCGCAACGGTTTTTCGCCGGTCGCGGGAATTTTGTATAAGAAGGGCGAACCCGGGCGCGCGCCGAAAATCTTTGGGCCGTTAATCCTGGGTTTGGGCGAGGGCTTGGGTGTAAGGATCACGGCTTCCTCGCGCGGGGCGAAAACGGTTCTTGGCGTCTCACCGGTCACAGTGAATTGGGCGGTCAGCCAGTCGGCGTGGCAGAAGTCGATGGCGCCGTCGGCCGAATGCGCCAGCAGCGTCAGCAGCTTGACGCCGCGCAGCGGCAGGCGCACGGCAACGGCCTGGTCGCCCTTCTTCATCCCGGGGCTCTGCCAGAGAAGGGTTCCGTCCGCGTAAATACGGAAGATCACGGGGGATCCCGCGGTTTTTGCATTGTCGTCCACACCGCACAGGGCGCTGAACATCTCGGTCCCGCCGTTTAACTCCACATAAATCCTGCTTTCCGCATGTGTGCCCACCCCGTGCGCGAATTTCAGACCTCCCACACTCAACGGTGTTTGGGTCACCGACTGGTCCGGCTGGGCGACGCCCCAGCCCTGGGTCACTTTGGCCATATCCAGAGAGGAGAGCCAGATGGCATCCGCGCCAAAGACCCCGCAGGCCAGGCTCAACAGGGAGGAGAGAATCAGGATTTTCATGGTGCGCCCATTTTAACAAAAGCCGCGCCCAAAGTCCATGCCGCTTTTACGGGTGGCGAAGTCCGGCCATCCGGCGGTTGGTCTGCGGCGGTGATATGCAGAGGCCTCCAGCGGTCGTTTTTGCACATGAAAAAGGCGGAGACGCCCAGGGGCATCTCCGCCGTGATTAAACCGTTTTATTTACACGGTTAAGGTCTGGGCGCCCGTGGATACGGAGGCACAAAGGGATTGGATATGGCATGAACCTTCTTGGCGCTGAAATCCGAGTCGGCGCCATGGCAGATTTCGCAGGTCTCCGTTTCGTCGCCACTCCAGGGATCGGACAGAGTCGGATCGGCGGTCATGATGGTCGCATGCGCCTCGGCCGCATTGCTGTCATGACAGGCCAGACAAGTAACCCGCGAAGGTTTCTCGTTCCAGCTCGGAGAGATATGGCATTTGGTGCAATTGCGAACATCCTGAGGGAATATCACATGCGACAGGGAGCCATCGGAAACAACCTCCTCCGGTTTGTCGAGGTAGTTGCCATAGTGAATGCCATGCACCCTGCGGCTAAGAGGGGAAACACCATACCCGAACTGCGAGTTGTTCCAGTTGGTCTTGCCGGTCAATTGGTTCATGTTGTCATGGCAGCTTTTGCAGATGTCAGGAATCATGGGCACCGCGCGGGAGGTCTCATGCATTCTCACGTCTCCATGGCAATCGGTGCAATTCCCGGCCACAAGAGACTCGATATTGGTCGTTCCCACCTGGAAGTTGATATAGGCCCAGCCACCAGGGAAGGCGGCGGGCATGATGTCCGCAAAGACCGTATAGGTGCCTGGCGCCAGCGCCGCCACATCATCGAGCTGATAGATCATGGCGTCGGCGGTGCGCGTCACCCGGGGATCCTGTTTGGAAGCGGTCCGCATGAACCGGAGCTCGTTATTGGCATAGCTCGTGGAGGGAACCGCAACGTCCGCCGCAGTGGTCAGCACAGGCATGGTGTTGGCGCGGGGACCCGACACGAACAGGTTGGCCCGTTTCCATTCGTCCGGCTGAACATTGGTGGAAACCAGGGGATCCACCATGTTGGTGGGATTCACCAGGGTGCCCGTTTTGATGTCGGTCACCTTGATGGTGACGGTGGGCGTTTCGCCAGCCACATAGAATTTGCCATTGGCAGGGGCGCTCATGGTCAGGGCCACCGCGTCCTGGAAGGCGGGCGGTCCCGTCTGGGCCACATGCGCGTCGTTTATCGAGTCCGCGTCATGGCACAACGAGCAGGAATTGTCGTCGTTTCGCTGTCCACCCGCATGCAGTTCGCGACCCGCTGGCAGGGTGGCGGAGGATCCAAACCAGGTATTGTCATGGCAACTGCCGCAAGCCATCCGTGAAGGCGTTGTCTTCCAGGCGTCGGTCTTGTGACAGACCGTGCAGTTACGCACATCCGACGGGAAGGCCATGTGCGTGTAGTCCTTGAAATTGCCGCTGACCTCATTGGTGTTGAAATCGGAGGATAATCCTTCGCCCATATGTACTCCATGAACCCGGAGCACGATCGCATCGGGAACTTTGCCACCTGCGGCCGCGGGATCGCTGAAGGAGGCGTAGCCATCGTTATTGTGGCAGAGTTTGCAGGACCGGACCGGCTCCATGTCGTAGCTCCAGCTTCCCACAGGGGAGCGCGAGCTGGGATCCATGTGGTGCATGTACATCTTGCCGCTGACGGCCCCCTGATGGCAGGGGATGCAACTGGTTTTCTCCACCACCAGAGTTTCCGGATCCTGCGTGCCGATCTGGATATCGACAAATTTCATGATCTGCTGGAGCGCATCAGTGCCCAGCGATGCGCGCACGCCCACCGCATAGGTTCCCGGCGCTTCGTCGGTAACCGGTTGCAGGGTGTAGGTCAGAATGTTCCCGTTGATTTGGACATTGGGATTGGTCTTCAAATCAATGTAATGATGGGGGGTCTTGGTTCGATCTCCCGTTGCATTCAACAATTTCAGCGCGGTGACCGTCTTGCGCGGATCCTGGGGACCATCCATGTAAAGGGCGAAAGAGGAAAACTGAGCCCTGGTGATTCCCTGGGCAAAATTGTCCAGAATGGTCATTGTGATGACGGGGCTTTCACCGGCCACGAAATGGGTTCCATTTGCGGGTGACGAGGACTGGACCAGGATGTTCCATCCCTTCAATTCCGCAATCACCTGATCTTCGCTGAGGACGCGGTAAAAGGCGGCCTGGTCGTATCCCATGGGGAACATGGCGACATAAATCCCCGGCTGCACCTCCGAAACCCTTGCGGAGGTAATATCGGCCCATGCTGCGTTGGTGCTGACCGAAGCGCGGCTCTGAATGCGGAAAGGCCCGCCGGAGCCGCGGAACGTGATGATCGTATCCCCGGCCTGTGGTTTGGACAGGCTGAGAATGTTTGGCGCCACCGGAGTTGGCGTCTGCGCTGAGAGGCTGCCTGGAAGCCCCAGCGAAATAACCAGCGAGAGCGCGGTTAATCCTTTTGACACTGCACGTGTTATCATAATCTGCGGTTACCTTTTGAGTTAACTTTTATACGGCCTACAGGTTGCATCCGTGTTCGTCCCCATCGGCGAAGCTCTCCGGCTTTAAAGGGTTAACCGTCACCCTCCGCCGAAAAGTCATCCATACACGACCCGGACTTCCACAAAATGCTCGCAGGAGAATGAGCCGAAACGGTCCAACCAATCAAACGAATAGAATCACCCAATATTGTCTTATTTTAAGCATTAATTGTCATCAGCGCTTATGCGAAAATTAGCAATACTTAATGGAAAAAGGATTCAAATTAATAATAATAATCATTCATAAAAATAATGATATAAATCCTCCGTTCTCCAACGCATCGGGCGATCCGTCCGTCCGGCCTTCCCCGGCGGCGGGTTCCCGCGCTTCTAAACCGTCACGATTTGCCGGGGCGTGGGCGCCACGATTTCGGACCCGGGCCTGGCACGGCCCAGGGTTTCCGCAAACGCGAGGGACTGGGTTTCCTCGCCGTGAACGACAAAGATTTTCTTGAGGCTGCCGGTGATGCGGTTGACGTAGCCGAGCAGTTCGTTTTTATCCGCGTGACCGGAAAAGGAATCGATGCTCTCGACGCGCGCGCGAACGGTGTAAGGCTCGCCGAAGATGTTCACCACTTTCCTGCGCTCGAGGATTTGGGATCCCAAGGTGTTATCGGCGCAATAGCCGATGAAGAGAATCAGGTTGGCGGGATTGCCGATGTGGTTCTTGAGATGATGCCGGATGCGCCCGGCTTCGCACATTCCCGACGCGCTGATGATGATCGCCGGTTCCTTGAGATCGTTGAGCTTCATCGAATGGGCCAGCTCCCGGATGTAGGTCAGGTTCTCCATGCCGAAGGGATTCGATTTCTCCCTGAGAAACTTGTATATGTCATCGTTGAAACACTCGGGGTGGAGCCGGTAAACCTCGGTGGCGTTCACGCTCAGAGGGCTGTCCACATAAATGGGAACCTTGGGCAAACGCCCCGCGTCGGTGAGCTGGTGCAGGGTATAGACAATGTCCTGGGTGCGGCCCACGGAGAAGGAGGGGATGATGACCTTCCCATTTTGTTTGAGGGTCTCGAGGACGTAGCGGCAGACCTGCTCGCTGGCGCCCGGTTTGGACTCGTGCTCGCGCGCGCCATAGGTGCTCTCCACCTGCAGATAATCCACACCCTCGACCGGTTGGGGATCGCGCAGGATCTCATCATGGCCCCGGCCCACGTCCCCGGAAAAGAGATAGCGCAGTTTTCGGCCGTTCTCGTTCACATCGAGCACCACCTGGGCCGAACCCAGGATGTGGCCCGCGTCCTGAAAAGTGAGCGTCACGCCATCGGCCACGGTAATGGGCCGGTCGTAATTCAACGAAATAAACTGCCGCACGGCTTTTTCCGCGTCCGTGGCGCTGTATAATGGCAGCACCGGCGGGAGTCCCTGTTTGGCGCGTTTGCGGGAGACGAATTCCGCGTCCGCCCTTTGAATCTCGGCGGAATCCTCGAGCATGATGCTGGCCAGATCACGGGTGGCGAAGGTGCAGTAGATGCTGCCCGAATATCCCTGGCGGCACAAATTTGGCAGGTTGCCGCAATGGTCCATGTGCGCGTGACTGAGGATCACGGCGGATAAATCACGGGCGTCAAACGGGAATTTCCGGTTCCGTTCCATCGATTCGTCGCGCCGACCTTGATACAGGCCGCACTCCAACAGAATGCGCCGCCGGTTGACCTCCAGCAAATACATGGAACCGGTGGTCGTTCGTGTTGCCCCGAGGAATTGGATTTGCATGGGCCTAGAATGCCCAAAACCCGGCGGACGGCAAGTACTTGTGCGGCCTTGGAATGGGAGGCTCGGGCCTGAAGGGAGCCTCCCCGGGAGCGGCTATTGGCGGAATGTAATTCGCGCCCGGTTCACGTCATAAGGGGACATCTCCAGACGCACAAAATCGCCGACGCTGATGCGTATGAAATGTTTGCGCATCTTGCCGGAAATATGGGCCAGCACTTCATGGCCATTGGGGAGGGCCACGCGAAACATCGTGCCCGGCAAAACCTGAGTCACGGCACCTGTTAATTCAATCGGTTCTTCTTTAGCCATGCTATCCGCCTGTTATTTTTCATGCTCCCGGCCTGTTTAACCAGTGCAGCCGGAATGGCTTTCGCGAATTTTCAACCGCGAACGATGTCAATGTGCGACGTTTTTGTTTCCAATTCAATCGGAAAAGCAGCCGCAAAATACAGTCGGCCCCCGACAGAAAAGGACCAGGGGGACCGAATCTTGTGTTATGTTCCACAATGGGGTGTAATCTGCGCCTTGTTTTTGAAAAATAGCACTTCTGGCAAGGTCAGGCTGCCCATCCTGTTGTTGCAGACGGGATGCGGAGGCGGCGCGCTCGTCCTGGCCCATTTGGCCCACTTCCACGTTTGGGCCCTCTTTGGATTGGGATTATTGCTGGCTTGTGGCATGGTTCCTGGCATGATGCCGCCGGATCGCCGACCGCGCGCCTGGCGTTTGGGATGGATCCCCGCCTGGGTCTGCACGGCGGTCCTCGCCGGTGGTTTTCTTCTGACCAGCGGCAGTGAGGCTTCATGGGATTACTATTACGCGGCATTAATCTGGCTCATCGCAGCCGCCATTGGGATTGGGCTGGCCAGTTGGGAAGCGCGCCGGATGCCGGAACGGCTCTATTGGGAATTTCTGTCTGCCCTATGGGCGCTGGCTGGCGGTGTTGTATGGATCGTTGCGGCGTGGTTGAACAATGAATCCACGGCGTTTTACCCCGGCCTGCTGTTTCTCCTCGCATGGCTGGTCCTGGTCAGAATCCGATTTCCAATGCCTGCAAGTCTTAAGTTGGGCCTGCATACCCTCATATTGTTCCTCCTGGCGCTCCCCCTGGCGGACCTGTTTGTTCCAGCGCCTTCGGATCATGGCGGGGCGATCGCACCTGCGGCGGACAAGGTTTATACGCCTTCGAACGCCAGAAAAGATCCCGCCGAATTTGCGAGATGGTGGGGCCGTTACCTGGAGCAATGGGACCTCATGGCCCGGGATGTTTTCATGCCGGACCCGGAAGGCGTGCTGCCGTTCCGCCTGAGCCCCGCCAGCCAGGGATTCCTCTTTCGCAGCCGCATTTCAATCAATAGCCGGGGGATGCGCGGCCCGGAGATTCCCTTGGAAAAGGGCCGGGCCTATCGCATTGTGGCGCTGGGGGAATCCACCACGTTTGGATGTACCCTGGAACCGGAGGACCGGCCATGGCCGGAACTGCTCGAGCGGATCATCCGCGAGCGCCTGCACCCCGCGCGTCCCGTCGAAGTCATCAACGCCGGGGTGCCCGCTTATACATTAAGCCAGAATGTGAATCGTCTGGTCCTGGAAATCCTTCCCCTCCAGCCTGACATGATCCTCTCCTATCATGGATACAACGGCTTCAAACTGCTCAGTAAAAGCCTGCCGCGCTCACAGGGCCAGCGTCCGGCCCCCGCCTTCAAAGCGCGCCCCCTGCGCCTGCTGGCCAAGGTGGAATACCGTATTAAAATGAACATTTACCGGGCGCAGGCTGCAATGAAAACGCCACCGTTGCCGCCCAATCCGTCGGAGACCGAGTATGCCAATGCCTACCGGCAACTCATCCAAACCGCCCGCACCAACCACATCCGACTGGCGCTGGCCAATTTTTCCATGGCCGTCAACGCGGGGAGCAACCCGGAGACAGTGAAATTTTACCAGGCCGGTTTCCCGCTCGTGCAATGGGAGATTCGCGCCAACCGGGTTCATTCCCTGATCGTCAAAGAGATGGCGCAAGCCCATCCCGAAGTCGGTTTCATCGATACGCGCCCAAACCTCGATGGCTTTTCCGAAAAATACATTGATTTGGTCCATTTCACTCAGGCGGGTCGGCAACAACTGGCGGAAACCATCTTCGCCGGGATTCAAAAGACACTCGAAGCGGATTTGCGCGAAAGGGCCATCCATTTAGGGTCCGCGGGAAAGGCAACGGAGGCTGCCGCCGCCAGCGCTTTGGAAATACCCGCCGATTCCATCGCGCTCAATGGATTATTTGTTCGCCTTCCCTGTGAGCGCTTCGATCGGTATTTTATAAACCCTGACTTTGTCCTCGGATTTTTCGATCATTTGCATTCCGCTTTCCATATGGCCCGGTGAATACTTTTTTAAGACCTCAATCAACGCTTTTTGCTTTTCAGATCCGACCGCCTCAGTGGCTTTTCCAAACACAATCGCGCTCTCATACTTGGAGGTGAACTTATCGGGCAGCACCTCCGTTTTGCCGACCACGGTGAAAGAGACCTTATTGTTGGTCTTGATGTTTTCCATTTTTTGGCCCTCGACGGCGCAATGAAAATAAATGGCGTCGTTCACGTAACAATAATGGAGCGGCACACCATAGGGTTGCCCATCCGCGGACGCGGTGGATAGAACCCCATATTCACCCTGTTGCAGAATGACTCTGGTCTCATTCTCCGAAAGGGCCCGGTCGGCGCGCCTGATTTTGTGTTCCATAAAGCATCGCCCTGTAAACAGGGAAAATGTAACGAATTTCGACGGACGTCTCCCGCGAGGATTATCCGATTACTTGATCCGGGGCAAGAGACTAATGCCGCCGGCGGCGGTTCGGGTGCATCTCAGTTATTTTGGTGGATTTGGATGGAATTCGGGGTCACGGGCCGATTTCAGCGCGAAGCCTTAAGGAGCAATTCGGCTTTTTGCATGGCCAGGGCGATCCAGCGGTCGGAGAGGCGACGGAACTCTTTATAAGTGGCCAGCTGTTTTTTGACCTCAGACAGCAATGGGGGGCGGATGAACCGGGAGGTGCTTTTTCCCGCCCGCGCGTAACTTAGCTGGTAAT